>Ga0105049_10005901_pt1 | contig 14253 bp, 15 predicted proteins | sample MAT06_FD_78087 | JGI IMG/M metagenome (GOLD analysis project Ga0105049, IMG submission 78087) | Freshwater microbial communities from Lake Fryxell liftoff mats and glacier meltwater in Antarctica - MAT-06 | ecosystem: Environmental > Aquatic > Freshwater > Ice > Liftoff microbial mat | place...
CAGCCAACGCTACAACCTCAAGATCATGGCATGGGGCATCTTGCAACACTTTGATCTGATCGATCTGTTGCCCTGCTTGGCACCGCGGCCAACGACCTTTGCCGATCTGCGCAATGCCAAAGGGGAAACACAAGCGGGTGACGCTTGGCTGCGCGTGGCTTCTGCCCAAGGCTATTTGCCCGACGGCTGGTTGCCGACATTTCAATAAGGGTTAGCCAACCCAGCAGCAAGTGAATAGTCTGCTGCTGGGTTGGCTATGTGTTGCTAGCCATGGCGTGTGCCAATTAGGCTGCGCTGATGATCTGTTCCAATTCTTCGCCTACGCTCTGCTTGCGCTGCTCGACCATGGCAATCCAAAACTGCCACATATCGAGGGCAGTTTGTGGTTTCTTCTCGCGCTTGAGCTTATCATAAGCGTTTTTGGCATGGACGGTATCGCGGAAACAGCCTTGCTCCACACCCCAGGCAATCGCTTCCTCTGGCCCACTGAATGAGGAGACGGGCTGCTGCTCGTACGCATCTAGCTCTTCGGCTGTGAGACCACCATAGACTGTGGCTTCAATCTTTTCGGGCATACCCCGCCAGGAACCAGTTTCATCCCACAACGTAAACCCCGCGCGCCCACCGCGTGCCCATTCGATGTGAACCCCGCGGCGCTCATAATCTTGGACCACACGCAACTGCATGTTGAGTGAACGCCGGAGCCGCGCCAATTCGACTACACTGATCGTCGTGCTTTCGACCTCGCGCGCCTGCCCGTCCAACCCTGTGCGCAGATGATAGATCCATAGCGTATCGACCCCCCACCCCGTGACCGTGTCTTGCAGCAGGCGCATGGCGAGCGCCTTGTCTTTAAACGAGGCCACGCGGTTTTTGTTGCGGCCCGCATCATTGTCCAAAATGGCTTCTACTACCAGCGGCGACAGAATACTTGTTAAGCTGTCGATCACCACTGTTTTGACCCCAGAGCCTGCCATATTTTCTTTGAGCAGTGCTGCAATGCGTTCAGCGTGGATGTTGTCCGATGGTTCGTCGCTTAACTGGAAGATTTCGCTCTCTGTAAAACGCGCTACTTCGGCAAAGCGATGGTCGGCGTCAACGACCAATAGCGGACCATTCATCTGTGCAGCAAAGGTACTCTTGCCACTGCCAGGGTAGCCGACGATTGCCCACTGGCGCGGCGGAAATGCCGTTTTGTTCATTTTCTTAAATGCCATTGTGTGTCTTGTCCTCTCATAACCGCAGGGAAAAATCTCGCGAAAATTTACCCTGTTGCCAATTCTGCTTGTGATAATTATAGCACACTTGTTCTGTTTTGTCACACAATGGCGTGGTTTTGGTGATCTCTTCATTCGGGCAGCGTGGTATTGCCGGCACCCAATGCACGTTGCATCAATACGCCGTCCAGCCAGCGCCCTTGTTTAAAGCCAATATGGGTCAGTAATCCCACCTGCGTAAAACCCTGGCTGCGATGCAATGCAATCGAAGCCAGATTTTCGCTATCACCGATCACGGCGAGCATCTGGCGAAATCCTTGCGCGGTACACGCATCAATTACTGCCGTGACGAGTTGCCGTGCAATGCCGCGCCGTTGATAGGCGTTGCCAATATACACCGAATCTTCCACGGTAAAGCGATAGCCGGGGCGTGGTCGGTAGCTGCTGGCATAACTATAGCCCGCGACTTGCCCATCTACCGTCGCAACAAAATAGGGATAACTTTGTTCCACGAGCGCCTGCATCCGTCGGCCCATCTCACTTGCATCGGGCGGCGTCAATTCCCAGGAAGCAGTTTCATGTAGCACACTGTTGCCATAGATGGCGGTAATGGCTGCCACGTCATCGAGCGTTGCCTTGCGAATCACTAGCGTCATGTTTGTTCTACTCCCTTTCCTTGCGCTCGTGTAAATAGTTGACGATTGCGATCATACGCGTTTTGGGCTTATACTGCAAGCAGCTTTTGCTGATAGTGTTTATCGAATTTTTTGATACACCGGGTTCTATCATTGGCTCTATGGATATTAACCAACTGACCGCATTTGACCGCATTGTCGCCCGCCGCCGAGGTGCTGGTGCGCTGCATTCGCGAGCGCGCCGTGCAGATCGGGTTGTTGGCGGCTACATAAATTTTGTCAACCCATGACAGATAATGAGGCAATCAGGTAATACAGCAATCAAGAGAAAAAGGATTTGCCCATGCTAGAGATCAATTGGCAGCGCGTGTATTGGCTGTGTGGTTCGCCGTGTGCGGGCAAAACAACAATTGCCCAACGCCTCGCCGCGCGTTTCGACTGGCAGATCTATGCTTGCGACGATTGGTTCGACAATCACCGCACCCGCGCGACGCCCGCGGAACATCCCACCTTTCATCGCATTTCCCATCTGCGGGGTGATGCGCTCTGGCTGCGTCCCGTAGCCGAACAGATTGCCGCAGAAGTTCCCCTCTTTGAAGAACAGTTCAAACTCGTCTTGGAAGATCTGGCACTGCTGTTGCAACAGACCACGCAGCCGCTGCTCTTTGAAGGGGCTGCCGCGTTGCCGCATCAACTGCAAGCGCGCATTCCCAACAAACAGCATGCCTTTTGGCTCATTCCCACCGAACGCTTTCAACTGTATTACTATGCCCAGCGCCCCTGGATTCATGCGGTGCTCGCCGAGACATCTGCGCCACAACAGGCGTTTGCCAATTGGATGGGCCGCGATGCTGGTCTGGCGCGCTGGTTGGAAGAGCAACTGGTGGAACAGGCCATGCCGGGGCTAGTAGTCGACGGTAGCCTGACGATTGAGGAAACCTTTGCACTCGTGGCTGCCCACTTTCAGGGAGGGGTTAGCCCGCAGCGCGCTTAAATACCCTGAAGCTGATCCCACAATCCGGCATGCACGCGTTGCGCAATCAAGAAGCGCTGTTCCCCATCCACTCCTACATCGGTAATCACATATTGGCCGGGGCTGCTGCCCAAGTAGTGACCAAAGAGTTGATCGGTGGCCGTGCGCCATTGCAGCGCTTCGGCAGGGGCTGCTTGTTGAAGTTTGGTCCAGTCGGCAGGGATTTCCAGCGCAATCAGCGGCGCGTCTACGTCGAACTGAGTTGCCTGCCAACCCTGATTGACACGCACAATTTCGGGCTGGTGCGCCAGATTGATCACGGTTGAGCGTGCATCATGCAGGGGAATGTCGCGCACCCGGCTCGAACCAATCAACCAGGTGAGACTCAGGCGCGAGGCGGGACCACGATTGAGTTCATTGCGAAACGGGTAATAATCGGGCGTGAAGGTAAAACAGAGGGTCCGCAGCAACCCAAAGTTGAGCGCAGCATTCGGATATTGCAGCGGATCAACTGTCCAGTGGATAATGCCAATCCCCTGGGTCAGCGCTTGTGAGGCCTGAAGTTTCTTGAGCAGGTAGCCCAGGCGCAAGCCGCGATAAGTCGGCAACACCCCCATGACCTGGGATTCAATGCGCAACTCACCACGCCACCGCACGGCCCAATCGCTAGGCAAGGTTGGGCCACCGCGCTTGTAAAAGCCAAAGAGAAATCCGGCCATGGCTTCATCGGCACGCGCCACCAAGGAGGTACCCAACGGAAAATCGCTGCTGTGCATATCGACTGGGTAGAGAAATTCGGGGGGGCTGCCCCAGATCTGTTGCTGTAGCGCGCGAATGGTGGCCGCTTCGGCAGCGGTAGGGCGACCAATGTCGACTGTGCCGACATTTTGGTGAGTGGGTTGATAGGTGTGAGTTTCGGCTGGATCGTAGCAGAGAATGCGCGGGCTATGCAATTGTTGGCCTAGCGCTACCTGAAGCTCGTTGCCATCTAGAGGGGGCGCATCGGGCAGGGGATGATAGCGCACGACATACGCGTCATCGGCACAGGGCAGGGCAAAGCCAATACCAACCAACCCTTCGCCAAATTCGACCCGCACCACTATGCCCCCAATGTGCGGAAAGGCAGCATGCAAAAAATGATAGGGCAACAGCGTGGGATTCTGCCCGCCGCCCAGTAGGTGATAAAGCGTGTCGAGATCGGCGCGCCAATGGAAGCCATGACTGTCGAGCACCACGATCTTGATCATCTTATCCCTGCCGCTTGATGCCTACTGCTTGATCCCTACTGAGCCGCTGATTGATGCATAACGCTATTTGGATTTTTTACTGGGCGTGCGCGCCTGCCGGGCTGTGTAGAGCACAATGCTGCCCGCCACCGCCGCATTCAGACTTTCGATCTGGCCGAGCATGGGCAAGCGTACTAGGAAATCGCAGCGTTCTCGGGTCAACCGATTGAGACCATCACCCTCGCTGCCGACAACCAAGGCAAGTGCTCCATCAAGATTGGCATCGCCCAGGTTTAGCGCACTATCAACATTGTCCAGCCCGGCTACCCAGATGTTGCTTTTTTTAAGTTCATCAATCGTGCGATTGATATTGGCGATCTGGGCCACGCGCAGATGTTCGACTGCGCCCGCGCTGGCATTACTGACCGATGCCGTTACCTGGGCCGCTCGGCGGTCGGGAATGACCACGCCATGCACACCCATCGCCTCTGCCGTGCGAAAGAGGGTGCCCAAATTTTGCGGATCTTGTAGATGATCCAACAGTAAGATCAGCGGTGCCTCGCCCACCGCTTTGGCGTAGTCCAAGCAATCATCCAATTCGACATACGGATAATCACCCACTTCCAACACCACCCCTTGTGCGTTGGAGCCTTGCGTCGCGAATTTGTCGAACATGCCGCCTTTGATCGTGCGCATGGGAATGCTCAGAGTTTCGGCCTGGGCAATGATGTCACCGATAATCCCCGCACGCGCTGGCTCTTCTGTGCCCTCTAGCCAAAGGCGAAACAGGCGACGGCGCTTGGCGCGCATGGTTTCCAGGACGGCGCGGCGGCCATAAATTAATTCACTCATAATATTGTATGCTTATTCTCCAAAGCGCCACATGGGCCCTTCTGGTGTATCTTCAATGTTGATGCCTTGCTCTTTCAACCCGTTGCGTACCCGATCCGCCAGTGCCCACTGTTTGGCCGTGCGCAATTCTGTGCGGATAGTGACCAGCAGATCGACAAAAGGCTTGACATCGCCGCTGCCGCTGGGTTCTACGGTTTCCTCGGCCAACGTCAACCCCAACACGCCGGTCAACTCGCGCATGGTTTGCTGGGCGGCGCTGAAGAAGGGACCGCTCACCCCTGCATCGCGCGCACTGTTCAGGGCGTGGACCAGTTCAAAGATCGCGGCCATGCCACTGCTGGTATTAAAGTCGTCATCCATCGCTTCGATAAAGCTGGCGCGCGCTTTTTCTGTGGCTTCGCGCAGCGTATCGACCGCTTCGCCGGTGCTTTTCTGACCTTTGCTGGGCCGCAATGCCGTTGTCAGACGGGTGAGCACACGTTTGGCGGTTGCCAACGTCTCATCATTATAGACGACCGGCTTGCGATAGTGGCCAGAATAGATCAGGATGCGCAACGCGTCGCTGCTGTGCTTGGTCAGAAATTTATCAATCGTGATCAGGTTGCCCAGCGACTTGCTCATCTTTTCGCCAGCCAGCTGCAACATGCCGTTGTGCATCCAGTAGCGCGCAAAGGATTTGCCAGTCATGCTCTCGGTTTGGGCAATTTCATTTTCGTGGTGTGGAAAGATCAGATCATTGCCGCCGCCATGAATATCAATCTGCTCGCCCAGATGACGCAAACTCATGGCCGAGCATTCAATGTGCCAACCGGGCCGACCATTGCCCCACGGGCTTTCCCACGCTGGTTCCCCTGGCTTGGCCGACTTCCAGAGTGCGAAGTCGCCGGGATGTTCTTTGCGTTGGTCCTCTTCGACGCGTGTCCCACTCAGCGCCTCTTCCAAACTGCGCCGGCTGAGCTTGCCATAGTCCTCATCCTTGGTCACACGGAAATAGACATCGCCATTCAGTTGATATGCGTAGCCCTCTTCGCCCAGGCTTTGCACCATCTGGATAATTTCCGGCATGGTCTCGCTGACTTTGGGATAGACATCGGCGGGCATAACATTCAGGTCGTTGAGATGACGGATATATTCGTCGGCATAGTGGGTGGCCAGGGCAATGGGGTCTTGACCGCTCTCGTTGGCGCGCCGAATGATCTTGTCATCCACATCGGTAAAGTTGGTAACATAGCGCACCTGATAGCCACGATAGATCAGATAGCGGCGCACCATGTCAAAGACCGTAGCCGCCATAGCGTGCCCAATGTGGGCGTTGGCATAGACAGTGGGACCGCAGACATACATACTGACTTTGCCCGGCTCGAGTGTTTGGAACTCTTCCTTCTGACGAGTGAGCGTATTAAAAATGCGAAGGCTCATACGGACAGGTCCTATCTGTATCATTTTTCAGAAAAATTATGCACCATCCGCCAGGGCAACGTCGGATAGAATTTTTCTGAATGGCGTTGGTTGCAATTATAGTTGTCACAAATTGTAGCACTATGCAGTAGACCACGACAAACACCTCTTGGTGGGTTGACAGGTTGCCGTGTTACTGGAAACGGGCTCATGCGCCGTCCACGATTTTGCATCCACCGATTATAACACAATGCGTGAGGCATGTTGTATTTGCCAACACCCGTCACGCAATGAAAGCGAGCCTGCTAGCTAGGCTCGCTTTCATTGTACAACCGCAGAGCGTTATTGACTTCTGGGGGGAGAATGGCTTGTCTATTCTGGCGTAGCAAAGATCAGGCGACCGGCATTGGTCTGCAACACCTTGGTAACCTGGACCAACACTTCCTGATTGAGAAAACGGCGGCCATTTTCCACCACTACCATGGTGCCATCTTCCAAAAAGCCGACACCTTGGCTGGCTTCTTTACCTTCTTGGATAATGCGTAGCGGCAATTCTTCGCCGGGCAGCAATACCGCTTTGACGGCATTCGCCAGTTCGTTGATATTCAACACTTTGATGCCCTGCAACCGCGCCACGCGGTTGAGGTTGTAGTCGTTGGTGACAATCGCAGCATCCAGGGTAAGCGCCAGGCTGATCAATTTGTCATCAACTTGTTGGGTATCTTGCGGATCTTGATCGATAAACTCGATCTCCACATCATCCGTATTTTGCAGGCGATCCAGCATCTCCAGCCCGCGGCGGCCGCGGTTGCGCCGCAACGCATCCGAAGAATCTGCAATATATTGCAACTCGTTCAGCACAAAGCGCGGCACAGACAGAATGCCGGGGACAAAGCCGGTTTGGGCAATGTCGGCGATCCGCCCATCAATGATCACGCTCGTATCCAGCAATAGTTTGGGCGTTTGGTAGGCTTTGCCGTGGCTACCTGTTTTGCCGTTGGCGCTCCTCGTCGTGGCGGGGGGGCGACTTACCCGGAAAAAGGTTAGCAGATCTTCCTGTCGTATGACCGCGCCGACGGCACCCAAGTACCCAAAAATGATGACCAGTACCAGCGGCAGAATGCTGCCAAAGGGTGGTGGCAATTGGGCAATCGGATAACTGAGCAGCGCGGCAATGAACAGCCCAATCATTAATCCAATGGTACCGGCGATCAGATCGCCGGTGGGAATCGCGCGCAAGTTGTTACGGGCAGCTCTGGCGGGTGCAATCACCAGCCAAGGCGCCATGAGATAGCCAAGCACGCCACAGATCAGCGTGGCTGGCACAATATAAATCGCTGATTGCGTTGTCAGATCGGTGGTCTGGGCCAAAGCGATACCCAACTCCCAGCCGATAAAACCATAAACCAGCGCGCCTAGCACTCGTAAAAGAGGCGCAAAACGCATTGTATACTCTCCTACTCGAATAAGTTCACATAATTATTAATTCATCATTATTGCACCAAATCATGTTAAGGTCAGTAGCACAATCTACTTTTGCCAGCCGCTATTCTAGAGAAATTTGACAAAAATAGGGCGTGTGGGCTGCTTGGCTACCTTAAAATGGTTGCTGTGAAGAACGATCCTAGGCCGCTTCTGGCGTCACTGGACACACCAATCACTTCGCCTTGTGAGAAGACGAACGGCGCTGGCGTGCGGTTCCCTAGCCAACGTCAGACGGCTTGTGTAAGCCAATCGGTAATCTACCTACTTGTCACCGCGTTGCGAATAGCGGATAATAGCAGTTGGCGCGCCGCATGTACGGGGCTGCCTTGGCGCATGATTGCTGCGCGTTTTTTCTTACTAACTGCAATGGGATATGGGGTTGACTCTATGATGACACGACAACAAACATTGGTAGGCGTGTTCGCCCACCCAGATGACGAGAGCTTCGGCCCCGGTGGGTCGATGGCACGCTATGCTGCCGAGGGCAAGCAGGTTCATATTATCATTGCGACAGATGGGATCGCTGGCTCGGTTGAGGATCCAAAACACCTGATTACACATGACACCCTGGCCCAAGTACGGTCGCGCGAACTATCGAATGCCGCGGTTGCCTTGGGTGTAACAAGCATTTGGTCCTTGCCCTATCGCGATAGCGGTATGCGCAACACGCCAGAAAATCTGCATCCCGCAGCGCTCTTTCAGCAGCCAATCGATGCGCTGGTGCAACAACTTGCCGAATATATCCGGCGGCTGCAACCGGGGGTGATCGTCACCCATGATCCCTTTGGCGGCTATGGGCATCCCGATCATATACGGCTCTGCGAAACAGTAACTGCGGCGTTTCACCTGGTGCGCAGCGAGGCGCAGCGTAATGGCAATGGCTATCCGGGGCCACAAAAGCTCTATTACACTGCCTTTGATAAACGGGTGCTCAAGCTGATTGTCAAGTTCATGCCGTTGATGGGTAAAGATCCGACCGCGATTGGCCGCAACAAAGACATTAACTTGGTCGAGATTAGCGGATGGGAGACACCGGTTCATGCCGAGATCAATATTGAGCCCTATTTGCCCCAAAAGGAGGCCGCCAGCCGCGCCCATGCCAGCCAATACAGTGGCGGACCGACTTTTGTACGGGTGCTACCCAGTTTTATACGGCGGCAGTTTTTGATCAACGAATCCTTTACGCGTGCCTATCCGGCACCCAATGGCGCAGTAGAGAAAGATCTGTTCGCCGGAGTAGTTTGATGGAAATTTACGAACAGCTTTACGTTGGCGATGTAGTAGAAATGCGCAAACCGCACCCTTGTGGCAGCTTGAATTGGGAAGTGGTGCGGGTTGGCGCGGATATTGGCCTGGCGTGTCTCACTTGTGGACGGCGCGTGATGCTGCCGCGCCGCCAATTTGCCCGGCGTGCCAAGCGCTTTTTGCGCCGCGGCAATCAAGTCGCGGACACGCCCAAGGAGGATAACACATGAAGCGTACAGAATTAGTTACCTATCTGGATAAGTTTCTCCGTATTGGTGACATTCGCGATTACGGCCCCCAAGGATTGCAGGTAGAGGGGCGGGACGAAGTTCAGAAAATTATTGGCTTGGTCGATGCCCACCAGCCCTGTGTCGATGCTGCGCTGAGCCAGGGCGCGGATCTGATGTTGGTCCATCATGGGATCTTTTGGGGCGCGCCCAAGCTGTTGCGCGGCAGTTATGGCCGCCTGGTGCGCACGCTGTTCGACGCGGGGTTGAATCTGTATGCGGCCCATTTGGCGTTAGATGCCCACCCAGAGGTGGGGAACAATGCTGAACTAGCCCGTCGCTTGGGGCTGGAAGTGATCGATTGGTGGGGCAATGCCAACGGCGTTAAATTGGCTGCCTTGGCCACCGCCCCCCACGGCACCAAACTGGATTATCTGGTGGATCGCTTTGAACACAGCGTTGGCTCGGCAAAACTGGTCCAATCGTATGGGCCGCGCATTATCCATCGCGTGGGCATTCTCAGCGGCTTCGGGGCACGCGAGATCGAGGAAGCAACCGCGTTGGGCTGCGATCTGTACATCACGGGCGAAACCAGCCATGCCCAATATTATGATGCGCAAAATGCTGGCATAAATGTGATCTATGGCGGTCACTATACCACCGAGACTGTGGGCGTGCAGGCGCTGGGCAAGCATCTTCAAGAAAAATTTGGCATTGAGTTTGACTTTATCGATCTGCCGACCGGGTTATAAGCGCTTGGCGCGACTGGGAACAATTCACTGCCATGGCTCGTTACGTTAGTTGCTTTGCCCCACAAAAGCCGACTGTTGCGTGTTGGCATTGCGTGTGCAAGGCGCAAGCGTAACGCACATTTGAAGCAAGGCTACTCTTTTAGAAATGCTACGATTTGTAGCAACCCATGAGCAATGCTATAGTATGGACCATGAGTAATAACCCAATTTTACCCCTTGATGAACTGCCAATCGATTCTCGCCAATCGTTGGAAGAGCATTCGCCAGAAGAGAATTCACCAGAAGAGCAGATAAGCGAAGCCCAGACATCTGAACCCACCCCTGTCGAAAAGAAACCGTTGGATCGGCGGCATTTTCTGGGGGGTATGTTGAGTGGTGCCGTGGCCTTGGTGGCGGCTGCTTGTGGCCGCGATCGGGCGACGCCGACACCGACGCTGCGTCCGACGGCTACGGCGTCACCGGTTGTGCGATCCAGTATTCCGCCTACGCCAACTGCCGTTGCGCATAAAGCGTTTTTGCCTTTTACGCCGCGCGATGGGGTCGCTGTTGCCGAGGTGCCAACGCCGGTGGACACGCTGGAGCCAACGGCAACACCTACGCCTGCCGAACCAACTGCGACAGCCAAACCGCCCCCCACGCCCACGCCCGAGGCTACCCCTTTCCCTGGGGGGGCACCTAGCAAATTGGGCTTTGTGGTGGCGCGTAATGAACCGACCCTGTTTAAGCTGCTCGAAACCAAAGCCGTGTCTGCAGTTTGTACGCTAGAACTGGATGTCAATTTTGCGGCTCATATCAAACAAACATCGCCCAATACCTGGTTGATCGGACGGTTGCCCCATTTGGAGCAAATCCAGCTGGGTTCGCTCGACCCGATTCCCGCGGCACGCGCCTTTTACAATGAGGTGATGGTCTTTGCAGGCGACGAACAACGCCGCCAATATTTTGACGCTTGGCAATCGTACAATGAACCGGTAGCAGGTTCGCTGGAAGAAATGAAGCGGCTGGCCGACTTTGAGGCCGAGCGCACACGGCTCTTGGGTGAACAAGGCATTCGCAGCATTATTGGCAATTTTGGCACTGGGCAACCCACCGGGCCCGGCACTGATCCATTTGAATTATGGTCCGCTTTTCTGCCAGCAATGCAAGCGGCCAAGGAATATAATGGCTGGCTGGGGCTGCATGAATATTCGGCCCCGACAATCTATCACAAAAGCACGCGCGAAAACCAGGGACGCTACCCCGGTGTCTCTCCCGAAGATACGGGCTGGTTGACGCTACGCTATCGTCAGGTATACAATCAGATCTTGAAACCGGCCAATCTGGCAATTCCCTTGGTTTTTACAGAAATAGGGGTGGATGGGCTGGTTGGTGATCGTGAAGGGCCAGCCGATGCTGGAGGGTGGCAAGATTTTCAAAGTTATTGGCGCGATAATGGGTATGGTCTGTGGGGACCGGGTGCTTATATCGAGCAACTTGCCTGGTTTGATGAAGCCATGCGCCAGGATAGCTATGTGTTGGGGGGCTGTATTTTTGCTCTGGCCGCCAGTGATGGTTGGCAATCTTACGATATTCTCGGACCTGCCGCCGGTGTATTGCACCAATATCTCACTGTTCATGCCCCAGCCTAGGCTGCTGGACGCATGTCATTGGTAGGATAGGGCATGGCATATCTACCAAAATGATTGATCACTTCTCATTGTTCGGTCTTATCGAAAGCTAGTTTGTATGTCTATCATCGAGATTCACACGCGTTTAGCCGATACTTGTACTCTTTTCATTGCCGTGCTGGGGATCTGGGCGCTCTTTCTCCGCTTTCGATCACGACCGCTCGATGGCAATTGGATAGGCGCAGCCGTCGTGGGCGAATTGTTACTCATTGCCCAAGGCTTGTTGGGGGCCTATATTTACATAGGGGTCGGGTTGGAGAGTGCGTTGCCCAGGCCCTTTATGCATATCTTGTATGGCATTGTGTCCTTGATCACCCTGCCCGCGGCGTATAGCTATTTTAGCCAGGTAGAAGATGAAAAGGTAAAAACAGTAGCCATGGCCGCGGCTTGCTTTTTCTTGTGGGGAATCGTTTTGCGCGCTTCACACGTTGCCCAGTATCCGGGCCCTATCCTATAGGCCGGAGCTACGACCACGACTGCGCATTCAGCAACTGTGTGGGTGCCCGTTGATCATAGATTTGTCTAGAAAATCTTTGACTCATTCTGCAGAAGGATGAGATGGAAATTTCTGGGGAACTATCGAGCGGAGCGTATGTCCAGGCAGGTTTTGGTTTTAAATGCGGGTTACGAGCCTTTGAGCTTGGTTTCTGTTCGCCGCGCCGTTGTGCTACTGTTGCGCGAAAAGGCAGAGCTGATTGAAGCCACACAACAAATGTTGTATAGCGCCAGTCATGCCATCCCGATTCCGTTGGTGATCCGATTGGTCCATTATGTAAAATTGCCACACCGGCGTGTGCCGCCAACCCGTGTTGCAATCATGTTGCGCGATCTGCACATCTGTCAATATTGTGGCGACACACCAGGCCGCCACGACCTGACGGTTGACCACGTGATTCCACGCAGTCGCGGTGGCGGACACAGCTGGCAAAATTTGGTCACGGCCTGCAAACGCTGCAATCAGAAAAAGGGCTCGCACACCCCCGACGAAGCGATGATGCATCTGTTCCGTAAACCCTTTGAGCCGAGTTATGTTGCGCTTGTGCTGCTGAGCAATCCTGTAGCTGCCGAACGCTGGGAACAGTTGATGGGTGCCGGCAAAGAGCGTTTGTCGGTGGCTGCTTAACCTAAATTTTACTTGGCTGCGGTCTGTGCCTGCTCATCACCTGCTGCGCCTATGCTAATCCTGCGATATTGAAATTTTATGGCCAATCTTGATGTCCGAAAAGAAACCATCAACGCGATTCTGCGGCGCATTTCTGATCTGAACGATCAATCGCTGACGCAACTTTCGCAATATATTAGCTATCTCAAGTGGCAAGAAGAGCTTTGGCATAGCCTGCTCGATGCAGAAACGTTGCCGGGTCCAAATCAGGCGCTGCTCTGGCAGTTTGATTTTCTGGAAGCCTTTCCGGCGGCGCGCAAGGCAGCTACCCGTTCCTCCAAATTGATGGAGATTAAAGTTGCGATGGCCAGTTGTGGCATGGTGCAGCAACTTTCGCTCTGGGAACATCCGCCAGTGTTGGGTAGCGCGGTCTGTGAATATACGATCACCGTGCCTGCCGAAGTGGACGCCTTGCGCCTGCGCTTTGGCGTGGGCATTCGCGATGGCGCATTGATGGAGGGCGACAATTTGTGCGCCTTTCGGCTCTATGTCAATGGGATGCGCATCTGGAGTACGACCAAGCAAAGCAATGAATGGGAGCGCTATCTGATTGACCTACCCAGCCTATCGGGCCAAGATGTGGTCATTCAATTTTTGACCGATGGCTTGGGCAACCCCAGTTGGAACTGGGCCGTCTGGGCCGAACCGACGTTATTGGGCTATGGCTCGCGGTCTGCATGAAGAGGTGAGAATGACCATTAAATCGATTGACATTGGTCAAGTTGTGTTGAATGCTACCGTGTTCAACTTCAAAAATGTACGGACGACGATTGTGAACGAAACAGCGTTATTAGCTGCGGTTGAACGCCTTTTTATGCTCTTGCAACAAAGACAGATTGCCACTGTTTTGGTAGGCGGAATTGCATTGCTTCAGTATGTGGAAGGCCGCAATACCGAAGACATCGATCTGATCATTGCTGTGTCGGCGCTCCAACAATTGCCTGAGGTTGCGATTCACACGCAGGACGAATTTTTTGCACAGGGTAAGTTGGATGAATTGAAGATTGATTTTCTATTAACCCGCAATCGTCTCTTTCAGCATGTGCAGCAACATCACACAACGCTTCAAGAATTTGTTGGCCATACGATTCAATGCGCAACGGTAGAAGGGCTGTTATTACTGAAGATGTACGCGCTGCCTTCGCTGTATCGCCAAGGCAATTTCGATCGGGTTGCCCTGTATGAAGGTGATATTATGATGTTGCTGCATCGCCATCATGACTCAAATCTGGAAGTGCTATTCGCGGAGTTAGCCAACCATCTCAATCCTTCTGATCTGGCTTCCTTGCGTGAAATTGTTGCTGAAATTCAACAGCGGATTCGTCGCTTTGGTCGTGGTTTTTCGTGAGGAGCAAATCATGTCTTCCCAACACCTAGACTTAGTCAAATTCGATAATAGCAACCCCGAAGCGCG
>Ga0105049_10005903_pt1 | contig 14251 bp, 11 predicted proteins | sample MAT06_FD_78087 | JGI IMG/M metagenome (GOLD analysis project Ga0105049, IMG submission 78087) | Freshwater microbial communities from Lake Fryxell liftoff mats and glacier meltwater in Antarctica - MAT-06 | ecosystem: Environmental > Aquatic > Freshwater > Ice > Liftoff microbial mat | place...
CCACCGCGTAAGTCGCTTCTGCGTTGCAAAGTCACACCCGGCAGGTGTGACCCACCGTGGTGACCGTGCAGTGAAAGCGAAGTTTACCCTCATTCCAAGGGTTCTAATTCTAACGTCTGATTCTAACGCCTGAACAAAATGTTGGGCTTGCACGGATTGAATGAGTCAATCCTTCGTGAAATATGGTCGCGGGGAATCCTCAAACAGGAGTGACTTGGCTATGATAGAGATTGCCTTGAGTTGGTAACTTTTCAATTGATCGGATTATTCCATTTATGGATAAAACAGCTCTTCTCAACTTTGTAAGCAACAGCTGTTACTTTGCTTTGGCAGTGGTCGCATTGTGGGGCATTTACTTTGTCGTGCTGGTCATATCGCGCGTGGGACGAAAGCGGTTCAAAACCGAGGACTCCCAAAATGCTTTTCTAGACGCGATCGAAGCGGACTTGATGCGAGGCGATTTCGAGACCGTTATAAAGAATTGCCAGGGGGACACTCGAGCCTTGCCCATGATGGTGATGTTTGCGTGCAAGAATCGAGCCTTTGGTTTTCAAAAAGTGCGTCAATTGACTCTGGACCGTTTCCAGCGGGATGTGATCGCCGACTTGGACTACAGTATCGCCTGGATTGTGACGGTTATTAAGACAGCCCCAATGTTGGGGTTGTTCGGTACCGTTATGGGTATGATGGGAGCGTTCGGCAAGCTGAACTCGGCAGCTAACGTCAGTCCTTCGGAGTTAGCAGGGGACATTCGAGTCGCCTTGGAGACGACTGCGATCGGGCTTGCTATCGCAGTCCCCCTCGTCATGGCAATGGCCAGTATTTCTAACCGCATCCAACACATGCAAGATCTGGTAGCCTCTGGATTGACCAGAGCCTTGGAAGCGTTCAAGATCGGTCTAGCGAGAGAAGAACGCCGTTCACGCCAGAGTGCTTAGGGCTTGAAAGGTTTTCCTGCATGAACGATGCAACCGTCGAAGACGAATCCTTGGAAGTAGAACCTATCGACGACTCGGAATCGGAGCGGGTGTCGCTCGGCAATCGTCCACCCCTGGACGATGAAATGGACATTACGCCGATGATCGACATGGTGTTTTTGTTGTTGATCTTTTTCATTTTGACCTCCAAAATGACAGGGGAGAAAACCTATCCCGTTCCACCGGCCAAGAACGGCAGCTCGGTGGTGATCAAGAACTGTATCTCGATTTTGGTTAGCCGAGGAACGGGTGACACGCCGTTGGTGGCTCGTGGCGACGGAACTTCGTTTTCCGAAGACCCTGAATTACAAGCTTCGGAAATCGCTGAGTATATTCAGCTGGAACTTGACTCAGGCCGGAAATCGGAAGTCTTGGTTCGAGCCGAGGGAAATGTAACGTCCGGGCAAATGCTGAAAGTGAAGCAGGCTATTTCCGAAGTGCTCGAAGAGGGCAAGATGATCAACATTGCCGTTTCGGAGTCGAGCTGATGTCCCTGAGAGTCGTCTGCCCTAAATGCAAAGAAATTCACTCCATCAATCGTCGGCTGTTGGGTAGGAGTATCCGTTGTCCGGTCTGCGATGCAACCATCGAAGTTCCCATTGACGCGGCTGACACCGTCAATCAAGAAATCAAAGAGACGGAAGTATTCGAAGCTATCCAGCTCGAGCCTCTGGTCCCCTCGACATCGCGCTCTTCCGATCCGGGGCGTCGGTCGGATGAAGTCACCGCCAGTCCGCTGGACCAGCCGATGGCTGTGGAGATTGTTGCTCCCCCATCTCGCGGTTCCAGAGGGGAATCCCTCGAGGAAGCTCGAGTGGATGACGACGAGCCCGAAGAGCAGGCTTTTGTCAGGCGGGCTCTTCCGAAAGACGACATGGATATGACACCCATGGTGGATGTTACGTTCTTGCTCCTCATCTTTTTTATGATTACCGCCTCGTTCACCAGCGAAAAGGTCATCGAAGAACCTCCTACTTTGTCCGACAAGGCTAGTCTCAAGGCCAACCAAGAGCCGGAAAAGATCTTGGATACCGTTCGGGTGCAGGTGGATGAGTTTAATGCCTACACGATCATTCTACCGGGCGGTGAAGATCGTCAAGCGACGAGCAAGCAGGACTTGTTGATCGCCTTGGGAGATGCTCGACGCGAGCTCTCGACCGGTGCCAACGACGACGATTTACGACTAGCAGTAGAAGCCCACACAGAGTCCATTCATGCGGCGGTGGTTGCCGCGCTGGATGCGGGGCGCGAAAAAGGCTTTAACAGTATTCAAGTGACCGTGGTTGAGGAGTTTGATTAATCGATGGCAGCCTCGCAATTCATCGCGCTTTTGGAGAGTCGTGGTCTTCTCGATCCCGAGATCATCACCGAGCTGCATCGTCAAGTGGAGCAGTCCAAAGGACGCGTGACCCCCGAAGCGATCGCAAAACTGCTTGTCGAAAACGGGCAGTTGACTCGCTTTCAAGCGACCAAGTTGGTAACCGAACTCAATCAATCGCTGGCAAGCGCTCGTCCAGACCCATCGGCTGCACTGCGTGGCGGACGCCCCATCGTCGAGCCCGTCATAGTCGAGAACGATTCGGTCGAGGATTTGTTGCCTCAAGAAGTCGTTGAAGTCAACGATGTCGTCGAAGAGGTGCAGGTCGTCGCGGAGGCGGTTGAAGTCGTCGAGGTGAAGACCAAGCGGTCGAAACGTAAGCGAGTCAAGGAAGTCATCGAGGCACCTGATCTACGGGATCTCGCCCCAGTCGTGGTCCGCGAACCCATGGTCAAGAAGAAGAGTGCCTGGGAGTCGTTTCGAATCGTTGGCTATGGATTTTTGGTCTTGCTCCTTTTAATTCTGCTGGTCCCTTTGGTCCAATGGTTCCTGAAGGGATCAGCCGACGACGCCTATGGAAATGCGGAAACGGCCTACAAATCCCAGGACTACGAGCGAGCGAGCAAATCCTTTGCCGATTTTGCGTTGAATTTTAAAGGGGACGACCGGGCTAGTCAGTCGCGTGTTTTCGCTGCGCTGGCAAAAGTCCGACAGTCGGCAGAGAAAGCTGCCGATCCAACCGTGGCCTTGAAGACCTGCCAGGAAGTGCTTCCTTCCATCGTTAGCGAATCTTCGATGGGGGCTTTGCGTGGGGACGTCACTGACACGCTCTTGCGAATTGCCGAGAAGTTTGTAGTGAAAGCCGAAAACACGACTGCCATAACCGATCGGAAGTCACTCATCGATAAGATGAACCAGCAGTTGGAGTTTATTCGCGATCCTCGCTTTGTTGGGTCGCAGGAGCGAACTCAGAATGAACTCCGGATTCGAAAGATCGAGGAGGACCAAAGCCGACTTCTACGCGAGATCCAACGCAGCGAAGAGCTCGAGACGACGTTGATCGCGATGACCGCTTCGGTGGAAGCCAAGAACGTTGCAGAAACGTACGAACTCCGCCGAAAACTGCTTCGGAAGTACCCGCAGCTCGAGTCGGAGCCAAAGTTGGCGGAGTTGTTGGCTGCCGCAACAGGACAGCAGCAAAACCTCATCGTCGCGGCACCTACGCAGCCCGTCGTCAGTACCGATCCACCCCCCGCGGCAATAGGTATGAAGGCTGTGCTAGTAGGTCGCAAGGCCGTCAACGAGAACGCTACCGGGCCGACATTCTTCCTGAGGGTCAAAGGTTCCGTGGTGGCGATGAACTCTGCCAACGGACAGATCGTTTGGAGGCAATTCATTGGCCGGGATTGGAGTGGCGATGCGAAACCGATCGCCTCAACCGCAGATAGTGACGTGCTGGTTTTTCTGCCTGAGCTCGGGCAATTACGCAGACTTGCATCGGCGGACGGAACATTGATTTGGCAAACCCAGTTCAAAGGCCGAATCGTGGAGCCGTCCATCGACGGGGACGAGATTTTTGTAAACACCGTCGATGGCGAAGCCTACTGCATCGACGCAGCAACGGGCCAGACCCGATGGGGAAAAAAGCTTCCGCAGGGAATCGAGGTGGGGACTGGTGGTGCGACGGGTAAAAAGAAACGCTATGTGTTGGGTAATCACTCGAATCTTTACGTCCTTTCGCGCGCCAGTGGTCAATGCGAAGAAGTCATGTATGTCGGGCATGGTCCAGCCTCGATCTCGGTCCCACCGATTTGGATTCTCAATCAGCTGATTTTGTTCGAAACCGACGGGCCCGATGCGTCGTTGATGCGTGTTTTTACCACCAATGATGATGGGCTCCAAATCCAAGCTGGACAAAAGCCGGTTCGGCTGCGTGGGCACGTGGTCGTACCACCACAGGTCGACGGCCGTCGTTTGGCTGTCGTCACCAACTTGGGTGAGGTTGCGATCCTCGACGTGGACAAAGCCAATCCCAAAGAAAAAGTCACCAAACTGGTCAACTCCATCGAGAACGAAACGATCCCAAAGCTGACATGGCCGCTCATGGTCGGCAACGATCTTTGGCTCGCTTCGACCAGGCTTTGTTTTTACCAAGTGCAGGTGAGTTCGCAGAAGCTAAACCGTCTTTGGTTGAAAGAAGACAGCGACCAATTCACGTGCAGGCCGATCAAGCTGGATGACATGCTGATTCATGCGAGAATCGTTCGTGGTAATCTCGGCGTCCGAGTCGCCGCTATGAACCCCAGTAGCGGAGATATCCTCTGGGAATCGGATGTCGGCGTTCCAGTCACCTCCTTGTCTACCGACGGCAAAGGATTTACCGCGATTACTGCTCAAACTGCTGCGTTCTCGATCGATAGTAAGGCCCTCGCGCTTAACCAGGCTATCTCGCCCATCGAAAACTTGGGCCGCAACCAGCGTTCCATGATGTTCCTTTCGCCGATTCCTCTCAAAGACTCGCGGATTGCCATCTTGAATCAAGCACAAGGGAGTCAAATGTTGCTGGTCGACCCAGCGAAAAGAACGGAAAACCCAACTAAAATATTTACTATGTCTTGGGGTGAGACGTTTCCAGCCAACGAAGCGGTGGTTGTGAGCAGCGGGGCGCTCGTGGTACCCATGGACAATGCTCAGATCGTTCTCATGGATCCCGAGAAGGGTAAAATGATCGGAACCCCCTTTCAGCCCACGATTCAACCTGGAGAACGTCCAAAATGGCTAAATCCGGTCGTACTGGCCGACAAACAATCCGTGGTGATCGCAGACCAACAGCGGTACATGTACAAGCTAACGACGGGTAAGCAATTGCGGAGCATCACATCCCAGCCGCTCGAACGAGCACTCAAGGGACGGCTGTCGGTGATTGCAGACACGATCGTGGGCGTTTCATCTGGGGCCTCTGGGGATCAGTTGGAATTTTTCGATGGCAATGAGTTAATGGGATTCCAAACCGTCCAAGTAGAGGGTCGCTTCGTTTGGGGGCCTTACGCAGTAGTCTCGGCGACATCCAGCGCGGTGGTTGGCCTGAGCGATATCGACGGCTTGGTGGCCTGCGATGCTTCGGGAAAGAGAATCTGGACAGTGCCTCTCAACAAGACAGTACTAGTGGGTGCTCCAGTGCCGGTGGAGTCGGATTGTATTCTTGCGAGTACCACAGGCGAATTGATACGTATCTCGATAGCAGATGGAACGATCGTTGCTCGAATGCAGACCGGGGAACCGATCAGCGGCCCTCCGCTGGTTTTACCCAAAGGGCTCCTCGTGCCATGCGATGAAGGAGTAGTCCTGACCGTTCCAATGCTAACGGCCAATACGGACAACGTGGGTGCCGGGCAATGATCCACTTACTTTTTGGGTTCGCCCTTCGTTGTGCGACGCTCCGCGTCGCAGGAATCACGACGCGGAGCGTCGTGCAACTAAGTTTTCCACCCCCACTTTTTAGCCCTAACAAAGCACTAGCCTTTAAATTTAGTTCCATATGCTCCAATACTTTGCTGCCTATCCTTCGCTTTGTTACATCGCGGCTCAGGTGGTCAAGCATCATACGCTGCGGTATCCTCTTTCTCGCTTGGATAGCGATGGTCGGAGTGTTCGCAGGCATGGCTGGCGCACAACAAGATCCGTTGTTGGATGAGCTTGGGATCGGCGGTTCTATTTTGGATGAAGCCCCGTTCGACGTCATCACACTCAAAAAAGAATCGTCTGGGCGAAGCGTTCGAGTCAATCCTCTCGACTTCCCAAATCGCAAACTTCCGACGGCACCCAAAGAGAGCGATCGCTTTAAAGTCACTTTCCCTATCTTCCCTGATCGAATCTATGAGATCGCATGGCGAGAGATTGAGAAAGTGATCCTCTTCGAAGATTTGGTTGTCCTCCGTGCAAACAAATTGTTGGAGGAAAAGAAATTCAGTGAAGCTTTCGAGCATTTGAATTTCCTAATGATCCACTATCCAAAGACGCCCGGTATCCCAAAGCTGCGAAGGGACTTTTTGTATCGAAGCGCTACTGAGATGGCGACGGCAAAGCGCTTGCCGCATGCGCTCGGCGTCCTCGAGGAGTTTCAGCGGACATTTCCTGAGGACAAGGACAAAGACAAGATCCGAAACGCAATCTCCAATGTCGCAAACCAACTCGTGGACTCGTATTTTGAGAAGAAGGATCTTGCGAACGCAAAGGCTTTGGTGGAGCGATTGGACGCTGATTACAAAAAAACCCCGTTGCCAGTCGTTGAAAAGTGGAAGGGCAAGTTTTTGGAGCTGGCTACAAGTTACCGGGAACAGGCCTTGGAAGCTCGGGATGCCGGGAACTATTCTAAGGCTCGTCGGCTTGCCATGAACATGCTGTCGGTCGCACCGGATATCGAGGGTGGCAAAGACATGTTGAATACGTTCATCCGAGAGTTTCCGATGATACGGGTGGGAGTGTTTCAGACTTCGGACAAACCGGATACGGCTTCTCTTGCAGATTGGCCTGCGTTTCGTGTGGGGCAGCTTATTTCTAAGCCATTGTTTGAGTTCCGAAGCACAGGTCCCGAGGGTGGACAGTATCGATTCGGATTCGGCTCGTTCCAGCATAGTGACGATCGAACCGAACTCGACTTGATGATTCAATCCCCTGGCAAAGATGGCGTACCCGATAGCCTTTCGCTCTCGCAAGCGTTGTTGAAGCGAGCCACTGTCGGTTCCTCGACTTACGTCCCCGGGTGGGCGGCGATTGTGGACTCCGTTTCGATCTTCGGTCCAGAGCGGTTGAAGCTGAAGTTAAGCCGCCCGCATGTCCTGCCCCAAGCGTTTATGCAATGGAGCTCTGATGCGACTGGACAACAGTCCAATTCGAAGACGTTGTATCGCTACGCTGGCGAGGCCGATGGAATCCGACGTTTTCAATTGTCGGAGTCCAACACCCAAATCGATTTCCAACCGCGTGAGATCCAAGAAATTTTGTACGAGGATCCCCAACAGGCGATCAGCGATTTGATTCGAGGGGATATTGAAATCATCGATCGTCTGTTTCCTGCAGACGCTAGACTCCTCGCTGGTGTGAATAGTGTCAGCGTTGATCAATACGCACTGCCCATGGTTCATATGCTAATCCCCAAAACGCACAACGCCTATTTGGACGATCGCGAATTTCGGCGAGCGCTGCTATATGCCATCAATCGCGAGGCCATCTTGAATGACGAAATTTTGGGTGGTCGCGATACGAATCTCAGCCGAGTCGTGAGTGGTCCGTTTCCAGCAGGCGCTAGCGATTCGGATCCGATCGCATATGCCTACAACGGCTCGGTTGAAAACCTGGCCTATGATCCCCGGCTAGCCAAAGTATTAATCATGTTGACCAACGCCAAACTCAAAAACATGGCAGACAAAAAGGGTCAGTTGCTGCCACCGATTCCCACGATCAAGCTGGGAGTTCCCAATTATGAATCGGCCCGAGTGGCGGGCGCAGCCATTGTGCAATCTTGGAAACTGATCGGTCTTCCAGCCGAACTAGTAATACTGAATGGATTGCCTAGTTCCTCCGCAGATTCACCGGTGGACTTTGTTTATGCATCTGCGGCGGTTTGGGAACCAGCCACGGATGCCGAGCGGCTTTTCGGCATTGGCGGCCCGGCCGAATCCGACAATCAGTTCATTGTGCATGCATTAGGGCAGTTGAACGTCGCCACAAACTGGAAAGAGGTACGTCAGGGTTGCCAAGACCTGCACGCCTTGGTAGCTGCTCATCTCCCGATTCTGCCACTCTGGCAAGTAGGAGAATCGTTTGCTTATCGGAAAGAGGCCACGGGAATTGCTAAGAAGCCTACGGGGCTTTATCAGGATGTGAACAAGTGGAGGTACCAGGCCAAATGAGACCAATCCACTGGTGCTTTGTTTTTATGGTATGCATAGGCGCTGCCCAGGTAGCCGATGATTCTGCCTTAGCCGAAGAGAAACGATCGCAGGAAATCTGGGAGTATTCTCCGTACCGAGTCCGAGTGTGGTTGAGCGTTTCGCCGACACTCTCGATGGGGCCTGAGTCTATTCAGGAACTCCATCGCAAAATTGTCGACTTTGCAGACTTGCACTTTGGCGCTGCCTGTACCGTCGAAGTGGAGTCTACCCCGGACGCATTGTTTGGTTCTGTGCTTTACCGATTGGACGAGTTGACCGTCGAACAACTGCTTGCCCGCGAGTTAATCATGGTGGTTGGAAAGTCTGAGGAAGCGAAACAAGCCTTCCTGGCCATGAACCCGGCGCCGCCGGAAATCCCGGTCGATCCGAACAAACCCACGAAGGCGCTCGGTCCGAAGGAACGACAGGCGCAAGCAGACTTGGAAGCTCTATTCGCCAGTTTGCAGAGCGTTCGAACTCTGGATTCTGCGATCGAGCGGGTCCAGCATGTTGGTGTTCGCCCTCTGCAGTTCTCGGCGTTGCAGAGAGATATTTCTCCTTACCAAAATGAAAAAAAGTGGGCGGATCTACAGAGGATTGTACAACCGTTCGAAGGCACCAATGACGAGATGCAAACTCAGCTCGGTTCGGGCAAACTGGTGGCGGCGCTCATTCAAAAGATGGATTGGGATAAGTTCAAAAAGGTCTCCAGGCAAATCCCTACGCGATTGCCATGGCAGCCTGAAGCGTTGTTGAGGGAGAACGATAAGATCTTTCTGGCGTCGATCGACAAGGTGGGTGAAGCCATCCGGATTCAAGTCAAAGAGCTAGACTCCTTCGTGCGGCGTATGGGCGAGTTGTCGATAGTCGAGGTGGTTCATAAGCATGAGATCGCGAGGTCCGTTGCGGAACTGGCACGCGAAGCGTTTACGCCCGTGGTCCGAATCGAAGAAACCGATTTCAAGACGGCCCTCTTGAGAGTTCGCGCGGCCGGATTGATGATGGGAGACGATCATCCGTTGCGAGTCTCTACCGGCGACGTCCTTCTACCCATGATTCGTCGAGACGATTCCAACGGTAATCCGATAGTTTTGCAAACGATCCCGTTCACCTTTGTTGCGATCACCGAACAGATCGACAGCATCTCACGATTTTACGGTGCGATCTTTTCGGCCAGCCGTGGCTCGCTCACCTCCGCGAAGAATCGCCGTACTCAACGAGTCGGACTGAGGATCCAGCCGCTTCACACCCACTCCGATCTCAAGTTAGCCATTCGCCGAAATACAGGTAATGTCGTTTCCGGGGCTGAGATCTATCGCAGAACACCGGGTTCAGAGGACTTGCAGTTTGTGGGTCGTACCGATTGGCGCGGTATGCTGCCGATTGGTATCGATGATTTGCCGACGATTCAATACGAGCCCCCAGCAGACAGCAAAGTTTTGTCGATTGGAAAGGCGAGGCAGCTGACTCTAGCACCGGTTCCCGCCCCGGAGTATCGTGTTCCGGGAGTGGACGGGCCTGCGAGAGTAGACGGGCCTGCTACGGCTGAGCCAACTAAAATGAAACCGCTAGCTCAAGAAACGGCTACAGCAAAACCGCTTTCCAACGAGCCGACAAACGAAGCGGTCGAAACGGATGGTCCGCCCAAGAAGGCTGCAAAGCCAGCCGGATTTATCAAGCTTCACGTTCCGCTGTATCTGTATTACGTCAAGAACGGCGAAACGCTTTTGGCCAGATTGCCAATCGTCGACGGCTTGCGGCAAATCGAGGTAGCGGAGATGCCGGATGACCGGCGGCGATTGGAAGCAGAAGCGTTTTTAAAGGGTTTACAAGGAGAAATGCTAGATATCGTCGTTCGAAAAAAAATCCTAGAAGCGCGTGTTCGCGATATGATTCGGAAAAACAAATTGGACGAGGCGGAAAAGTACCTTTTGGAGCTTAAGCGTGTAAAATCGTACGATAGGATGTCGGAGCAGATCGAAGGTATCGAACGTCGAGCGCTCACTAGCGAGCGAGGTGCGATCGTTCCGATGATCTCGAAACGGATCGGTTCGATGTTGGATACAACTCGTCAACTCATGCAAAAGTACCTTCAAGAGCCGACGGTACGGACCCTGGAAGTAGAGATAGCTAACGCCAAATGAAAAAGACAGTGCTGGATGTTGGGAATTGTAACCCGGATCATGGTGCGCTCGATAGGATGCTAACGAGTCGCTATGATGTCGTCGTTCTGCGAGCACATCAACTCAGCGATGCCCTGCAGTTGCTAGGTGAGGAATCCGTGGATTTGATCTTGATCAATCGCAAACTGGACATCGATTACAGCGATGGTGTCGAGATCCTACGTTACCTGAAACGCGAATCACGCTTTCAGAAAATCCCGATCATGATCATCACCAACCACGACGATCATCAGAAAGCTGCTGTCGCCGAGGGAGCCGAGTATGGTATTGGTAAGCTGCAGTACTCCGAACCAGCCACGCACGAACGCCTTTCGCGATTCTTAGACTTCAAAACGACGGAGCAGCAGACAGTGCCCGGCCGAACGGATAAAAAATGAACAAGAAAAAAGACACCGACGAAGTGGAAAAATCACGCGAGGCTCTTCGCGCAGCTGGATTGCGAAGCACCCCTGCTAGGATTTCTGTGTTGATCGCCTTGCGCCGTGGGAGCAAGCCGCAAACGCATGCGGAGCTATCGGATAAGCTGGTGCCTATGGGATTTGACAAGGCGACGGTGTTTCGGAATTTAAGCGACTTGACGGACGCCGAACTGGTCAGTCGAACCGAACTGGGAGACCACGTTTGGCGATTCGAGATTCGCGATCCGACCCATGATCGCAGCAGCCATCCACACTTTGTTTGCGTCGAATGCGGCACGGTTTCCTGCATGGAAAGTATCAAGGTACCGGATGCAAAATTGCAGAAATCGCTCAACATCTCTCGCATTAGTGAGATCTTGGTCAAGGGACACTGTATGACATGCGAGCCCGCTTAAACCGTGAAAATCGTTCGAATATTTGCACATCGAGTGGAGCTCCCGTTGCACGAGGGGACCTACAAATGGTCCGGTGGAAAATCCGTCTCCGTCTTCGATAGCACCATCGTCGGTGTTGAGACTGACTCCGGGCTGATCGGCTATGGCGAGGTATGTCCGTTGGGTCCGTTTTACTTGCCGGCGTATGCCGAAGGGGTGCGTGTAGGATTGCGGGAGCTAGCTCCTCACTTGATCGGTTATGATCCGCTCGAGCTATCTAAACTCAATTATCGGATGGACGCCGCACTCAAGGGGCATCCCTACGTGAAATCCGGCATCGATATCGCTTGCTGGGACATTCTTGGACAATCGACTGGCTTGCCGGTCTGCACTTTGATGGGTGGACGATTTGGCGAAAGTGTCCGACTCTATCGAGCCATTTCGCAGGAATCCGCTGAGACAATGGCCAGCAAGGTGGCTGGCTATCGCGAGGACGGTTACACTCGGTTCCAGTTAAAGGTGGGTGGCGATCCCGATACTGACATAGAGCGGATTCACGCGGTACGAGCTATGCTCGCATCCACGGAACGATTGGTTGCGGACGCCAATACAGGCTGGACACAGCATGAAGCCATGCGGGTAGTACGGGCGGTACGCGATGTCGATGTCTACATCGAGCAACCTTGCTTGACGTATGAGGAATGCCTTGCGGTTAGGCGGCACACCGATCATCCCTTTGTTCTGGATGAGAACATCGATAGCTTGGAGATGTTGTTGCGTTGCAAGGCTGACCTGGCGATGGATGTGGTCAATCTAAAAATCAGCAAATTGGGTGGTCTAACCAAAACCAAACAAGCTCGCGACCTATGCGTTTCGATGGGGATTGCCATGACCTTGGAGGACAGTTGGGGCGGTGATATTACGACCGCTGCGATCGCCCACCTAGCCCATAGCACTCCGGAAGAGTATCGATTCACCAGCACCGATTTTAACAGTTATGTAACGGTCAGCACGGCCTCTGGGGCGCCAGTCCGCCAGAACGGATTCATGCGCGCTAGCGAGTCTCCGGGCTTAGGCATCTCGCCACGCTTCGAAGTACTCGGTCCACGGGTCGTGGATGTGCGCGCCTAGGAGCTCTTACGCACAATGAGCGCACTTGCTGGTCCATGGCAAGACCAACAAGCGTTCTTCTGCAATCTGTTTTCCGCACTGGACGCACGTGAAGTATTTGCCCGCCTCGATGCGAGCAATCGCAACCTTTATATCGCGAATTTCGGCGTCGGTAATTTCACCGATGACGGCTGTCGTTTGATCGTCCTCCAACTCCAAAGCGCGTTCCTCAGAGTCCGCGTTCTTTCGTGAGGTGAGTGTGTTTTCAATCTCGGCTGCCCGAACCTGCAGCTCTGACAGTTTCTCTTCCAATGCGATTCTAATGGTGTTTAAGTCCAGCATTGCTAGCTCCCTTCTCTATCGAACGAGTTTACCAGAGGTTTCCAATGCCTGTTTCCCAGCGTGATAAGTGCTGTACAGGAAAATGGGGATCGAAAGGTCGCCCAGATGCTGTTCGATCAATGGTTTGACGTCGGACCACGCCAGCCCGCCGACGCCGGTAGCCAACGCGGGGATCGCCAGGCTGGTGATTCCCTCCACCTCAAGGACGTGCCGGAGTCTTCGCAGGCAATGGTTTACATTGGCCAAAGTAGCCTTTCCGGGTCTAGATCCGTGCGTGTGTTCGCCCTCTTGGGTCAACAGATTAAGAATTCTAACGCCACCCACACCTCCCCACATCCAAAGCTCTCCTGGCTTGGGATGGGATTGGTGAGCGTAGTGCCTAAAGTCTTTGGCCATAGCTGGCCACTGTTCGCGCAGAGCGAGAGCCAAGCCGGAGTCAAAGTGCTCATTCGGGGCGATACCGTGCGCAATCGCTTGGGCGTTGGAAAGTAGAATATCTCCAGAGACTTCTTGAATCATTGTGTTGCCGTCCGATAGTTGTAAAGAAACGAAAGCCAAGCAAAACTCTATGGCATCTCTATCTATAGCGAACCGCATGCCAATCGAGAAAAGGTCAGCCAAGGCGAAAAAGTCCGTTGCTTTGGCACAACGAGAATTCTGTAGGTGTGCCATTGGGCGCGCAGTGTGCGATGTGAACGAGACTCGTTGCGGTGGTCGTTGACGCTTGAGCCAATACCACCATTGCGTCAATTCGGTTTGGTACCCCACGTAGCACGACACAGCAAAACGAAAAGAGCCTCTCGGAAAACCGAAAGGCTCAAATGGATGTCGACTAGGAGTGATCTTGGAACTAACTAGAAATTATAGAAAGCACCAAGGCTCACGCCGTGAAGAAGCAAGCTGTGATTGTTGTTGATACGAGTGATCTCGTCTCCCCGTGAGAAGTCGCGAGGGATTTGTCCGACTGCCGTGGCAACACCGCTAACTCCGACTAAACGGTAGGCTACGTTTGCAGTCCAACCACGACTGATTCGAACTCCTGTGCCCAGGGTGCCTTCACCCAACAGCGAAACACCCGTGGTCTCGGATGCATAGTCGTAGGGGCGACCGTCAAACGCTGTGTTTAGCGATTGCAGGTAAGCAGTCTGCGTGGTTGTCCCAGCGAAGGTGGTGGCATTGATATGGTTACCGTAGACACCAAAGTTGGTTCCACCGAAGAGGTTGAACCGCGTTCCTGTGCACCATGTTCCCAACCCACCAAGCTGGAAGCCAACCAAGTCATTGGTTACGCCATTGCGGTAGTAAAAGTCGTCAGCACCACCGTTGAAGATAGCATCGTTTTCGCTCGAGGCGTACTCGAGAGAATCTCTGAATCGGAACCATCGTACACCACCGTACATGTTCAGCCGAAGCTTGCTGCATTGAGCGCCGAACCAAGGGGCACATGGCCCGGTCGGACCGCTGCAGGCGACCGGAGCACAACTGGATTGGCAATCTTCGACGCATTCGCCCGATCCGCATGCGTCCGGTCCACAGTTGTCACCCGCGCCATGCCCACCGCCATGCCCACCGCCATGCCCACCGCCGAATCTACC
>Ga0105049_10005904_pt1 | contig 14251 bp, 9 predicted proteins | sample MAT06_FD_78087 | JGI IMG/M metagenome (GOLD analysis project Ga0105049, IMG submission 78087) | Freshwater microbial communities from Lake Fryxell liftoff mats and glacier meltwater in Antarctica - MAT-06 | ecosystem: Environmental > Aquatic > Freshwater > Ice > Liftoff microbial mat | place...
GTTCACCTAGTTGGTGACGCACGCTACCGGTGCGATTGCACATTTTGCAAACTCCCTAGCCGCGTTGCTGCTCCTTGCAGCATAAGGCCTGCTCTGTCCGTGTTTGCCAAATGAGGCCTTGCTAGGAAGTCCAAAAAATGCATACTTATGTCCCCGACGGGGACGGTATCCGTATGGAACACACCCGTCCAAATGCCGTTTCTAGGATCATCAATGCAAAATGATATCGAAGCTGATGTGGATTTTTTAGTCAAAGAAGGCATTGTTGACCCGAATCGCGTTTGTTTACATGGGGCGAGCTACGGTGGTTATGCCATGCTAATGGGGCTAGCGAAAACACCTGATAAATATAGGTGCGGCGTGGCGGCATTAGTCGTAAGCAATCTGATCTTACGGCTCAACTCAAACAAAACAGGTTTTGGTTCAAACAAATCAGCCCTAAATTTTGGTATCGCATGGTGGGCAATCCAGCAATCGATGCCGAATTTATGCGGCGATCGTCGCCAGTCAATCTGGCCGCCAGCATCAAAGCACCGCTCATGATTATTTTAGGTCTAGCCGACACTCGAACACCACTAGAGCAAGCCGAAAAATGCGTGAGGCGTTACGTAAGGTAGGTCGCGAAGTCGAGTGGATGGCCAAACCAGAAGAAGGCCACGGCTCTGCAAAAGTGGAAAATCGCCTCGACAAATACAATTCGATGCTCAAATTTCTAGATATACACACCAACACCTCACGTCAAAAGGCCGTTTATTGGCGGGGACTTTGAGGCAAGTATTGCCCAAACTGTCCACCAATAGCAGACTTTACTAAAACAACTCTAATTGAGTAGCGCGCTCTTAAGCGCGCCAATTTGCGCTTCATAATGCCGCCAACGTTCCACCGACTTTCTATAAATCGGCTTTCGTACTTGGTCATAGCTTGGTGTATTTACGCTACGTTTGGCGTTAAAAAACTGCATGCAGGCTTCATCCCACTCTAAGCCAACAAATTCGATGAGTCGCCTCGACCACGCCGTCTGATCGGCTACCAAGTCTTCATAGCGAATATTGCAAAACGACACCGAACTTGGCAGAACAGCCTGCCAATGTTTCATCAGCGAATCGTACTGCCGATAATACTGACCCAATGCCGTTAGGTCGTTTGCATAAGCATGATGCGTATTGAAATGCTGAAAATAGATCGATAGACAAGTATCAAGCGGATCGCGCTGGCAGTGAATTATTTTCGCCTTTGGGAAAAGTTGGGCGATTAAGCCTAGGCAAATAAAATTGTGCGGCATTTTGTCGGTAACGCGCTGCGCGTTCGTCATGCCTGCTTTTTCGCTGAGCGCGCGTAAATGCTGGATATGCTTTCGACTAATGTCAGCTAGTGTCGCTGGTGAAACGGCGACCGCACCGGCTGGGAATGCAGCTGCTCCGGTTAACGTCTCAAAATGTGACATCAAATAATTGATGGCGGTTAGCTCCCCTGCGCCATAAACAAGAGGATGACTGGCCAGTATTTGCTCAACCAAGCTAGTGCCTGAGCGTGGCATACCGACAATAAATACCGGCAGGTCTGTTTCGATGGTAGTAACGGGCAATACCGCTGCCGCGCTTGCGTACGTATTTCTTATTTGGTTAAAAAATGCCAAATTCGCTCGATGATCGAATGGTCTTTTTTCGATTTCGTTTCCGGCATGAAAATTCGCGAATGCCGCGTCATAGTCGCCCAAGTCATCTTGTAATTTCCCAATTGCGAAATGCAAATCACATCGCCAATGTTGATTTTTTTCCTCAGCAACGCGTGCGATTAATTTGGTCACCGCATTTCGCTTATCAGCAGGTGTTTTCGCAATCAAGGACGCCGAGAGCAGCACCAGCGAGTGCGGCTTATCCTCCGCCAGCGCACCTGCTAACACCGCACCAGCTTTCTCTATTTCGCCTTGGCGCTCCAGCACGCTCGCATAACCAGCCATGGCTTCCTGGTATGCTGGAGCAAGCGCCAATGCTTGTTGGTAGCGCAATGCAGCGGCTGCAAAATTGCCTTCACTAAAATTAAGCCAACCATAGGCGTAGTGTAGGCGAGCATCGTCGGGATTAATGGCAGCTGCTTTTGTATAGATATCGTAAGCCAATCGATACTCGCCGCCATTTGCCGCGATTTGCGAACGTAAATGGCCTAGCGCTAACAAAAGCTCATACGAGTCCGGTGTAATCGCTAAGCCGTGCTCATATACCGCAATTGCGCGGTCAGTTTCACCGCGTCCCGCGAATGCACGACCCAGTCGAATGCTGCAATCGGTAAATGTTGGCTGATAGCGTATGCCGCGTGAGTAGGCAGCAATAGCAGCAGACGTATCACCCCTGATTTCTGCACATAGCCCGAGCGAATGCCATGCGCGACCGCTATGCGGCTCACGCTCTACCACCCGTGATAACAATTGCTCCGCATCGTTAAATCGTTCAGCTTGAATATAGGCCAAACTCAAATTTAATTTCGCTTCGATCAAATCTGGCGCTTCTCGCGCGCTTTCCGTAAGCAGCGCAATTGAGCCTTCGACCTCGCCTGTCTCCAAATAAAGCAGGCCAAGATTACATTTTGCTTGTGCATGGGCGACATGCTTCAGCACCACTTGATATTGACTAATAGCCTCGATTACGCGGTTTTGTTGCTGAAGCAACACACCTAAGTTATAGCGCGCCGCAAGATGATTAGGCGCACTAGGGCGAGACAACATAATTACCTTTTTTAGAGCCACTTCTAACGCAGTCACGTCACCCTGTGCGGCTTCTAGCGACGCAAGTGTGTACCAGGCTGCTTCGTCATTTTTGAGCGGCGCATAAGCGCGGGCGATCATCAACGCATCGGCGGCACGTCCATCAGCAATGGCGGTGTTCAACGCCTTATGTGAAATAGGCGGTGCAGTGGCGGACGTGTTTGTGGGCGAGATCATCGTAATTGGCCGTGGCAATGTTTATAGCGTCGCCCAGAGCCGCAAGGGCATAGCTCATTGCGCCCCACTACCGGAATAGTGGGCGCCGCAACGTGGTGACGTTGTGCAAATGATTTAATCGCCTCAAACTGCGCCATCGCCGCTTCCAAATAAGGCAGCATGACAGTTTCATTTCGCCGCCATTTATCGGCATGAGGTGGCGTCAAGGTTAGCCGTGAGTGTGGCAAATCACCGGATGTGCGTTGATGTAAACCCTGATCAAACGGAATATCAGCAAACAAAGCGATCCGCTCGATAGAGTGCTTCGGATTCGCTAAAAAATCGGCATAGTTCATCGCCATCCAGCGTGATGAATCGATTGTGGCAAGATCGTTAACGATAAAGCGATTAGCTTCTTGCCACTGAAATGCCGCCACTTCCGCGAGCGGCTTTGCACGTAGTTGCTGCCAGTTTGGCGGCAGTAGAAACGACCATCCACCGTCCCAACCGGTAAGCGTTGGGTAAGTCACCCAGTTGCCATTTTGCCAACATTCGATGATCGACGAAATTGCTTCACGCGGATCACGATACAAAAAGACATATCGTGCATCCGGAAAAATTTTGTCGAAAAACGGCAGCCTGAGTGCGTTCTTAGGCGTTTTTTCTAACAGCCGAATCGCCACATCTGGCGCGGGCTTTCGACCACTCACATCGCATAAATGTTGGCTAAATTGACGATGAATGATGCTGATGGTTTCACCTGTCGCATGCGACGCATCGAGCCGATTCGAGTCGATCTGTCCTGAGGTTGGATTAAGCGCCGAGATGGCCTCAATAATGCTGTGACTCTCACCACCCAAGCTCATCAGGACGTGCGACTGCTGTAGTGTTTCAAATAGCAATGTGCTACCGGATCGCGGTGCCGTCAAAATAATCAGCGGGCGATCAAATTTGGGGATCTGCAGGTTAGCAACAACGCGGCGCGTTTGCGTAACGTCGGATAACGACCTGCCCACATGCGGATCATCCGTAGGCGTTAGCGCATCAAGCGGCAAGTCTAAACAGGGCAACACCACGCGCCCCATCATTGCAGGCGTAATCAGCGAGTGGTTACTTGCCAACGATAATTTGCGACCGACAATATCATTGGCGAACCGCTGACGTAATTGCTGATAGTGCGGCCAGTGCGAGGCGTCATCGCCGTAGACAGACCACGTGTCACGCCAATTGGCACAAAACCGCTTAACGATTGCAACATAGCGTTCGGCGGCGTGACGGTCAGTCAAATGATTGTCGACGGCAGTTTGCAAATCGGCTAATAAATCACTGGATAAAAATGCTAACTCAGCGGGTGGCATGACGCGCGCCATATTAAATTGTTCGGTCACAATTTGCGGCGTGGCGTCTGGATCAAAGGGAATAACCGGCGGTGATAATATTTTACCCGTTGCAGGATTGACGCCGTTGGCCACAAGTGACCAAAAATCTGCAGAGCCCGTTGTATCAGCGACCAAATGTATACGCGTATTATTAGTTGGGTTAATAACTTTATGGCGACGCCAATTATCAAATATCCATGCCTCTCCTGCGCCCATGTTGATGACGTCGTTATCGCAATGAAAACTGACCTCAGGAAAGGTCACAATTGGCACATGAATACGCACCCGATAAAACCAGTGATGGTTCACGTCACTGTGCAGAGGCACTTCGGCGTGAGGGCCTAATGCCATCAAGCGTGAACGTCCAAATACGCTACTAAAGCTAGCCAATACCTGCCTGATATAGGGTGATTGCAGTAGATGTGCCGTCGGCAACATTGCACCACCCATGTCATCATTCTCGCCACCATTAGCACTTATAAGCCGCACCGCCGCATTGCTCGTAAAGCCAGTCGGATGCTTCGCCCAAGCCTCCGCCGGTAAGGCGGCGACTTCTGTCGTTAACCGTTCAGCGTCAAATTTAAGCGGTAGTTGGATGAATGGTGAGGCTAGCTTCATGGGGATTGGTTTTTTGGTGACCAGAAATTATACTTCTCACGCGTCACCATTCACGCTCTCTCGAGCTATGTCACCCTGTGTTGCCCTGTGTTGCCATGTATCACCCTACTCCGACTGCGGATTCAGGCGCGCAAATGTCGCCGTCATTTTATTAAGCGCATTCAAGTACGCTTTAGCCGAGGCCATCACAATATCGGTGTCCGCACCGATACCATTAACAACCCGCCCGCCCTTACTCAATCTCACCGTCACCTCGCCTTGGCTGTCGGTACCTTCGGTCACATTATTTACTGAGTAAAGGAGTAACTCCGAATCGCTTTTCACGACGGTCTCTAGCGCCTTGAAGGTGGCGTCAACCGGGCCAGCACCTAGCGCCTCGCAACGTATTTCTTTACCATGGTCTGAAATTACTAGCTTCGCGTAAGGGCTCTCACCCGTCTCGACATGCGCGGTGAGTGAGATTAAATGATATTGCTCAATCGCCGGTGTAACGGCTTCGTCCGACACAATGGCGTGCAAATCTTCATCAAAAATTTCCGATTTTTTATCGGCTAACTCTTTAAATTTTTTGAATGCGGCGTTCAATGCAACTTCACTTTCTAATTCCACACCTATCTCTGTTAAGCGTGCGCGAAATGCCGCACGACCCGATAATTTACCGAGCGTAAGTTTGTTGTTATGCCAGCCCACATCTTGTGCGCGCATGATTTCGTAGGTCTCACGATGCTTTAATACGCCGTCTTGATGTATGCCTGATTCGTGTGCAAACGCGTTCGCCCCAACCACCGCTTTATTCGGCTGCACCGGATAGCCGGTAATGGTTGAGACTAACTTTGAAGCAGGCACAATCTGGGTTGCGTCAATGCGCGTCTCGACACCAAAATAATCTTTACGGGTGCGTAGCGCCATCACGATCTCTTCCAAGCTCGCATTGCCCGCACGCTCCCCCAAACCATTGATGGTGCATTCGACTTGTCGCGCACCGGCTTTCACTGCCGCCAGCGAATTCGCCACCGCCATGCCAAGATCATTGTGACAATGGGTAGACCAGATGACTTGATCCGCATTTGGCACACGTTCCAGTAAAGTCTTGAAGCGCTCCGCCCATAATTCTGGCACGCTATAGCCGACGGTGTCGGGCACATTAATGGTTTTAGCGCCTGCCTTAATAACGGCTTCAAATACGCGACATAAAAAATCCATCTCGCTCCGCACCGCGTCTTCTGCGGAGAATTCCACGTCGTCGGTAAATGTGCGCGCAAACGTCACCGCATCAATCGCACCTTGCAATACTTGGTCTGGCGTCATGCGAAGTTTATGCTGCATGTGAATGGGAGAAGTGGCAATAAATGTATGAATGCGGCCACGCGCCGCGGGCTTTATCGCATCCCCTGCTTTTTGAATATCACCCACCTGCGCACGCGCTAGTGAACAAACAGTGGAATCTTTCACCGCTGTGGCCACCGCCTGTATTGCCTCAAAGTCGCCCTGACTCGCGGCGGCAAAGCCCGCTTCAATCACATCAACCTTCATTTTTTCTAGTTGCTTACCGATGCGAACTTTTTCCTCTTTCGTCATCGACGCGCCGGGGCTTTGCTCACCATCACGCATGGTGGTGTCAAAAATAATTAACTGATCTTGCGACATAAAAACTCCAAATTCAAACAACACTAGACAATAGTTATCTCACTTCATCGGCGAAGTGGAACTGGCACATAACGGGAAGGGGAAAGTTTACGTATGCGCGGGGAGCGCAAGCAGCGGTAAGCCGAGCGGGCTTACGGTAAGCGAAATTGATAAATTCAAATCTGCGGCGGCGTTGGACATGACTTGAATATAACGTGTGCGCTGATTTCTGGCAATCAACTTTTATTGCGGCGGCGGCGGTGGCACCGTATTTGCCGCATTTACCGAATTTGCCTTCCGTGCGTTGATCATTCGCATTGCACCAATCACATACCCAGACAACGCGTAACAAACGAACAAGCCAAACAACACATGCGAGGGCTGAATGGAAATAAGTAAGTAACCCACAACAATGGCAGGAATCACCCAAAACGGCACGCTACGGCGTAAGTTAAATGCTTTGCCACTATAGTACGGTACGGTCGATATCATTGTCACGCCGGCAAATATTGACATCGCCCACGCATACCAGCCAATGTCGTGGCCTTTCACTTGATAATCGTTAAGCACCCAAATTAAACCCGCCATTAAGCACGCTGCCGCGGGGCTGGGGAGACCTTGAAAATAGCTTTTATCGACTGTGCCAATATTGGTGTTGAACCGGGCGAGTCGCAGTGCCGCGCACACGCAGTAAATAAACGCTGCCATCCAGCCCCATTTACCGAGGGGCTGCAACGCCCATGAATACATGACGAGTGCAGGTGCCGCACCGAATGACACCATGTCGGAGAGTGAATCAAGCTGTGCGCCGAATTCGCTCGTGGTACGCGTCATGCGTGCGACTCTGCCATCGAGACCGTCGAGCACCATTGCTACAAAAATGGCGATGCAGGCGTTTTCAAATCTGCCATCCATGCCTTGCACAATCGCGTAAAAACCGGCAAATAGCGAGGCGCTAGTAAATAAGTTTGGCAAGATATAAATACCCTTGCGACGACGCTCAGGATCAAGCAAACCTTTTTTGATGCGGGGGATAGGTGAATTCATATCCGCATTGTAATGGTTAGTTAACGGTTAGTGCGCGGCGGCGGTTGCGCCAGTTGTGACGGCATTCGCCATCGCATTTGCCATCACCGCAGTTGCCATCACTTCACCCATCCGAATAGCACCTGTGCTCTGCCATGTAGGACTAAAGGCCAACGTGTCTTTAGGGAATAGCATCACCACTGTGGAGCCCAATAAAAAGCGCCCCATCTCATCACCTTTTTTGAGTGAAATTTTATTGACATCGTATGTCCATTCAGTCACCTTTGGCCGGCGCGGTGGATTTACGACACCATGCCACACCGTTGCCATTGAGCCCACAATGGTTGCGCCAACTAGCGTTAGTACAAATAGGCCATGCGCTGAATCAAATACACACACTACGCGCTCATTACGCGCAAATAGACCCGGCACCCCGCGTGCAGTGGTGGGGTTTACCGAGAATAACGCGCCTGGCATGTAAATCATGCGTCGCAAGATGCCATCACAGGGCATGTGAATGCGATGGTAATCCTTCGGGCTTAAATAAAGCGTGGCGAAGTGCCCATTTTCAAAATGCGCAGCCAGTGCCGTATCCCCACCAACGAGTGCGGTCGTTGAATAATCATGCCCTTTTGCTTGAAAAATTTGACCGCCTTCAATCACGCCTAATTGACTAATCGCACCATCCACCGGGCAAATGAAATCTGCATTCGCCAATGGCCGTGCGCCCGCGCGTAATGAACGCGTAAAAAAATCATTGAAGGTGGCATAACTACCAATATCAGGATTGGCCGCCTCCGCCATCTGCACGCCGTAGCGCGCGACAAACCACGTAATAAGGCGGGTAGTGAACCCACCCCATTTCGCGTTCGCCACAAAGCCTGCAAACACGGTGAGTGCCAATTTCGGCAATAGATATTGCGGGATGACTTTTAGGCGATCTGACACGTTGTATCCAAGCGTAAATGAACAACTATTTTAGCGTAGCGAGTGCAGCAGGAAAAGATGATAGATAATTAAAACTCGCCTATTGGCGGGTATCTTAAAATACTAATGCTCCAAGACGCTCGCCAATAGGCGAGTTGCTATAATTAATCATCAATACTCGCCTGCACCGGAGAACTGCGACTGATAGTTGTCGCGCCAGCCGCGCTGGGGTGGCGCGGGCATCATTTTGCTCGCATCGTAGGTGAAACTGATGTTGTCAATGCCCAGCCACTCGGTGAGCGCATCAACAATGGCTTCACTCACGCGAATGCGCCATTGATCGGGCAGCGTCAATGTTGTCTCTGCCTCACCGTTGTTGTAGCTGATTTTGATCGCTGCCGCATCGCGCTGGTCTGGGGCTACATGCGGCGTGAGTAATCGACGCAGTTTGGCGGTGTCGACGGGGCCGTTAATTGTGAGCGTCATGGTGCGAATAAATTTACGCGCTTCGTCGAGCGAGATTACGTCATCCACAATCACCCGATTGCCACCTGAAAAATCATCGGGCGAAACGCGGCCACGGACAATAAGCGGCTGATCATCGCGTATCAAATGACGGCGCTTATCAAAAATTTCGCTATAGGCCACTACGTCCGCTCTAGCACTGCCATCGTCTAAGGTCATCACGCACATGCGACCACGTTTACCATTACGAACGCGCTGCTCGTACAAAATACCGGCCATTAAGATGGATTCATTCTTCGGCTGCAATTCAGCCAACAGCGTGCCTGCAAATTGCCGAATTTCACGCGCGTAAGTGGTGAACGGGTGGCCCGATAAATAAAATCCGAGCGCAAGTTTTTCGTTATTAAGCCGCTCGCGTGGAGACCACATTGGGATGTCAACTAGCGCCAATACGCCGCCCGACTCAGGCGTGGCGTCACCAAACAAATTTACCTGCTGCAGGTCGCGCTCGGCCTTGTCCGCCAGCTCATTCGCCTGTGGCAGCGAAGCAATCAGTGCCGCACGATTAGGCGTGATTTGATCAAACGCACCGGCCCGAATGAGTGCCTCCATCGCACGACGATTCACCCTTGATCGATCTACACGTTTCACAAAATCGAGCAGGTCTTTGAAGTTGCCGCCATCATTGCGTGCCTTAACAATAGCCTCGATGGCGGCACGTCCCGTGCCTTTAACGGCACCTAATCCGTAGCGAATAGTTAAATCATCAATCGGATAAAAACGATAAGTGCCGACATTAATATCAGGCGCTAGTAGCGTGAGGCCAATAGTGCGAACATCATCAGCAATAAGCTGCACCTTATCGGTGAAATCCATAATGCAGCTCATGTTGGCGGCCATGAAGGCCGCCGGAAAATGTGCTTTTAAGTACGCGGTGTGAAAGGCAAGCAGCGAATAAGCCGCCGAGTGTGATTTATTAAATCCGTAGCCAGCGAATTTTTCCATGAAGTCAAAAAGCTCATTTGCCACGCTGGCCTTCACGCCATTTTTTTCAGCACCTTCTTTGAAGATGCTGCGATGCTCGGCCATTTCTTCGGCCTTCTTTTTACCCATCGCGCGGCGCAATAAATCTGCCCCACCAAGCGAGTAGCCGCCGATTACCTGCGCGATTTGCATCACCTGCTCTTGATAGACCATGATGCCGCAAGTGGGCGACAACACTGGCTCCACGCGAGGGTCGAGAAAGGTAACTTTTTCCTCGCCGGTTTTGCGCTTGATGTAATCCGGTATCAGCGCCATCGGCCCTGGGCGATAGAGCGCGTTCAGCGCGGTTAAATCCTCGACTGACCTTGGGCGCGCTTTTTTAATTAAATCGCGCATACCGCCGCTTTCAAATTGAAAAATCGCCACCGTCGAGCCACGCGCGAAAATATCGTAGGACGCTTTATCGTCCAACGCCACCTGCTCTAACGCAAAATTTTTGTGCGCAGGCTGCTCGCGAATGAGCGTAAGCGCTTCTTCAATTACGGTTAACGTGGTTAAACCTAAAAAGTCGAACTTCACCAGCCCGACAGCCTCCACATCATCCTTATCGTATTGGCTCACAAATGACGACGAGCCATCCGCCACGTAAAGCGGCGTGAAATCGGTGAGCGGCCCCGGCGCGATAAGCACGCCACCAGCGTGCATGCCAACGTTGCGCGTGATGCCTTCGAGCTTCAGCGCTAAGGTCATGAGTTCGGCGACTTCCTCCTCCGCTTTTATGCGCTCGTTAAATTGCGCCTCTAGTTTGATCGCCTCCATTAAGGTGATACCAAGCTGATTCGGGATGAGTTTGGCGATGCCATCCACTTGGTTGTAACCCATGCCGAGTACGCGCCCGACATCACGGATAACCGCCTTTGCTGCCATGGTGCCAAAGGTCACAATTTGCGATACCGAGTCATGACCATATTTATTTTTCACATAGTCGATGACGCGGTCGCGCCCTTCTTGACAAAAATCGATATCAAAGTCGGGCATCGAGACGCGTTCAGGATTCAAAAAACGCTCGAACAATAAATCGTACTCCAGCGGGTCAAGGTCAGTAATCCCGAGCGAATACGCCACCAATGAACCTGCACCTGAACCACGACCAGGCCCCACCGGCACGCCGTTATTTTTAGCCCAACTAATGAAATCCGCGACAATTAAAAAATAGCCGGGAAAGCCCATGTGGACGATGGTTTTAACCTCAAACTCAAGCCTTGCCATATACGTTGGCCTGACTTCATCACGCTTTGCCACATCCGCATACAACACCGCCAAACGTTGCTCTAGACCGTGGCAAGCACTATCAAATAAATACGCTTCAATCGATTCACCGTTAGGCGTTGGAAAATTCGGTAAGCATGATCTACCCAGCGTAAATTCAAAATGACAGCGCTTGGCAATCTCCGCTGTATTGGCAATCGCCTCTGGCAGATCGGCAAACAGCGCGGCCATCTCCGCCGTCGTTTTGAAATACTGCTCCTCGGTGAAATCATTGCTGCGCCGTTTATCGCCGAGCACTTCGCCTCTGGCAATACAAACCCGCGCCTCGTGCGCCTTAAAGTCATCGCGCTCACTAAATTGCACTGGATGCGTTGCCACCACCGGTAAATCCGCGACACTCGCCAAATTGAGAGAGGCCGCCACCAACGCCTCATCGCCCTCGCGCCCGGCGCGCTGCAACTCGATATAAAACGCATCCGGAAAATCACTCGCCCAGCCATTGGCGAGTTGCATCGCCCGTTTGGTATCGGACTGCATTAATGCCTGCCCAACATCGCCAAACTGCGCACCAGACAAGGCGATAAGACCATCGGTGGTAGCGCGCGTCAGCCATTCGCGCTTAAATTCTGCACGCCCGCGCCAAATGTTTTCACGATAAGCACGCGTGAGTAATTGGCATAAATTCAAGTAGCCGGCTTGATTACAACAGAGCAACAAGATGCGTGACGCTTGATCACGATTTTTGGTATTTTCAATCACGCACTCGCAGCCCACAATCGGCTGTACGCCGCGCCCGCGGGCTAACTTAAAAAATTTCACCGCACCAAATAAATTGCCTAGGTCGGTAATGGCAAGCGCTGGCATCTTATCAAGCGCTGCTTTAGCCACCGCGTCATCGAGTTTGACAATGCTGTCAGTAATTGAAAATTCAGAGTGAAGACGAAGGTGTACGAAAGGGGAGAGTGTCATGTCAAATCACAAATATTAAACCTAGAAACGGCAGTTGACCGCTTGCGATGCTTGAAAGTGCGCATCTATCAAGGAGTTTAGTGGTTTACATCGTTCACCGATATGGTGACTTAGTTGGGTAACTCGGCTGCAGGCGCGATTGCACGTTTTTCTAACTCTCTGGCAGGCCGTTTGGCCGTGTTGCTTCATCTACTAGGATAAACCTAGAAACGGCCGCAGTCGTCCGTGTTTGCCAAATGAGGCCTTGCCAGAGACTCCGAAAAACTGACACTTATCTCCCCACCGGGGACGCTATCCCTTTGGGACACGCCCGTTCAACCGCCGTTTCTAAGTTGACCATGATTTTATCATCGCCACAACCTCAACTCGTTAAGCAAGCCTCAGAGCACCGTGCTTTTCTCGCGCTATTAACGATTTAGGTAGGTTCTTTATTGTCAGTCATGATTACCGACCGACAATGTGTGGCAATCTCATCGGCCAATCGTGGCCAAAAAATTTCTGGTATATCGTGTCCCATGCCTTCGAGTATTAGCGCATTCGCCTGCCCACCACCTTCGCGAATAACGCGTGCAGTTTCAAGCCCGGCGGCGTAGGGAACTAATTCATCTTCATCGCCGTGAATAATTAGGGTGGGTACTTTTATTTGCCTGACAATATGCGTTCTATCGCCGCTAGCCGCAATGGCTAAAAGTTGGCGGGCAGCACCATCAGGATTATTGGCACGCAGTACATGGCGCGAACAAATATCGCGTACGTGTGCCGCTGAAGGCGGATGGCTGCGGCTCGCGATGACGCTAAAGACTTTCATCATCCGTTTAATCGCACCTTCGGTATCGCCACGCTTTGCTGGTGGCGTGAGTAACGCTTTAGTGGTGCGCCACGAGGCTTTCGGCAAGCTACGCCGACCAGTGGTGGACATGATGGACGTGAGACTCAAAATCTGTGCAGGCAATGACGCCGCTAAATTTTGCGCGATCATGCCGCCCATGCTGGCACCCACAATGTGCGCACGGTCAATCTTTAACGCGCCGATGAGTGCAGCAGTATCCGCCGCCATATCGTCAATTTTATACGGCGCCTTTAAAGTGACACCCATCATGAATTTCACATAGTCGAGCGCAATATTGGGCTTACCCAAATGACTCAGATGCGTAGAAAGCCCCACATCGCGATTATCAAAACGAATCACCCGAAAGCCTTTTGCGGCGATCATTTCGCACAACGCGTCCGGCCACAAAATCATCTGTACGGCAAGCCCCATGATGAGCACCACCGCCGGATCAGTCTCGCGACCAAAGGATTCGTAATGCAGGCTTAAGCCGTTCGCGTCGATATTGGGCATGTGAATTTTAGTTATCTAATGGTGGCGGGTAGCTTATCAGTAATGCGCAACTGAATACGGTCATTCCCGCGAAGGCGGGAATGACCGTATTTGTGGACGCTAATTCATAAACCTAGAAACGGCAGTTGACCGCTTCCGATGCTTGAAAGTCCGCATCCGTCAAGGTATTTTGTGGTTTTGATCGTTCACCAATATGGCGTCTGACGCTACGGGTGCGAGTGCACGTTTCTCAAACTCTCTGGCGGCGTTGCTCCCCCTGGCAGGATAAGGCCTCAGTCGTGCGTGTTTGCCGAATAAGGCCTTGCCAGAGAGTCCGAAAAACTGACGCTTATGTCCCCATCGGGGACGGAATCCCGTCGGGACACACCCGTCCAACTGCCGTTTCTAGGATAAACAATCTATGGCGCTTCACTCGAAACAGCAGTTACTCATTAAAAAATAAACTCGCCTGTTGGCGGCCATCTTGAAGCAATAAGCTACGTCCGCGTTCAACTACCGTTAGTAGATGCGCCGTGCCGGTGAACGTGGCGTGCGCTGTGCATATCAACGCGCCAATCAACATTCAAATCAATCGTCTACGCTGCGTGCACCATGCACCATCACATCACAACTCCACCGGCAACAAGCCTGCTGGCGCTTTACCGGCGTCGTGATACACCGCCGGTGCGGCCACATTTTGCGGATTGATTAACCATACGATTAAGTCGCCATTTGCGTTTACCCAAGCGA
>Ga0105049_10005906_pt1 | contig 14249 bp, 12 predicted proteins | sample MAT06_FD_78087 | JGI IMG/M metagenome (GOLD analysis project Ga0105049, IMG submission 78087) | Freshwater microbial communities from Lake Fryxell liftoff mats and glacier meltwater in Antarctica - MAT-06 | ecosystem: Environmental > Aquatic > Freshwater > Ice > Liftoff microbial mat | place...
AGCCACCGGGTAGCCCCTTCCGCTGGCCAATCGTGTAGCGCGCGAAGCCCTGATGTTCGCCGATCACTTCGCCACTCACCAGACGCAGCGGACCGACCGACAGGGCAGGGGCATCGGCCCCAAGCTGCTCTTCGAGCACGCGCACATGATCGCCGTCGGGCACGAAACAGATGTCCTGACTCTCGGGCTTTTCTGCCGTGCGCAGTCCGAAGCGGCGCGCGATGTCGCGTGTTTCCGCTTTGGTCTGATTGCCCACCGGCAGCACGAGCCGTGAGAGCACCGGCCGCTCGATGCCCCACAGGAAATAGCTCTGATCCTTCGCTGGATCGAGTCCGCGCAACATCACGCGTGCGTCGCCGCCGTTCGCCAGCGTGCCCATGCGCGCGTAGTGACCGGTGGCCAGCCACGGCGCGTCGATATCGTCGGCCTTGTGCAGCAGGTCGCGGAACTTCGTGAACGTGTTGCAGCGCACGCAGGGAATGGGTGTACGACCGCGCGCATATTCCTGCACGAAGTCATCGAGTACATCGTGACCGAAGCGATCCACGAGATTCGTGACATAGTGCGGGATGCCCAGCTTCTCGCACACGCGTCGCGCGTCACTGGTGCTGTCCAGCGAGCAGCACGGACGGTCGGGAATGTCCTTGCCATCCTCGTGCAGCTTCATCGTGACACCGACCACGTCGCAGCCCGCTTCCACCAGCACCGCCGCGGCGACCGACGAATCCACGCCACCGCTCATGGCTACGAGTACGCGCTCCCCCTTCTGCGGCAACAGGCCGTGCACCGACGCCTTGGACATGTGCCGGCTCAGAACTCGACGGGCTCGAACGCGCACGAAACGCTGGCAGCCTTGCCCACACGCGCCTTCTCGGCCAGCGTGGAGAGCACGTCGAGTGTGCGCTGCACACAGGCGTCCGTGCTCATGCTGCCCAGCGACAAGCGCAGCGCCGCGTTCGTGAGGTCAGGCGACACTCCCATCGCGCTCAGCACGTGCGAGGCCGACACACTACCGCTCTGACAGGCCGATCCCGCACTGCAAGCGATACCGCGCAGATCGAGTGCCATCAGCATCGACTCGCTGCTGGTGCCAGGGATCGACATGTTCGTGATGTGCGGCGCGCGTGGTGTGCAGTCGCCGTGAATGATCACGTCAGGAATCCGCTCGCGCAGCCCCTGCTCCAGTGTCGCGCGCAGGGCGGACAGACGTGCATGCTCCGCCTCGTGCTCGGCCAACAGCAGTTCAGCCGCGGTGGCGAGTCCCACGGCAAAGGCCACGTTCTCCGTGCCCGGACGACGGCCACGATCTTGTGAGCCGCCGTGGAACATCGGCTCCAGCGGCGTGCCCCGCCGAATAAACAGTGCGCCGATGCCCTTGGGCGCACCGATCTTGTGCCCGGAGATCGTGAGCAGATCGAATGGTGTGTGCTTCGCGTTGATCGACACCTTGCCGAAGGCCTGCACGGCGTCGGTGTGAAACGCCACCCCGGCGGCCTTGGCCTGTGCGGCCAACGCAGGCACGTCTTGCACCACACCCACTTCGTTGTTCACCCACATTACGCTGGCTACCGCCACGCGCGCATCGAGCAGCTCCGCAAAGTGGGCCATATCCACGACGCCGTCGCGCGTGACCCGCACCAAGCGCTCTTCGCCACCTTCGTGTGCCACTTGGTGCACCGCCGCCAGCACCGCCTTGTGCTCGATCGGCGTGCTGAGCACGGCGTCACGACCCTGCGCGCGAAGGGTGCGGAACACGCCCAGGATGGCGAAGTTGTCGCTCTCCGTGCCACCCGACGTAAAGCACACTTCGTCGGCGTGGGCGCCAAGACACGCGGCCAGCCGCTCACGGGCCTCATCGAGCGCCACGCGGGCTTCACGGCCCCAGCGATGCACACTGGAGGGATTCCCGAAGCGTGCGCCGAAGTAGGGCGTCATGGCGGCCATGACCTCGTCGCGCACCGGCGTGGTGGCGGCGTGATCCAGGTACACGTGCTGAGTCATCCCTGTAAATTAAGGGAAAATGTTCACCACTTGTATCCACTGCACCACCAATCTTGGCCGCAACGAGGCCTTCGAGGCCTTCGCCGTGGGCACCCGCCTGGCCTTCGACGCCGCCAAAGGGCGCCTGTGGGTGGTGTGCCGCAGCTGCGATCGGTGGAATCTCTCGCCGCTCGAGGAGCGCTGGGAGGCCATCGAGGCCATGGAGCGTCGGTTCCGTGACAGCCGTCTGCGCGTCAGCACCGACAACGTGGGACTGGCCCGACTGAAAGAAGGTGTTGACCTCATTCGCATCGGGCAGCCGCAGCGCCCCGAGATGGCCGCCTGGCGATACGGCGACCAGTTCGGCCGCCGGCGAAAGCGGCAGATGATGATCACCGGCGCTGTCGTTGGTAGCGCGGCGGCGATCCTTGGCGGAATGGTCGCGGTGGGTGTGAGCGTCGGCAGTTTCGCCGGCTTTTACGCGAACGGTGGGCTCTGGGACATGCTGGTGAATGGACGGCAAAGCGTATCGATCGGCAAGATCGTGCTGCCCGACGGACAGGTCGTCGACGTGCAGCGCAAGCATGCGCGCATGAGTGCGCTTGAGCGCGGCGCCGATGGAGGACCGCTGCAGCTGCGCTTGGAATCCGTCACGGGTACGCACCTGCTATTCGGCGACAACGCGATGAAAGCGGCGGCGCGACTGCTGCCCACGGTGAATCGCTTCGGTGGCTCGCGCACGCAGGTGCAAGATGCGGTGTCGCTACTCGAAGAAATCGGTGATCCGTTGCGTGTGCTTACCTCGGTGCAGCAACGAGTGGGTGCGACAGCGGGCGATGCGCGATGGGGTGTCGACGGGCGCCATTGGAGGACTGGTGCGCTCCAGAATACCCCGCGAACGACCATCAAAAAGCTTCCAGGTACCCTCCACACCCTCGCCCCGCGCGATCGTCTCGCCCTCGAAATGGCGCTGCACGAAGAGAGCGAACGGCGCGCCATGGACGGTGAACTCGCCGCCCTTGAACTCGCATGGGCCGAGGCCGAACAGATCGCCAAGATTGCCGACGACATGTTCCTGCCGGCGTCGATCGACGATCGGCTCGACAAACTGCGAAATCGCTGATGTACTCCACCTGCATCCACTGCCGGAAGTCGCTGGGCGCCAACGAGGCGATCGAAGCGCTGCCCATCGGGCGCCGCATCGCGTTCGACGCGCGCCATGGTCGGCTCTGGGTGGTGTGTCGCGGCTGCGAGCGCTGGAACCTCACGCCGTTCGACGAGCGATGGGAGGCGATCGAGCAGAGTGAGCGCGCCTTTCGTGATACGCGGGTGCGCGTGAGTACCGACAACATCGGACTCGCGCGCCTGGCCGATGGCACGGAGCTCGTGCGCATCGGTGAACCGCAACGACCGGAGTTCGCCGCGTGGCGCTACGGTGATCAATTCGGACGGCGCCGCGTGAAGGCGATCGCCACCGGTGTCGGTGTCACGGCCGCGGCCGGGTTGATCGTGAGCGGCGCTGTGGCCAGCGGCATCGGGCTCGCGGCGCTCGCGCCGCTGGTGCACGTCGCGAATATGATCAGCCTTGTGTCTGCTGCGGGGATGGCGCAGAAGCCGATCGATCATCCCGACGGCGGCCGCTTCATGCCCATCGGCAACCCGCGCATCGTGCCCAGCGATCGTGCCGCCGGATGGGCCATCGATATCGGATACGCCGCGCACTATCGCGGCCCGGATCCGACCGTGCGTAACGGCGGCTACTGGACAATGGCGCGCAAGCAGGAAGGAAAGAACGAGATCGGACGCGTGCAATTGCACGGCGCTGATGCGGTGCCGTTGCTCCGGCGCCTCATGCCAGTCATCAATCGTGGTGGCGCGCGGCGCACCGTGATCACCGACGGCGTCGCGCTCATCGAGCAGGCTGGCGGCCCCGAGCGCTTCGGCAAGTGGGCCGCCGGTATGCGTCGTGAATGGGCCGCCAGAAGTACCTTCGGCGACACCGGCGATCTCTCGGCGATCCCCGTGGCGGCGCGCCTCGCCTTTGAAATGGCGATCAACGAAGACGCCGAACGCGTGGCGCTCGAAGGAGAGCTGGCGTCACTCGAACGCGCGTGGGCCGAGGCCGAGGGCATCGCGCAGATTGCCGATGCGCTGCTGCTTCCGGAGTCGGTCACGGAGCAGTTCGATCGGCTCAAGAAGTCGTAGCCGGTACGCGCCTCACGACTCCCGCAACGCTCGCAGCAACGCTCGCACCGGTGCCGCATCCGCACCGTGCACCGCCAGCGGTTGCGCCAGCAACTCGTAGCGCCCCACCGGCACGACATCGAGCGCAAGATTCTCGAGCACGAACGCACCACCGAAAAAGATGGCGTTGTGAACCGGCAGTTCGGTGCTCGTCCGACGGTCTACGCTCGGCGCATCCACGCCCCACAGCGTGAGCCCATGCTGCACCAGCCACGTCGCCGCCTCGGCCGTCAACGCCGGCCACGCCTCCGGAAACACACCACCCGCCACGGAATGCCCCGTGCGCACGATCACGCGCGTCGGTACATGCGCCCCCAACAACGACTGCAACACCGGAATCGTGATGTCTGCCGCCGCATTGAAATCAGCCGGCAACGCCACGAACTGCACCTCGCCGACGAACACCGACGCCGGCAAGGACTCCGACGCCGGCCACGACGACTGCACATGCAACGGCGCGTCCGCGTGCGTGCCCACATGAGCACTGGTGGAGATCACGCCCAGGTTCACACTGCTGCCTTCCTCACGTCGGCAAGTCCACCCACACGAGAACCCCACGTCGTCCGGCCAAGGCGGCGTGCCAGCAGAAAACGGGACACTGATATCGTAGAACATGCTCCTCCCGTACTCCGTACCCCCTACTCCTCACCCCTTACTTCGCTGTCGCTTTTCCATAAAATTGCGCCCGCACCGCCCACAGTTCCGGAAAAAACCGATGGCTCATCGTGCGCGACAAATACTTCGCACCAAGCGTGCCGCCGGTGCCGAACGTGCCCGGCCCGATAATGCGCTCCACCAGCTGCACGTGCAGGAAGCGCCACCGCGCGAAGCGCTGCTCGAACTCCAATAGTCCTTCGACCAGCAGAAACATCGGCGTCGGTCCCGGACCCATGTACAAGTCGGCGAGGTCCAGCTGCTCGTGCGCGATCAGCGCCAGCACCAGCGACTGCAGCACCGGACGGGCCAGCGCCTCCTTCACGACGTCAGGCGGTTCGCCGTGTTCGGTGATCGCCGCCAGGAAGTGCGGATCACGCAAGCCAGCGGTCGCTTCGATCGCACGGAACTGCGCACTTTGCGAACCGCTGCTCGAACCCAGATAGCCACGGAACTGTGCGAAGCGTTGCGGCGGCAGCGTGTCGAGTGCCGTGAGCTGTTGTGCGACGATTTCGGTGAGCACGTTCACGCGCTGTACAGCGAGCAGGGCCCGCATCGTGTCGTACGTTTCCAGCGCCGTGATCATCGTGTCCATTTCGTGGCGCAGTACCTTGAACCACAGTTCACTCGCTTGATGCACGACGATGAACAGCAATTCGTCGGGATGCTCCGGGGACGATTGAAGCGTCTGCAACTCCAACAACTCCGTCAGGCGCAGGTAGCTGCCGTAGTCGATGCCTGACGCATCGTGGCCGTGCGCGCCGTGTGGCGACTGATCGGATGCGGTGTCACTCATGAGGCGTGCCGGCGGAGGGGAGACGTGCCTAGAACGTGGAGACGCCAAGGGCGGTGACGTCGTCCACCTGCATCGTTTCATCGGTGTAGAACGGCTCGCCGTACTGCACGCGAATCAGTGCGCCGTAGTGCGCCGCCTGATGCGTCACGATGTCGTAGAGCGGTTCCCCGTTGGGATACACTTCGCCCGCTTGCGTGGTCCCGTCGAACTGCGACCCGTAACACTTGATCGCGTCGAGTTTACGCGCGAACTGCGCGCTGATGTCGACCACGAACGACGGCTTCACAGCGTCCTCTCGATACGTGACCACATGCAGCAGCTTGAACGGACGAAACGCCGGGTGATTGCCCGGCTGGTACTTCGCGAGTCCACTCAGAAAGCAGGCGTCGCGCGCCAGCTCGGTCGTGCGACGATGGTCGGGATGCCGACCGCGTAGTGCGGGAATGATCACGACCCGCGGACGCAGCCGCCGCAGCACCTGTACCAATCGGCCGCGCGTGTCGTCGGTATTACTGATCCCGGCGTCAGGGAGTTCGAGATTCTCGCGCATGTGCAGCCCCATGATGCGGGCGCCAGCGGCGGCCTCGGCGGCGCGGAGTTCAGCCGAACCCTTGGTGCCCATCTCCCCTTGGGTGAGGTCGACCACCCCAACGCGATGGCCCGCGTCGACGGCCTTGATGAGCGTGCCGCCGCAGGTGAGTTCGGCGTCGTCGCGATGCGGCGCGATACACAGGAGATCGAGTGCGGACATGCAGGGAGCCTGGCGCCCCGTCAGCCCGCTCGCGTGAGGTAGCGCGCGACCCGTCCGGCGATCTGCTGACCGCTGGCCACGCAATCGCCCACCGACACGCCGTTACGGTAGTTGCCCGCCAGGTAGAGCCCGGGATTGCCCAGCTCCGTCTCGTTGGCGGCGTCCTTCACGGCTTGGTACCCCACCGTGTACTGCGGGATCGCCCGCGGCCAGTACACATGCTTCGCGAAGATCGGTTCGCCGCGCACGCCAAGCAGCTGACGCAGATCGATCAGCACGCGTTCTACCAGCAGATCCGTGTCTTCACGCGCACGTTCGGGCATACGTGCTCCGCCCACGAAACAGGTGATGGACACCGTGCCATCTGGCGCGCGGTCGGGGAAAAGCGACGAAGTAAAGAGCGCACCGAGAATGCTGCGCTTCTCCTTCGACGGGATCAGCATGCCGAACCCGTCGAGCGCATGCCCGACGTCGGCCCGCTCGAACCCGAGCGTCAGCACGCTCATCGGAGGGTACTCGACCCGCTCCACCAACGCCGCTTGCTGGCGCAACCCCGCGGGCAACTCCATCGCGGCCAGTACGTGCGCCGGCGTGGCCATGACGACCGCGTCGACCGTACGGGAGCGCGAGGCACCCTCCTGACCCGCCTCGATGACCCACCGGCCCTCGTTGCGGTGCAGCAGCCGAACGGGGCAGCCAAGGCGCAGCGTGCCCACCAGTGATGCTTCGAGCGCGTCGGTGAGGGTTTGCATCCCATCCACGAACGAAATCAACCTGGCGCGCGTCGGGGCCGCGGACGGCGTCGGGTCGACGTCCAAGGCCGCCGATGTCTCCGTCGCCTCCGAGGCATCCGACCCATTCGCGGACGCCGGCGCCATCTTTCCACGCGTAGCCATGAGACCGGCCGACAGCGATCCGTACTTTCGCTCGAGCTCGAATACGCGCGGGAAGGCGTGCATCATGCTCAGCGCTTCGGTGTCGCCCGCGAAGATCCCTGAAATGAATGGATCGACGGCGTAATCGAGTACCTCGTGTCCCAAGCGGCGGCGCACGAAAGACGCGATCGATTCGTCGGCGTCGGTCGCACGCGTCCGCAACAGCGGCTCCAGCAGCACGCGCAGCTTCGCCCTGAGCGAAAACAATCGGGTACCCAGCATGGCCGACGGCGTCATCGGGAACGACTGTAACGCACCGTTGCGCACGATGTAGCGACGGTTGGCCTTTGGATTCGCCTCCACGACATCGCCCTGCAAGTCGAGCTGCGTGAGCAGCGCTTCGACTGGAGCCGAGGTCACGAACGAATTGGGGCCGTGCTCTGCCAGAAAGCCGTCGGTGTGCGACGTGCGGATGGCGCCACCGGCGTGACCGCTCGCCTCGTAGAGTGTCACGTTCACCCCGCGCCGCCGCAATTCATACGCGGCCACGAGTCCCGTGATTCCTGCTCCTACAACCGCGACCGAACGCTGGTCGCCCGCATCGTGATCGACCGGCGGCTCTACGTCGCGATGGTCAGCCAGCGCACGCATACATCAATCTCCGGCGACGTCCGTGACCCAATCACGTGGCGCGAGCATACGTACCAAGCGCGCTTCGAAGGAATCGGGGGAATACCGAGGGGCATACTGCCACATCGCGAGTGGTGGCAAGCTCATGAGCACGCTTTCCACGCGGGCGTTCGTCTGCAAGCCGAAGATCGTCCCACGATCATGCACGAGGTTGAACTCCACGTACCGGCCACGCCGCACGAGCTGGAACTCCCGCTCGGCGTCGGTGAACGCTTCGTCGCGACGACGCTCGACGACCGGCTCGTACGCGTGTCGCAAAACGCGGGCCACATCGCTCACGAACGCTTGCGCACCCTCGAGGTCGAGACCGTGCGCCGCGTCGTCGGGACGCAGGTGATCGAAGAAGATGCCGCCGATCCCACGCGCTTCGTTGTCGCGATGTACGTTCACGAAGTACTCGTCGCACCACCGCTTGAAGTCCGGATAGAACTGCGCGTGATGGCGATCGGCCATGTCACGCAGTGCGCGGTGAAACGTGACGCCGTCTTCGGCATGCGGATAAAACGGCGTGAGATCCGTACCGCCGCCGAACCAGCTGTCGGTCAGATGGCCGTGCTCGTCGGTCAGCTCGAAATAGCGCACGTTGAGATGCACCGTCGGCACTTTCGGGCTGCGTGGGTGCACCACCAAGCTCACACCCGTCGCAAAAAAGTGCGTCGCACCGGCGGCCGCTCCCTGTCCGCCAAGACGCCGCGCCGCGAGTTCGGGGAGTTCGCCCATGACGGCCGAGCGGTTGATGCCGGCCTTCTCGAAGGTGACGCCATCGGTCATCACGCGGGCCACACCACCGCCCCCACCGGGACGCTCCCAGCGATCTTCGGCGAACGTCCCGCCACGATCGAGCCGACCGAAGAACGAGGTCAGTTCGTCATGCAGGCCGGCGATCCAGCGGATGGCTTCCGCACGACGAGTCGTGACCGCGGGCGCCGAGCTCGGCACGTCCGTCGGAAACACCGCCGCGCTCATCGCGCGCCCGCGAGCTGGTTCGTCCACGCTGCCGGCTGGCTTTGGGCCGCCGCGATCTCTTCCTCCGTCCACCTCCACTCCTTCACGGCATCGATGAAGGCGCGCGCGTGATCGGGGGAGACATCCGGCAGGATCCCGTGTCCGAGATTCGCAATGTGCCCGATCGGACCGAACGCCCGGATCATGGCATGCGTGCGACGACGAATGTCGGCCGGCGGGCCGTAGAGCGCGCACGGATCGAGATTGCCCTGCATCGCCACCTGGAACGGATCGAGCTGACGTCGCGCGTCCATCGGCGACGTGTGCCAATCCACCCCGATCGCATCGGCATTCGTGGCCGCCGCGATCTCCGCCAGCGCCCACCCGGCGCCCGGCGCAAACACGATCACCGGTGCACCCGCTTCGCGCGCCTTCTGCGCACACCGCGCGAGATACGGCAGCGCAAACGTGCGGAACTCCTCGGGGCCGAGGGCGCCCGCCCACGATTCGAACAGCTGCACCACCTGCGCGCCCGCTCCGACCTGCGCCACGAGGTACTCACCCACCGCGTCGGCAATCCTGCCGAGCAAGGTGTGAGCCATCTCGGGATTTTCGTAGAGCATGCGTTTGGCGACGGCGAACTGCTTGGTGCCTTTGCCTTCCACCATGTACGCCGCGAGCGTCCACGGCGAGCCGGCGAATCCGATGAGTGGCACTTTGCCATCGATTTCGCGCCGCGCCAGCTTCAGCGCGTCGAGCACGTACTTGAGATGCTCCTGCGGATCGACGGCGTGCAGCTGGTCGAGATCCTTGAGCGAACGGAGCGGGGACGGGAACTGCGGGCCGACGCCTTCGTCGAGCGTGAGGTGCATACCCATTGCTTCCGGGATCACCAGGATATCGCTGAAAATGATCGCGGCATCGACACCGACCAGGTCGAGCGGCTGCAGCGTCACTTCGACGGCCAGCTCGGGCGTGCGGCACATGGTGAGGAAGTCCGACTTCGCGCGGACCGCGCGATACTGCGGCAAATACCGTCCAGCCTGACGCATCATCCACACCGGGGGGCGCTCGATGGCTTCACGCCGGAGCGCACGCAGGAGCAGATCATTCGTTGGTGACGACGGGGCGGGCGTAGCACTCACGTAAACTGATCCGGGGAAAGAGCCATCGAAGGACGACGCTCACGGGGCGCCACGTGCGGTGCAGCGACGTGCTCCACGACCACCTTGGGCGCGATGGCGCGCGGTGTTCGGATGGCGCGGGGCTCCGGCGCGCTGGCCGGCGTGAACATTTCGAGCAGCATCATCGCCTGCGCGTCGAGCCCTTCGCCGCGCTGCAAGGCACGACGCAGTGCAGCCATCGGTCCGGCCAGCAGCTTGGCCACGATGCGCGATGCGGCGCGCTCGGCCATGCCAGTGTCTTTCGACGCGAAGGCGACTTCACGGCGCGCCACATCTTCCAGCGCCGTACGCAAAGGCTTGATCGCATCACGGGCCGGCATGTTGGCGATCCAGTCCATGAACGAGCCGATCTCGTTTTCGCAGATTCCGTTGGCCACCGGTACGGCGTCACGACGCATGGTTTCCGCGCTCAAAATCGGCTGATGCAACGTGTCGAGATCGACCAGCGTGATGCCAGGCTGTGCGGTGACGCGTGCGTCGATGTTGCGCGGTAAACTGAGATCCATGAGCAGCACGTCATTGCCGTCGGCGGCACAGGCTTCGCGGGCGCGCAGCAGTCCGTCGGCGGTAATCACCGGCACCTCGCTACCTGTGTCCACGATCACCACGTCCGCCATCGCCGCTTCCACGTGAAGCGTCTCGAACGGCGCAGCGCGGCCACCCACGAACTTCGCCAGATCTTTCGCCGTTTCGAACGTGCGGTTCACGACGACGAGATCGCGTGCCCCGAGCTTGTGCAACTGCTTCGTCGCGCGCGCGCCGGTCTTACCGGCACCGATCACCAGGCAGCGCGCATTCTCGAGATTCCCGAATCGCTGACTGGCCGTGATCGCGGCTTCGGCTCCGACCGAATTGCGACCAGCGGTCAACGACGTTTCGGTTTGCACCCGCTTGCCGGCGCGCAGGGCCGTTTCGAACAGGCGATGCAGCACCGGACCCGCCGTGTGACCGCGCGAGGCGCGCTTGTACGCGGCCTTCAGCTGACCGAGAATCTGCCCGTCGCCCAGTACCTGCGACTCGAGCCCCGCGGCGATGCGCACCACATGGCGCGCCGCCTCTTCGCCGACCCGGCGGGTGGCCGTGCGCAGCAGCTCGTCGCCTTCGCTGCGTGTGCGCATCCATCGACGCGCCAGCGTTTGCACGGCTCGGTCGATGACCTTCGGTTCGTCGCTGTCCACCCACGCGTACAACTCGGTACGATTGCAGGTGGAGATCAGCGCGGCTTCAGTGACGACTTCGCTTCTGGCGGTCCGATACAACTGCGTGAGACGTTCTTCCGACAAGTGGAAGAGCTCACGTGTCGCAACGTCGGCCAGGCGAAAATCGATCGCGATCGATATCAGCATCGGAGTGCGGACTCGGGGGTGGTGCTCACGCGGTCGCGAGACCGGTCAAGTGCGCGAGATTCTTGAAGAAGATTCTCACATGGGCGAATGGCTTGGCTTTCACCAGCTGCTTGTTCATATACCCGTCGAACGTGAGCTCCTGCACATCTTTGTCACGACAGATCGCCACGAAGCGCTCTCGACGATTGTCGTTGCGATACCAGAACGTCTGCATCACGTCGAGCACGAAGAACACGGGGCCGTGCAGGCGCATGAAACGACGACGCGCCTTGCGCAGCGCCTTCGCATTGCCGGTGACCAACGCATCCAACACGGCTTCGGCGGCAAACCGACCGCCGGTCATCGCGTAGAAAATCCCTTCTCCACTGGCCGGTGCAACCACACCGGCCGCATCTCCCGCCAACACCACGTCGCGGCCGTTGTCCCACTGCGGCAGCGGCTTGATCGGGATCGGCGCGCCTTCCCTGCGGATCGTCTCCACCTTGTCGAGTCCGGTGTCCTTGCGCAGCTTGGCGACCGCATCCTTGAGTCCGAAGCCCTTCTGTAATGTACCTGTCCCGATGCTGGTCGTGGCACCATGGGGGAAAACCCAGGCGTAGAAGTCGGGGGAGAGCGGCTTCTGGTAATACACGTCGCAGCGAGCGGCACCGAAATTCGCCTGATCGCTTGGCAAGGGCGACTTCACGATTTCATGATAGGCGAACACGTGCTTGGCCTTGTGCGAATTCGGGATGCACTGGCGGGCCACCGGAGAAAGCGCACCGTCGGCGCCGATCACCATCCGGGCGCGCACCTGGCGCGTCTCGCCGGACCGCGAACGACCGTCGGTGTAGCTGACCACGGGGATGCCGTCATCTCCACGCGCAAAGGTCGTGAATGTCCCGACATGTCGCTCGGCGCCGGCGTTGGCCGCACGCGTACGAAGCCACTCGTCGAACACGTCCCGGTCGACCATGCCCACGTACCCGTTGCCCACCGGGATGTCCACGGTGCGCCAGGTCGGGGAGATGATGCGGGCCGTATCGATCTGCGCGACCATCATCGATTCCGGCACGTCGAAGTCACGCAGCAGCTGCGGCGGCACCGCCCCGCCGCACGGCTTCGCACGTCCCGCACGATCGAGCAGCATCACCGAACGGCCCGCTTTCGCGACCTCGTACGCGGCCGTGGCTCCGGCCGGACCACCACCGATCACCAGCACGTCGTATACGTCGAGCTGTGGCACTTCACTCATGTGACATCCTCCATCGGTAAAACGGGTAGCACGCACGAACGGGCATCGATCATCTTCAACATCACTGCAGTACCGCCGGCAGCATGTCCGCACGTTCGCGGAACACGTCATTCGCGCGCTCGCTCGAGGCGCTGCGAAGCGCGAGGAACGCCGCGGCGGCGAAGAGCACCGCTTCTGCACCAAAGACTGCGAGGTAGCCACGGAGCGGCGAGTCCAGCACGGCCTTCGCCGTATCGACGCCAACCGCTCCGGTCATCGTACCGGTGGCATACGCGAGAGCCTGCGCCGCGCCGAACACACCAAGGCGCAGCCCCGCGCGACCGTCGGTCTTGTCGCCGGTCAGCGCCATCATCGAACCGATCGCGCCGATCGCGAACACGCCGTTCGCCAGCCCGAGCATCATGACGATCATCGTGAACATACGCTCATCGCCCAACAACGGCGAGGCGGCGAGCGCGACGTAGGTGATCGCCGACGCCATGCAGCCGGCTGCTGCCCAGTGACGAAGCTGTCCACGGCGGGTCGCGAGCACCGCCGTCGCGATCATACCGATCAGCACACCGCCATGGTGCATACCAGAGAGCTGGGTGCTCTCGCCCGGCGTCATGCCGAAGGCGATACCGGCGAACGGCTCGAGAATGAGATCCTGCGCGCTGTAGGCGAACATCGCGAGGAAAATAAAGCTGGCGAACAGGCGCGCCGCCGGCTCTTCCCACACCGTTCGCAATGCCACCATGAACGAACCCGGCGACGCGTCCGCGTGGCGAGGTACCGAAACGGCCGGCCTCGGACCGCGCTCCACGCCATACGTCGCGACCACCGCCACCAGGAATCCGATGCCACCGATGCCAGTGGCGATCGCGATCAGGCGCGTGTACGAGAACGGGTCGAGCAACGCGCCCGAGGTCGCTGCCGTGATGATGATGCCAACGATCATCAGGATCCACGTGATCGCCGCCGCCCCCGCGCGCTGCGAGGGAAGCGCCCGCTCACTGATCAGCGCAAGCAATGGTGTACCGGCGGCGCTCACACCGGCGCCCAGCACGACACTGGCGAGAGAGGCGAGCGCGATGCCAAGCGCGACATTCGTGGCCATCACGGGAATGCTGGCCGCCACGCCGACGCCGCCCACCGCGCATACCGCGAGTCCACCCAGTATCCATGGCGTGCGGCGACCGCTGCGATCGCTGTCGTGTCCGAGCCGCGGACGCAGAATCAACTGCACGCCGAAGTGCAGCGCCACGAGCAATCCCGGCACCGTGGCCGGAAGCGACAATTCGACGATGATCACACGATTGACCGTCGTGGTCAGCAGCACTACGACGGCGCCCATCGCGGCCTGCACGAGGCCGAGTCGAGAGAGCTGCCACCAGCTCACTTGCTGGCCTCTGCAATGATCGGCAACGTGCGCACGGCGAACGCAGCGATCATCATGCCGCTCACATAGAACGGAACGCCAAGGGCACTGAGCCACAACGCCCGCTCGCGCGGCGATTGGATGAAGCGCCACATCATGACCGCCTGAACGACCGAGAGCACGCCGATCGCGA
>Ga0105049_10005907_pt1 | contig 14248 bp, 11 predicted proteins | sample MAT06_FD_78087 | JGI IMG/M metagenome (GOLD analysis project Ga0105049, IMG submission 78087) | Freshwater microbial communities from Lake Fryxell liftoff mats and glacier meltwater in Antarctica - MAT-06 | ecosystem: Environmental > Aquatic > Freshwater > Ice > Liftoff microbial mat | place...
ACGACGCGCGTGGTCTGCGCCACATCAGGCAGGTCGGAAAATTCGGTGGCAAGGGTGTTTGCAATCTGCTGCCATAAGCTGATGTTCATTCGCCGCTCCTGGGTTGTGTGGACAGCGGCGCAGGCGTTGGCTGTGTACAAGTGCCTGCACGCCATGCGTCAGGCGTTGTGGGCCATCTACGGGCCGCAGATACAGGCCCGACGCGAGCAGCTCGTGCCCGATGGCGCAAGACGGGGTTTGATCCCGACGAGCCGTTCTGATTGGGCAGATCCACCACCGGCGCAGGCGACCAAATACACATCGCAGCCGCCGCCAGCAACAGGGCCCCACTCGGGGCCCTGACTACTTCGACAGCTCAACTCATCGCGCCTGCCCGGCATCCACGAAAAACCGCCACCTCGCCAGCGAGTAAAGACGGTTATGTGCCAGCGCTGACAGCGTACGGTGTTACTTCCCGTCGCGATCCGAATCCCCAGGCGTGGCGCGTTCGGCGGCATCGCTCACGCGTTGCCACGCGTCTCGCGACGCATGCTTGGCCCGGCCCCAGTCGAGACTGGAGTTTCCGCGCTTGTCGTGCCAGTCTCGCTCCAGATCCGGTTCGACTTCTTGAAAGCTGCGGCCCGGGTATCGAGAGAAAGCGTCGACGCCATAACCGAAGGCGGGACCATATTCGGTATAAGTTGCCCCCCTCGCATAGGGACGGCTTGAGTAGTTGTCCTGCCAGTAGGCATTTTCAGCGGCAGGGTCGACGGCAGCGGCGATGCCCTTGCCTGCCAATGCGCCAGCCACGGCGCCCGCGACTGCCCCAACGGCGGCGCCGACCGGACCCGTCATACCCCCCAATGCCGCGCCTGCAGCCGCCCCGCCGGCCACACCGCCGGCTACACCGCCTACTACGGCACCGGCGCCGGTTCCCACGGGATGGCCCGTATCGGTTCGCGAGATGTTTGCCTTGTCACGTTCGTTCATGCTATCTCCAGGTTGACTGCATGATTGCCGAGCCAACCTTCCGGGTGGGCTCATAGCGCTGCAGTACATACAAGCGTACGCAGGATCGAAGAGACCCTGGTCAGCCAGCGCGAGGTTGTGCGATAGGAAATCCATCCCTTCAGCGGTAGGCGAATTCCTATGGACGCCGTGAATCCTCAGCTTGGCGGGAACGCGTTGTGCGTCGAGCCGCGCGAACGCGTCGGCGGCGGTTTCGCACCTGCACTCTGCCTGAGAACGACGGCCCCAGGGATGGCGCCAACACGGTCGTTGAGGCGTATTCAGGAAGCCGGCACAATCTGGGCAAGGTGCATTCGTCGCCTCGCCACGCGTTACCGCTCCGATGGCCCGGTGAATGAACTCCGGCTTCGTAACCACCGGGCGGGAACAACAAACGGGTCGCTGTGGTGCAGGCCCAGGCTGCGGGTCACCGAATTGGTGAACTGCGAAATCGGCAACCTCCCACGGGTGCGAACTGGCGTAGGCGCCGATGAAGTTGAGGTGCCAGCCCACTGCGGGAGTGGCGTAATGGCGGCTCAGTGCCTCATCGTCGTCAGCATGGGAAAAAAGGGGGGGGGTAAACCGCAAAGCACGCAGATGTCAACGCTTCAGGACTTCGCGCGCACCGCCTGGGTCGCGCCGTCGCCTGCTGCCGCTGCGCCCAGTTGCAGCAGCTCCATCACGTCTTCTTCGAACATCTCGCCCGCCGCCACCTGCAGCAGACGGCCTTGGCGATCCACCGTCACGGTCAGCGGAATCATCTTGCGGTCGGTGAGCGCTTGCCCCAAGGCTTCAGCGTCCATCGTGATCGGAAAGCTGTAGCCCTGCTGTTGGGCGTATTGCTGCACGCGAGCCGGGTCGCGGTCACGCGCCACCGTCAGAATGCTGAGGGCACGGCCCTGGATGGCGCGCTGCAGCTTCTGTACATGCTGGTTGTGGCGCCTGCAAAAGGGGCAGGTGGTGGACCAGAAGACCACCACCACCGCACGGCCGGCCGCCTGTGCCGGCCCGAAGCTGCCGCCGCCCAGCAGTGCGACCTGTGGCCAACGCACGATTTGGCCGGGCTGGGCGGGCGCAGCCCGAGCGGGCGAATGCGGCCAGGCGGACAGGGCCATCAGCCCTGATGCGGTGGCGAGCCAGTCACGGCGGCGCCAACGGCGCTGGGCTTGGGCTTGGGCTTGGGCTTGGGTGGATTGGGCTTGTTGATCGATCATGGTCAGGGGCTCCAGAACAACAGCAGCGTCATCATCGCGCCAGCTGCTCCATCAGCAAATAGGTGTTGAAGGCGTTGATGCGGTTGGCGGCCTTGAACAGCGGCAGGTGCTCAAAGCGCGACCAATCGGCCTGCGCATAGGCTTCTTCGAAAGGTTCGAGCTTGCGCGCTGCTTCAGCCATCGTGTGGCGCAGGTGGACCAGGTAATCGCGGGTCAAAGCCAGGTCGGCGGCAGCGTCGGTGGAGGCGGGCCCATGGCCCGGCAACAAGGTCCGAACACCCAACGCCAGCAACCGGTTCAGCGCCTCGATCCAGCGGCCACTGTCGGCCTGGCCCACAAAGGGGATGCGGCCACGAAACACCAGATCACCAGCGATCAGCGCTTGCCATTGCGGCAGCACCACCGTCAAATCTTCGGGCGTATGGGCCGGACCGGCTGGCTGCAGCAGCATCTGCACGCCCCCCAGGGTCAGTGTTTGGGGGCCGTCGATCCAGTGGTCGGCCGGCACCAACCGGGTCTGGGCATCGATCCACGGCGCAAGCTCTTCGCGGCTGGCCTGCAGGCGCAGCCGGGCAGCGTCGCTGTGCAGATAGGCCAGAGCCGCACGGTGCGCGGTGATCGGCACCCCCATGTCCTGAAAGACCTGCAGACCGTAGATGTGGTCGGCATGGTAGTGAGTGACGATCAGGTGCTTGATCGGCAGCGGTGTGATTTGCGCGATCGCTTCAACCAAAGCCCGCGCCAGGGCGGGAGAGCCCAGCGCATCGACCACCACCACGCCTTCAGGCGTGACGATGAAGGCTGCATTGCTGATGAAGTTGGCATTGGCTGCAGTGCCCAGCGCCGACGCGCCCTGCACCAGCCACAGGCCCGGCAGCACCTCGGCAGGCTTGAAAAATGGCAGGGGCGGAGAGCGCGGCAGGGGCGGCAAGGCCGTTTGCGCAGCCAGCGGGGCAGCGATCGCCAGCCAGGCCATGCACAGAACTGCCCGCCAGCCACGGCGCCGCCACTTCAGCCGGCTCAACAGCCGGCTTAACAGCAGGGCCGACAGCAGGGCCGGCGCAACGGCCGGCGCGCCCGCCGCCCGGCTGTGCAGCCAGTCTCGTGCTGGGGTCTGCCCCAGTCTGAAATTCATCGCATCGACCTTATATTCGTTTGCGTTGATATTAGACCTGCCAGACAGGCTCGGCAAGCCCGCAGCCAGCCGCGCTTACGATGTTGAGCAGCCTGATGACCCGCATGTCGAGCTTTTGCCGAGCAGATCACCCACCAGGAGTATGTAGATGCCCACCCCGATCCAGAGCTTCAGATCGCCAAACCACAGTGCGCAGAGCCATACGTTCTCTGCTCTCATGCCGTGCCGGGGGTGGGGCCGCGTCGCCAGCCGCCGGGCAGCGCCTTGGCTGCTGGTTGGCATGGGCTTGATCGGCTCTGCAGCCATGGCCCAGGACAACACCCTGGCACGCAACCTGGCAGCGACCTGCTCCAACTGCCATGGCACCAACGGCGTGGCGCGCGGCGACATGAAAACACTGGCTGGCGTGTCTGCCGACAAGATCATCGCCATGGTGGCCGACTACAAGAGCGGGGCTCAGCCGGCCACCATCATGCACCAGATCTCGAAGGGTTACACCGATGAGCAGATCCGGCTGATCGCGGCGTACTTTGCGTCCAAACCCGCGCCCAAGTGAAGCCACAAGCCGCACAGCAGACTGCAGAGCGAGCAGCACAGCAGACTGCACAGCGAACTGCAAAATCCACCAAGGACAAGGCATGAACACCATTTCCCCCAAACCCATCAACCGCCGCCGCCTGCTGGCTGCGGGTGCTGCCCTGACAGGCGCCGCCAGCCTGGGGCTGGCCGGCTGCGCCGCCACCCCCAGCGGCCCACCGATCGGCCGCGTCGTCATCGTCGGAGGCGGCTTTGGCGGCACCACGGCCGCCCGCTATCTGAAACTGTGGGGCGGCAACATCGACGTCACGATGGTCGAGCGTGACGCCACGTTTGTGTCATGCCCGATCAGCAACCTGGTGCTGGGCGGCTACCAACAGATGGCCGACATCTCACGCAGCTATGGCGGCCTGAAGGCTGTCGGCGTCAAAGTCATGCAAGGCGAGGTGGTGGCGGTGGACGCAGCCGCCAAGAAGATACGCCTGGCCAGTGGCGCCGAGCTCAGCTACGACCGCCTGATCCTGTCGCCCGGCGTGGACTTCATGACCGATCGTGTGGGCGGCCTGCAAACGGCGCTGGACAGCGGCCGCGTGCTGCACAGCTGGAAGGCCGGGCCGCAGACGGTGGCGCTGCGAAAGCAGCTCGAAGCCATGCCCGATGGCGGTGTTTTCGCACTGTCCATTCCCAAGAGCCCTTACCGCTGCCCGCCTGGACCCTACGAGCGCGCATGCATGGTGGCGAGTTACTTCAAGACCGCCAAACCGCGCAGCAAGGTGCTGGTTCTGGACGCCAACCCCGAGATCACCAGCAAGAAGGGTTTGTTCGAAAAGGCCTTCAAGGACCACTACAGCGGCATCATCGAATACCGTGGCAACAACGACCTCAAATCGGTGCAGACAACTTCCAGTGGCCTGGTCGCCAAGCTCGAGTTCGACGACGTCAAGGCCGACGTGCTCAATGTCATCCCGCCACAGCGCGGCGGCGACATTGCCCGCCAGGCCGGCCTGCTGAACGTGAACAACCTGTGGGCCGGCGTCAACTGGCTGACGCTGGAAAGCACCGCCGCGCCGGGCATCCACGTGCTGGGCGACACCACTTTCTCGGCCCCTGCGATGCCCAAGAGCGGCCACATGGCCAACCAGCAGGCCAAGGTGGCAGCAGCGGCGATCATCGAACTGTTGCAAGGGCGGGCCGTCAACGCCACGCCCGTGGTCATGAACACCTGCTACAGCTTCGTGACGGCCAAGGATGTCGTGCACGTGGCAAGCGTGCACCAGTACGACGCGGGTGACAAGACTTTCAAAACCGTGCCGGGCTCAGGCGGCGTGTCCGCCGCCGCCAACCAGATCGAAGGTCGCTACGCATTGAGCTGGGCCGACAACATCTGGGCCGACATGCTGGCGGTCTGAAGGGTCGCCGTCAACTCAGCCGACAAGGTCGCACACCCAGCGAAGCCCCGGACTCGCCCGCTCACCCTCGTTGCAGCCGCCGCCCGGACAGCGCCGTCAGTACGCCGACCAGCACCAGCAGGCTGCCGCCGGCGCCCGCCACGCGCCAAGCCACGCCGCCGACCCAGGTTTCGAGGGGCGCCACATCAAACTGCGGAAACAGCACATGCTCAGCACTGGCCAGCCGGGCGCCGCGCTCGGCCCGTTCGACGAAAAATGCCTGCCAGCGGCGGTGGAAGGCTGACACGTCGGCCAGATGGGCGTCCCAGCGGTCCGGGCCGTTGCCGGCCAGTGCGGCCAGTGCGTCGTTCAGCAGCACGGGCGGCGCCAGCCAGCTGGCGCGCTCGACCAGGCTGCGGTTGGCGCGCACCATGGCGTCGTGGCGCGCCAGCACCTCGTCGGCGCGGCGGTCAGCGGCCAGCAGGCGTGCCAGGGTGCGGCGGTCGCCTGCAGAAGCTGCCGCTGAGGCGGCCGATGTGCCCGTTGCGGCGGGAGCAGCGGCAGCCCCAGGCGCAGTCGGCTGCGCCAACCCGTGTTCACTGCGGAAGCGCGCACGTTCTGCATCCAGGTCGCGGTCGACGTCAACCGCCGCCTGGCGCACGGCCAGCACCATCTCCGAGCGCGCGGGCGCGGGGTGCCAGGCCTCGGACACGGCCTGGATGCCAGAGGGCGCCACCAGCACCAGCATGACCCAGGCCAGCACCAGCGCCACGGCGTTGAAGGCCGAGTCGCGGCCCCAACTGTTGACCCACAGCGCCAGCGCCAGCCAGAAGGCCGCATACAGCAGCACCAGCCCGCTCCAGGCGGCCAGGGCCGAGACAGCATCCACCGTGGCCATTGGAGCGCCCTGCATAGCCAGCACGGGCACGGCGCCGCCCGCAGCGACCACCACCACGCCGGCTGAGCGCGCCAGCAGCTTGGCCAACAACACCGGCAAGGGTGGCGCTGATGAAGCCAGGGTCAGCGCCCAGGTGCCTTGCTCACGCTCACCCGACAGCACGTTGTAGGCCAGTGCCAGCAGCACCAGCGGCAACAGAAACACGGTGACGAAGGCCAGATCGAAGCTGCCGCTGGCCAGCAGGGTGGGGTTGGCAATCTCATCGACGAACAAGAAGCGGTCGCGGCTGCCTGCGGCCACCCGAAACGTCGGCGGGTAGAGGTCGGACACTCCGATTGCAGCGGCAGCCAGAGGCGACGGCGCCAACTGCACGACGGATGCACCGCTGCCGCGCCCGACGGACAACGGGTTGCCAGGGTCTCGGAAGGACTCGGCGGGGGCAGTCGCCTCCCCACGCTCGATGCGGATGACCTGGCGCAACAGCGTCTCGCGCCGATGCGATTCTTCCTGCTGCGCGGCTGCCACAGCCGCAGCACGCTCGCTCAGCCGCTGCTGGCCGCTCAACAGCGCATAGCCCACGCACGCCGCCATCAGCAGCACTGCAAGCCACACCCCGAGGTCGACGCGCACCAGCTTCCACTCACAGGCCAGTACCGTGCGCCAAAGACCGACCCGTGCACGCGGCGCTGCTGCCCGTTGAACAAGCGCCGTCATGCTTTGCCCCAACGCCGCGCAGCCAGCACGCAAGCGACCCCGCACAGTCCGAACCACAGCGCCAGTGCCGAGAGGTTGCGCCATTGCTGCTGCCAGGCCCAGGCGGCCGGCGGTTGCGTGTAGGCCAAGGGCGGAACGCGTCGCCACAGGTCGGGCGGCGCTTCGTAGCCGGCGTTGCTGCCGGCATGGTCGATCAGGTCCTGACTGGTGACGTTCTGGATCAGCCGCCGGTGTTGTTCGGCTGCGCGCGCAAAGTGGTGGTGGTGCGCGTTGTCGGTGCCGGCCATCGACATGGACAGCGGCTGCAGCGCCAGCATCGGGAACACCGGGCCAGCGACGGCGCGGCGCGCGTCCTGCGCTTCCAGCTGCGCCTGCAGGCGGCCGAAGTGGTTGTCGAAGATGCGGTAGCCGGCTTCGTCGTCCGCGCGCAGTGCCAGGCCGCGGAAGCTGACGGGCAGGTCTTCCAGACGTGCCACCGCGTATTGCCGCAGCAGGCGGTCGCGCAAGGCGATGTACGCAGGGTGCTTTTCGTCGTGGCCGAACTGCTTCTTCTTGTCCTCTGCCATCGCAAAGCGGAAAGCTTGCGCGGTCGGCAGCGGGTCGGTATGCCGCACGACATCGCTCACCCAGCGCGGCACCAGAAAGCTGTTCAGCAGCCAGAAAGCCAGCAGGGCGACGAGTGCCAGCCGGGTATTTCGCACTGCCGCAGATACAGCCACAGCCAACAGCAGGAAGCCGCCCAGGTACAGGCCATAGCCCGCCAGCATGCCGAGCAGGCGAGCGCCGGTGCCAGCCGCCAGCACCAGCCCCTGGCCACCGACCAGCAGCCCCGCGCCCAGGCCCGCGCAGGCCAGCATCAGCAAGGTCAGCAGCACCGCCCCGATGGCTGCCAGCTTGCCGGCCAGCAACTGCCCAGGTCGCACCCCCAGGCTCAGCAACTGGCGCAGCGTGCCGTGGTCGCGCTCGCCGGCCAGCGCCGCATGGCCCAGCAGCAGAGCGATCAAGGGCAATACTGTTTGCAGCACGAAGCTCAGGCTCAGCTGCCCCATGCGCGCGGCCAGCGTGCCGTCGCGTGCGGCGCGGAACTGCAATTCGTTTTGCCGATGCGCCTCCAGCCGGACGGCGTTGCCTGCATAGGCAGTGATGCCGGGTTCGGCCAGGGCCAGCGGCCCCAAGGGCTTGAAGGCGTACTGGCCGAAGTGCGCCGCCGCATGCGGGTTCTTGGCGCCCTGCGCTGTCCACACCGCGTGGTCGCCGGCCTGCGCGTCGGCACGCTCGTGCGCCTGTCGGTCAGCTTGCTGCAGGCCCAGCACCAACGCAGCCAGCATGAGCAGCAGGGTTGCGGCCAGCAGCAAGCGCCAACGTGTGTCGCGCTGCAGGTCGGTCCACTCCTTGCGTGCCACCCGGCGCCAGGCGCTCGCTCGCTGCCGAGCCGGGCGCAACGCAATGGCCGTGTCAGCCACGGTGTTCATGCGGCCTCCTGCAACCGTGAAGCGTTCAGGTAAGCCCTCTCCAGCATGGCCGCGTCGGTGCGCGCGGTCTGCAGCACCTGCACCAGCCGACCCCGTTGCATGATGCCCACGCGGCTGCCGCACTGCTGTGCCAGGAACAGGTCGTGCGTGACCATCAGGATCGCCAGCCCGTCGGCGCGCAGCGCCTGGATGGCAGCGGCGAATTCGTTGGCGGCCAGCGGGTCCAGGCCCGAGGTCGGCTCGTCCAGCAACAGCACACGCGCGTTCTTGGCCCAGGCGACCGCGATGCCGACCTTCTGACGCATGCCCTTGCTGTAGCCGGCCACGCGGCGGTGCTGTGCCGCAGCCGGCAGCCCGGCGCGCAGCAGCAGCCCTTCGGCTTCAGCCACCGTCGGCTCCTGCGAGGTGGCCAGGGCCACGAAGTAGCGCAGGTTCTCGACGCCGGAGAGCTTGCCGTACAGCATCACGTTCTCAGGGATATAGGCCAACTGCCGACGTGCGCCCAGCGGATCGGCGGCGCTGTCGATGCCGCACACGAGGGCCTGCCCGGCGCTGGGCGTGGTGAAGCCGAGGAACAGGTTGACGGTGGTCGTTTTGCCGGCGCCGTTCGGCCCCAGCAGGCAGAACACCTCGCCAGGCTGGACCTGCAGGTGCAGCGCGTCCAGCGCCAGGGTGTCGCCGTAGCTTTTGCTCAGTGAGAGTGCTTGCAACATGCTCAGAGCCCCAGTTTGACTTCGACGACGAGCGAGCGCCCGGGAAATGGGTGATTCACGAAGTAGCGTTTGTCACCGGCGTTGTCCAAGCCCAGACTCAACCGTGCCTGCGGGCTGAGCTGCCAGTTGGCACGCAGGTCCACCACCGCAAAGCTGGACAGAGAGTTGTACGCGTCGTCGCGCACATCGTCGTTGTTCAGGTTGGCGTACTGCCGGCCCGACTGGCGCAGTGCGGCGCTGACGTTGAAGGTCTGCGTCTGACGCCAGATCGCAATCGCCGTGGCCCGTGTCAGCGGCAACTGCGCAAAGCGCTTGCCCACCGTTGCCGGCGTGGTGCGATTGGCGAGCACGCGCGAATCGTTGTACGCCACGCTGGCCGACAGGTCGAGCTTGGGGTGCAGCACGCCGCGCGTGTCGGCCGCCAGCTCGATGCCGCGCACACGAACGCGGTCAATGTTCTGCGCGTTGCTGGTGCTGGGGATGGTCGCGCCATTGCTCTGGTTGAACAGCGTGTCGCGCGTGTCCTCGTTGAAGAGCGTCAGGCGGGCACTGCCGCGGGGGAAGTAACGCTCGACCGTCAGATCAGTGAACAGCCCGCGCTCCGGCTTCAGGTTCGGGTCGCTGGTGATCTGCTGCACCGCGCTGATGTAGCCCTGGAACAGCTCGACCGGCGTCGGGAACCGCGTGGCCCGCGCCAGCGACAGACGCGCCAGCCAGGCCTCGTCAGGCGCCCATTCGAGTGCTGCTTTGGGCGACCAAGCCGTCTCGCTGCGCGCAGGCAGGGCGATGGACGCCGGGTTGCCGCCGACACTGCTGCCATCAAAACTGCGCCAGCGCTCGGCGCGCAGGCCAACGATGGCTTTCCACGGCCCGGAGAAGGACCAGGCGTCCTGCACGAACAGCGCCTGGGTTTCTGTCTTGGCGCGCACGGTGCTGGTGGTGGCGGTGGGCGTGTCTGCCAACCAGTCGCTGGTGCTGAAATTGTCTTGCTTGAAGACAAACTGCGCCCAATGTGCGCCCAAAGTCAGCCAGTGTGGGTCGTCGGCGCCCGGGCGCCGGTCGACTTTCAGATCCAGCGTGCGCCAGCCGCTGCCGTCCTGGCGATTCATCGTGCCCGCGCCGCCTGAGAAGGCCAATGGCGGCGCCGTCGAGGCCGTGCGCGCGATGTTCTTCGCGAAGTCGTAACTCGAGGCCACGGCGTCGATGTTCCAGCCGACCGCGTGGCTGCTCTTGAGCATCAAAGCCAGGTTTCGGTGCTCCTCTTCGCCATTGCGCGGTGAGAAGGTATTGGCCGCGATGGTGTAGCGCCGGCCAGCGATGGCCACCGGGCCGGTGTAGATCGGCGCGCCGGTGCTGTCGCGCAGGTAGCTGGTGTCGCCCTCGGCTCCGGCTTGGCGGTCGTTGGTCCAGCGGATGGCGGTCAGCCTGGCCTGCAGCGTCGGCTCGATGTCATACGACAGCTTGAACTTCAGGTTGGTCTGCTTCGTGCGCTCGATGCCGCCACCACCGACGCCGACGATGACCATGTCCTGCCCCAGCCGGTTTGACACGGTGTAGGCGCCGCTGGTGGCGACGCGGTCGGTTGCCGCAGCGGTGGTGGTTGAGGGTGTCAACGCCGCAAAGCCGGTCGGCTGGCTGGTGCTGTCCAGGTGCGACACGCCAAGCTGGTAAGCCCAGGCACCGTTGCGGTTGCCGATGAAGGCATTGGCCAGATTGCCTTGCAAGGTCTTGCTGGTGCCCAGGAAATCGAAGCGCTGGCGCTGGAGTTGCAGGCCGGCATTCGCCTCGAAGCCCTTGGGCATGCGGGTCGTGAACAGCACGGCCGCGGCGATGGCGTTGCCTGAGTACAGCGCCGAGAACGGGCCGTAGACCACGTCGACCCGGTCGATCTCTTCGGGGAAGACCATCGACCAGCGCGGCGCGATCTGGTCCTGCGAGCCCAGGAAGTTCGACAGCAACACACCGTCGGCCAGCACCAGGCCGCGCGCGCTCATGCGGTTGTTGGTGCCACGCGATTCGATGGCGCCGTTGCGGTCACCGATGAAGCGTTTGCGCGTGGCGATGTTGGGCAAGTACTTGATGCTGTCTTCGGGATTGGCGATGTTCAGGTCGGCCAGGCGGCTGCGGTCGATGCTGTCGGTGGCCGCCGGCGTGTTGGGGTTGATGGCCGTGCGCGAGCCGCTGACGGTGACTTGTTGTGGGGCGGTATCTGTCGGCTGGGCCAAGGCGTGCTGTGCGCACAGCAATGCAGCGGCCAGCGACAGCCGTCGCCGGACGTCAGGCGGAATGGACATGGGAAAACTCCTCTGCGGGCGCTCCCTCGGCAATGAATGCGAGTGAAGAGCCCAGGCGTGCGTGGCGCAGCCTGCAAGCAGGCCGCGGGAAAGGTGCAGCGGAGGAGGTCAGGCGCGCGGCGGGCGGCGCGGCGGGGGCGCGGCGTAGGACGAATAGGCCTGGGCCAGGGTCTCAGGCAACCTGTGGCTGATCACCCTGGTGCGGACTGTGTGCGCGGGTGGCAGCGCCAGCAGCAGCGACAACAGTTGCAACGAGGCCACGTCGGCGGCGAGCAGCTGCTCAGCGGTCATCACGCCAGGGTCGTGGGCGTCGTGCGTATGAGCGTGGTGCCCTGCGTGCGCGGCCGCATGGGCGGCGCCCAGCCTGCTGAAGGTGGCTTCGGAATGCCGATGCGGAGGGCCTGCCACCATCGAAAGCGTTGCCGCCAGCGTCTGCAGCAGGAACAGGACAGCCAGACAGAAACTCAACATCCGCACCAGGTCGCGCGCGGTTCCTTGCTGAGACTCGGCGGTGGCAATCATGGCTGGCATGCAACGGGATACGGCGGGCGTGACGGATTGGATGCAGGCATCCTTACCTTCAACCTGGAAACCGCAGTTGGACGCGCCCGATCTAGGTTCAACCCTATTGCCGCGACAAGACCTTCAAGACCGTGCCAGGCTCAGGCGGCGCGTCCACCACCGCCAACCAGGTCGAAGGCCGCTGCGCACCGAGCTTGGCCGACGACATGTCTCGGCCGACGACATTTGGCCCGACATGCTGGCGGTCTGAAAGGTCGCCTCTGGCGGGCTGAGCCGCCACTGGCGCACTTTGCTGCGGTTCGGGTCTGGCGCTCAACGCCAGAGGGCGCTGCTCAGCCCGCCAGCCCCGCAGCCTTTTGCACCGCCTGGCCCGTCACGCCCAGCTTGTCGGCAGCGGCCAGGATTTCCTGCCAGGTGGTGTGATCGACCGGCACCCCCTGCGCACTGCGCTGCGCGCGCGCTGCGCGCTCGGCGTCACCAGCCACCTGCACCGGCCCGAAACCTTCGCGCGGCGGGCTGGCCTGCACCCAGTCCAGAAAGCCCTGGGCTTCACGCTCAAAGGCTTCGGTGCTGCCCAGCGCCGCAGGGTCGAGCACCATGCTGAACATGCCGTTCAGGATGCGGCGCTTGCTGTTGTCATCGTCACGCTGTGTCATGCCAGCGGCCAAAGCGCCCCCCAGCAGCTCACACATCAGCGCCAGGCCGTAGCCTTTGTGGCCGCCAAAGGTCAGCAGCGCGCCAAAGGGCGGGATCACCGTGTAGCGCGGGTCGGTGGTGTCGCGGCCCTGGTCGTCCAGCACCTGGCCTACTGGCAAGGCTTCGCCCTTGTTGTGGGCCACCCGGGTCTTGCCCTGCGCGATGACGCTGGTCGCAAAGTCCAGGATCACCGGCGGACGGCCGGGCAGAGGCACGCCGGCGCAAAAGGGGTTGGTGCCAAAGCGCGCGTCGGCGCCACCGTAAGGGGCGACGATGCCACGCGCGATGACGTTGACCAGATGCAAAGAGACCAGCCCTGACGCAGCCAGTTGCTCGGCCCAGGCACCGATGCGGCCCAGGTGGTGGGCGTTGCCCAGTGCGACGATGCAGCTGCCGTGTTTTTTGGCGCGCTCGGCGGCCATCTGCATCGCTTGCGCGCCCACGGTCTGGCCGAAGCCAGCCTGGCCGTCCAGGCGCAGCAGGCTGCCGCTGTCCAGCAGCACCGACAGTTGCGCGTTGGGCTTCAAGCCCCCTTCGAGGTAAGCCTCGGTATAGCGCGGCAGCATGCCCACGCCGTGCGAATCGTGGCCCCGCAGGTTGGCTTCGATCAGGTTGTGGGCAACGGCCTGCACTTCTGCTTCGGTGCTGCCAAAACCCCGCACCAGGGTTTGCATCGCGGTTTGAAGACGGGGCAGCGGGATCAGATGCATGTCACTCATGGCGGGGGCTCTTGCTGACGGTGGCTGAGGGAAACAGGAAAGGGACCATGGGACAAGCGACAGAGCAGGCTGACAGCCGCAACCGCGCCCCTACGGGCTCAAGCAGCACGCGCCAAAGCTTCGGCCAGAGCGCGCGCATTGTGTTCAAACATTTTCAGATAAGTCGAGGCCGGCCCCTGGGCGCCTGACAACGCATCCGAATACAGGCTGCCGCCGAGCTGGACGCCGCCTTCTTTGGCGATCATCGCCACCAACTGGCGTGAGCTGATGTTTTCGACGAACAAGGCCCGCACCCCTTGGTCGCGAATCTGTCGGATCAGCCGCGCCACAGCCGCCGCCGAGGGCTCGCTGTCGGTGTTCCAGCCCTGAGGCGCAAAGAAGTCGATGCCGTAAGCGTCCCCAAAGTAGCCAAAAGCATCGTGCGAGGTGATCACGCGGCGGCGCTCACGCGGGATCGGCTGCAGCCACAGGCGCACCTGCCGGTCCAGCGCGTCGATCTGGGCCAGATAAGCGAGGCGGCGTTGCTCGATCTCGGGCGCTTGCTGCGGCCAGAGCTGTTGCAGCACGGCGCTGATGTTGGCGACATACAGCCTGGCGTTGGCCAGGTCTTGCCAGGCATGGGGGTCCAGCCCGCGGCCGGCCATGCGCGGGCGCAGGCCGCGGCTCGCCACCAGCGTCGTGCCTCTGAAGCCCGAGATGCGGATCAGGCGCTCGATCCAGCCTTCGAAGCCGAGCCCGTTGGTGACCACAAGATCGGCCGCAGCCAGGCGGCGCGCTGCGCTGGGCGTGGGCTCAAAAACATGGGCGTCGGCGTTGGGGCCGACCAAGGCGCTGACCTCTGCACCTGCGGGGGCCAGGGCCTGGGTGATGTCGGCCAGGATCGAGAAGCTCGCGACGATGCGCGGGACGGGCACGCTGGCGCTCGAGGCTGCGGCAGCCGCGCCGCCCAGACTGCAAAC
>Ga0105049_10005909_pt1 | contig 14245 bp, 15 predicted proteins | sample MAT06_FD_78087 | JGI IMG/M metagenome (GOLD analysis project Ga0105049, IMG submission 78087) | Freshwater microbial communities from Lake Fryxell liftoff mats and glacier meltwater in Antarctica - MAT-06 | ecosystem: Environmental > Aquatic > Freshwater > Ice > Liftoff microbial mat | place...
GATTTCCGACGCCCTCGAAGCCGCCTTCGGCCGCCATGTGGCGACCGTGAAGACCGTGTCGGGCGTCTATGCGAAAGAGGCGGGCAAGGATCCGAAGATCGCCCGCGCTCGCGACATGGTCGCGGCCTTCGTCGACGACGACGGCGGCCCGCCGCGCATCCTGATCGCCAAACTGGGTCAGGACGGCCACGACCGGGGGCAGAAGGTCATTGCCACCGCCTATGGCGACCTTGGCCTCGAGGCCACCGCCGGCTCCCTGTTCCAGACGCCGTCGGAGGCCGCGCGCGACGCCGTGGCCGGCAACGTCCATGCCGTCGGTGCCTCATCGCTGGCGGCGGGCCATCTGACGCTGGTGCCCGAGCTGAAGGCCGAGCTGGAAAAACTGGGCCGGCCCGACATCATGATCGTGGTCGGCGGCGTCATCCCGCCGTCGGACGTCCAGATCCTGATCGACATGGGCGCGGCGGCTGTCTATCCGCCCGGCTCGATCATCGCCGACACCGCCATCGACCTGATCGAAAAGCTGAACCAGAGGCTGGGCTATGCGCAGAAAGGGTGACGATCAGGGCCGCTGACGGGGCGGCAGGGCGGCGACCTCTTCCGCCGTCAGCTTGCGGCTGACCCGGACGCGGCAAACCGTGTTGTCCGAGACCGAGCCCGGGACGATGACGCGGGCCCAGTCGTCGCTGCACAGCCGGGTGCCGATCGAGCCGCCGATGTCCGGCACCAGGGCCAGCCGGTTGGCGAAGTCCAGATCCTGGCAGCCGCCGGCCGCGTTGAGCTCATAGACGTCGCTGCGGCCGACGCGCAGAAAGACCTGATCCGGGCGGCCCTGCCGGAAATTATTGATCTGGCTCGTGCTGAAACACTGGCGCGAGCGGGCCGGCGGATCGCCGGCCGCCACGGCCCCGTCGGCCGTTGGGGCGCAGCCGCCCAGAAGGACCAGAATGCCGGCGGCGACGAAGGCGGGCGTACGCATGGGAGGACTCCTTGAGAACGGTACCGAAGCTCAACCGTCCGCCCTGGCGATCGGTTGCGCAAGCCCTCACCCGGTCACGAATCTTGACGGATCGACCCGCGCGGCCAGGGCGACCGGCAGGGGCGAAGGGGCACCGATCGCCAGCGCCGCGACATGCTCGGCCAGCAGCGGGGCGGCGCAGAAACCGCGCGATCCGAGGCCACCGAGAATGAACAGCCCCTGAGACCCGGGCACGGCTCCGGCCAGCGGCAGCCGGTCCGGCGTCGTGGCGCGGATGGCCGCCTTCGCCCTCGAAGGGCCCGCCGCAGCGACCCGGGCGGCCAGCGCCGGCAAGCGGGCAGCGAGGGTCTGCAGATTGCGCGCGCTGGCCTCGGCCGAAACCCGCGCCTCGGTCTCGCCACGCTCGTGGGTCGCGCCGAACAGCAGCCCGGACGGAGTCGGGACGGCGTAGCCTCCCCAGGCGACCGGACCGGCGTCGACGCCTTCGATCCAGTCGGCCTGCCCCCGCACGGGGGCCAGCGGCAGGTCGGGCGCGAGGGCCGCACTGCCCCAGCCGGCGGCCAGGACGACGATATCGGCCTGGACGACGATGCCACCGTCGCGATCGACCAGCCGCCAGCCGCCGTCATTGGCCTCGATCCGCGCGATGTCGGCGCTGACGCGGTCCGCGCCCGCCAGCCAGGCCTCCAGCACGGCGGCCGGACGGACGGCGAGGGCGTCGCGGATCCAGAGGCCGCCCGCCGCGACCGGCTCGCCGAGGCAGACGGAGCAGGCCGCAGAGTCCCTAAAGGTCAGCGCCGCGTCGTCCCACCCGTCCTGCGCGGCCAGTTTGGCGAAACGGACGGCGTCACGTGGGGCCTGTTCGAGCTGCAGCACCCCCCGGGTCAACACGGCATCGGCCACGCCCTCGTAGAGGCTTCCGGAACGCGCCAGCCCCTGCGCGTACAGGGCGGCGATGTCTCCGTCGCCGACGTCGAGCCGGGGCGTGACAAGGGCGGACGGAAAGCCCGAGGCTCCCGCCCCGGGTACGTCGGCCTCGATCAGGGTGGCGCGGATTCCCAGGGCGGCGAACGCCCGAACCAGAGCGGCGCCGGCGATCCCTGCTCCTATGACGGCGACCGTCGGCGTGGCGGGCGGCACGACGAGACCCGACCGGCGCGCCTCCAGCCGTTCGCGCTTGCGACCGTGTCCCGGGAGTTTGTCGACCGAGAAGCCGCGCGAGGCCAAGGCCCGCCGGACCGACCCCGCGACGGTGAAGGTGGCCAGCCGCGCGTCCGGCGCCGACCGGGCGGCGATCTTGTCCAGCACGGCGTCCGACCACATGGCGGGATTGGTCGCGGGCGCGAAACCGTCGAGAAACCAGGCATCGGCCGTCCCGGTCCACTGCGACAGGGCCCAGTCGACCTCGCCGACCGCCAGATCGACCGTCGCGTTGAAGTCGGGCAGGTCGAGGCGATGAAAGCCGGGCGTTGAACCGGGCCAGACGTCCAGCAAAGCCTTCGCCGTCTCCGAGACCTCGGGCCAAGCGGTCAACGCCCGGGACGCCTCGTCGCGGGACAGCGGAAACCCCTCGACGGTGAAGATGGACAGCCGGCTCCCGGGCGAGGCCGCGCGCCGCCACAGATCCAGCAGGGCGGCGATGTTCAGCCCGGTGCCGAAGCCCAGTTCCGCGACGCAGAACCGGCGGCGTCCCCGCCACGCCTCCGGCAGGTCGCAGCCGGCGAGAAACACCGCGCGGGCCTCGGCCAGACCGTCCTCCCGGGAGAAATACACATCGTCGAACCGGCTCGAACGCGGTGCCCCGTCATCGGTCCAGATCAGGCGGGGCGAGCGGTCTTCGGCCATGTCGGACGGCCTATACCGGTGACGCCGTCGCGCAACGAAAAAGGGCCGCCCCGGAGAGTGGCCCTTTTCCTCGAGCCTGAACAATCAGTAGGCCGAATTCGCCTTTTTCTCCGTGCCGGTGTCCGCGGGCGGCGAGGCGGCGGGTACCGTAGCCGGCGCAACCTCGTCGGCGGCGGCCTTGTCGGCCGCGGCTTGGGCGTCGGCGGCGGCGCTATCGATCGAGACATTCGCGGCGGCCTGGTCGGCGGCACCGGCGGCCTCGACCGCTTCGGACGAGGCTTCGGGAGCCTTGTCCTCGGACTTTTGGCAGGCGGTCAGGGCAAGCGCCGCGCTCGTGGCGACGATCACAGCAGTGATGCGCATCGGATGGCTCCTCGGGAATCATTGGACGACGGTGTCCCGGGAACTGGATACCGACCGCCGGCGAACCCTCGCAAGTTAAATAGCGCCCATGTGAGCGGCGACCCCACAACGAAAAAGGGCCGCCCCGGGGGGCGGCCCTTCCTTCAACGGACCCGAAGGCCCGTACGAAGTCAGCTCAGATTACTGAGCGGCCTTCTCTTCGGCGGCCGGGGCCATCGCGGCGTCGGCGGCAGGAGCAGCAGCGGCGTCAGCAGCCGGGGCCATCGCGGCGTCAGCAGCGGGGGCCTCGACGACAGTGGCTTCGGCGGTGGCCGGAGCTTCTTCAGCCTTGTCGGCGGCGGGGGTGCAGGCGGCCAGGGCCAGAGCGGCGACCGAAGCGGCGACCAGAGCGGTGATGCGCATGTTTGTATTCCTTCAGGAGGGTCAACGAGGTCATGAACTCCTCGCATCCCCGAGATAACGGGAACGTGAGCAGAAGCCAAGCGAAATTCTCACGCGTTCGTGAACCGTCCACTGGCGACGCCCCCCGGCGGGCCGGCCGCCCGGCGACGTTCGTGTATGGACGCGGCTTCCGGCCCTCCCGGCGGCGTGATGACGCGTGATCATCGGAGCAACGCGTGACGGAGGCACCCGTTTCCGGACGCCTCCGTCGACCGCGACCCTGTTGGGGCGACCGTGAGCTTTACTGGGCCGGGGCCATCTTGTCGGCGGCCGGCGCCATGGCACTATTGGTGGCGGGAGCCATCGCGCCATCCTTGGCCGGAGCCATGGCGGTGTCCGGGGCCGGGGCCATGGCGCCCTCGGTGGTTTTTCAGCCTTGTCCTCGGCAGCGGGCGGGCAGGCGGCGACGGAGAAGGCGGCGACGCCCACGGCGACGACGAGCAGTTTGCGGATCGTGGAATTACCCGTGGTGAAGTCGACCGGATGACCGGGTTCCGGGGCGACATGCCCCCGGCAGGCCTGTTCGACGCCGAGCGGGGAAAGGCTACCGGATCAGCCGATTTTGGAGGCCGGACGTTCGGTCAGGCTTCGGTCGGCGCTGCGGACAAGGCTTCTTCCATCTCGATAAAGGAGGGTTGGGCCGAGGACGGGATGTCTCCACGACCGATTTCGACCGAGATCTGGGCCGCGTTGCCGTGCAGGTGGGCCACCAGCACCGACTGGATGATTTTGTAGTAGGCGCCGTCGCCGTCGACGATCTCCTTGAGGCGGACCGACATCGGTCCGACCAGGCCATAGGCCAGGAAGACACCCAGGAAGGTGCCTACAAGGGCGCCGCCGATCATGCCGCCGAGGACTTCCGGCGGCTGGGTGATCGAGCCCATGGTCTTGATGACCCCCAGAACCGCGGCGACGATGCCAAGGGCGGGCAGGCCGTCGGCCATCTGTTGAAGCGCGTGAGCGCCGGCCAGGTCCTCGTGGTGATGTTTCTCCAGCTGCTTTTCCATGGCGTCCTCGATCTGGTGGGGGTCCTCGAGGTTCATGGTCATCATCCGCAGGGTGTCGCAGATGAAGTCGGTGGCAAAATGGTCCTTCAGCACCTTGGGGTATTTCTGGAAGATGGTGCTTTCGGCCGGTTTTTCGATGTGGCTTTCCAGGGCGATGACGCCCTTGGACTTCATCGTCTTGGTTAGTTGAAACAACAGGGACAACAGGTCCTTGTAGTCCTGTCTCTTCCATTTGGGGCCGGCGAAGACCTTGCCGAAGCCGACCAGCGTCGCCTTGATGGTGGTGACGCTGTTGCCGATCAGGAAGGCTGCGACGGCCGCTCCCAGGATGGCCATCAGCTCGTAGGGCAGGGAGTAGAGGATGACCCCCATCTTCCCGCCGGCGAGGATGTAACTGCCGAACACCATGGCGAACAGCAGGACGATGCCGATAATCTGAAACATAGGGGGTGCGTATCGTCCTGCGCGCGAGAGACGCCGACCATCGCCGTTAATCATTAAGGGGCGGTTGCGAAACGCGCGCCCTAGAACCGCGCCTCGCCGTTCATGATGGTGTCCAGCGCCGTCTCGCTCAGGCGGGTGTAGCCGTTCTTGCCGCCGCGAACATGGACGACGCCGTCCACCCGCGCCGGGTCGAAACCGTCGGCGACGAGGTCGACCTTCCTGTATTTGAAGGTGCCCGTGGTTTCCGCCGCCTTGATCTGACGGACGAAGACCGGCCGGGCATAGGACGGCAGCTCGCGATCGACCCAGTCGGCGAAAGGCTTGGGCGCGAAGCGTCCGTCGATCACGAGGGCGACCATGCCGGCCTTGCCGTCCTGGCCCGGGACCGGAACTCCATAGGCAACGACCTCCCGGACGCCGGGCGCGTCAGCCAGCCGCTGCTCGACCTCGGCCGTGGAAACGTTCTCACCCTTCCAGCGGAAGGTGTCGCCGATCCGGTCGATGAAATAGACGTAGCCCTCGGAGTCCTGCTTCATCAGGTCGCCGGTGCGGAACCAGCGGTCGCCACGGACGAAGACGTCGCGCAGGATCTTTTTCTCGGACGCGGCCCGGTCGGCATAGCCTGAAAAGGCGTGCCGGGTGTCGTCGCCGATCTGGCCCAGTGCCTCGCCGACCTCCCCGGCCCTGGCCAGCTGGCAAAGGCCTTCCGGGCCGCGAACCGGCTCTTCAGTGTCCATGTCGAAGCGGACGAGGCGGAAATTGATGTGCTTCCTCAGGAAACCGGGCACCCGGCCGATCGCACCCGGCTTGCCATCGAAATTGAAGACCGAAACATTACCTTCGGTGGAGCCGTAGAATTCGAGGATGCGCGGGATGCCGAACCGCGACTGGAAATCGGTCCAGACATCGGGCCGCAGGCCGTTGCCGAAGGCCAGTTTGAGCGCATGGGCCCGCTCGTCCGGGTTCTCGGGGCAGTTGGTGAGATAGCGGCACAGCTCGCCAATATAGACGAACAGGGTCGCGCCCGAGGCCTTGACGTCGGGCCAGAAATTCGTCGCCGAAAAGCGTTTGCGCAGGATCAGCTGGCCGCCGTTCAGCAAGGCGGGTCCGACGCCGACGAGGCCGCCGGTCGAGTGATACAGCGGCAGAACGTTGAAGGTGATGTCCTTCTCCGTCGCCGCCGTGGCTCCGGCAAAGGCGCGCATGTAGGTGCGGGCCCGGGCGTGGGTGATCTTGGCTGCCTTGGGCAGGCCGGTCGTGCCGGAGGTATAAATATACAGTGCCGTGTCGCGATTTGTCAGGCCGGCGCGCGCCGACCGGGCCGGCTGCACCGACGAGCCGCTACGCACGGGCTTGTCCAGGCTGCGGCGCTCATCGGCCTCGTCGGCCTCGGCGAGGCCGAGAACCCAAAGCATCAGATTGCGGCCGGACAGGGCGCGCGCGTCCTCCACCCGCTTCCAGCAATCCTCGTCGGTGACGACCTGGGAGGCGTTGGAAATGGACAGGCAGTGCGCGAGGGCGTGGCCGGTCAGGTTGGTGTTGATGAGGGCGGTGGCCACCCCGACCTTGGAGAACCCCAGCCATGCGGCGATGTATTCCGCCCGGTTCAGCATCACCAGGGCGATGGTGTCGCCGCGTTTGAGCCGTCGGCTCTGCGCCCAATGGCCAAAGCGGTTGGCCATGGCGTCCAGTTCGCGATAGGTCACCGTGCGGCGATCATCCTGGATCGCGACCCGCTCGCCGAACCGGCTGACCGCCTCTTCCCAGTCGTCGCAGACCAAATCGACGCCATCCAGCTCGATCGGCTTGATCCGCTTGAGCAGCAAGCGCAGTCCCTTGGCGAAACGCATATTGCGTTTGATGTTCGCCATCAGGCCCATGGTCGTCTTCACTCCGTCGCGAGAGGCTTTGCGCCCTTCGTGATGAACATGCCGCCCGTCCGGGTCAACCGGCAGGGGAATCCAGAGCGTGATTGATACGCTTCGACGGCGGGTTTGACTGCGGGCGTGGCGCCGAAGCGGCGGTTCCGCAGGGTCACCTCTGTCAGCCGCCGATGCCGCACTTGTATCGCGCGCCGCGTGGGGGTTAAGTCGTCGAACGGAGGTCAACGGCGTGGGGCCGGAGCCGACCGGGGGAAGACACCATGAAACGACTGCTTGCCGCCGCCGCCTGCGCGATCACCCTTGCCGGGCCAGCAATGGCCCAAGACTACAACGCCACACCCAACTATGGCGACATCACCCTCTCACCCGGCTTCACGCCCGATCCTCATCTGGTCAGCCTGCGGGCCGGCGGAACCGTCAGCGCCAACAGCGCCGCCAGTGGCTGTTCGGGCTTTATCACCAGCGCGCCCGACTTCCGGCTGAACTGGAGCGGCAAGGGGTCCCTGAACCTGAAGATTTCGGTGGTCTCGAACAGCGACACAACCCTGGTCGTGAACGGCCCGAACGGCGAGTGGTACTGCGACGACGATTCAGGCGACGAAACCAATCCGGTCGTCACCCTCGGGTCGGTCTCGGGCCGCTACGAAATCTGGATCGGCACCTACGCCAGCGGCGAAACCAAGCCGGCCGTGTTGTCGATCTCGGAACTGTCGAGCTTCTAGCGACGGTTTTGAATAGACGATGAACAAAAAGTCGAACCGTTGCCGCCTCAACCAAGGCGGCAACGGTACTTCTTCGCGGCGAAGTGATAATCAGGGAACTACGATCTGACAGGGCTGTTCTGTTTCCAGACAATGGAGGTACAGACATGTTCGAGACCCCAAAGACCGACGACCGTAACCTGACGCAGGCGCGGGACACCGCTGTAACCGACGAGGATTTCATCCCCGTCTACGCCCGCGGCGGGCGCTCCGCGACGGGCGCGGCCGGTGGCAAGATGAAGACCTGGATGATCCTGGTGCCGCTCGGCGTCCTGGTCGTCGGCGGCATCACGACCCTCGTGATGACCAGCGGCGAGCAGGCACCGATAGCACCACTCGCCGAGCCGGCGTTCACCGCACCCGTTCTGTCGTCGGCCGCCGCACCGGTCGAGGCCGCCGATGCTCCGGTGCGCGCCGCCCAGTCGACGCAACCCGTAACCCAGACAGGGGCCACGCCTGCGGCCCGCGAATCCACCCCCACCCCGGTTCGCCGCCCGGCTTCGGTCCGTCGCGCAGAACCGAGCGTGGCCCCGCCAGTGGTCCGCGCCCCGGTCCCGGTGACCCCGAACGGCCCGCAACCATATGCCCCGGCTCCGACCGCGACTCCACCGGCGGCCCGGGCCGCGGTCCCCGCTCCGGCCACCACACGTTCACCCGCACCGCCGCCGACGATCATCATCGCGCCCGCTGGCTGAATCGAAGCCGACCACCGAACAAGAGCCCCGGCGGATCGCTCCGCCGGGGCTCTTGTTCGGGTCAGATCGCGGGCGCGACCGGCGATACCCGCCAGATGATGTTGCCCACGTCATCAGCCACGAGCAGGGCGCCGGAGCGGTCGAACTGAACCCCGACCGGCCGGCCCATGGCCTGACCTGTCTCGTTGAGAAAGCCGGTCAGTACATCCTGCGGCGGTCCCGCCGGGACCCCGCCCGAAAAGGGCACGAAGATCACGCGATAGCCGCTCCGGGGGTTGCGGTTCCACGATCCGTGCTGACCTACGAACGCCCCGCCCCGAAAGGCAGCGGGGAACAACGTGCTCTCGCCGAAAGTAAGCCCGAGAGAGGCCGTGTGGGCCCCCAACGCATAGTCGGGCTTCAGCGCGCGGGCGACGAGATCCGGGGCCCGGGGCTCGACCCGCGTGTCGACGATCTGACCGTAATAGCTGTAGGGCCAGCCGTAGAAGCCGCCACGTGTCACCGACGTCATATAGTCGGGCACCAGATCATGGCCCAGTTCGTCGCGCTCGTTGACCGCGACCCAAAGCTTGCCGCTGTCCGGCTGCCAGGCGATGCCGACAGGATTGCGCAGACCGGAGGCGAAGATGCGATGGGCCCCGGTGGCGACGTCGATCTCCCAGACGGCGGCCCGACCCTCTTCCTCGGCCATACCGTTTTCGGCGATGTTGGAGTTGGACCCGACGCCGACATACAGGCGCGCGCCGTCGGGGCTGGCGACCATGCTCTTGGTCCAGTGGTGATTTCGCCCCGAGGGCAGGTCGACGAGCTTGCGCGGCGCGGCGCCGATCCGCGTCTGGCCCGTCTGATAGGGAAAGGCCACGACCGCATCGGCATTGGCGACGTAAAGGGTGCCGCCCACCAGGGCCATGCCGAAGGGCGAGGTCAGGGTCTCCAGGAACGCCGTCTTCGTTTCGGCCACACCGTCGCCGTCGGCGTCGCGCAACAGGGAGATGCGGTTGGCGCTGGGCACTGCGGCCCCGGCCTTCTTCTGGAACAGGCCCTGGAACCAGCCGCGAACTCCGCCCTCCTTGCCCTCGGGCTTGGGCGGAGCGTTGCTCTCGGCCACCAGAATGTCGCCATTGGGCAGGCGATAGAGCCAGCGGGGGTGATCGAGGCCGGAGGCGAACGCCTGTACCCGGAATCCCGGGGCCGCGACCGGCGTTCGCCCCGCTGGCCAGCCGATTGCGTCGGCCACCTTGACCACCGGAATCCGCTGGGGCGACGGTGCCGGCAGCGTCGGATCGGGGCCGTAACCGACGGACGGGTCCAGCGCCTTCGGCCCACCGCAGGCGGCCAGCGTCAGGGCGAGCGCGGAAACGGCGAACGGGAGCAGGTGACGATGCATGGCGGACCCTTCAGGACAGCAGATCAGAACGCCGGAAACTCCAGCCGGGTGACGTCATAGCCAAGCGCCCGGGCGCGTTCCACCAGCCGCTGCCGCTCGACCGGGCCGGGAACCTCGCGCGTGTATATCCACAGCTTGTTGAAGGTCGGATCGGCCGAGATGAACCAGCTATAGTCCTCGGCATGGTCGAGAACCCAGTAGTCCCAGGTGACGAAACCGCCGAGGTAGCGAACCCTGAGTTTGGCGTTCGTGCCGGGGTCGAGGACTTCCCCCCGCCCGCCGATGGCCTTCTCCCGACCCTGTGGCGTATCGACCTGGCAGGTGTCGCGCACATCGACCCGCGTCGGATTGACCACGACATAGTTGGTGGCGCCGGCCACACAGCCGTCGGTCAGGCTGAGAGGCAGACGCGCGATCTCCAGCCAGCGGCCGGAATAGAACCGGTCCAGATCGACCGCCCGGGCGGGCTGGGGCGCGCGCACCTGATCGGCGGACGGCGCGGTGACGCAGGCGGCGAGTGCGCCGGACAGGACGATCGCCGCTGCGGCGGCAAGAAGGTTTCGGGACATGGGCTGCACTCCGCAAGCAAGGGTCAAACAGGCAGATACGGCGAAGGTTCCTGCGGCAGATGCGCGGTGTCTAAAAGGGAGCGAGGTCCTTGGGGGGGCGGATGCGCCGGAAACGGGCCTCGATGAAGGAAAAGGCCCCGAAAGCGATGAAACCGAGCGCGCATAGCGCCACGATCCACGGCCCGGCCGGCTGGCGTTCGATCACCTCCAGGGCGGCGCCGGGAGTGGTGACATCCGACGCCTGCGATGTCAGGCCCGCGGCCATGACCAGGACGGCCAGCGGCAGGTAAGCGAGGCCTCGCGCCACGTGGCCGGCCCGGGCTAAAGGAGACACGCGGCGACGGGTCTCGGCCGAACAGGCCAGATACTCGCTGAAATCTTCCCGCCAGGCCTTGACGATATTGGCGGCTCCGATGCCGAAAATGGCCAGGCCGCCAGCGATCAGCAACAGGTTCCCGAAGGGCAGGGCGAGGACGGCCGCCGCCTGCTCCTGGCTGCGGACCACGCCCTCGATGGCCGGGTCCGAGGGCTTGTCGAGCATCAGAGCCAGAGCGCTTACGGCCAGGGCGGCATAGCTCATCCCGCTGAACGCCTGGCTCATACGGGTTCCGATCGCGCGCCACGACCGGCCCTCGTGGTCGGCGTCGAACACCGCCTGAAGCGCGCGCCACATCACGAAAGCCAGCAGGCCCACGGCGACCAGCATCAGCCACACCCGCCCCAGCGGCTGCTCCGCCAGCCAGACGACGGCGCCCTTGGTGCCCACTGCATCGCCGATCAGGTCCGCTGCGGCCAGCAGGGTCAGGACTCCGACCGACAGATAGACGAAACCGCGCGCTCCGTAGCCGAACCGGGCCGCCCACTCGAGCAGGGTTTGCATCGGCGGCACCCGTTGCAGCAAGGGGATCCGGCGGCGGCCGAGATCGCCGAAGCCGGCGAGACGGGTACGGACGGTTTCGAGGACGTTCGGCACGGCGACGGTAACTCGCGATCCGGAATATGGCTCCCGGTGCCGGCTCCGCTCTTGAGGTGCGGCCTTCGCGCACATATCTGCGCCCCGCCACGGGAGGGCGCGCATGCAGCCGGTCGTTTCGATCCAAGGTCTGACCAAGACCTACAAGTCCGGGCTGCAGGCGCTGAAACCCATCGACCTGAATATCGCCAAGGGTGAGATCTTCGCTCTGCTCGGACCCAACGGCGCGGGCAAGACGACGCTGATATCAATCGTCTGCGGCATCGTCACCCCGACGACGGGGACGGTGACGGCCGACGGACATGACATCCAGACCGACTACCGCGGCGCGCGGTCGAAGATCGGCCTGGTCCCGCAGGAGCTGACCACCGACGCGTTCGAGACAGTGCTGGCCACGGTGACCTTCAGCCGCGGACTGTTCGGCAAGTCACCCAACCCCGACCTTATCGAAAAGGTGCTGCGCGAGCTGTCGCTGTGGGACAAGCGCAACGACAAGATCATGACCCTGTCCGGCGGCATGAAGCGCCGCGTGATGATCGCCAAGGCGCTGAGCCACGAGCCCGACATCCTGTTCCTCGACGAGCCGACCGCGGGCGTGGACGTCGAACTGCGCCGCGACATGTGGAACCTGGTCCGGCGCCTGCGCGACAGCGGTGTCACCATCATTCTGACCACCCACTATATCGAGGAGGCCGAAGAGATGGCCGACCGGGTCGGGGTGATCCTTAAGGGCGAACTGATCCTGGTCGAACAGACCGCGACCCTGATGAAGAAGCTGGGCAAGAAGACCCTGACCCTCAACCTGCAGGAGCCGCTGGCGGCCGTGCCCGCCGGCCTGGCGGAGTGGTCGCCGACCCTCAAGTCCGACGCCAACGAACTGGAATACGTTTTCGATTCCAACGCCGAGCGCACCGGCGTTCCGGACCTGTTGCGGGCCCTGTCCGACCTCGGCATCGCATTCAAGGACCTGAACACCCGCCAGAGTTCGCTGGAAGACATCTTCGTCAGCCTGGTACACCAGGACAAGACCGACAGGGCCGCCGCATGACGTCGATGACCTTCAACGGCCATGGCGTCTGGGCCATCTATCGCTTCGAGATGGCGCGGGCCCTGCGCACTGTCTGGCAGTCGATCGTCACCCCGGTGATCACGACCGCCCTGTATTTCGTGGTCTTCGGCTCCGCCATCGGGTCACGCATGACCGAGATCGACGGCATTCCCTACGGGGCCTTCATCGTGCCGGGCCTGATCATGCTCAGCCTGTTCACCCAGTCGATCTTCAATGCCTCGTTCGGCATCTATTTCCCCAAATTCACCGGCACCATCTACGAGCTTTTGTCCGCGCCCGTGTCGCCGTTCGAGATCGTCATCGCCTATGTCGGGGCGGCGGCGACGAAATCGGCGATCCTGGGGCTGATCATCCTGGCCACGGCGGCCTTTTTCGTGCCGTTGAAAATCCTGCATCCGGTCGAGATGCTGGCCTTCCTGATCCTGATCTCGACGACCTTCAGCCTGTTCGGCTTCATCATCGGCATCTGGGCCAACGGCTTCGAACAGCTGCAGATGATTCCCATGTTGGTGGTGACGCCCCTGACCTTCCTCGGCGGCTCCTTCTATTCGATCGACATGCTGCCGCCGATGTGGCGGACCATCACCCTGTTCAATCCGGTCGTCTATCTGATCTCCGGCTTCCGCTGGACCTTCTACGGTTCGGGCGACGTCGGCATCGGGGTCAGTCTGGGGGCGACCCTCGGCTTTTTGCTGATCTGCCTGGCCGTCGTCGGCTGGATGTTCCGGACCGGCTACCGGCTGAAGAACTGACCCGTCACGAAACGGGCCAGATCGGCGGACACCCTGAGGGCTGTTCGCGTTAGTTGAAGCGCGCCCTTCGCGGCGCCGGAGTATTGATGGCCACCGACAGCGAGAAACCCCTGAACGGCAGGCCCGAACCGTTCCGCCGTCCGGTGGTCTGGGGCAGGCCGCCACAGACCGTGTTCCGCGCCGGGCCGCTGCCCAGGGGCGAGAGCCTGCCGCCCTTGCCCGAACCGCCGCGGTCCAGATCAGCGCAGCCGGAACCGGTCGGGCGGAGCATTCTGGGCGGATCGATGATTCCCCGCGCACCCTCCCGCCTCGCACCCACCCCACCCCTGTCCACGGCGACCGAGCCGGTGGTCGCCCGCGCATCCGCAGCCCCGGCGAACCCCGTCGTGCAAACGGACGCCCCCGCGCGCGCCACGCCTGACTTGACCGTCCGGCCGCTGCCCCTGCCCGAACCTCTGCCGGTCCGGGAATCGGCGTCGTTGAGCCTGGACGCCGTGCCCGCCTTCCAGCCGGCCCTCCGGGACGAGGCGTCATCCGTTTCAAGGACGGTCCCGACCAGGGTCCGGAGCAAGGGGTCCGGGCGTGCCGTGTTGTACGGCGGGGTCGCGGTGGCCGTGGTCGCCGTCCTGGCCGTCGTCGCCTGGACGGTATCCCGGTCTCCGGCCGAAGCACCGCTCGCCGCCGCGCCGCCCACTCCTGCACTGGCGACGGTACCCGCAGCGGCGCCGCCATCGCCGGCAGAGATCGTCGCCGCTCCAGTGGTCGTGCCCCCGGCCGCGCGTCCGGCACCCGCCCCGATCCCGGTGCCACGTCCGACTCAGGCCCGACCTGCGGCTGGTCCCGCGCCCTCCCCGCTGCGTGCGTCGCCGCCGGCCCGGGCCGTGCAGCCCGCGCCGGTGCAGCCCGGACCAGCGGTCACGGCCCCGCCCGTGGTTGTGATCGTCCCCGCGCCCCCACCGCGCGGCCCGGCCCCTACAGCGGCTGAGCGGCCCACCGATGATCCTGACGCGCCGATCACAACCCGGCCGCAACCGATCGGCTAGAGCACGGGGCCAGTCTAGCGAATGACGGCGTAGC
>Ga0105049_10005910_pt1 | contig 14245 bp, 9 predicted proteins | sample MAT06_FD_78087 | JGI IMG/M metagenome (GOLD analysis project Ga0105049, IMG submission 78087) | Freshwater microbial communities from Lake Fryxell liftoff mats and glacier meltwater in Antarctica - MAT-06 | ecosystem: Environmental > Aquatic > Freshwater > Ice > Liftoff microbial mat | place...
GCAGCGCACAACTCATTGCCTTGACCGGTCAACAACTGGCCAACCTGGGCAGTGCCGACCTGAATGCCCTGCCCAGCAGCAGCCTGGCAAGCTTCAGCAACGGGCAGATGCCCGCGTTCGACGGGCCCACCCAACTGGCGCGGTTGTCGACTGACAAGCTCAACGCCTTCACCACCGCACAGTTCGCCGCGCTCAACAGCTTGCAGGTGGCCAGTCTCACCACCCAGCAGATCGCAGCGCTGGAATCAGCCGACCTGCGCGCCCTGGGCAGCGCGGGTGTGGCGGTGCTGACGAGCGCTCAACTTTCGGCGTTGACGTCAGCGCAATTGCCGACCTTGAGCTCCGTTCAGGTGGCCGCGCTCAACTCGCAACAGCTGGTCAGCTTGGGAACGAGCGAGCTCAATGCCCTGACCACTGCGCAGTTTGCGGCGCTGTTGCCGCCGCAAGTGGTGGCGCTGAGCACGCGGCAGATCGCAGCGCTGGAAACGGCTGATGTCCGTGCGCTGAGTTCCACCGCTCTGCGTGCTTTGTCAGCAGACCAACTGGCTGCCTTCACACCCGAACAGCGCGTGGCGATGTCCACCGCCGGCATTGCTTCACTGACCCTGGACCAGGTGGCCGGCCTGTCCAGCGCGGCGTTGAACGCCCTCAGCACGGCGCAGATGGCGGCCTTTACATCGGCGCAGGTGAGCGCATTCACCCCTGGCCAACTCGGCACCTTGGGCACCACCAACCTGGTGGCACTGAACAGCGCGCAGTTCTCTGCCATCGGCTCGCTGCAGATAGCGGCGCTGAGGACAGCACAGATCATGGCGCTGGAAACGGCTGACCTGCGCGCCCTGGGCACCGCCGGCATCCACGCCTTCAGCACCACGCAGCTGGTGGCCTTGACCAGCGCTCAGATGGCCGCGTTGACAACCGCGCAGGTCGTCGCCCTGAGCACCTTGCAGGTCAGCAGCTTGGGCACGACCGAGCTGAACGCGCTCAACACCGCGCAGTTTGCGGTGCTGAGCGCGAACCAGAGCGCAGCCCTCAGCACGGCGCAGATTTCGGCGCTGGAGACCCACGACATTCGCGCCCTCAGCACGGGTGCGTTGCGTGCCTGGTCCGCCGAACAGTTTGGCGCCTTGACGCTGACACAGCGTGCGGCGTTGCCCGCCAGCAACATCACCAGCCTCAGCACCGAACAAGTCGCCGGCTTGAGCAGCACGGCCCTGAACAGCATGAGCTCGCCGCAGTTGGCAGCATTCAGTGCGCTGCAAATCGGCGCGTTGACCACTGACCAACTGGCCAGCCTGTCGCCCAGCAGCCTGGCAGCCATGACCACGCTGCAGTTTGCCGCTTTCAACTCGGCGCAAGCCGCGGCCTTCACACCGGCACAAGTCGCGGCATTGGAAAGCGGGGACCTGCGAGCGCTCAGCACGGCAGCCATTCGCAGCTGGAACAGCGCGCAGTTCGACGCCTTGACGTCCCTGCAGATGACCGCGCTGACAAGCACGCAACTCAGCGCGCTGGCCAGCGCGCAGGTGGCCGCGCTGACCACCGCCGACTTGAATGCCTTGAGCACGGCGCAGTTCAGAAGCCTGGGTACCGAGCAGAGCAGCGGCTTCACGTCGACCCAACTGGCGGCGCTGGACTCGGCCGACGTGGCGGCCTTGCGCACCGATGTGATTCAAGCGCTCAGCGCGACGCAGTTCGACGCCTTGGGCGTCAACCAGTTGCGGAGCTTGAGCGCGGCGCAGGTGGCGGTCTTGACGTCGGACCACATCCGCAGCTTAGGCACGACTGAGCTGGACAGCCTCAGCACCGCACAGTTCGCGGCCATGACGGCGATGCAGGGAGCCGGCTTCACGCCAGACCAGCTGGCCCAGCTGAGCACTGCGGACCTGCGCGCCATCTCGCTGCCAGCCTGGGCGGCCGTGCCCAGCGAAGCCATTGCCAGCCTGGGCACGGCCATGGTGGTGGCGCTGGGCAACGCCCAGATCGCAGCGTTCACGACCCTGCAGATCACAGCATTGACGCCCGAGCAGGTGGCCGCCTTCACCCCGGCGCAGATTCCGGGCCTGGAGACGCGCGACATCCTGGTCATGAGCGCGGCGCAGATTGCCAGCTTCGGCATTGACGATGTGGCGGCGATGACGGGCCCGCAGATCGACGCCTTCCTGTTGGCCACGCCCTTGATGCTGGACTTGAACGGTGACGGCATCCAGACCCACAGCGCTGCGCACGGTGTGGAGTTCGACCTGACCGGCACGGGCCGACTTGCGCGCTGGGGCTGGGCGGCCGGCGGTGATGGTTTGCTGGTGCGCGACCGCAACCACGACGGCAGCATCAACAACGGCAGCGAACTTTTTGGTGTCGGCACGCTGGGGCCCAACGGCCAACGTGCTGGCAACGGCTACGTGGCGCTGGCCTGGGAAGACAGCAACCACGACGGTGTCGTCAACGCCCAAGACGCCCATTGGAAGGAACTTCAGGTGTGGGTGGACGCCAACCACGACGGCAAGACGGACGCCGGTGAACTGCACTCGTTAGAGTCATTAGGCATTGTGAGCCTGGACTTGAATGCGCAGGTTGGCACGGAGATGAACAACGGCAACCTGATCGGCCTGGTGTCGTCCTTCACCACCACCGACGGTGGCCAGCAGGTGCTGGCCGACGTGTGGTTTGCCCGCCAGCCGACCGTGAACGAACTGCTGCAAGGACCCCAGCCCGAGCTGTTGCCCAGCGACGCGATGGCCAGGTCGAACGCGGCGTCCAACGCAGCAGCATCAAACCCTGACGTTTCGACCGTCAAGCCCGACTTGGGTGCTTCGCATGCCAGCATCGGACGCATCGACGCGGGCCGAGACCAGGACAGCGATTGGCAGCGCAACGGGCTGTTGATCTGAGCCGCTGGCTGGCACGTTCGCTGTCAAGGCAGCGATCACGGCCAACGCCCCAAGGCGTTGACCCTGCTCGCCATCAGACCGCAGCGTGCACGGACTCTGAGGCCTGGACCCGGGCCGCTGCGGCAGCCTGACTCTTCTGGGCTTCGACCAGCACCGCCTGGCGCAGGGCTGGCGTGGCTGCATCGCCCAGTTGGTCCAACCAGAACACCGGGTCGTACTTCCACCAGGCGTGGCCACCCATGGGTGGCGAGGGGTCGATGAGGCGGTAGCGCTGGGGTTTGAGCTCCAGCGCAAAGCGCGCCGCCGTCATCTCGTTGGGCAGCACAAAACGGGTGGAGACCTGGCCCATGAAAGCGAAGAACAGGTCTTCGCTGGAGCCACTCAACTGAAAGTACTGCAATGCCTGCGGGAATTCCTTGAGCAGCGCCACACAGGCCCGGTTGCGGCGCAGGCTGAAGCCGCCGTTACCCACGTGGGCCTTGATGCGCACACCGGCTTCGCCGCCGAAACGGTCCAGGTTGATGAAGATCTCGACCCCGTCCGGCCAGGGCGCACCGACGTAGTCAAAAGGGCGTTGTGTCCAGGCATCCAGCTCGTCACGCAGCAGCAGCGCATCGGGCTGCAGCACCAGCATGAATTCGTGATCGGCAAACTGCTCGTAGAAGGGCGCCGAGGTCAACAAGCGGCTGTAGCCCTGCACGGACGCAAAGTGGTCGGCATCAAAGGGCTTCCAGTCCATCTTGCCCAGGCGCTGCCTGTAGGCTGACAGGTCCAGGCCCTGCGGGCCGATGAAGACCACGCGCCGACGGCGTTTCAGTTGCGCCAGGGAATGTTCGAGGCTGAAACTTTCAAGCGCTGTCAGCTGTGGCCGGTGCAATGGCACGACCACCACGACGTCATCGCGGCCGTTGCCTTTGCCACTGCCGCTGGAGGCTGCTTGGCACTTCATGCGGCGTCACCCCAACCCAGTTTGAAACCCGCTGCCGACAGCCTCTGCAGCGGTGGCGTATTGCCCTGCTGCAACGCTTGCCTTCCCGCGCAGGTTCGTCTCACCGAACACGCTGGTCTTGGTGGCCCGAACGGGGCCATGCGGGTCGGTGAGCAAGTTGAGGTTTCGTTCGTGGAAGCCAACGGGGCTGTCCAAGGCAAGGACGCGGTCCGCAGGCATCAATCATGCTGCCTGCCCGTCCGTTCAGGCAGCTCGAACTACGGCGCCATCGGCCCGCAAATCTGTTGATCGGGAGCCGAGCGAGTGAGCCTGCCGGCAACGGGCGGCTCGATTCGACACGTCCGAGGCGTTACGAACAGCTCGGTGATCCGGGCCTTCATGCCCGGATCAACGGGCTGACGCCTGACCTAGCCTCGACAACTGCTGAATAAACACTGAAGTGATCACGCCATCAGCATGGCTGATCCGAGGACCCAGAAATCCACCGACGTCCGCTGGTGGCGCGTTGTCCACGATCACCACGCCATCACAGGAACCGCATCATGGAACTCCAATCGATCGACACCGTGCACCGCATCAAGACGGGCAAGACCAGCGACAAGTGGGCCTCCTACCTCACCTACTACGATGAGCTGTTCGGACCGCTGCGCCACCAGCCCGTATCGCTGCTCGAGATCGGCGTGCAGAACGGCGGCTCTCAGGAAACATGGGCCGAGTACTTCAAGGAAGCCCAGCTCTTCGTGGGCTGCGACATCGACCCGAAATGCGCAGAGCTGCGCTACGCCGACCCCCGCATCCACATCGTCGTGGGCGACGCCAACGCTGCCCCAGCGTTCCAGAAGATCGCTGCGCTGAGCACCCGCTTCGACATCGTCATCGACGACGGCTCGCACACCTCCAACGACATCCTGCGCTCCTTCATCAACTACTTCCCGCTGTTGAAGCCGGGAGGCACGTTCGTGATCGAGGACTCCCACTGCCTGTACATGGACGGCTACGGCGGCGGCCTGCTCAACGAGCAAAGCGCATACGCCTTCTTCAAGCGCCTGATCGACGTCGTCAACTTCCAGTTCTGGCGCAACGATCTGAGCATCAACAACTACTTGCGTACCCACTTTGACTTGCGTTCGACCCCGCCATTCATTCTGGACGGATGGGTCAACTCCATCGAGTTCCGCAACTCCATCATCACGGTGAAGAAAGCGCTCACGCCCACGCACGACAAACTGGGCGAACGCATCATCGCGGGCACGGACGCACGAGTTCAGACCTGGAGCGGCAAGCTGCCCGGTGCCGTGGCCTGAGCACTGACATCACCCTCAGTTCGAATCAAGAATCTTGGGAACTGGAAACAGACATGCACCCTACAGCGCTCCGAAACTGCCAGCAGTTCTTTGAAACCTACGGCGATGCCATCCAGCAAAACACGCCCAACGCCAAGGTGGTGGAGATCGGATCGCAAGACGTCAACGGCAGCCTGCGGACTTTCTGCCCGGCCAACTTCGAATACACCGGCGTCGATTTCGTGGCCGGCAAAGGCGTCGACTTGATCCTGGACGACCCCTACCGATTGCCCTTCGAAACTGAGTCGGTCGATGTCATGCTGTCCAGCTCCTGCTTCGAACACTCCGAGATGTTCTGGCTGCTGTATCTGGAAATCATGCGCACCCTCAAACCAGGTGGCCTCTTCTACTTGAATGTGCCGTCCAACGGCGAGTTTCACCGCTGGCCTGTGGACTGCTGGCGCTTCTACCCGGACAGCGGGCGCGCCCTGATCACCTGGGCCAAGCGCAACGGCATGAAGGCCGAGTTGCTCGAGTCCTACACCAGCACGCAGATCGGCGACCAGTGGAACGACTTCGTGGCCGTGTTCGTCAAGGACGGCGACAAAGCCGCGCAGTTTCCGCGCCGCATCCTCGACAAGAAGACCGATTACGCCAATGGCGTGCTGTTCGGCCAAAGCGAGTTCTCCAAGCAGAGTGCCATGCCCGAGGACAAGAAGAAGCTGGCGGTCATCAACCAGATCATTGACAACACGATCAAGGTGGTGTGAACCCCGCTGCAGGCCGGCCCATGCGCACTGTTTTCATCGAGGAGTCCCCCACGCCGATCTACCGACGCATTGCGCAGGCGCTGGGTGCCGAGCTGGTCCGAAATGGACTGCAAGTACTGATGATCAAGCCGGAAGGATTCAATACATCGTCCTTCCATGAGTTCGTGTCGAAGCAGTCGGGGGCTGTCTACATCTCCAACAGCGTCAACAACGCCATTCAGCACAAGGTGCCTGGCCAGGAAAGGTACTTTTTCGAGCAGTTTCCGGGCAAGGTCATATTCCTCCATCAGGACGCGATCCTGGGTGGAGCCGACTTGCTGACTGGCATCTCCAAGCTGCAGGCCTGGCAGCGGGTCGCACCGCGCACCGCTCACCTGTGCATCGAACCCGACAACGTGGTTGATCTGCAGGGCCTGGGCATTCAAGCCAAAGTGGTGCCTCATGCCACGGAGATCGTGGCCACCGAACCCAGCCTCACCGACTTCGAATATGAGGCCTCTTTTGTGGGCCATGTGGTGCCCGCCGTGCACCTGCACACTTTCAGCGACCAACGGGTGCAATCCCTGGTCGATGGTGCTGTCAAAGGTCGGCAAGCAGACCTTTCCTTCTCCATCGAGCCGCTGCTCAGAAGCAGCTCGGATGCCAGGCTGGTCGGCCTGGGGACAACGGCCGATCAGGCCATTCTGAAAGTGGCTGCGGCCCAATGGTTGCGCAGCCAGGTCACCTCTCAAACCATGCCCTTCAGAGGCTGGATCTTTGAGAACTGCGACGTTGGGTCACTGACCATCTTCGGAGGCGACCCCGCCTACCTTCACCGGATCGAGCGCAACCTGACGATCGATCGGCCCGGGATCCGCTACAAGCCGGCTGCCTACGAGCTGCAAGACATCCGGCGGGTTTTCAATAAAAGCAAGATCAACATCAACCTGTCGTCCATGCAATTCGACCACGCTGTGGTCAATCGTTTCCATGACGTCATCATGTCTGGGGGCCTGTGCCTGACGGATGCTCGATCAGGCCTGGCCGAGTTGACTTCAGCGCATGAAGAGGTGTCCTACACCACGCTCCAGGAACTGCATGAACGTGCCCTTCACTTCGCAAAGCCAGAAAATGCAATTCAGCGCGCCCTGCTGATCAAGCGCATTCAGCAAGACATTGTCCAGAACTCTGGCTACACCTTGCTGGTCAACGCCATCCTCACGACTTTGGACGAGCTGTGAGAAAGTGTTCCGGCTGGCCAGAACTGAACTGGCCGCTCGGAAGAGCCCATTCGGCCAGGCCGACAGGGCTCCTCGTTTCTTGCCTTCACCCTGCTCAGTAGCGGCCCAACACGTTCTTGTCGTGGTAATACTTGGCCAGAGAGTTCTTCAAAGCAGCCGCTCTGGTCAAAGTATCTGGGCTGGCGTCATGTCCCACGCCAAAGAAGTAAAGGTCGCGACTCTGGAAGTCGCTGCTGAACGAATGCTGCGCAAACCAGCTGTCGTGGTTGATGACCGAATTGAAATCCTCAGCCACAAGGTTCTTGTAATAGTTCTGCTTCTTCTCCACCGTCAGCGGCGACGCGGTGGGAGTGAACTCTTCGGTGCCGTGTTGCTGGCGACCGATGGTTGCGCAGGTCATGGCCACCAGGCCACCGGGCTTGACCATGCGCAGCATGTTCAGCCAGGTCTTCTTCCAGCCAGGGTTGTGCTCCATGGCTTCGCATGACACGACCATGTCGAACTGGTTGCTGGCCGAGCCATGGTCTTCGCCAAAGCCCACCACGTCGACGTCATTGCCTGGGCCAATGTCCAGGCCGGTGTAGTCGCAGCCTTGGTAGAACTGGCGGATGGAACCATTGAGGTTCAAGCTGCCGATTTCTAGGATCTTTCGTCCCTCGAAGTACTCGGGGAGAAACTGCTTTAGCGCCTGAATGTAGAAGAACTGTTGAGGGTGGGCCATGGTGTGTGTCTCCGTCAAGGTGGGTTGGTAAGGCCGGGGACACACCGCCAAGGTGAGCCCCGAGTAAAGAGGCTCAAGCCGCGCCCGTGACAGGGGCTTCGGCCAGGGCCGGCTCGGCATGGCGCACGGCGCCATGCATGGCGACAAAAGCCGCCTCCAGGTTTCTGCAAAAACGGTCGCTGTCGAACAGCGGCTGGGTGGCCTTGTTCGCGACCAGCCGCGCTTGAACGTCAGCCAGCCTCTTCCGGTCTGCCAGCAGTTCAAGCACCAGGGCTTCGTAGCCGGGCATTGACGTAGTAATCAGCTCCGGCAACCCAATGGCGTGCAGCAGGCTGGCCGCCACACGCGATGGGAAGGCGTCGCCTTGCAGCGTGACGACCGGCAACCCAGCCGACAAGGCATCAGCCGCGGTGGTGTGGGCGTTGTACGGCCAGGTGTCCAGGAACAGATCGGCCAGCCGGTAGCGCGCCAGGTGGTCTTCCACCTTGGGCACCCGTTTGGCGAACACCAGGCGCGCCGGGTCCACGCCACGCGCCAGCGCGGCAGCGCGCAGGTTGTCGCGCATGGGCCCTTCGCGCGCAGCCAGCCACAGCACGCTGCCCGGGGCTTGTTGCAGCAAGCGCATCCACGTGGCGAACAACGTCGGGTGGACCTTGAAGTTGTGGCTGAACGCGCACAGCACCGCACCCTGTTCGGGCAGACCGCAGGCCGCGCGCGTGGGGGTGTCGGGCGAAATCTGCAAGCCCGCATCGGTGGGCAGGTAGGTATCCGGCAGGTAGACCACCTGCTCGGCGTAGCAGGCCTGGTGCTCTGGCGGAATGACATGCCGGTCGGCAATGATGAAGTCGATGTAGTCGGAGCCCAGTGTTCCCGGGTAGCCCAGAAAGCCCGCCTGCACGGGCGCTGGGCGGTGCGCAAAGATGTCGGGCCGGCCGTCGCTGGTGTAGCCGGCCAGGTCCACCAGCACATCGACTTCGAGCTCACGGATGCGCTGGGCGATCTGCAGGCTGCTGCAAGCGGCCAGGTCCAGAAACTGGTCGAACGAGCCTTCCAGCTTGGCGCGGAACCGGCTGTTGTCGTTCATGCCGATGGAGATGGCAATCGTCTCGAAGCGGGTTCGGTCATGGCGCTGGAAGATACCCGTCATCAGGTGGCTGACCGGGTGCTCGCGGAAGTCGGGCGACACGTAGGCCACGCGCAAGCGCTCATGTTGGTACGGCTGGCCCTGCCAAAGCGCCGTGGCGGCTTTGGGGAACTTGTCCTGTGCAAACACCCGAGCGGCCAGGCCGTGGTCACGGGCCGAACTGGGGATGGCCATCAGCGCAAACGGCCGGCAGCTCATGCGGCCGGCGTGGATGCCTTCGGTGATCTCCTGGGCCAGCGATTCGTGGTCGGTCCAGTCGCATGAACGCAAGCGGTCGTACGCCAGCATGCCCAGGCCGTACGGGTGGTGGCGGTTGACTTGCAGCAGCCGCTCGAACATCGGGATGGAGCGCTCTGGCCGACTCAACTGGTCCAGCAGCGTGGCGCAGTTCGCCAGCGCCGCTTCATGGACCGGGTTGATAGTCAGCAGGCGCTCGAAACGCTCCAGCGATTCATGGTGGCGCCACACTTCCCGCAGCAGCACGCCGCTGTTGAGCAAGGCGTCCTGATAGTCCGGGACCATGCGCAAGGCCTGGTCGTAGCTCTGCAGCGCGTCCAGATTGCGCCCCAGGGCCTTGAACACCATCGCCTGGGCGTACCAGTTGGGCGCAAAGCCCGGGGCCACACCCAAACCGCGCTCGATCATGCGCAGCGCGTCGGTGTACTTTTTCTGCACGTACAGGCTGAGGGTGACGTGGTAGATCGCAAACGCGTCGTTGCGGTTCTTCAGCAACATGCTGCGGAACAGGGTCTCGGCTTCGCGCACATGGCCGGCGTTGAACAGGCGCGCGGCACGGTCGCGCTCGCGATCAATGTTCGGCGTCAGTTTGGTCTTGCTGTTCTTGGGCATGGTGAAAAACAGGCCTGGTGAATAACCTTGTGAATGAGTTGACTGAGCCAGACAGTTTCAAGCCTGGTTCCGGCTGGCCGATGGATCGATGAAGCAGCGTTGCCGGATGGCGCCGAAGGCTTGCAAATACTCTGGCCAACCCTGGTCGCGGTGGGCGCGCTTGAGCGCGTCGCTGATCACGGCTTCGGTGGGGAATTCGCGCATGCGCGTCATCGACCAACCAAAGCCGAAAGGGTCGGCCGCGCAAGTGCGCCAGCGTGGCTGCGTGGCCAGTACGAACGAGGCCATGCGCTCGATCAAGAACACCTTGCGTTGCACCGCAGGCGGGTAACTGGTGGGCTGCGTCAGGGCGTGGCGCAGCGGTGAATCGCTGCCTTCACAAGCCGCGAACAGGGCCTCGGTCCAGCGTAGCCATTCACGCCAGAACGCGCCTGTGGCCACGAAGTAGTTGGAGAACACGCTTTGGCGCGAATCCATCACCAAGCCACCCAGGTCCTGCGGCTGGCCAATGCTGGCCAAGAAGCCTTCAAACGCTGCGGTCAGGCCCGTGTCGAAGGCTTCACCTTGCTCGAACACGTTCAGGTAGAAAGCCGCCATGTCGGGCTGCGGCGAAAACAGCAGTACGTCGGCCTGCGCGGCGTGGGTGTGGACGAAGTGCAGCACGTCGGCATGTTTGAGCTGGGTCTTGGCACCGAACTTGGGGCTGAAGAAGCCGTAATACGCGGTGTCGTCAATCTCGGTGACGAGCAGGTGGCGGCGCAGCGGCCAGTATTCGTACCAATCTGGCCGCTCGTTGGCCAGGTTGTCGAGCACGGCGTAGCCGGGCTCCATGTCCGCCAGCGTCGCGGGTGAATAGGCGATCTGGTGCAGCTTGACCGAGGGTGTGGATGTGGGCATCGTCATCGGCATCGGCATTGGCATCGGCATCGGCATTGGCATTGGCATTGGCACTCCCAGCGCAAGCCTTCAGCGCAGCGCCGCCGACACGCCCAGCCCCAGCGACAGCAAGTTGGCGTTGAGTTGCTGCAGGTCGTGCAGGGCGTTGACGTAAGCCACGCGCAGGTTGTAGTGCTCGTTTTCCGCGCCCATCACGTCGAACAAGCTGCGCCGGCCGAGCTGCTGCCACTGCTGCAAGGTGAAGCTGCGCACCTGGTCGCTTTCGCGCAGCACTTCGGCCAGGCGCTTGACACGGTCGGCCGCGGCCAGGGCTTGTTCGTGGACTTCGGCGGCGCGGAAGCGACGCGACTCGACTTCATCGGCGCGCTGCAACACTGCGGCGCGAGCCCGCTGGCCGGCGGCTGAAGTAGCCGGTGCCTGGCCCGGGTTGAGCAAGGGCACGTTCAACAACAGGCCGACCGAGTACGTCGCTGTGCGCGCGCTGCCGCCACCGCCCAGGCTGGCATTGCCCCCCGCGTTGCCCGCGACGCTGATTTGCGGCTTGCTGCCCGCCGCGACGACGTCGGCATAGCGGCGCGACGCCGCCACCTGCGCGTCCAACTGCGCGATGTCGAACGAACGCTCGACATCCATCACCGTTTGTTTCAGATCGGGCGTGACGCTGAAGACGGTGGCCACGCCTTCGGAACTGGGCAACCCAGCCCCGGCGTCGCCCACCAGTCGGCGCAAGCGCACTTCCACTTGACGCAGCGAAGACTGGGTCTGCGACAACGCCAACTCGGCCTGGCGCTGTGACTTGCGGGCCTGCACCAGTTCACTGGCGCGACCCCGGTCGCCTTTGACGATGGTCTCCAGCGCTTCGGCCAGGCAGCCCATCTTGCGCACGTTCTGGCGGTAAACCTGCACCTGGCTGCGGTAACGGCTGCGTTCGAGCGCGAAGGTGACGGTGGTGAGGGTGATCTGCTCTTGCTGCGACAGGTTTCCCCAGCGGGCGGATTCGGCCAGTTGCGTTCGCCAGTCGGTCACGCTCTGGCTGCGGCCGCCGTCGTACAGCAGCTGGCTGACCGTGACCGCACCGCGAATCTGGGCTGGCGAGTTCTGGGTGATGCTCTGCGTCTTGGTTTCGGTGCGTACACCGCCGGGCCCAAAGCCGCCGTTCAGACTGGCTTGTGGCAAGCGTGCCGCACGGGCCTCTTCAACGTCGTCCAAGGCCGCCTGCGCCAACAACTGGTTGGCGCCCACAGCCTGGCTGCGTTCGACGGCTTCGCGAACCAGGGCTTGCAAGGCCAGTCGCGGTTGTGCGGGTGCCGGCACTCGCTCTGGCGCGGCGGTGGTGCCAGCATCCAGCCGGTCTTCGTCCACACAGCTGGCGTGCACAGGCGCGGCGGCCAGCAGCCAGGCGGCCGCCGAAACGGCAGCAGCAAAGGCGGTGGCAGCAACACGGGTAAGGGCGGAGCGAAGCATCAGGGACAACAGCACGGGTCGGGGTGGACAGAGGCGGCAGACGAGCAGCAAACGAGCGGCAAACAAGCGATGGACAAGCGGCCGATTTGGGGTGCAGTCTGCTGTCAGTCCAGGGCCTGCAGTACGCGGAAATGCTGGTGCTTTGGCCACCTGATTGACCCTGGCCCAGTGCCGGATCGCCAATAGCGGGAGCCGCCCTTATGATCTTTGCGACCATCCCCAACACCGAGAGAGCCCCCATGCAAGCCTGGTTGTGCGAGACCCTGGACGGCATCGCCGCCATGCGTTTTCAGACCCTTCCCACACCCGTGCCCAAGCCCGGCGAAGTGCGCATTGCCATTCAAGCCGCGAGCCTGAATTTTCCCGACTTGTTGATCGTGGAAGGCAAGTACCAGTTCAAGCCAGCGCTGCCGTTTGTGCCCGGCTCTGAATTCGCCGGCCACATCGATGCGGTGGGTGAGGGTGTCCAGCACATGAAGGTCGGCATGCCGGTGGCAGCCATTGCAGGCACCGGCGGCTTTGCCACCCACGCCTGCGTGGACGCTGCCCGCGTGCTGCCACTGCCGCCTGGCTTTGCTGTGGAAGACGGCGCAGCCTTCGCCTTCACCTATGGCACGTCGCACCACGCCTTGATGGACCGTGCCAACCTGAAAGCTGGCGAAACCGTTTTGGTGCTGGGCGCGGCCGGTGGCGTGGGTACTGCCGCACTGCAGATAGCCAAAGCCGCTGGCGCGCGCGTGATTGCTGCGGCATCCAGCGACGAGAAGTGCGCGCTGTGCATGGAGCTGGGCGCCGACGCCACGCTCAACTACAGCACGCAGAACGTGCGCGACACGCTCAAGGCCCTGACCGACGGCAAAGGCCCTGACGTGGTGTACGACCCCGTGGGCGGCGAGCTGGCCGAGCCGGTGTTTCGCTCGATCGCCTGGCGCGGGCGCTACCTGGTGGTGGGCTTTGCCGGTGGCGGCATTCCAGCCTTGCCATGGAACCTGGCGTTGTTGAAAGGCGCGGCGGTGGTGGGCGTTTTCTGGGGCGACTTTGTCAAACGCGAGCCGCAAGCCAGCGCCGCCGCGCTGGCGCAATTGGCACAGTGGTACGGCCAGGGTTTGATCAAACCCGTGATCGACCAGCGCCTGCCCATGGCTGAGCTGCCTGCGGCTTACGCCCGCATGGATTCACGCCAGGTGCGCGGCAAGATGCTCTTGGTCAACGCCTGACCCTGTGTCCGGCAGCGTTGCGTGCCTTGGCACACCTTTGAAGTGCTTGCAATTCGATACTTGGAGTGATGGAACTCCCGCCAAAGGTGGGAAGGCAAAACGCGCCCCGAAGGCTAGGATCCAGGCACTGAGTGAGAGGGCGTGGCCATGACTGTCAAGGTATTGATCCTCGAAGACAACCCGGTTGCCCGGAGCTTCATGTGCCGCGTGGTGCGCGAGAGTTTCAGCGACGCCAACCACATCACCGAAGCCCCGGACCTGTACACCGCGCGCAAACACATTGCATTGACGGGTGGCGAGCAGGGCATGCACGGTGTCGACCCATTCAAGCTGATCTTGCTGGACCTGGAGCTTCCTGACGGCAACGGCATGGAACTGCTGGCCGAACTGGGGCACTACCCCGCCACCAAGATCATCACCACGCTCTATTCCGACGACGAACACTTGTTCCCTGCGCTGCAGTGTGGCGCTGACGGCTACTTGCTCAAAGAAGACCGCTTCGAAGTGCTGGTGGAAGAGCTGCAAAAGATCGTGCGCGGTCAACCGCCGCTGTCACCGGCCATCGCGCGGCGCTTGTTGACCCACTTTCGCCAGGGTGGGGCCGACTCGCAGGCACCCGACTCGGGCTTTGCGCAGCTCAACGGTTTTACCCATAGCCGCCCGGTGCCGATTGAAAAACCGCCGCCCGCACATGCCCGGCTGACACCCCGCGAGACCGAGGTGCTGACCTACCTGAGCAAGGGCTTCACGATCAAGGAGATCGCCAGCTTGACCGGCATCAAGTGGTTCACGGTGAACGACCACATCAAGTCGATCTACAAGAAGCTGAACGTCTCGAGC
>Ga0105049_10005913_pt1 | contig 14241 bp, 10 predicted proteins | sample MAT06_FD_78087 | JGI IMG/M metagenome (GOLD analysis project Ga0105049, IMG submission 78087) | Freshwater microbial communities from Lake Fryxell liftoff mats and glacier meltwater in Antarctica - MAT-06 | ecosystem: Environmental > Aquatic > Freshwater > Ice > Liftoff microbial mat | place...
CTATAATTTTCGGCTCCAGCAAGACGGCGGAAGCGACATTTGTGATGGCGCCAATTGCCACCACATAGAGCGGATCATCAGCGGGGCTGGCCATGGCCCGTGCAACCAGATCGCGCGCTGCTGCGCTGTCTTGCGGTTGCAACTGCTGATCCAGATAGGCCGTTGCGCCGCGATAAACAAACTCCCGGTTGGGCCATTCCAATTTATCCAGCAGGCGTAAAATCTCGGCATAGCTCTTTTCCATGCCATCAGCCGGTCCGGATGAGCGGCTGTTGAAATAGGGCGCAGCATAGATCGCGTCTACTTGCAAGCGATCTGGGGAAAGCAACGCCTGGACCAACGCAAATTGGTCATCGACTTCGTTATATGTGTCGGTGTCAAGCACCATGCGCACTTTGCCTGTCGGTGGCTGCAGGCGCGCAAGGCGTAGTGTAGCGGAGAGTGGCGGAAAATTGATCATGGTTCCTTCGTTACTTGTGAAATGGTGTGGCGTCGTCTAATAAACTGCCCATAAACTGTAAGTGAAAATTAATCTATTGCCCATCAGATTTATGAGAGAATATACCCAATCTTCATCTTCTCTATCTTTTTGGGTCGGCTGCGCATGGTGGTGTGGAAATTGATCATACCATTAAGCCAAGGTTGAAGCAATTGGCCTATTCATGCTTTTCTTGGCAGGAATAACTACCCTGTTTCTGTGTTCTGATAGCCTACCAATTCGCGGGTTAAAAAACCTTTGTGATAGAATAATTCTAGTAACAATTTGATTGATCGGATTCATCTGATCATTCAGCCGAACTAGAGAAAGTCAAGCAAATCGATTTGTGTAATTTCTAGATTCACTCCATTGTCGAAGTAAATCTAGCGCTATGCATCGCTGATGATGCACGAGTAGATAGCAATGATGCTCCCAGCCATTATGCTTACTGGAAAAGTCCATTCCGAATTTATTCATCACCTGTTGACCCAAGCCAGCCAACCCGGCGATCGCTTGCCTTCGCTGAATGAACTCAGCATTGAATTGGGGCTGAGCGTTGGCAAATTGCGCGAACAGCTGGAAGTCGCACGGATGTTGGGCTTGGTCGAAGTTAGCCCACGTCGTGGTATTGTGCGCACCGAGTATAATTTTCTACACTCTGTGCGCTTAAGCCTCCTCACTGCCCTCACCCTTGATCGTCAATACTTTGATGCCTTTAGTAGCCTGCGCAGTCACTTGGAGGTTGCCTATTGGCATGAAGCGGTCGCGCTCTTGACCACACAAGACAAGGAGCATCTGCGCGACTTGGTTGCGGCGGCATGGAAGAAGCTCAATCAAGCGCGCGCCCAGATTCCCTATCAAGAGCATCGCGAATTTCACCTGGCAATTTTTCGGCGGCTTGAAAATCCCTTTGTGCTTGGTCTGCTCGAAGCGTATTGGGATGGCTATGAGGCGGTCGAACTGAATACCTATGCCGATTATCGCTATTTGGAGCGTGTCTGGCAGTACCATGAGCGCATTGTCGATGCGATTTGTCGCGGGGACTACGGGCAAGGGCAAGCATTGCTCATCGAACACATGCGGCTCCTGAGCAACCGCGGGATTTCTATGGAAACAACCGATGTTACTTTGTAATATTGGTCGCGTTGGCTAGCGCATCCTGTGTAGGCTGGGACGCTGGCTGTAGTGGGACTGTGGTGGGAACTTTGCTACATACATTGCTATCAACGCTGTAGTATTATTATTTTATCGTGTTCGTAGGTAGTTTTTACTTTGTTTTTTGCATTAGATCGTTTTCGAAGAGCCTCACAATTTGGAGGAAGGCATGAGTATATTAGTTCAAGAAAAACCAGAAGTACGCGAACAAGGGCGCATCATTAATGATTTTAACATTAATGTCGCGACTGCCAATGGTTCCGGTAGCCAGACCAGCAACAGTATGTTGATCCGTTCGCTTTTCAAAATGGGCATTCCGACTACTGGCAAAAATCTTTTCCCTAGCAATATCCAGGGCTTGCCCACTTGGTACAATATTCGCTTAAGCAAAGAGGGCTATTTGGCCCGCCGCGAAGCAGTTGAAATCATGGTCTGCATGAATGGGGCAACGGTGGCCGAAGATATGGCCAGTGTTGCGCCCAATGGTCTTGTCCTCTATGACGATGCCTTGCCAATTGCCGCCAAGCGTGCCGATGTAAAGTATTACGCCATGCCGATCAAGGAATTGGTCAAGGCTGCCGACCTACCCTTTGCCCTGAGAGATTACATTGCCAACATGATCTATGTGGGTGTGGTGGCCTATCTCTTAGAAATTGAGATGGATGAGATCAAGGCGGCGTTGGAATGGAATTTCCAAGGCAAGCCCAAGCCCATTGCCATGAACTGGAGCATGGTCCAGGCGGCCTATCAGTGGGCGACAGATAATCTGACCAATGATCAACCCTATCGCGTAGAGCGCATGAGTGGCTTTAACGAAGGCAAAGTCATGATCGATGGCAATACCGCTGCCGGCCTTGGCTCACTCTATGGCGGCGTGACCTTTGTCTCCTGGTACCCGATCACGCCTTCGTCCAGCCTGGCCGATGCTATCAATAGCTACGCGCCCGGTCTGCGCAAAGATCCAGAAACAGGCAAGGCCACCTATGCCGTGGTTCAGGCCGAGGATGAACTAGCTGCGATTGGGATGGTGCTCGGTGCCAGTTGGGCCGGTGCCCGCGCCATGACGGCAACCAGTGGCCCTGGCATTAGCTTAATGTCTGAGTTTGCAGGCATGGCCTATTTTGCCGAGATTCCCGCTGTGATCTGGGATATTCAACGCATGGGGCCGAGCACGGGCCTACCCACGCGTACCGGCCAGGGCGATATTATGGCTGCCTACTACTTGGGCCATGGCGATACGCATCATGTGGTGCTCTTTCCAGCCACGCCCAAGGAATGCTTCGAAATGGCCGGGATTGCGTTTGATCTCTCCGAGCGTCTGCAGACGTTGGTCTTTGTGCTGAGCGATCTGGATCTAGGCATGAATCTCTGGATTTCCGATCAATTCGACTATCCAGATGCACCCGCTGATCGCGGTAAAGTGTTGACTGCTGAAGACCTCAAGGCGCGCGGTGGTAAGTGGGGCCGCTACCTGGATGAAGATGGCGATGGCATTCCCTATCGCACCATCCCCGGCACCGAACATCCGTTGGCTGGCTACTTTACGCGTGGTACCGGTCACAACGAGTATGCCTATTACAGCGAACGGTCGGAAGATTGGGAAAAGAATCTCTTCCGCTTGCGTCATAAGTTTGATACCGCACGCACATTGGTGCCCGCGCCAATCATTGAAGATGTTGAAGAAGCGCGCATTGGGATTATCAGCCTGGGTAGCAATGATCCATCGGTGCAGGAAGCGCGCGATCGCTTGCGCACCAGTGGCGTCGAAACCAGTTATTTGCGCCTGCGTGCGTTGCCCATCAACCAGACAATCCGCGATTTTATCGCCAGCTATGACAAAGTCTATGTCATCGAAAATAATTTTGATGGTCAGCTCCACAAAATTTTACTCGCGGAAATACCTGAATCTGCCATGCGATTGGTCTCCGTTGCCAAGTGTGACGGGTTGCCCCTCTCGGCGCGCTTCATTACCGAGTCAATGTTGAATCAATAGCAGCCACCCGCCCTTCGCCTAGCCGGCAAGGGTAGGATGCGGTCTGCTGGGTGGATTTCTGTGGAAAATAATCGAACCTGCTTGTATCGATAAGCAGCGAAAGGGAATCGTGTATGAGTACCGTAACACAACAGGCGCGCGCGGCGGCAGCCCGTGCGCCAAAGGTCAATGCTCTGGGACTTGAGAAGACAGAATATCGCGGTCGCGATTCAACGCTATGCAAAGGCTGCGGCCACGACAGCATTAGCGCGCGTATCGTTAACGCTGTGTGGGAATTAGGGCTCGATCAATCGCAGATCATTAAGATGAGTGGGATTGGCTGTAGCAGCAAGACGCCGGCCTATTTCTTGGGCAACAGTCATGGATTTAACGCGCTGCATGGTCGTATGCCTTCGGTGGCAACCGGTGCCTTGAGCGCCAATCGCAACTTGATCGCGATTGGTGTGAGTGGCGACGGCGACACGGCTTCGATTGGTCTTGGCCAATTCAAGCACGCGGTGCGGCGCAATCTACCGTTGGTCTACATTGTGGAAAATAATGGCGTTTATGGCTTGACCAAAGGCCAGTTTAGCGCTACTTCGGATCGCGGGCAAGCGCTGAAATATGCGGGTGTCAACAATCTACCATCGTTGGATATCTGCATCGAAGCGTTGGTTGCCAACGCAACCTTTGTGGCGCGTAGCTTTGCCGGTGATGCCAAGCAGGTCGAGGCTTTGCTGAAGGCTGCGATCAGTCATCGTGGCATAGCGGTGCTTGATATCATCAGCCCGTGTGTCACTTTTAACAACCACGATAGCTCCAACAAGAGCTATGGCTGGGGCAAGGCCAATGAATCGCCGATCCACGAGCTCAACTTTGTGCCCAAGTACGAAGAAATTGTGATCGAAGATTACGAAAAAGAACAAGAAGTAGAATTGCATGACGGCTCGCACATTGTGTTGAGGAAATTGGAAACCGATTACGATCCGACCAACAAAATGCTGGCCTACCAAACCTTGGAAATGGGACGGCGCGAAGGCAAATTCCTGACGGGTCTCTTCTACATCAATGACGAAGATCCCAGCATGGTTGAACTGATGGAGATGGTTGATACGCCATTGGCGCATTTGTCCGAAAGCCAGACGCGCCCCAGCCGCGAGTCGCTAAAGCAGATCATGGCTGACCTGTAATTCACGTTTGTATTGCTAGTTTGTACTACTAGTTGAGACGCTGTCTTGGCTAGGAAAATGAAAAATTCAACAGACAGGCATCTTCGGGTAGTGAGATGCCTGTCTGTTATTTTGTTAGGATATAAGGGATACAATGAACGCTTATGTGGAAACTTACACCTGACCCAACCACAACAGCACTGCTGTTGATTGATGTGATTAATGATCTGGAATTTGATGGCGGCGCGGATCTCCTGGTGCACGCGCGTCCCATGGCTCATCAAATTGCGGCCTTAAAACAGCTAGCGAATGCGGCTGAGATTCCGGTAATTTACGCCAATGACAATTTTGGACAGTGGCGCTCCGACTTTCGTCGCCTTGTCCAATATTGTTGTCAAGCGGATGTGCGTGGTCACGAAATTGCGCGCTTACTCCAACCAGCTGAGGACGACTATTTCATCCTGAAGCCCAAACACTCGGCTTTTTATCAGACGAATCTGGAAGTCTTACTCAAGGAATTAAAAGTGACTTCCCTTGTCCTAACGGGTATGGCTGGCGACATGTGTGTCCTTTTCACGGCCCATGATGCTTATATGCGAGATTTTGAAATTGTGGTCCCTGCCGATTGTGTTGCCTCGGAAAGTCTGTTTTATAACGAACAGGCTTTAACCCTGATGCAACGGGCTGCCAAAGCGGACATCACGCCGTTCGCCGATCGAGACCCAATTGTAGCATAAACAACAGCCACTGTCCTGCCACGGCCAATCCAGTTTGGCGGCAGGACAGTGGCTGTTGCCTAAGCAACAAGCTAGTCTAGGTTCCTGTTATGCTTTACTCTTCTGCGTTAACACTGACGCGATAGATCACGCCGTTTGTATCCTCAGAGATAAGCAGGGAGCCGTCTTGGGCTACCAGCAGACCCGCCACGCGGCCAAACTGCGCGATTTCCTCTTCTAACAGCCAGCCAATAACGAAATCATCAATCGTAGTCGGTTGGCCTTCTTCGTCAAAGTCGATATGCACAATTTTGTAGCCAACCGGTTCCTGGCGATTCCAGGAGCCGCGCATGGCAACAAAGGCATCGTTCTGATAATCTTCGGGGAACTGATCGCCGGTGTAGAAGATCATCCCGATCGGCGCGCTGTGGGCTTGATAGGTCAACACTGGCCCCACTGATTGCGCACAGAATTCCGCTTTGGTCATCCCTTGAGGCACAGTTGCAAGATAGGGATCAATTTCTTTATCACCATAGCAATAGGGCCAACCATAGTTGTTGCCCATCTCCAAACGATTCAATTCCTCTGGCGGCTGATCATCGCCGCGCCAGTCAGAGCCATGATCCATACCCCACATTTCGCCGGTCACAGGATGCCAACCCCAGCCAATCGTATTGCGCAAACCTGCGGCAAAGATCGTGCGTGACGACCCATCTGGCTGGACCTGGAGGAGCGTAGCGTATTCGGGATTGACAAAGCTACAGGCGTTACAGGGGCTACCGACACTTACATATAGCAAGCCATCGGGGCCAAAGGCCATTGTGCGGTTGCCATGTTGGCCCGCTTCGGGCAGATCACTGACCAACACACTTTGCTCACCGATCATTCCATCTTCTTGCAGGGTCGCCACCGTAATTGTAGTGGGCATGGCCAGATAAATCTGATCGCCCTGAATCAAGATACCGTGTACCGAAGGCAGATCGGTGGCGACGATCATCGGCGCATCATCAGCTTTGCCATCGCCATCTTCATCGCGCAGCGCAAGCACGTCACCTTCGCCACGCCGTGTGACATACAGGGTGCCATCCTCGGCCTGTGCCATCATCCGGACACTGCCTAAGCCTTCGGCAAAGATGCTGATGGTAAAGCCCACGGTTACTTGCAAACCGGCAATGCGCTCTGGTGTAGCCGAGCGGATCTCTGGCTGGACATTGTTGCCTGTCACGGGCGGTGGGGCGGTGGGTGCCTCGGGCGCAGGCACTTCCATAGCTGTAAGCACACCACACGCAATCCGTCCCCCGCTGAGGCCGGCCGGATCGGTTGCCTGATCATCGGGCTTGGCATGGATTACGATGGCGCTGCCATCAGCCGGCAACAGGGCATTTTCGCCAGTGCCAAGGGTGACAAAATTGGTAAGTGCTTCGTAGCTCGCGTTGCCTTCCTCATCGATCTCCACGTTGGGCAAGTCACCGGCATGGGGGCCGGCAGGATTGTCTAGCCCATGTTTGGCCTTTGTGGGGTTGAAATGGCCCCCTGCAACAGCAAAGTCCGGGGTACAGCGCCCTACTTGATGAAAGTGAATTCCATGCTCACCCGCGGTCGCGTCTTGGAAACCACTGATGACTATACTAATCTGGAGCCCTTCGGTGGTCTCGGTGAAGTGCGCACTGCCAACAACAGTCCCTGTAATATTTTGCAACTCAGCCATTGCCAGAGTGGGCATAATGGTTTCCGTTAGGGCGGCGCTGTCAGTCAACATCTCCGTGTCTGTCATCGGCTGAGTCATCGTCAATGGACTAGTTGCCTGTGCTGGTGCTGCGACAGGACTATTACTGGCGGGTGTCGCCGTTGCGGATTGCTGTAACAATGTCGCCGCTGCTGGCGTTGGGGATAGCAGAAATGCGCCGCAGGCAAGTAAAGCCAATAGACAAACACTTCCCCAAATCAATCGGATAGGCATAAATTTTGTTTCTCCTCTTTTGAGTATTTTGGGTATACTGGGTAGATTTCGACGGCCTACATGAGCATGATTCACTTGCCCAATGTAGGAGAGCTACCCAGCAATGGGATGCTTACTGGGTAGCGCACACAGTACACAGCTTCGGGCCAGAATTGTATGTGCCAATAAATAAAAGCGGGTATAGATTGGTATCTACACCAGCTACATCTGGCGGAATATTCTATTGAGCGGTAAGGGGCAAAGGCTGGATTGTCGGGGTCTGCAGACAATCAGCGCAACGAGCTAAGGCAGAAAATTACTCGCCATCTGGTTGTTCGAGCGATGTCGTTGTCGTTGCTATCACGTTTTCGGCCTTGGCTTTGCCATAGATGCCGCGCTGTTCTGGCGGCAAGAGTTGCGCGATGGCGCGCATGACAATGTCGGTCTGGTCGCGTGGTATTGTCTTGTGGGCAGAATCTCCGGTTGGGTAGAGTGGCGGCCCGAACCGTACAACAACTTCCGGTCGCCGACCAAAGCGCTTGAAGATGGCATCGCCATTGATAACAGCGGCGGGGATAACGGGCACTTGCATCTTCATGGCGATCCGTACTGCGCCTGTTTTACCGCGACGCAATTCGCCGGTACGGCTACGCGTGCCTTCGGGAAACATGCCCAATACCTTGCCTCGCTTCAATAAATCTTCCGCTGCAGTCAGCGCTTCGGTGTCCGTGCGCCCGCGATTAACCGGAAAGGCCCCGATCATGTTGAGCAGCTTGGATAGCCAAGGGTGAATGTGAAAAAGTTCTATCTTGGCCATGTAAAAAATCTGGCGCGGCGCGGCATAGCCAAGGATCACATAATCTGGCCCCATGGAATGATTACTCGCTACGACACAACCGCCGCTGGCGGGCAAGTGTTCGGCTCCTTCAACGCGTAGACGGCAGAGCAGGGGTTTCAGGATCGTGAGCAGCACATAGAAAAATTTCCAAAGTCGGGATGCATCGCGTGGAATGCGCAAAGAACTTCTCCTCTACTGACAGGCGCAATGGCCGAATGGATGCCAGGTTGATAGCAGCATGGTTTGGTTGGTTCGTACTTGGTTATCGCGGACACTGCCATCAAGCAATTGTTGCTTCGTTACAATCAATTGATCCGTCGGCGCATTTCTTCGATCTGCTGAAAGACTTCCAAAAGCTGGTGCTGCGTTGACTGTTGGGTGGCTTGCACCAGATCGGTATTTTTCTCATGGCCATAGGCTAGCATGTATTGGTCCATGAGGAAAAAGTAGCGGCGCAGATGATAGGAGGCCGCTTCCCAATCATCAACCTGATAGTGCAACAGCCCTTTTTCTTGCCAAAGTGCTGGCTCCTCTGGCGTCAATAGCAACAGATAGTCTAACACGGCAAGCGTCATGGAAAAATTTTTGCGGCTCAGATAGACATTGCGTAAATTGTAGAGAATGCGCTGGGCCAATGTGGTTGCCGACACCGGTTCCAGCATCTCGGCGGACAGCGTAATGGGGCGTTCAAAAATGCTCGACAGATAACTGCTGGCGTCATCCAACGCGGCGACTCGATTGTGAAATGGATCGAGCAGCCAAGTCCCTGCCTGATCCTGGTAGCGCGCCATAAAATGACCAGGAAAGCCCATGCCCACAATATCCAACTGCAGACGACGGCCAATGGCCATGCAAAGCAGACTCAGCATAATTGGCAGGCCTACGCGCTGGCGCAGTACCACATTCAGGTAGCTATTGTCTGGATGATAATAGTGATCGCGATTGCCGCTGAAGCCGAGGTCATAGTGCAACACATCAATAAAACGGGCTGCCCGTTCATAGCCAGGCGGCAGATCGTGTAGCGCCCGGGCCACCACGGCCGCTAGTTGATCCAGTGTTGCCAATTGCTCTTTAATATCTAACGTTGGATATGCCATGCCGGCAATGGTCAGGGCCAAATATTCGGGGTTGGATTGCTCCTGCTTCAACTCAACACGAAACTGCTCAAGAAAAGTCATAACAGCCTTACAAATATTATTCTACTCGCCCAGTCATTTTTTCATCTTCGCGCTTCTTCAGGCGCGCTACCTCTTGCGTCAAAATTTTGCGCAGTACCGCCACCGATGTCGCATAGGTCGCATCAACTCCAAAATAACTCAAGCTTTTGCTTAATAAGGATTGACGGCGGCTGATCGGTGTATCACTGGCATAGTGCAGCAAGCCAATTTCATAGGGTGCATTGATAAACAAGTTGACGATTTCATCAATTGGATAGCGCTTGGGATAAACGTCTTCATAGATGCTGCTGAGATAGGGTCCGGCTTCCATTTCAATATCCGTATAGCCTTCTTCGTAGAAGACATGCATATAGTTCCGGTTTTGCAGAATGGTGCCGCGCACGGTAACTGATTTTTGATTATCAAAGACGGTGCCAAAGTTCAGGTAGGGCGCAACATCCTGGGCCGTAAAGCTATTGCGAAAGAGATAGGAGTTGCGCGAATGTTCATCATAGACCACATTCGGAATCATTACATCGCCCACGCGCGCATTCAGGGTGGCGGCTTTGCCCAAAATATAGACGCCCAGAATCTGTCCGACGGCGGTGCTAACCTGGCTATAGATATGATAGGCAGCCATGCCCAGTGGATAATCAATGTTGAAGATCAGGGCGTCGCTTTGGCGCAACAAGGCCAAAGACTGATCGTCCATTGCCTGCAGGCGCGCATCAAAGCGGGTCGGGTCCAGCCGTGAAAGCTCAATTACCTGGGCTTCGACATCCAGACAATGCAAATTGCTCAGGCGTGTAATGCCAACGCGCTCTTCGGCGGCGGTAAAGGCGCGCTGCGCGTCCATGTCGTTCAGCGCCAGGCGCGAGGTATAATAGAGAAAGTTGCGTAGCTGCCCATTATCCGTTTCGGGTAATCCCTGATATTCGGGCCACAGATTTTCTGTATTGTGTTCTTGGATATACTCTGTGATGGTTGCTTGCTGTTCCCAGGCATGGCCACTGAGCAGATTGGCCAGACTGTGCACATTGCTACTCACAAAATAGATGGGGCGTTTGCTCAGATCCTGGGGCGCGGTTTGGCGAATTTTTTCCCACCAATATTGCACACTGCGCCGATAGTCGCTCAGTCCGCTGCCCAATACGGTGACGCGCAAGTCCAGCCGTTGGTTGGAAACTTTTTGTAGATTGTGCAACAGGCGATCACCTCGCCAAACCAGGCCCAATTTGGCAAAATCTTCTTCCGATAAACCGCTGGCTTGGCGTACTTCTTCCAAAAGCGTCTGGATCTGTTCTTGATCCTCACTGCGCACCTGTTGTAATGCGGTTGCCAGTTGGCTATTCACCAGCTTGTAATACAACTTATTCCATTCGATCTGCAGTGTGGTCACACAAGGAATCAGATCGTCAATATCGCTGACACTGGCAATATAGGCCGCCAAAATGCGCTCTGCGGGCTCAAAATAAAACTTGCGCCGCCGCGCGCGCGCGCGCACCGGTTGCCAGCTTTCGGGCGCATAGCCCTCGCGCTGAAAAACATCGTCCATCTGGCCCAAGATCACCAAGCGCGCATCCACAATCTGTTCGGGTAGACGCAGCGCCGCATAGATAAGCGCCGACATATCAATTTCGGGGCTGTCGGCCAGTTGATGCAGGCTGGAATTCATGGCTGCATGCGTCTCTTCCAGGCTGCGGATACGGATGGGCGCGCTGCTACGCAACAGCGAGTAGTAGGTGCGAATATAGAGTTCAATCTCTTCGCTTTGTACAACCGGCATTGTGCGAATCATAGCAAGCGGCTCCTGAATGAATGGCAATGAGCAAGCGACGCGCATACGACTGTGCGCGCATCAATCATGCTCACCAGTATACCACGACCCCCATGACAATCGTAAGCGCGCGGGTTAAATTTTCTCGCATTTCTGGGCAAAAGACCAGCGCCGCTGCCACTAAAACAGTGCCATCTGGGCCGGTGGTTCGGCGTCGTTGCCCGGTGGCGACCAGGGGGGCAGCACCAAATGCTGGCCCAACCGCTCCTGTAAACGGCGCAAACTAGCTGGCGAGTGCCCCTCGTAGGGATTGTGCATATAGCCAAAAAAATCGCTGCCTGCCCCAACCAATTGTGCAATGCGTATAGCCCATTGATCAAGTTGTTCATCGCGCGGGGCGACCAATGCGTCGTTACCTTGCGGGCCCCCTTTGTCGTCGCCGATCCAACGGGCGAGGGTAAAGCCAGGCGCTTTTCCCTGCTCGATCAACTCCCACCACATTGGGAAACCATCTGGTGTCCCTTCGCGATCGACCAGGACATAGGCTATTCCACGCTCGGCCAGATAGGCAGCAAAGGCGGGCGTCATTAAATCTGGCGCGCGCACTTCTACACCTACCCGTAAGCCACTCAGCTGCTCGGCCAACCAGTCGAGATAGGTGGCAAGCCGCCGCCCATAGAGGTGACGGGTGAAATCGGGTGGAAATTGCAATAATCCCGGCGCGGCGGCTTCGCCCAGTGAACGCAAAATATCCAGAAAAACGAGGCTCTCCTGGGTACAATCTTCCAGGCGTTTCTCGTGTGTAATCGCGCGCGGAAACTTGAGGCAAAAGGTGAAACCCGGTGGCACACTCTCAAGCCAGTTGAGCAAAGTTGCCGGGCGCGGGATGCCGTAGAAAGTCGTGTTTACCTCGACCGAGTTAAATTGGCGCGCATAGTAGCTCAGGTATTGGGGGCGTTTGGTATCGGCCGGGAAAAAGACGCCCCGCCATTCGTCAAATTGCCAGGAGGATGTGCCTAGCTGGATCGATGCCATAATCTGGAGTCCTAGCTGATTCCGCTATTACAACGATTGAAACCTATGATTGTTCAATCAATTCTATCCGATTACATACGTTGCAAGTTTTTGTGCCCAATTTGTGCCAAAATGCTTAGCTTATGCGACTTTGCTGTTCAGCTAGGCGGCATTATTGTGCACTTTGTACATAGTCACTTCCTGCCAAATCTAGTAAGCTGGGCGACGTGCTGGCCTTATGCATGGCCTTTCTATTTTCCGATGTGCCAAAAATTAACTTGTAACATTTTCACAAACCAATCACGGCTTGTCAAGACAGAATGAGCGCGCGCAGTGTAATTGGAACTTGAGCCACTGGTCAAGTTGCCATACGTACGTGTGCTTTGCTTTGCGCTGGATGAGCCAACCAAGAGGAGAAAGAAAACAAGATGGATTCTGTAATTAATTCGGGCGATACCGCTTGGGTATTGATCTCCACTGCCCTTGTCACCCTGATGACACCGGCGCTGGCGTTCTTCTATGGTGGTATGGTACGCCGAAAGAATATTCTGTCTACCCTCAACCTTAGTTTAATTACCATGGGTTTGATCAGCTTACAGTGGGTCCTTTTTGGCTTCACGCTGGCGTTTGGCCCCACCATGGGCGGCTTTCTCGGCGGACTGGATTATCTGGGCCTGAGTGGTGTTGGTGAAGCGGCTAGCGATATGTACGGCACAACAATTCCGTTCATTGCCTTTGCTACCTTTCAGATGACCTTTGCCGTCATTACCCCGGCGCTGATCACTGGTTCTTTTGTCGAACGTGTACGCTTTAAGACCTATATCGCCTTTGCCTTGCTGTGGGCCACGCTGGTATATGATCCGGTGGCGCATTGGGTGTGGGCCGTTGGTGGTTTCTTCTTTAAGATGGGCGCGTTGGACTTTGCTGGTGGCACTGTGGTGCATATTACCGCAGGCTTTTCGGCCCTGGCCTTTGCGTTGGCCATTCGTGCCCGCCGTGGCTATGGTGAGGAATCGATTGAACCACATAATATTCCCTTTACGGTGTTGGGGGCTGGTCTGCTTTGGTTCGGCTGGTTTGGCTTCAATGGTGGCAGTGCCTTGGCCGCTAACGGCCTTGCTGTTACAGCGTTGCTCAACACCAATACGGCGGCTGCCGCGGCGGCTGTCGTCTGGATGATCTTGGCCTGGCGTGACCAGAAGCCCAGTGTGCTCGGTATTGCAACGGGCGCAGTCGTTGGTCTGGTTGCTATTACACCGGCTGCCGGTTTTGTCACACCCTTGGCCTCGATTGTGATCGGCGCGATTGGGGCGCCTGTCAGCTACTACTCTATTAAATTTATCAAGAGCCGCAAGCTGGATGAATCGCTGGATGTCTGGGGCTGTCATGGCATGGCTGGTGTCTGGGGTGCTTTGGCGACGGGCATTTTTGCCAACCCAGCCATCAACCCAGTGGGCACGGGTCTGCTCTATGGCAACCCAGGCCAATTTGTCACCCAGTTGATCACCGTCGTCGTGGCGGCGGCCTATGCCTTTATCCTGACCTTTGTGATTGCCAAGGTACTGGACATGGTCTGGGGCTTGAGTGTCAGCCATGAAGAAGAGGAACTGGGTCTGGACATCAGCGAGCATGGCGAACGCGCCTATGCGCCAGACGCGATTTAATGTTGCTGTCTATGCAGGCAAGTTACAACTAGCCGCATCGACAGTTTTCTAGTATAGAAGTTACGCAGTTGAGTAATCTGACAGGAGATCTGTAGGGTCTCAAAGACCCTACAGATCTGACCAAGTGCGTAAGTCCTATAGTCGCAGGAGCGACGGCTTGCGACTATCGTGATTTGTAACAATCGTGAACCGTCTCTTGTTTGTGGTTTTGTCTTGGGTCAGTGATCGACAGCGCGACATCTATACTCAAATCAGAATGAAAACCGGAGTTTGGTGAAACAATTGTCAGCGTGCCGGGGACTGACCAACCGTAAACCTGCACTGAGAACTTTTTCTGGTCAGTCCCCGGCACGCTATCGCGA
>Ga0105049_10005915_pt1 | contig 14239 bp, 7 predicted proteins | sample MAT06_FD_78087 | JGI IMG/M metagenome (GOLD analysis project Ga0105049, IMG submission 78087) | Freshwater microbial communities from Lake Fryxell liftoff mats and glacier meltwater in Antarctica - MAT-06 | ecosystem: Environmental > Aquatic > Freshwater > Ice > Liftoff microbial mat | place...
GCGCCGCACGCGGCTTTTCCATCGCGGCGCCTTCTTCTGCGGCGCGGAGCCGACTCGCCATGCCCATCCCATGGCTCCCGCCGCGGGAGACATCGGGGAGGGGCAAGCTGCCGCAACCGGCAGCGGGGGTGGGCACCCAAAACAAATTTGGTGAGCCCACTGACCAACAACATGGAGCGATCTCGATCCCTTACCATTGCGCCCGCCCCTTGCCGCTGGATCAGGATGCGATTGCGACTTCTTCTCGCACATTCGGGCTTAAGACCTGGAATTGCGCAGCCGTATGGTGCGCGAAGAGCGTACGGGCTCCGCGTAATCGTAACAAAGAACCCTCTTGACGGGCTTATTAAGGGCATGCAAATGTTCAGCGTTTTTGAAAAGGTGAGTAGAGGGATGTCGTTCGCTAGCTCTGAGGAGCAACAAAAAGAAAAGACCGTCTGCATGGTGATCATGGAGCGTGGAGCCGGTTGGCCGGTCTTTGCCGCGGATCTCCAGCGAGGCACGGGCGGGTCCTTGGTTGAGGTGCAGGCTGACGAAGAGTCTTACCGTCAGTTTTCCATGCGCGTGCAGCGTCGAGTCCAGAGCGTGGCTCAGAGTGGTCAGAGTGTGCAGGTGATCATCGTCGCCGCATCCCGAGATTCCGAACCGTCTGATTCTGCCCGGCGTAGCGAGCTGGTATCAAAGGTGTCCCGTAAGATGGCCCCGGATGGTGAGCTTTTTCTCACTGCGCAGTGTGGCGAGTCGGATGAGTTAATCCGTGCCGAGTTATTTGATCTAGCTGGGGTAATTTGTGAGAAGGAGCCCGTGAGCGTTCGCGTGCGCTTCAGTGAGCTGGCCGATAGCGGCGTGCGTTGGAGTGTGAAGGGTTCGAGAATCCCGCCTTCCCCCAAGGCACCTGAGTTCACCGAGCAGGAGCTCCGAGAGAGTCAGGCCTAAGGGCCAGGGGGCGTCTAGGAGCGTTCAGCCGCGCTCACTTCTGTCTTGTGGGCGGGGCGACAGGCTTAACAACAGCGGCACCCGCATCGGCCTTGCCGTAGTTAAAATCAACGACGCAACGGCTGTATTTTGCCGTGCACGTGCCTTTCTCTTGGCACACTTTCGAACGCTTGCAGTCTTCATCGCGCTGTGCGGCGCAGCTACTTCGATCCGCGAAGCAGCGTCCTTCATCGCGGCACAGATCGGAGTTCCGGCAGTCCGGATTCAAGGTCGCAATGCAGCGCCCGTTGTCAGCCGCGCAACGCCCCTGCGTTTTACACACATCTGAATTTCGACAATGACTGTTTTCCGTCGAAGCGCACACTCCGTAGCGCACGGCGCAGCGGCCTTCCTCTTTGCACTTCGCTGAAGCCGCGCAATCTTCATCTTTCACGGCGCCACAGGTGTTCTGCTTTACGCGACAGCGACCATTCTGTTTGCACTCCTCCGAGGCGAGGCAGGCCGTGTCCGTCTCGGCAGTACAGCTGCCTTCCTTCGTCTTGCACAAACCATATTTTTGGCAGAGCGCTGAGCTTTCACAATCGTTAGCGTCGGGTTTGCAAATGCCTCCGATTGCGCTGCATTTAGCCTGTTTGAAGCAATTCTCAGAGGTTTCACAGTCGTTGCGAGTGAGGGCTAAACACTTGCCCTCTTGCTCGCTGCACAAGCCTTCACGTTGACAGGGGATGGAGGCCTTACAGCCTTCTTGGGTCGCCCCGCATTGGCCATTCCGCGCCAGACACAGGCCATCGCTCTTGCAGACGTCCGTGGTCTGGCAATCTTGGTTAGCGGCGATGCATTGGTCGGGTGGCCCGATGAGCGCCGTGCACTGTCCGGAGGCTTTGCAGCTCTTCTGTTTTTGGCACCAATCGTCCGTGATAACGCAGCGCCCGGCTGAGGCTCGGCACTGCCCCGCACTCTTGCACACTCGCGCATTTTTACAGGACTCGTCGACATCTGCTTTGCATTCAGGCGGCGTGCCGCCACATTTCCCGAGTTCGGTACAGACGGGCAGGTCTCGGCACTTTCTTGTGTCTCGATCGCGCGTGAAATAAAGAACGCCGGCGAGGAACGCCGCAACGATAAGGGTAGATTGCCAGCGTCGAATCCAGCTGAAGATCGGGCTCATGAGGTAGGACCTGTCATGGCCGATTATCGCAACCCGGTCATGGGGTTCAATCTGGTTGCCTTAAGTTTGGGGAAGAATGCCTAGAAGATCAGGGCATCCCTGCTCTGAGCGTGACGGACAGGCCTATTGGCCTGCCCCGCCGACCCGAAGCCATGCTCAAGCTGATCGAACGAGCGCGTCTGTTCAGTGTGTGTGCTCGCGCGCCAGTTTCAGCTTTTCCAGAAGTTTCGCGCAGGATGACCACAGCCCGAATTTCGGTATCATGAGTCGCTTACCGATCCGTGAGCTTACGGAAACCTGGAATGATGTCTCGCAATCGTCCTCGCCCACCCAGCTTCTCAAGCGGAAGTGCCACTGCCAAATCTGAGATGCGTCTTAGGACTTCGCGCGTGATCAAACCATCGGGGAGCCCAGAGCCGGCGGCACCGGAGGAGCGCTATCGGGCACTCGTAGAACACTCAAGCGACGCGATCCTCATATTCGAGCACGACTCAGGAGCGTTCGTTGAAGTTAACCGCGCCGGGGGTGAGCTCTTTGGCTGTTCTGAAAATTTCCTACTGAAACAATCATTCAAAGGACTCTTCGCCTCGGAGGATGTCGCCGATGCCGTCATCACCGAGCTTGCCGATTCAGGGCGGGCCATTCGCTCGCGCATTCAATTCCTTCGCCAAGACGGGTTGCAGTTCTTTGCTGACGTCACCGTCGCTTCAATCGGCACCGAGGCCAGCCGCCAGTGTGTGGTGTTGATTCGGGATGTCAGCCACCACGTGCGCCGTGAACGCGATCTCGCGCTTGCCAACGAGTCCCTGCGTGAAGCCCAAGCGCAGCTCGTACATTCGAGCAAGCTGGCAGCCATTGGCGAGTTGGCCGCTGGGGTGGCTCACGAAGTGAACAACCCTGCCGCTTTTGTCTCCGTGTATCTCTCCGAGGTGCGCCGGGAGGTGGCTCGTGCTGAGGGCCGAATGTTGCGGCTAAAGGCCAAGTACGCCGGAAATCTCGCGGTGCAGGCGGCGCTCGGGGAGTTGGAAGAGGGCGTGCGGCCATTTTCCGAGCTGCATGAAATGTTGGTAGACAGCATTGATGGCGTGCAACGCATTGCAGCCACGGTTAAAGAGCTGAGAGCGTTTTCACGCATTGAACGCGAGGACGCGGAGTTGCTCGACATCAATGAGATTGTCAGAACTGCCTTCAAAGTCTGTCACACTCAGATCCGCTATCGAGCGGGGCTCGAAGAGTCCTTGCTCGCAACGCGTCCCGTCGTAGGCAGTCGCGGTCGACTGATTCAGGTGTTGACTAACTTGCTGACCAACGCGGCTCAGGCCATCGAAGATGGCCGTGCCGAGCAGCATCGGATTCGCGTGAGCACGGAGGACACTGACGAGTACCTCCGAATTTGCGTTGAAGACACGGGCAGCGGCATGGACGCCGAAACGCGAGCCAGGATTTTTCAGCCTTTCTTCACCACCAAAAGCCGTGAGATCGGTACCGGCCTAGGGCTTGCGCTGTGCGCCAATATTGTTCGCGACCACCTGGGCGAAATCAGTGTTCAGAGCAAACCGGGTGGGCCCACGCGTTTCGAGGTTCGCATCCCGTTCAATACAGGCTTGATCCCCCGCTATGCGAAGGCGTCTCTTGCACCCTCCCAGAAGACCCATTTGCGCAAGAAGGTGCTGATCATTGATGATGAAGTTCAGCTGCTGCGAGCCTACCAACGCTCACTCAGCCGCTACCATGACGTGGAAACGGCGGTGGGCGGCGAAGCAGGGTTGGCGCGTATCCTTCAGACGCCCGACCTCGATCTCATCGTGTGCGATCTCATGATGCCGAACGTCGACGGTGTGGCAGTGCACGCTGCGCTCAGCAAGCAGGCGCCCCACCTACTGAAACGCTTAGTGTTTTCCACTGGTGGCGTCTTTACCAAGCGTTGTCAGGATTTTCTGAGTTCTGCCGGAAATATTCATCTCCATAAGCCACTTGTGATCGAGGCGATCGAGGAGGCGTTGGCAGGCCTCAGCGCAAATCCAGAAACTCCCGACCCAACGCTTCAAGGGTAGGGAGCACCAAGTTCCGTGCGCGCGCCTGCTCGAGTGCCCGTGCGAGGCGCCGGGTTGCGGTGCGTCCCTGGCAAGAATGCTCAGGATCCGCATCGATGGCGGCTTCAAGTCCCAAGATGAGCTCAGCTTCGGGCAGTGGTCGAAGCATGAGTGTCGATTCAAGTGTGATGAGCTCGCGGGCGAGCGTGGAAAATAGCTCTGCGTGCTCGGTACGCAAATGTGCGGCTGTTCCTTGGGAGCGCAAACCCGCCAAATTGAGCGTCAAGATGTACAAGTTCTTCTTGGCGAGCTCGAGAATGAGCGTCGCGCTGTCGGTGATTTTTCGACACGGAAGCCCGATCGCGCCGAGTGCACCGCCAAGAAGATCGGCGTGCGGACCATAGTTTACCGAGGGGAGAACCACGCGTGGCGCTTGGCCGGCTCGCTTTTCAAACCAAACGATCGAGATTGAAGGCGAGAGTTGGTGGGCTTCCCAAATGCTCGGGACCAGTTCGTTTTGGACCAACACCACCTGAGAGCGCCAAAGCTCTGGAAGCGCACTCAGGGTTGGCTCAAGCTCCCATTCCCCTACCGCGACAAGAACCAGAGTGGGCGGCGGGAGTTCGCTCGCGCGAGCCACGAGGGATTGCCCGCGTAAGACGGGGGATACGGTGTGCCCGAGGCGTAGGAAACCCGTCGCAAAGGTCGAGCCGATTTCTCCGGGGCCTACAATGACGATGGGAGCCACGCCCCGCGGTTTAGCGCGTTCCTCCTCCAGATCGCCAGTCGGGACTGACCGTCAGAGCCGCTGTCAGCAGGGCTGCGGGCATTCCCTGTCCTAGCCGGCCAGAGCAAGCCTTGATTCGCGAGCACGCTGCGCCTAACACCGCTTGGTGCCGATTCTGGTGCATCGAAGCAACCGGGTGGAAGTCCTAGCGGATGCGCTTCTGGCTGTCGTGAGTGAGCCGCTCCGTTCGCCTTTTGAACCCGAAACCATTATCGTCCAAAGCAAGGGCATGGAGCGCTGGCTCTCGATGTTCTGTGCTCAAAAGCTGGGCATTTGGGCGAATGCGCGTTTTCCGTTTCCCAAAGCCTACGTGGGCGAGCTGAATAAGCTGTTCCCTGTGGCTGATCCGTCAGCGAACGCTCAGGTGGAGGTGCCGGCGTCTGAGGTGGATGCGTTCAGTCGTCCTGTGCTGGCTTGGTCGATCGCGGCGCTCTTGCCCTCGCTCATCGTTCGCGAAAAATTCGCCGAATTGAAGCGCTATTTGGAGGGCGAGAATGCCCTGGCTCGTCGGCTTGAGCTGGCCGATAGGATTGCGCAGATCTTTGATCAGTACGTCGTTTACCGACCTGAATTGGTGCGTTCATTTTTGAACGGGGAGGGGGACGATTGGCAAGCGGAGCTTTGGCGCGCATTGAGTAACGCCTACGGCGGCGGTGCTACCAGGATCACAGAACTCATCGAGAACATCGGGCGAGCCCAGGTCCCCGCTCAGGAACTTCCGGGACGCGTGAGCGTCTTTGGCATTTCTTCGTTGCCGCCCATCTATTTGGAGGCCCTGAACGCGCTTTCCAAACACTGCCCCGTGCACTTGTTTCAGTTGAGTCCTTCGCGGGAATACTTTGGCCAGATCCGTTCAGCCAAGGAGTTAGCCAGGCTCGATCGCACCGAGCCGGCCTGGCGCACGCAACACCTGGCTTTGGAGAACCCGCTGCTGGCCTCGCTAGGGCGCCTAGGTCGAGATTTTCAGCAGATTCTTGAGAGCCACGTGGAATACGTGGAGGGCAGCTCGGACCTCTACGTGGAGCCGGGCACGAGCAGTGCGCTTCAGGTGTTGCAGAGCGATATTCTGCACCTCACCGAACGCGGTCAGGGTCCCGAACAAACTTCGCCCATACCGCTTGATCGTGCCGACACTAGCATCTCGATACACGTGTGCCATGGGCCCATCCGCGAGGTCGAGGTGCTGCGTGATCAGCTGTTAGCTTGTTTCGAAGCGCGGAGCACGCTGGAGCCGCATGCCGTGATCGTGATGATGCCCGATGTGGAGGCTTATGCCCCGATCATTGAGGCCGTTTTTGGCGTCGATCCAGCCGCACCTGGCTACATTCCGTATCGTATCGCGGACCGCAGCTTGCGCGCCTGCAGCCCCGCGGCAGAGGCGTTCATGGCCCTGGTCGGAGTGCTGGGCGGTCGCATGAAGGCGAGCGAGGTGTTGGATGTTTTGGCGCTTCCCTCAGTGCAAGCCCGCTTCGAACTTTCTCCGGCCGATCTGAGCCAAATTGAGCATTGGGTGTTTCGCTCAGGCATTCGTTGGGGAGAAGATGCCGAACATCGCGCTCGGGAGGCTCAGCCGAATGCGTCGGAGAACACTTGGCGCTTTGGGCTTGAGCGCCTGTTCTTGGGTTGGGCGCTGCCGAGTCAAAGGCAGCAGCTGTTTGAAGGGGTGCTGCCGCTCGACAGTGTCGAGGGCGCTGGGGCTGAGGTGCTGGGCCAGCTCGCGGCGTTTTGCGATAAGCTGTTCAGTTTTTTCGCCGATTTTCAAAACCCCAAGACACCACGCCAATGGCAGGAACGCCTGAGCGCCCTCCAAGATCAGATGCTGGGAACAACAGGTTCGTCGGCTGCGGATTTGGAGTTTGTGCGTCAAACGGTCGAGAAGCTGGTGGAACTCGCCGAATTGGGGAAATTTGACGAAGCGATTGATCTGAAAACGATAGCATCGGTGCTGGCGCGCAGTTTTGAAGAGCAGCGCACACATCACGATTTCATGAGCGGAGGGGTCACGTTTTGTGCGCTGTTGCCGATGCGCAGTATTCCATTTCGTGTGGTGTGTCTGCTCGGAATGAATGACGGTGGCTTTCCTCGAACCACACCCAGGCTTGCCTTTGATCGGATGGTTCAGAAGCCACGGCTGGGTGATCGGTCGCTTGGCGACGAGGACCGCTATCTATTCCTCGAAGCGTTGCTGGCCGCACGCGATGCGCTGATCATCACCTATGTGGGCAGAGATCCACACGACAACAAAGAGCGCCCGCCTTCGGTCGTTGTCGGCGAGCTCTTGGATGCTATCAATGAGAGTTTCATTCTTCAGCCGTTGCCGGGTGAGGAGCAGTTTCCGGCGAGTTCGCTGTTCGTTGTTTCACATCCACTCCAGGCTTTCAGTCCGCGTTATTTCCAATCCACAAACGCCCGTTTGTTCAGCTTTGGTGAGGTGGAAGCTCGCGGCGCAGCAGCGCTTTCCGGGCCACGAGCAGAGCTGCCAATGTTTCAGAGGGCACTCCTTCCGGAGGCGCCCCGGCCCGTCATTTCCCTAGAGAGGTTGGTGAGGTTTTTCGAAAATCCTGCGAAAGGTTACTTGCAGGATAGCTTGGGTTTGTTCTTACGCGACGAGCCTGACCTCGTGGCGGATAGGGAGCCCATCGATCCGGAGGCGCTCGAGCGCTACCAAATTGGCGCCGAGAGCTTGGAGCGCACTTTGGCGGGCGTATCCGTTGAGTCTGGGTTCGCACTAGCGAAAGCGACAGGACTGCTACCGCTTGGCACCACCGGCCGTTGCGTCTACGAGCGAGTTGCAGACGAGGCCCAACAGTTGGCAATGGCAGCGCGCCCTTGGGTCGAAGGCGTACGCCTGGAACCGCGGCACTTTCGCCTCGCACTTTCGGGTTGCGAACTCGAAGGGGCCTTTCTAGAGTTGTGGCCACGTGCGCAGGTGCTTCGCCAGTTTGTGCGCGTGTCAGCCAAGCGTGAAGTTGCCTTCTGGATCCGACACTTGGCGCTGCAATGTGCTGGAGGGGAGGGGGCGCCGACCCAAAGCGTTCTGATCGGGCGTGCGCCAGATTCGAAAACAACTGAGCCTACGCTTCGCGTGTTTCGCGCCGTTGAAAGGAAGCGGGCACGGGCGATCCTGAATGATCTGGTCGCGATCTACATGCTAGGCCAACGGCTGCCGCTGCGCTTTTTTCCCAAAGCCTCCAAGGCTTTCATCGTCGCCAAACGTAAGCATCAAGAGAACGAGAATTCCGTAGAGCTGGCTCTCAACGTAGCGCGCGAGGCTTTCGGAGGCAGGCAGAGCGCGGACAAGGCAAATCAAAGCATGCCGGAGGGAACGGACCTCAGCGTCTTATGTTGCTTCCCGGGTGAGGAGCCCATCTCTGGGGAGCCCGTGGTGCTGCTTGGGAACGTGGCAGCGCCGAGCTTCACCGAACTTGCCGAGGCTATTTTTTCTCCCTTGCTTGAGCACCTGGAAACGGAGGCCTGATGAGAAATCTCGATCCGATTTCGGTTCCGCTCACGGGTACGCAGCTGATTGAGGCGAGTGCAGGCACCGGGAAAACCCACACCATCACGACGCTCTACCTGCGCCTATTGCTCGAAAAGAAGCTTTCAGTGGAGCAGATCCTCGTCGTCACCTTCACGCAAGCGGCTACCTTTGAGTTGCGTGCCCGGATCCGCAAGCGTCTGCGTTCAGCTTTTGATGCGTTGGAAGCGCTGCGTTTGGGTGGCACGTGCCCCGATCCCGAAGTGCTGAGGCTTGCCGCCGGTCAAACGCCGGAGGACTCGCGCCATCGCCTGCGGCTGGCGCTCGCGACTCTCGACGCCGCCCAAATCTTCACGATCCATGGCTTTTGTCAGCGGATTTTGAGCGAATATGCCTTTGAGAGCGGGGTGCGCTTCGACCTTGAGCTCAGCGCAGACTCACGCACGTTGCTTGCGGAGCTGGTTCAGGACTTTTGGACTCGGGAGCTCTTCGCAGCGAGCGAAGGTGAGATTCTGTACCTGAAGCAAGCCAACACGGGGATCACGGAGCTCACTCAATTGGCTCGCACCGTAACGAGCTTCCCCACGCTCGACGTAGTTCCAGCTGTATCTATCGACAACGTAGATGAAAGCCCGCTCGCGGGGTTTGTGGGGGCGCGCGCACGTTTCGCGGAAGTCTGGGCCGTGGAGCGCGGAACAGTCCAAGAGATCCTGCTTCGTTCAGAGGCACTATCCCGCAATTCCTACCGTCTCAGCTCAATGCCGAGTTGGCTCGAACAGCTTGACGCACTCAGTCGTGAAACCAGCGAAACGCTCGATGGCTGGTTTGACAAGATACCAAACCTAACGCCGACCGGACTGGCGGAACGGACGAACAAGGGCAAGATCACCCCAAAAAACCCAACGTTTGAAGCTCTGGCAGCCTTGGAGACCGCGCACGAGGCAGCCAAGCTGGCGCTCGAGAATTGGCGCTTCGCTTTCATCGGGAAGCTGGTCGCGTTGGTGCGGAGCGAGTTCCCTAAGCAAAAAGAGCGAAGTCGAGTCCAATCGTTTGATGATCTTCTGACCAGGCTGCACCAAGCGGTCAGTGCTAGTCCAGAGGGGAGCTTGGTGCGGTCCATTCGGGAGCGCTATCCAGCCGCTTTGATCGATGAATTTCAAGATACGGATCCGACACAGTACGGAATTTTTAGAACTGTCTATTCAGATCCCAAGAGTACGCTTTTCCTGATCGGTGACCCGAAGCAAGCCATCTATGCGTTTCGCGGAGCGGATATCTTTGCGTACCTGAAGGCTGCACGCGACGCAGCACCCAATACCTATACGTTGGCCACCAATTTTCGAAGCGATCCGGGGCTTGTATCCGCCGTCAATACGCTGTTTGAGGGTGTCCCTGCGCCGTTCGTATTTGAGGACATCCGTTACGTTCACGTGGAAGCTCGTCCCGACGCCGTCGACACCTTGACACAAAAGGGTGCGCGTTTGGCACCGTTCGAGATTCAGTTCTTTCCACGCGCAACTTGGAATTCCAAGGGCGTTAAGCCGGAGCAGCGATTTACGAAGCATTGGTCGGAAACGGTCCTGCCTCAGGCGATCGCTCGCGAGATTGGGGCTTCGCTCAACGCCGGCATGAAGATTGGCGAAAAGGCCATTGTCCCAGGGGATATCGCCGTTCTGACGCGTACCAATCGACAGGCGCTGTGCGTTCAGGCTGAGTTGCGCAGTCTGGGTGTTCCGAGTGTGCTCCAGGGAGATTCCTCGGTGTTTGAGGCACCGGAGGCACGTGAACTTGCGTTTGTGTTGCGTGCGGTGGCAGAGCCGAATAGTCAACAGGCGCTCCGCGCAGCGTTGGTCACCACGTTATTCGGGCAAACGGCGGATGATCTGTTTCTCTTGGAACAAGATGAGGCGGGTTGGGAACGCTGGGTTGAGGATTTTCATCGCTTCAGCGAAACATGGCAACGTCGGGGCGTTTATCAAATGCTGCGCCAAGTACTCACTGAGAACAGAGCCCACGAGCGTCTGCTCTGCCTCATAGACGGCGAACGCCGCTTGACCAACACGCTTCACCTGGGCGAGCTCTTGCACCACGAGGCCAGCTCGCGCCACCTCGGCCAGGCGGGTGTGCTCCAGTGGTTCGATGACATGCGTCACGATCAAACAGCGCGCGAAGGTTTTGCGCCAGAATCCCAGCAGATCCGACTTGAAAGCGACGCCCTGGCCGTCCAACTCACCACGCTGCATCGGAGCAAGGGGCTCGAATACCCCATCGTGTATTGTCCGTACCTTTGGGACGGCACACTCCTCCGCAAAAAAGAGGAACAGCAGCTGCTCTATCATGAGCCAGACCAGCTCAACCATGTGAAGCTGGATGTGCGTGGCAAACGCGAGAAGGTCGACGTGCTGAAGCTTGCGGAACGCGAGAGGCTGGCCGAGAATCTGCGTTTGCTGTATGTAGCACTGACACGGGCCAAACACCGAGTGGTCGTGGTTTGGGGTGGTTTCAACAACGCTCACACGGCGGCGCTTGGGTACATTCTGCATTGCCAGCGCGGCGATCTGTTAGCGACGCCGGCGCTGGTTGCGGCGCGGCTAGAAGCGCAATCAGACGCTGAAATGCTGGCCGAGCTCCGCGCATTAAGCGAAACGGCGCTGGGCAATATTTCTGTGGCAGAAATTCTTCCCGGGCCGGCGGTTGAGTTTATCCCGCTTTATCCGTTGGAACCGACACTGGCCGCGCGCCAAGCGACGCGCAGTGTGGCCTCTCATTTCAGGAGTTCTAGCTTTTCCGGGCTGACGAAAACAGCTTGGGCAAAAATGGCCCCCAATCGCGAATTGGGTCGTGATTGGGACGAGGAAGCTTCGCCACAGGTTGTCGCTACTTCGGCTGGCGGGGGCGCACCTGTCACGCTTGAGCAGTTCCCTCGTGGTGCCCAGGCGGGAACGTTGTTGCACTCAGTGCTGGAGCATTTGGATTTTCAGCGCGCTACCTCGGAGCGCATTGAGGAGGTGAGTTGCTCGTTCTTGCGGCAGCAAGGGTTGAGTGTTTCGGCTTTGAACCCAATGCTCGGGCGGGGGCTTTTGGAGGTGTTGCAAACCCCGCTTCTGGATGCTCCGAATCCATTCAGCTTGTCGCGTATCGCAGCGTCACGCCGACTGAACGAACTCGAATTCACGTTGCCGGTGCATTCGGCGGCCACGCAAAAGTCCCTCACCCCACTCGATCTCGCGCGTGCTCTCGCGCCCGAAGGTGGCGCTTCCACCATTTTCCCGAAGGACTACCCAAGCGAGCTAGGGCGCTTGAAGTTCGTGCCACTCCAGGGTTTTCTGCGGGGATTCATCGATCTGGTGTTCGAACACGAGGGCCTGTTTTACCTCGCTGATTACAAGTCCAACTACCTCGGCCCTAGCTATCGCGACTACGCACCGGCCGCGCTGCAAGAAGCGATGGCTCAGCACCACTACTTTCTTCAGTACCATCTCTACACGCTGGCCCTGCATCGGTACCTGCGGCAGAAGCTCAAGAACTACAACTACGAAACGAGTTTCGGCGGAGTGCTCTACCTCTTCTTGCGCGGCATGGCACCGAGAACTGGTAACCAATCCGGCGTGTTTTTTCATCGTCCAGAGCTACGAGTGGTAGCGGCTCTAGACACGCTGTTTGGCTCTAGCGAACCAGCTAAGTCGGGTGCGGCGTGAGCCAGGTGTTGGATCAGCTGGGAGCGAGTGGTTTCTTCTCGGCGCTGGATGTGCACGCCGCCAAAACGTTAAGCCAGATTGCGGGCGGAGTTCCTGAAGCGGTGCTCTTGGGCGTCGCGCTGGCGAGCCGGCAGACTCGTGAAGGGCACGTTTGTCTGGATTTGGCTGAATTCGCGGGAGTTCCGATCATTGACCCCGAAGGTCAAAGTCAGATGGATGCGCGTTGGGCCAGTCTCGATCTGTGGGCCAGTACTTTTCGTTGGCCCGCGTCGGAGGCGTGGCGTAGCGAGCTTCTGCAATCCCGACTCGTGAGTGGAGCAGACGGCGTGACGCCTCTGGTTCTGGTGGGTTCGCGCCTCTATTTGCGTCGCTATTTCGAACATGAGCGCCGGCTGGCGGAGCTGCTGAAGGCGCGAGTTTGTTCTGAGCCAGCGTCGACGGGGCTGAAGCTTGCTGATGTGGAGCGGCTGTTCGGTGCCCTCGGGCCCGAATTGGATCGCCAACGCCTGGCAGCGGTGTTGGCATCCGTGCGCCCGCTCGTGGTGATCACGGGTGGGCCGGGCACAGGGAAAACGGCAACGGTTGTGAAGGTGCTCGCGCTTTGGGCGGAACAGGCTCGGCGCCAAAATACACCGCATTTTACCGTAAAATTGCTGGCTCCGACCGGGAAAGCTGCCGCGCGTCTCGTCGAGTCTGTTAAGCGGGCCAAGCTCTCCTTGGAAGCTGATGCGGAGCTCAAGGCTTCGATCTCGGAGGAAGCTTCCACGATCCATCGTGCGCTCGGCAGTGTCGGGGGCAGCTCCACGGAGTTCAGGCACCATCGGAACAACCCGCTGGCGGCGGATGCGGTCGTGGTCGATGAAGCTTCGATGGTGGACGTTGCCTTGATGCGGCGTTTGTTGGAAGCGGTTCCAGCTCGGGCGAGGTTGGTACTCATGGGGGACCGACATCAACTCGCGTCGGTTGAAGCAGGCGCCGTGCTGGGGGATATTTCGGCTGGAGCGGGCGGCATGGCTTACTCCGCGCGGCTGCGAGAAACACTGGAGCCTTTGGTCGGGCCGATCCCCGTGTCTGAAGCGCGCTCGTCGCCCATGGCTGATTGCGTGGTCGAACTCACGCGCAGCTACAGGTTTCAGGGCCAGAGCGGCATTGCCAAGCTTGCCGAGGCGATTCGCGAGGGTGATGCCGATGCAGCGGCCGCGGCGCTAGAATCGACGGAATTTCCCGATGTTTCTTGGGTGGAGGTCGCGGAGCCAGCGCGGCTCGGCAAAGCCTTGAACAAGTTGGTTCGCGAGGGGTATCGCACGTTCTGCAAATCATCTGAACCGCAGAGTGCGCTCACTGCATTGGATGAATTTCGCGTCCTGTGCGCACATCGGCGTGGGCCTTTCGGTGTGCTGTCTGTGGGGGCGCTAGTTGAGGAGCTGCTGGGGCATGCCAGGATGCTCCAGAAAACGGGGCGTTGGTACGCGCATCAGGCAATCCTCATCACACACAACGACTATCAGGTAAGGCTGTTCAACGGAGATGTGGGCGTGGTTCTCGCAGGGCAGGCCATGGGTTCACTCAGGGCGTACTTCCCAGGACCCGATGCTAAAATTCGAGACATTTCGCCTGCGCGCTTGCCTGCGCACGAGACAGTATTCGCGATGAGCATTCACAAGAGCCAAGGCTCCGAGTTTGAACATGTTGTCCTCGTTCTGCCTGAGGCCAGTTCGCCACTCCTGACCCGTGAGCTCCTCTACACCGGCGTCACGCGAGCTAAAAAGCGAGTCACGATCGTGGGCTCGAGTGCGAGCCTGCGAGCTGCGGTGAGGCGCCCGGTTCGGCGGGTTTCGGGCCTGAGGGACCTCCTTTGGCCCCCAGAGTAACCTGGGCCCGACGGAGGACGTAGTTCAGGGCAGGCCGATTGGGCTCTGGCGGTTTCCTGAAGGTGGCCTAAATATTGGGCGACAGTGGGCGAGCCGTCACACTGGTCTGATCATTTCGAAGTTGCACTAGGAGATCCCATCACATGCAAAAGCTTTCGCTCACTTCAATCATCGCTACCCTCGCAGCTCTCAGTGCCACCGGAATGGTAGCCTGTGCTTCAACGACGCCAGCTCCCGAGTCCGCAGCGACTGCCAAAGAGGTGCCCGC
>Ga0105049_10005919_pt1 | contig 14236 bp, 12 predicted proteins | sample MAT06_FD_78087 | JGI IMG/M metagenome (GOLD analysis project Ga0105049, IMG submission 78087) | Freshwater microbial communities from Lake Fryxell liftoff mats and glacier meltwater in Antarctica - MAT-06 | ecosystem: Environmental > Aquatic > Freshwater > Ice > Liftoff microbial mat | place...
CCATCTCCCGACGCGGGTGATTTCGTCGCGTCGATGCGAATCTGCTTGAACGCATCTTCGGCTAGCTTCACATCGGTTTTTTCAATGTCGCAAGCCCCGGCCCAAGCACGCGCCGACCAGGAAATCGGGCTGTTCGTGTCTTTCTTGCCGAGAGCGAGGAAGATCGCTTTCGCGGCATCGAGTGCCGCACCGCGTTGGACGGCTTCTTGACCTTCGGGGGAAATGTAAGCATCCGCGAGGTTGAACTGATTGATGCCGCGTTCCAGTTCGGCTTGCATCGAATCGCGCGTGAGCGACTTCTTACGTGCGACATCGGTCGCAGGGTCGTCGATGATCGCTTGGATGTTCTTCGCGGCTAGCCCGAACAGGTCGGACGCTTTCTGGAAGTTCGGTCGCGTGGCCGCTGCTGCCGCTTTTTTCTCCGCCACTTTCACTTGATCTTGCGCTTCGGCAGCCCCCGTATCGATCCGGTACGCACGGCTCAATTGCGCCTTAGCTTGTAGCGAAACGACGCGAGCCAAAGACAACGACGCTTCCGACGAACGCGGGTGATCCGGATGGTTTTTCAGAAACGCATCGAAATCCTTCTTGGCACCCGCAATGATCCCATCGCGCAATACGGCATCCGATTCCGTCTGTGCCAGCAAGAGCCGCGTCTTCGCCATTTCGAGCGGCAACACGACCTTCAAATCGCCTGTCGGTTCTTTCTTTTGCAAGTCGTTGAGGTATTCGAGAGCGAGATCGGACAAGCCGTTCTCGCGTAAACCTTGCACGAGATCGAGCGGGTTGGGCGATTGCGCAAATGCAGACTGTGAGCCAACGAACGCGACGAACGCGAGCAAAAAAATCTTGCGAATCATATCGACGCTCCGTTGACTCGACCGACCGGGACATGAACGAACCACCCGTTACGACGTTCAAATCGCGTCGCAGGTTCCATGACCCAATTTTGACGGAAGGATCGACTGAGTCAAGAACCTTTTCAGAAGAACAGCAACAGAACGGCCAGGAAGTGAGAGGGTTCCACACGGTACGCTCACGCCGTGCTGCTCGCCGAATCCGCATTTTTGCTGCAAATATCGGACAAAGCATCGCGCAAGTTCGGAAATTGAAACGCGAAGCCCATCTCCTTCGCGCGATCGGGAATGACACGTTGGCCACCTGTCACCACTTCGGACACTCGCCCCAGCGCGATTCGCAGCGCAAAACCGGGTACGGGTAGCCAGCATGGCCGGTGTAGCACGGCACCGAGGGTACGGCTGAACTCCGCGTTCGTCACCGGGTTTGGCGACACCGCATTGACAGCGCCAGTCAACGACGGATTATTCAACCCGAATACGTAAAGTGCGGTGAGATCGCGGTGGTGAATCCAACTGATGAACTGCCTGCCAGAGCCAACGCGGCCGCCGACGAAGAAGCGGAAAGGCCGCATGAGGTTCGGTAACGCACCCCCTGCCGCATCGAGTACGATGCCGAGCCGGGGGTGGATGACGCTCGCGCCGGCTTCCCTTGCGGAGTTGGCGGCGGCCTCCCAATCGCGACCGACATCGGCCATAAATCCGGAGCCGGAAGACGACGATTCCGTCAAAATCTCATCGCCGCGATCCCCGTAAATGCCGGTGGCCGAGCCGGAAATAAACCGCTTCGGTTCGCCATTCTTTCGATGCGGAGAACGGGCAATCGCATCGGAAAGGCAGCGCGTACTCTCGACGCGGCTGTCGCGGATTTCTTGCATGAATGCACGCGACCAGCGCCGTTCGAAGATGTTCGCACCTGCCAAGTGCACGATCGCGTCGGCAGTCTCGACGCAGCGAAACCAGCTTTCCACGGAGCGATAATCGACCGTCGCCGTCTCGCAATGTTTGCCGAATCGATCCGGCGAAATCGCAGAGCGACTGGCCACAACGACCGTGTGGCCATCCGCGATCAATCGCGGAACCAGCCGCGTGCCAACCAGCCCCGTGGCCCCACTGACGACGATACGCATGGATCACCCGTTTCCTGGGCCGACCATCTTTTCAGGTCGGACGATCTTGTCGAACATCTCACCGTTCAGCGTAGGACCTGTGAACTTTCCATCGTCGCTTTTTGTCGGCGGTGCGACCGCAATCGCCTCCGCTCGGAGAGTCGTTCCATTGTGGTGGGCCTGCTTGGCGATCTTTGCGGCTGCATCGTAACCGATGTGCCGATTCAGCGCCGTTACCAGCATCAGCGAGTTCGCGAGGTGTCCATCGATCTGCGTGCGGTTCGGTGTAATTCCCTGAGCGCAATGCTCGTCGAACATGTGACAGGCATCGGTAATCAATCGCACAGAGTGCAGGAAATTGTGAATGATCACCGGCTTGAAGACGTTCAATTCGAAGTTACCCTGGCTCGCCGCGAAGCCGATTGTCGCGTCGTTGCCGAAGACCTGCACGCAGACCATCGTCATCGCTTCGCTTTGCGTCGGGTTCACTTTGCCAGGCATAATCGACGAACCCGGCTCATTCTCGGGGATCGTTAATTCGCCGAGGCCACAACGCGGGCCGGATGCCAACCAGCGTACATCATTCGCCATTTTCATGAGCGCCACCGCGAGCACTTTCAACGCCCCGCTCGCCCCGACGAGCGCTTCGTGACCGGCGAGCGCGGCAAACTTATTTGGTGCGGATACGAATGGCAACTTCGTCAAATCCGCGATCTGCACGGCCACTGCTTCGGCGAAACGCGGATGGCTGTTCAAGCCCGTGCCAACCGCCGTGCCGCCGAGTGCGAGTTCGTACAAACCGGGCACCGATGCCTCGATGTTCTTCAAGCCGATATCGATCTGCGCCACGTACCCGCTGAACTCCTGCCCGAGCGTCAGTGGCACCGCATCCATCAGGTGCGTACGGCCAATTTTGACGATGTCCGCAAACGATTCGGACTTCTTGTGAAGCGTCGCACGCAATATTCGCACGCTCGGCAACAACCGATGCACGATCTCTTCCGCGGCCGCAATGTGCATCGCCGTGGGGAAGGTGTCGTTCGACGATTGCGACATGTTGACATCGTCGTTGGGGTGGATCGGCTTCTTCGAGCCGACCACACCGCCCGCCATTTCAATCGCACGATTCGAGATGACTTCGTTGACGTTCATATTCGTCTGCGTGCCGCTACCCGTTTGCCAAATTCGCAGCGGAAAGTGCGCATCGAGCGTACCCGCAATCACTTCGTCGGTCGCCTTCGCGATGCGATCGCACGTCGTTTGCGGCATGAGGCCGAGTGCCGTGTTCGTCATCGCCGCCGCCTTTTTCAGCGTGCCAAATGCACGGATGACGGATCGCGGCATGACGTCGTCGCCGATCGCGAAGTGGATCAGCGAACGGGCCGTCTGCGCGCCGTAATAGCAGTCGCTCGGCACCTCAATTTTGCCCATCGTGTCGGTTTCAATTCGCATCGTCATGAGATCGAAGCCTCGTCGGAGTCGCGGAGAATACCGCAAATTGTATGCGAACCGCCCCCGACGTCCCGTCGTGCGCGCTTGAGAGTGCGTGTGACCAACGTCGTGCCGCTGGGGTCTTCTCATTTTTAACTTGCGTCGATTCAGAGTGGGCGTATCCTCTGTGTATACACGGAATCGCGATCGAAAGTGAGCCATGCCAGATATCACCCGTCGTGCGTTACTTGCGGCCAGTGTCGCTGCCCTGGGCACGGCAGCGGTGCCGGCTGCGAACCGTGGGATCGCCCTCGAGAATGCCAAACCGGGAACGACCGACTGGCAACTCACCTACGTTAAGTTCGACGGCAAAGCGAAGTTTCGCTCGTCGCTCATCGAAGGCTATTGTTCTCGCACGAGCGTGAAAGCGGGCGAGAAGATCGGCTTTCACATCAGCACAAACCCCGCTTCGTCGTTCACGATTGAGATCTATCGGCTCGGGTATTATCAGGGCAACGGCGGACGACATATGACGACGCTCGGGCCGTTTGACGGGAAACCGCAGCCTGTGCCGAAGATGGGCGAGAAGCGGCTCCACGAGTGCCAATGGGACGCCAGTAGCGAATTCATTATTCCCAGCGACTGGCCGAGTGGCGTTTACCTCGGGAAACTCTCGGCTAAGAGTCACCGCTACCAGAGCTACATCACGTTCATCGTTCGCGACGACCGCCCTGCGGATTTCCTCTTCCAATGCAGCACGAACACGTGGCAGGCTTACAACAAATGGCCCGATAACCACTCGCTTTACGACAACGACCGTGCCGACAAAAAGCCACTCGTTTCGGGCGTACAAGCGAGTTTCGCGAGGCCGTACGCGAAGTACCCGCAAGTCGTCGATCACGCGCTATCGCTCGGTTCGGGAGAGTTCTTGTTGTGGGAGTTCCCGTTCGCGTATTGGATCGAGCAACAGGGTTACGACGTGACGTATTGCGCCAACGAGGACGTCGATACGGGCGGCGTGGAGTACCTCACCCGTGCGAAGGCGTTTCTGTCTGTCGGGCACGACGAATACTGGACCCGCAAGCAGTACGAAGCCTGCCTCGAAGCGGTGAAACGCGGCGTAAACTTCGGTTTCTTTTGCGGTAACTCGGTCTGTTTCGTCATCGATCGCGAAGGGCGTTCCATCGAGCGTATGGGGCGATTCGGTGGCATTCGCAAGGGCGAAGATCCCTGGATGGCCGACCTACCCCGCGAAGCGCCTTCTGAAGCGGCGTTGATCGGTGCGCAGACGGTTTCCCCGTTCAATGGCTCCGGCGACTGGATCGTGACGAAGCCCGATCACTGGCTGTTTGCCGGCACCGGGATGAAGAAGGGCGACCGCATTCCGGGCCTCGTCGGCTGGGAATTCCACGGCGACCCTGCACCGATTGCGGGCCTTGAGGTAATCGCTGCCGGGAAGACGATCAATGGCGGCGAAGCCGAATCGCATTGGGAAGCAACGATCTACCCTGGTCCGAAGGGGAACACCGTGTTCAATGCGAGCACGATCTTCTGGGCAATGGGCCTGAGTTCGCCACCGGGATTCATACTGCCGTTCGTCCACAACGGTCGCCCGCACGGCGTCGATGCGCGAGTACAGGCGATCACCAAGAATGCATTCGAAAAATGGCGAAGCTAAGCGTTATTTCCCGACGACTTGTGGCGTGTGGCCCATCTTCTTGAGTTCTTCGAGCACCGCCACGGCACGACCGGGGCGGATGAGCAAAACGCGATCCGATAGCCGCCCCACGACTTCCGTCGAGAGCTTTTTCCGGGCGAGCAGTTCCTCGGCCAAGACCGCGTCTTCGGTCAGAACGAAGCAGACGCGGCGATGGAGCTTGGCGGCGAGGCGGATCGTCGTGGGTGTCATACCGGAGATTCTATTGGTTTCGGCGCGGGCAGGATCTCCCGTTCGTCGACGATGGCGTAACTGTACCCCTGCTCGGTGAGAAACATTTGCCGGTGGTGGGCAAAGTCGAGTTCTCGGGTATCGCGCGTGACCACGGTGTAAAAGTTCGCTTCGCCACCCGCCCCCTTCGGTCGCAACACGCGACCGAGCCGTTGGGCTTCTTCCTGCCGACTGCCGAACGTGCCCGATATCTGGATCAGCACGTTCGCATCCGGCAAGTCGATCGCGAAATTCCCGACTTTCGACAGCACCAAGTGCCGCACTTCCCCGCTGCGGAACTGGTTGTAGAGCAACTCGCGTTCGACGTTCGGCGTCGAACCGGTGATGAGCGGGATGTTGAACCGCTTCGCCATCGTTCGCAGTTGCGAAAGATATTGGCCGATGACGATCACGCGCTGATCGTGATAGCGGTTGAGTAACTCCGCTACGACTTCGTCTTTAACGGGGTTCTCGCTGGCGAGGCGGTACTTGTGTCGCCAGTCGGCGACGGCGTACTCCATGCGCAAGCGGTCGTCGGGCAGGCTCACGCGGATTTCGGTACACGACGCCGAGGCGATCCAGCCTTTCGATTCGAGTTCTCGCCACGGTACATCGTACTTTTTCGGGCCGATCAGCGTGAACACATCGCCTTCACGTTGGTCTTCGCGGATCAGCGTCGCCGTCAGTCCGAGCCGTCGACGGGCTTGAATTTGTGCGGTGACGCGGAACACGGGCGCGGGCAACAAGTGAACTTCGTCGTAAATGATGAGGCCCCAATCTTGCTTGTCGAACAAGCCGAAGTGGGGGTATTCATCGGGCGAACCGGGGCCGCGACGTTTGCCGCGGGCTTCGGGTTCGTCTTCGCCTTCGAGTTCTTCCATCGTCGGCTCGGGCATCGGCTCGTCTTCTTCTTCGTCGTCGTCCTCAATGTCGTCTTCGCTCGGTTTCGGCTTGTTCTTTTTCCGCTTCTTGCCGGGTCGATACGTGATGATCTGATACGTGGCGACGGTGACCGCACCGATCTCTTTCGTGTCCCCGGTGTATTCCTTAACATCGTCTTCGGTGAGGTTCGTTTTGTCGATAATTTCGCGACGCCACTGCTTCACCGCCGTCACGCTCGTCGTGAGCACGAGCGTCGATTTCTGTAACAGCGCCATCGCCGTGATGCCGACGATCGTTTTGCCCGCACCGCACGGGAGTACGATTACGCCGGAGCCACCGCGTACGTCGCCGCCCGCGTAGAAAACATCGGCGGCATCGCGCTGATAATCGCGGACGTGGAAGGGGATGCCACTCCTGGCGATCTCGCGGAGTTGCGTTGGCAACGCGGCACCCTCGGTGTAACCCGCGAGGTCTTCTGCGGGGTAGCCAACCGAAATGAGGGTTTGCTTCAAGATGCCACGGTGCGCCGGGTCGATCGAAAAGCTGAGGTCGTCGATGCGTACGCCGAGATATTCCTTGAGCTTTTTCTGTCGGCTCAACTCTTCCAGAAGCGGTTTATCGCGGCAAACGAGCCGCAATTTGCCTTCTTCAGCACGTTCCAGGCGAACGCGACCATAACGGCTGACGGTTTCGGCGAGGTCGCCGGGCAGTGTCTGAGGGATCGGGAATTTCGTGTACTTCTGTAGCACCGCCACCATCTGCTCGGCGGTAAATCCTGCGGCGGCTGCGTTCCACAGCGAGAGGTTCGAGATGCGGTACGTATGGATGTGCTCGGGGCTTTTTTCCAGTTCCGCGAATGGCGCAAGTGCATCGCGGGCCGCAGCATACTTCGGATTATCCACCTCCACAAGTACCGAACGATCCGACTGCACGATGAACGGATTCATCGGGTCGAACGTCGGGAACGTGGCGGCAGGTGTCACGGGTGTCACGGCAGTCGCGGCCGTGGCGGGCGTTTTTGTCAGCGGCATGTTCACCGGCGTGTTGCGAGTAAAACCGAACATACTATCGTAGCGATTACTCCCGTCCAGTTGCAAGGCGGGTTTGTGAGTTGTATCAGTTTGGATGGGGGCAGATACGGCTTCGAATCCAATCGCCGTGATCGGTAACGTACGCCGTTTCCCGTTGCCATCGAGCGGATGGTTCCGCATATAATCAAAGTTACCAAGAGGTGCAAAATGGCTGAAGCAACAACCGCTCTCGTCGGTTGGGAAAAAGCACTGATGGCCGCGGAAAAAGTGAAGGAGCGTATGCGTCGCGCCACTCAGGCGCTCGATGCCGCAGGCGTTCGATACGCCGTCGTTGGCGGGAACGCGGTGGCCGAGTGGGTGGCACGGATCGATGAAGGGGCCGTACGCAACACGCGCGATGTCGATATCCTGATCCAGCGTGCGGACTTCGATGCGGTGCGAGAAGCGCTCGAAACCGTTGGTTTCTACCATTATTTTGTCGCCGACATCGACACCTTCATCGACGGGCCGACCGGTATGCCCAGTTCTGGTATTCATTTGCTTTATGCTGGCGAGAAAGTGCTACCCAACGACCTACATACATTGCCAGGAATCGACGAGTCCGAACGCGCCGCCGAGTTCCAAGTGATCGACCTTCCTGCATTGTTAAAGATGAAACTGATCGCCTGGCGACTCAAGGATCGCTTGCATCTGCTCGACATGATCGGCGTGGGTCTGATCGACTCGACTTGGCCAACACGCTTCCCACCGCCGCTCGGCGGGCGATTGCAGCAGTTATTCGACAACCCGAACGGATGACGACGTAAATCTCATTCTCGCTCGGTGTCCGGTCCGGGGAAGGTGATGCCAGCATAGATGTCTGCGAGTGGTACTTGCACGGGCACCGATGTCAGTTCCAGCTTTGCATCCAGGCCGACGAACGCAACCAAGGCCCACGAACCGTCTGCGGAGCAAGTGAAGCGTTCGCACATCGGCTCGTGTTGGGAGACCATGACGATGTTGTGATGGCGGTTCGCACCGGCCATCGCGTACATTTGGCCGTCGAAGAACTCGCTTTTGAAATCGGCTTTCCGCTCGATCGCGAGATACTCGGCGACGGTCAATTTCGATTTCGGTAGTGCGGGCATGATTCCCCTCACACGACATCCGGCGTCGTTAATGTTTCGTTCGCAGGCTCAGGCGTTTGACGACCATCGTTGCGTAACTGCCGCGGATGAGATCGAAGTGAAGTATTGCTTTCCGCAGGCCCAAATGCTGATCGTCGACGTCGTGTTCCATCGTGATGTCTTTGGGCTTCAGGCAGACGGGGCGGTCGCCCTTCGAGAAGAACGGCTTGTGCATTCCGGGCACTTTCATCGTTGCCAATGTTAAACCATCTTCGGCCAACACGCCCTCGACGTACGGCAACCACGGCGAATCCGGTTCAGGTTTCCAACGGGCCGATGGCAGTGGCAATACGACATCATCCCAATCGATTTTCGTTCGCGGAACGGGCAAGGAGCCGAGCCGCGTTTCGATCTCCACGCGATCCTTGGCTGGCGTCCGGTCTTGGATCCATTTTGCCAACGTGCGATTCCAGACGTGGCTCTGATACGCAGCTAAATACAGCCCTTGCAGTTCCATATTCAGCCGTTCGATCGCACCGCGAAAGTCGGTCGGGTTCGCGCACAAGTGATCGATCGCGTATCGCGAACTCCCCTTGCCACACTGCTGACGGCACGCCTGCCAGTCGCCCCAATGGCGGTTGAGCATTGACTTTTCGCGTTTCTGGCTCGCACGGTCGAACTCGTACGGTGCCGTCAACGCCAGCCGCAAAGCGGACTCGAAACGGGCGTGCATCATTTCCATCGCGAGGAACGTCGTGCCGTGGATGACCGAGCCAAATCGCTGGTCGTCGAAGTAGTTCGGCAACCCGACGGTTCGGACTTCCTTAATCGTGAATTCCATCGCTTTGACGGCCGTTGCGGAAAGCTCGCGGACGGTGATCGCGAAGCGATTGTCGCGAATTTGATCCGACGTGAACGGCTCGTGCGCGTGGCCGAGAAACGTCACCAACATTCGCTGGTGTTCGAGGTTTTTCTTCGGGCCGTTTTCAATCGTGATAAATTGCGTCGTGTTTGCATGGCGATCTTTCAGCCCGCCGAAACTGATCCGTTGCGGCGAAATATGCCACCGCTGACGGATGATCGAAATGGCATCGGGCGTCGTCCAACCCGATTTCGCCAAATGGTAGAGCGCAAACGCCCCCGATGCTTGTGGCACGACGTCGGTCAGTTCTTCGACGGAGAAATCTTCCGGCGATTGTTTCAGTTTCATTCCATAATCATACGAACTTCGCGAATACTCTTACGGTTTTGGCTGCACGGTCAGCGTGCCTTGCGGCACGCGCGTGGCATTCGGCGGGATCGGCTTTGTGGGAATTGGCGAAGGATTTGGCTTGCGAACCCACTCGCCTTGCGGCACGAGATTTTGCGGCCCGATGGGCAATTGCCCCGGTAACGGTGCGGGATCGTCGTTGATCGGCAAACTCGGCCCGATCCAGTCGGCCGTCGGTACCGTACTCGCCAACTCGTTAAGCAATTCGGTAATCGTCGTAATCGTGGCCGGGTTAATCGGCAGCGAGAAGTGATCGGAACCGGGTACTTGAATCGTGCCCGATTCTCGCGGCGATAGCCCAGAGAGGAAGCCGTTTGGATTCAGCACGACGCGCCGGCCAACTTGGAAATCGTTCGGGTTCGACTGCGTTATTGGCAAATATATCGGGGCAATTTGCACCAGCACATCGACCGGAAGGCCATCAGTCGAAAGCCGGTCCGCGATACCATCGACGATCCCCGCACCGAAACTGTAACCGACGAGCACGATCTTTGGATTCTCCTCCTCGCGATGCAGTCGGCGAATTTCCTTCTCGAATAACGCACCGTGGAACAGTTCGCCGCTGTACACTTTCGTGAAGCCATACTCGTTGAGTTTTCCGCGAAGTTGGTTCAGGTCCGCCAAGATTAATGGGTCATTCCCGTTGACCAAGAACGTGTAAACTTGCGAACGTTGTTCACCGCACAGTGCGGTATTTTGCAACGGCTCGATCACGGGCCGAATCGCTTGATGGTGGCAACTCGTACAGCCGCTGAAGCCGAGAACCAGCGATGCGACTACGAGTAAGCACGAACTTCGGTCCATCGTAAAACCCTCTAAACCGCGTCTTTTCGCTCCCTTCTAATAATCGGCAAGACTGCGCAAATCGGGTGAATCGATTCAAATTACCAACGCGACGAACGCATCAGATTGTTCTGAAATTGCCGGTCGCGCAGGCAGGGTAACTTAGGCAGTTTCAAATCGCGACTTCGCGACCGGTCTTTACCGATTCGCATTCGCGATAGCACATGACGAGCGCATCGCGGGCGAGTTTCCCGCTCAGCAAGTCGGACTCGCGACCGCTGCTAACGCTGTCCACGGCCGCCTGAATTTCCGCAGCGAATGCCGCGATCGGGTCGCCGCCACCGTCGAGTTGCGGTGCTTCGGACTTACCATCTGCGGTAAGGAGCGTGAGTGCGGAGCCGCCCGAATCGTAGAGCAATGTCGCCTTTTCGAGATAGATTTCGAAGCCGTGTGCGAATGGCCGACCGGGCATCGACAAAGCACCGCTCGAACACGTCACCGATGGGCCGCCGTGGCCGTAAAGGTACTGCGTCGTGAGGTAACTGACCGCCCCGTTCGGTTCGACGACACCCGTCGAGAACACCGCACGCGGCACGCCGCACACGAGGCCGATAAAGTGCGTGTCGTGGACGTGCAAATCGATCGCGGGGCCACCGGTCTTCGACGAATCGCCGATCTCCGCAGACCAATTCGGCTTCGCAATGATTCGTTTGAAGTGCGCACCCAGCAGCTTGCCGTAGTTTCCACCACGGATCGTCTCGGCAGCGAACGCGAACTCGGGAAAGAACGGCAACACGTGCGCGACCATCAGGAGTTTCCCCGATGCTTTCGCCGCCGCCAACATCGCATCGGCTTGTTCCGGGAGCAGCGAAATCGCTTTCTCCACAAGCACATGCTTGCCCGCTTGCAGTGCCGCAATCGCCGTCGCCGGATGTTGGTCGGTCGTGTTACAGATATCGATGAGGTCGATACTCGGGTCGGCCAACATCGCGTCCAGCGATTCGTAAGTCGCAATGCCCGCGAGATCGACAAGCCCCGGCTCGGGTCCAAAGTTCCCGCGTGTCGCCGTCCAGTCGCCAGCGAGTTTTTTCGTATCGCGGCTACAAATCGCAACCACCTTCGCTCCCCGCAACCGCAACGCCGCGAGGTAGTGAATGCGGCCCATGAAGCCGATGCCTACGATTCCGATCCTTACCATTTATGGTATCCCTTTACTCATCTTCGGAATGGTGTCGTGAAAATGTCGGTAGCTGCGGATCAATGTCCCGAAACAGATCAGCGATTCGCGATCGGAAAGTGGCATTTTGAGACCCAAAAACACGATAAAACCGGTTTTTGAGCCTCCGCAATTGTGACTTACGTCGATTCTGAGAACCCTAATCTTTGAACTTATACCGGATGATGCACCAAAGCGCGTTGAAGGCGTCCTTGAGGCCGATCTTTTTGCCTTCGGCGTAGGTTCTTCCGGAGTAGCTGATTGGCACTTCGAAAACTCGCCACTGGAACTGGCCGTTCACTTTGCGGGCGACTTTTGCCGTCACTTCTGGCTCGAAGCCGAAGCGGTTCGACTTCAAGTTCATTCCCTGAATGACTTCGCGTTTGAAAACCTTGTAACAGGTCTCCATGTCGGTCAGGTTGAGGTCCGTGAAGACGTTGGAAAGCATCGTCAGGCCCTTGTTGGCCAGCGAATGCCAGAAATACAGCACGCGATGGCATTCGCCGCTGAACCGCGAGCCGAAGACGGCGTCGGCGCGGCCGTCGAGGATCGGCTGAATCAGTTTCGGGTAGTCCGACGGGTCGTATTCCCAGTCGGCATCTTGCACGATCACCACGTCGCCCGTGCAATGCTTAAAGCCTTCGCGGAGTGCCGCGCCTTTGCCCATGTTCACCGGTTGGTGGAACACGCGGACGTTGTCGAACTGCTTTTCGAGTTGCGCCAAGATCGCGGGCGTGCTGTCCGTGCTCATGTCGTTGACAAGGATAATTTCCTTCGGCATCGGCACCGCCTGCACACGGCGAATCACTTCGCCGAGCCAACGCTCTTCGTTGTAAACGGGAATGACCACCGAGAGCTTCCAGCCGGGTGGTATCGGGTAGATGCCGATGCCACGACAAACCGCTTCGCCGAGTAATTTATGCAGAACTTCGATTCGTCGATTCGGATCGTGGGCGATCGCGTTGACGAGTTCGAGCAGTTCGTTCGATTGTTCCATCTCGGCGTATCTCGGTTGGTCTAAGAGCGTAATGGCCATGCGTTTTCCTTACGCGGGCGGTGGAATCGTTCCGAGCGTGACAGATTATGATCGAAAATTCCAAACTTCGCAAGTCGAAGCCGTTTCGCGGTGAATCCAGCTTGACACCTTACGGTTTCCTACCGTACGCAGTAGTCACACCACACGCCGCCGGAAGGAACCCGCGTCATGCTCACCAGTAACACACCCGTCCCGCTGTGCGATATCAACGCACAGTATCGCGCACTTAAACCCGAGATCGACGCCGCGATTGCACGCGTCGTGACATCGGGTATGGCGATCAACGGGCCAGACGTGGCGGCATTCGAGAAAGAAGCCGCCGCTTACTGTGGGGCAAAATACGCGGTCGGTTGTGCATCGGGTACCGATGCCTTGTTGCTCGCGCTTCACGCGCTCGACATCGGGCCGGGCGACGAAGTGATTCTGCCGACGTTCACGTTCTTCGCCACGATGGGTTCGGTCTGCCGTACGGGGGCCACGCCGGTGTTTGCGGACATCGACCTGGAGACGTACAACATCGACCCGGTGGAGATCGCCAAACGAATCACGCCGCGAACGAAGGCGATCATGCCGGTTCACTTGTTCGGCCAGTGTGCGGACATGGACGCGATCGGTCGTCTGGCAAAAACGCACGATTTGCACGTCATCGAAGATGCAGCGCAGTCGTTCGGTGCAGAGTATCGCGGGGTGCGCTGCGGCACGCTCGGCATCGTCAACTGCTTCAGTTTCTACCCGAGCAAGAACCTCGGCACGCTCGGCGACGCGGGCATGGTCACGACCGAGAGTCCGGACATTTACAAGAAGCTGCTCGCACTGCGGAACCACGGCAGCGAGGTGAAGTATTACCACAAGATGATGGGCTGGAACGCGCGAATCGACACCTTACAGGCGGCGATGTTGCGAGTGAAATTACCCCACGTCGACGGCTGGCTCGAAGGTCGGCGTCAGGCGGCGGCGCGATACGATCGGCTGATCGAAGATTCGGGTCTGAGCGGCTTCTTGCGTCGCCCCGTTTCCCGACCCGAATGCACGCACACGTTCAATCAGTACGTCGTCCGCGCATCCGGTGGCCATCGAGACGAACTCGTAAAACATCTCAAAGACAACGGCATCGGCTGCGAAATCTATTACCCACTGCCATTGCACCTCCAAGAGTGCATCGCGCACCTCGGCTACAAAGTCGGCGATTACCCGATCAGCGAAACCGCGGCCCGATCCGTACTGGCGTTCCCGATGTTCGCAGAAATCACCGAGGAGCAACAGCGTCGCGTCATCGACACCTGCGCGAGCTTCGTGCCACAACAGTTGCGGAAAGCGGCGTAGTGCGCGGACTTTCACGCCTTGTGGCACACGTACTCGACCATTCTGGGGCGAAATGGCATCGAACTGCACCGAAGTACACTTTGGGCATCTTCGACGGAACGAATGGTAATGCGACAGAAAGCCTAGAAATGAAGCAGACCGGCGCTTTTCAGCACCGGTCTGCATCGTCTTGCACGAGTGAAGGCGCTGGGGATCGAACCCAGGACCCGCAGATTAAAAGTCTGCCGGTTTCAATTCATAACCTGTTGCAGAATAACACTTTGCA
>Ga0105049_10005925_pt1 | contig 14232 bp, 12 predicted proteins | sample MAT06_FD_78087 | JGI IMG/M metagenome (GOLD analysis project Ga0105049, IMG submission 78087) | Freshwater microbial communities from Lake Fryxell liftoff mats and glacier meltwater in Antarctica - MAT-06 | ecosystem: Environmental > Aquatic > Freshwater > Ice > Liftoff microbial mat | place...
ATTGAAGCAGCGACATTCGCGATGCGATGGCTCAGTCCAGGTTCAATCGCCCTTCCAGGGCTCAAGAGTCCGAGGGTGTTCGATTCCAGGGGTTCGAAGACTCACCCCTGGCTACGTCGGTCGCCGCTCCGCGGCTGAATGAAGAATCCGACAGTTGATGATGAGCCGGCGGCTAAGAAGTTGGCCTTTTCACTTCTATCAAAGTCCGGTGGAGAGTCGGAGACTTCCACAGTGAGACCGGCTGAGGTCGGATGGCTTGTGTCGTGACTGGGGCGACAAGGCACGACGGCCACATCAGGTTCGGGATCGCGGTCCAGACTTGGTTCCAGAGGTTTGGCCACTCGCACATGCCATTGCTTCCCGAACGTGTCTCGAATCAAATCTTCTGTCTTCGTTGCCGCGATCGCATGGGGCGGATTCATGGGACCTTGTTCCAGGATGATTCCATCAATGAGCATCGCACGTTGGCCTTCAAAGAACCCTTGATCCCCCAGGTTATGAAACTCCGCGCAGGTCCGGCGCTTCGGCTGCGGAGCCGATGCGACCGACTTCGGCAGTCGTGGAGCGATTGCTGTGGCCATCACCGGAACCTCGCTTTCTTCCTTCGATTCTAACCTCACCGGCCCTCCTTCAAAACCCCTTCGGCAACTCCATTCCCAGCGATTTCACCAGGAACGCCCAGAGGTCCGCGGCTTCCTCGATGAGCTTGGCGGTCGGCTTGCCCGCACCGTGGCCGGCGCGAGTCTCGATGCGGATCAGCACTGGCGCGGGTCCCGTCTGCATCGCTTGAAGAGCGGCGATGAACTTGAAGCTGTGGCCTGGCACCACGCGGTCGTCGGTGTCCGCGGTCGTGACGAGCGTCGCGGGGTAGGCTCGCTTGCCCGCCTTCAGGATCGCGTGGTACGGGCTGTAGGCGTACAGGGCCTTGAACTCGTCGGCGTTGTCGCTCGAACCGTAGTCGTCCACCCAGAAGCGGCCGGCGGTGAAGCGCTGGAAGCGGAGCATGTCCATCACGCCGACGGCGGGAAGGCAGGCACCGAAGAGGTCCGGCCGTTGGGTCATCACGGCGCCGACGAGCAGACCGCCGTTGCTGCCGCCCTGGATCGCGAGCTTCTTTGGCTGGGTGTACTTCTCCTTCACCAGCCACTCGGCCGCGGCGATGAAGTCGTCGAAGACGTTCTGCTTGGTGAGCCTGGTGCCCGCGCGGTGCCAGGTGTCGCCGTACTCGCCGCCGCCGCGGAGGTTCGCCACTGCGAGCACGCCCCCCATCTCCATCCAGGCGAGTCGGCTCACGGAGAAACCCGGCGTCAGCGAGATATTAAACCCGCCGTAGCCATACAGCAGCGTCGGATGGCTACCGTCGAGGGCGAGGCCTTTCTTGTACGTCAGGAACATCGGGATCTTGGTGTTGTCCTTGCTCGGATAGAACACCTGTTTCACCTCGTACTGGCTCGGGTCGAAATTCACCTTCGCCTGGCGCATCAGCTTACTTTCACCGGTGATGACGTCGTAACGGTAGATGCTCGGCGGTGTGGCGAAGCTCGCGAAGGTGTAGAGGTCTCGGTGTCGGTCCGCTTGCCGCTGAAGCCGCTGGCGGTGCCGATGCCCGGCAGGGTCACGTCGCGAACGAAGGTTCCGTTGGGCTCGAAGACCTTGACCTGCGTGTAAGCATCCTTCAGGTAGTTCGCGATGAACAGGTTGCCCACGAAGCTGACGCCTTCGAGCGTCTCCGCGGCCTCGGGGATGATCGTCTTCCAGTTCTTCGGCTCCGGGCTGCGCGTGTCGATCGCGATGACCTGGTACTTCGGGGCGTTCCAGTCGGTCTGCAAGTAGAAGACGGGCCCGTCGTTGCCAAGGAAGGTGTACTTGTTGTCGTGGTTCGCAATCAGTTCCACCGGCAGCGAGTAAGGCTCGTTGAGATGGCGATACACCTTGCGAGCCTTGCGGCTGGTGGTGCCGTCGCCGACGGAAATGACGAGGTATCGGCCATCCTCGGAGACGCTGCCGCCGATGGTCCACTTGGGCTGGTCGGGTCGTTCGTAAGCCAGCACATCCTCGCTCTGGGGCGTGCCGAGGCGGTGGTAATAGAGCTTCTGGTTGACATTGAGGCTCTGGAAGGTTTCGCCTTCTTTGGGTGCAGGGAAGCGGCTGTAGAAGAAGCCGCGGTTGTCCCCGGTCCAGGCGGCGCCGCTGAACTTCACCCACTTGAGTTCGTCGCCCAGGAGCTTGCCGCTGTCGACGTCGAGCACGCGCCAGGTGTTCCAGTCCGAGCCGGCATCGGCGGTGCCGTAGGTGAGGAACTTGCCGTCGTCGCTGACTTCCAGGCCCGCGAGTGCGATGGTGCCGTCCTTGCTCCAGGCGTTCGGGTCCAGCAGCATTCGTGGCTCCGCGCCGTCGAGGGACTTCGAGACATAAAGCACGCTCTGGTTCTGAAGGCCGTCATTCTTGAAGAAGAAGTACTTGCCGCCAACCTTGAAGGGGGCGGAGAACTTCTCGTAGTTCCACAGGTCCGTGAGCCGTTTCCGGATCGCCTCGCGTTGCGGGATCTGTTCGAGGAACGCGAAGGTGACCTTGTTCTGGGCCTCCACCCACTCGGCGACGGCGGGGTTCTTCCGCACGTCGTCTTCAAGCCAGCGGAACGGGTCGGCGACCTTGGTGCCGTGATAGTCGTCGACGCTGTCGACAGTCTTGGTGGCGGGATAGTTCAAGGCAGGAGACTCCGCAGCGACAACAAGGGCTGACATGGCCAGGGCCGAGAGGAAAACGCGAAGAGCAAGCATGAAGAAGACCTCCGTGGTTGGAAGTATTTTATGAACTCGGATCGCGCGACCGTCAGCGAAGCCTGTAGGAGCTTCCATTCTCGGCGGCGTAGCCGCGACGCGCGGCAGAGCTCTGGAGGCACGACGCGCAAGAGTTAGGATGCCGGGTGACTCCAGAACTACAATGAATGCCTTCTGGGTGCGAACGTGGCGTGGATCGCTTCGTTCGCACCGATGCAACTCCTCGCCCGGATAAGTGTGACCATGCCGGATCGCGTTCTTCCATCGCCGACGATCGAGAGCCCACTGCTCGCATGGCTCCTGGCTGCGCTCGCTCCGATGAGCCGAACGCGTGTGAAGGAACTCCTCAGCCGCGGGCAGATTCAGATTAACGGGTCCTCCGTCACGAAGTTCGATCTCCCCGTGCGGCCCGGTGATCGCGTGGTGATCACAACGACCGGCCAGCCCACGAAGCGCGATCCGCAGGATGGCATCGTCTACCAGGACGAGGCCCTGTTGATCCTCGACAAGCCCGCCGGCTTGCTCAGCGTGGCCACCAACAAGGAGAAGCTCGACACCGCATTCGTAAGGCTCAGCGCTCACCTCGAAGATCGCAACGCGGGGCGGCCTTATGTGGTGCATCGCCTCGACCGCGATACTTCGGGGCTGCTCCTGTTCGCACGCAGTCCGGAACTGCGAGACGCGCTTCAGGCCCGATGGGAAACTGCCGAGAAGACGTACCTTGCCGTGGTGGAAGGGACGCCTCGAGACACGGAAGGGGTGATCCACAACTTCCTGCGGGAAGGCAAGAATCTGAAGGTGCGTGCGGTGGCTCATGGCGGCGGGGACGCCAAGCTGGCGGTCACGCACTACCGCGTGCTCCGCAGCCATCGTGGGCTGTCACTCGTCGAAGTCAAACTGGAGACGGGACGCAAGCACCAGATTCGCGTCCACTTCGCCGACCTGGGCTGCCCGGTCATCGGCGATCGGATTTACGGCGCGAAAGGCGATCCCGCGGATCGCCTTGGCCTTCACGCCTGGCGACTGGCGTTCGACCATCCCCTCACGGGTAAGCGGTTGGAGGTGAAGTCAGAACTTCCCGCGGCTCTGAAGCGACTCGTTGCAGGTTAAGACGAACCCGAGGCGTCAGCGACGGGGTAGCCACTGCGAAGGCTGATGACGGCAGATCGTCTCGCCCAAGGACTATTTCTTGAAGGGGAAACCTCGTTTGTTGTCCTTGCGGTCGGAGCCTTCTTTGTCCTTGGAACTTCGGGAGCCCCACGGTCCGCGAGATGTGCCTTCCGAAAGGGAGGACCGCGAGCCGCTGATGGCTTCCGGCACCGTGTTGTTCTCGGTCACAGAGGCCACCAGTTCATCGTTCTTCTGACGTTCCTGCGTAAGCTTCTGAGCCCGCAGCCATTCCTCGGGTGTCACGAAGCCATCGTTGTTCAGATCAAGGGCCGCGAACTCGGCCATGTCGCGACCGGCCTTCTTCCATTCATACATGCCGATCTGGCCGTCCTTGTCCGTATCGAGATCACTGAACCACGTGGGGGCTTCCTTCGGAATCTTGCCATAGCGATACGCGATCAAAGTGGGGTCGACGGTCTTGTTGGCGGGCGCGGTGACGGTGCTGGTGGAAGACGCCGCCACGGCAGGTGTCGGCGTTTGAGGCCACGCGGGAGCGGCGATGTTCATCGCCGTGCCCGGCGGAGCTCCGCTGGCTCCGGGCGGTCCGCCGGAAGGCATCGCATAGACGCTCTGCCGCAACTGGGTGTATTCCTGAAGGTCGAGGAGGCCATCCTTGTTCGCATCGAAATTGGCAAAGGCCCCCCGGGTACGGGTGGGCGCTTCGTCCATCGAGAGCTTGCCATCCTGGTTCTTATCGTATTCCTGGAAGCGGCTCAGGATGTCTTCGGAGGAGTTGTTTGGGAAACCCGTTCGAGGAGGCCCGCCCGGCCCACCCATTCCAGGGCCGCCCATGCCTGGGCCTCCACCTTCGCCGCCGCCCATGCCTTTCTCCTTCATCCCCTGGATGCCGCGTTGCACGTAGTCGATGTACTGAGCCTTGGTGAGGATGCCCGATTCCGGGAGCGGAGCCTGGCCGGTAAAGGTGGCGAGTCGACGGAGTCGTTCGCGAGCGTCCGGCGGGAGCCGCTCGAGTTGCAGGGTATCGCCACTGCCGCCGGTGGATTGCGTCAGATCCGCCCAGCGTGATTCGGGATCGAAGCCGCCGCCGCGAGGCGGGCCGAAACGCTGAGCCTCCGCTCGGTTGGCGTCGACCAACAGCGTGCAGAGCCCGACCCCGGCCACCATCATCAGCCACTTCGTCGAGTGCATGGCGATCTCCAACCCATCAGGAACACCCTTTATCGTACCCGAGCCGAACGGCTGTTGTCATGAAATCCTGGAGAGGATCTCATTTGTCTCACGTGCGGGCGTACCAGACCACATCTTCGGAATCGACCCCGTTCACCCAGGGAATTGACGCAAATCCACTCAGACCCAGCCGCCCGTGATCGGCAGCACCTGACCGGTGATATAACCGGATTCCTCGCTCGCGAGGAAGAGCACTGCGTTGGCGATGTCCTCCGGTTTTCCAAGCCGGCCGAGCGGAATCTGCTTCAGGTACTCGGCCATGACGTCCGCTTTGATCTCGCCGAGCATGGGGGTCTGGATCACGCCAGGTGCGATGGCGTTCACGGTGATCTGTCGACGTGCGAGTTCCTTGGCGAGAACGCGGGTCAGTCCGATCACACCCGCCTTGGCGGCGGCATAGTTGGACTGACCGTGGAAGCCGACGAGCCCCGCGATCGACGACAGGTTCACGATCCGCCCGCCGTCATGAAGGATTTCCGCCCCATACTTGCAGCCGTGGAAGACGCCGTCGAGGTTGGTCTGAATCACGGAGTGCCATTCGTCGAGCGTGATCCGCTTGAGGGTGCGGTCGCGGATGATGCCTGCATTGTTGACGAGCACATCCAACCCGCCGCATGTCTCTGCAACCTTTTTCATGAGCGTCTCGATCTGGGCCGCGTCGCGGACGTCCGCATCGAACAGGTGGATCGCGGCCCCGGCGCATTCCGCGGCAAGTCGCTCGGCATCGGCGCGGTTTTCACCGGCGGGGTCGTGCCAATAATTGAGCACGCACGTCGCCCCGGCCCGAGCAAATGCCGCGAGAATGGCCGCTCCGATCCCGCGGGAAGAGCCGGTGACGAGAACGACTTTGTTCGTGAATGAGTAGGTAATCATGGGAGAGTTCGTGAGGGAAGTCGATTTCGGAACTCGGAAACCCTGAAAGGCTCATAGAATTCCGTGACCCTTCCATTGGGTCCGGAGTTGCGGCATTGTAATCCGCCATCCGAGTTTCGCATTCTGAATTTGTCCCTGATGGTCAAGCTTCTCCACTTCAGCGACGTCCACCTCACAGCCGAGCCCCTCGGCTGGCGGGTGACCGATGCGTTCGGCAAGCGAGCGACCGGCTGGGTGAATGTGCGTCTGTTGGGCCGGGGGCATCGCTTCAAGCACGCCGGGCCGGTGGCGCAGGCTCTCGTCACCGAGTGGCGGAAACGGAAGCCGGACCATCTGGTGTTCACCGGCGACGCCACGACGCTCGCCTTCGACACGGAGATGGCGGCGGCAGCGAACTACCTGCACGTGGGCCAGCCGGATCTTCCCCCCGGGATCGCAGTGCCTGGGAATCACGATCTTTACACCTTCGGTGCAGCCCGGAGTCGAAACTTCGAGACTTACTTTGCCTCCTGGCTCGAAGGCGAACGAATCGACGGCGAGGCCTTTCCGTTCGCACGCAAGGCCGGGCATGTCTGGCTGATCGCACTCGGTTCGAGCCGGGCGACACTCATGCCCTGGGATGCCAGCGGCCGGGTGGGCGAGGCGCAGCTCGAGCGCCTTCGCAAACTCGTGGCGAAGCTCGACCCTGGACCGCGAATCGTGGTGACGCATTACCCGATCCTCACCAGGAGCTTGAAACCGGAGCCATACTGGCGTCGCCTGCGTGACTGGCACCGCGTTCGCAGCGTCGCCGCCGAGTGCGGCATCAGCCTTTGGCTGCACGGCCATCGCCATCACTGGTACATCCTGCCGCAGTCCGAGGCGATGCCCTTTCCGTCGCTGTGTGCGGGGAGTTCGACGCAAACCAAACGCTGGGGCTACCACGAATACACGATCACCGACTGGCACCTCGCGGGCGTTCGCCGAGTGTACAACCCCGCGACGGAAACGTTTGGTGACGTCAAGACCTTCGAGCTCGAACTGCCAAAACCTGCGACGGGTGGAGTTTGAAGCCTTGACTCGAATGGTTGTATCGGTTGCACCATGTTGGTTAGAATGCAGGCAAGGAAGACGCTCTCGCGATTGCGCCGATCTCTGCGATAATGAAGAAGGCAGTCACACGCGTTCTGCTTCCTGTGTCCTTTCCCAAAGGGGCCGGCTGTGTCGTTCACGCCGCTCGACCGCGACCTCATCAAACGTTGTCTCGCGAAGGAACCCGGTTCCTGGAACGACTTCGTCGATCGCTACCTGAGCCTCATCTACCATGTGATCGGGTACACGTCGCACCTGCGAAGCTATCGCATGTCTCCCGAGGACACCGAAGACGTGGCCGCCGAGGTGTTGCTGAAGATCGTGTCGGACGACTTCAAAGTCCTCCGTCAGTTCCGGGGCAACGCCAGCTTTGCGACGTACCTCACGGTGGTCGCTCGCCGTATCGCCGTTGTCGAACTCGCCCGCCGGCAACAAGTCAAGGACTCGATCCGCCGTGGCGATGTGGTCGCCGCGGGTGTGGAGCTTGATGACGCTCCCGCGGCCTTAAAGGGCATGGAGAGCCTTGAGGAAGTGGACAAATTGCTCCGCCGCCTCAGCGGCCGGGATCGTGAGATCGTGCGTCTTTACTACCTGGAAGGGCGGACCTACGAGGAGATCAGCACCTCGGTGAACATGCCCGTGAACACGATCGGAGCGGTGCTCTCCCGGGCGAGGAAGAAGCTCCGCGAGTACAATCAGATCTCGGGCGAGATCCAGATTCGCCCGCCCTCACGGGGGAAGTCGAAGCCCATCCACGAGATCCCACCCGAAGGCAACGGCCTGAAGCCCCGCGACAAGAGCGAGTGAGAGGAGGGGAGAATGTCCACGATCTTCGGGAAGTCACCAAAAGCCGACGAAGTGATTTATCCTGATAGCGACGGCGAGCCCATGGCCGAGAACACGCTTCAGTTCCAGTGGATCTGCACCATCCAGGGAAACCTGGACCTGTTATTTGCGGATCGCCCCGATATTTTCGTGGCCGGGGACAACCTGATCTATCCCGTGGAAGGCAACAACGTCATCCGCCAGGCCCCCGATATCTACGTCGCCTTCGGTCGGCCGAAAGGGCATCGCGGGTCTTATCGAGTCTGGGAAGAAAATGGGATCTTTCCGCAAATCGTCTTTGAAGTGCTCTCTCCCGGGAATCGCGCAGGCCAGATGAGCCGCAGATTCAAGTTCTACGACAAGTACGGTGCTCAGGAATACTACATCCTCGACCCGGACCGTCATTCGCTGAAAGTGTACGGCCGTCAGGGAAATTCGCTGGCAGAGATTCCGTTCGTCGGTCGCTGGAAAAGCCCACGTCTCGAAGTGACATTCGTCAAGCAGAATGACGAAATCTCAATCGTCGACTCCGAAGGTCACCGCTTTCGGACGTTCGTGGAACTGGGAATCGCTGCCGATCAAGAGCGCCAGCGAGCCTTGCAAGAACGCCACAGGGCCGAGCAGGCGCGAGCACGAGAGGAACAAGCGAGAACACGAGAGGAACAAGCGAGAACACGAGAGGAACAAGCGCAGGCGAGGGCCGATCGCCTGGCGGCTCGGTTGCGAGAGCTTGGAGTCGATCCGGATGCAATGTAGCTTCTAGGCCAGCACTTCCTTCACCACATGCCCGTGGACATCCGTGAGGCGGAAATCGCGGCCCTGGTAGCGATACGTCAGCCGGGTGTGATCGAAGCCGAGCAGGTGCAAGATCGTTGCCTGGAGGTCGTGGACGTGGACGGGGTTCTCCGCGGCACTGAAGGCGAGTTCGTCGCTCGCACCGTGGGTGAAGCCCCCCTTGACACCGGCGCCGGCCAGCCAGACGCAGTAGCAATCGGGATAGTGATCGCGGCCAAGGATCTGGCCCTTCGAGGTCCGCCCCTCGCGGAACGGCGTACGGCCGAACTCCCCGCTCCAGACGATCAGCGTGTCGTCAAGCATGCCGCGCCGCTTTAAATCGCGGATCAGAGCCGCAATCGGCTTGTCGATCGTCGAGCACTTCTTCGTGAGCCCATCGCGGATATCCTCGCCAGGGCCGGTGCCGTGGAAGTCCCAGCCCCAATCGAAGAGTTGCACGAAGCGGACGCCCTGTTCCGCCAGTCGGCGAGCGAGCAGGCAGTTGTTCGCGAAGCTCGATCCGCCAGGCACGGCTCCGTAGTCCTCGAGAACCTCCTTGCGTTCGCGGGTGATGTCCATGACCTCGGGGACAGAAGTCTGCATGCGGAAGGCGAGTTCGTACTGGGCGATCCGCGTGGCCGTCTCGGGGTGGCCCATCTCCTTCGCCTGGATTTCGTTGAGGTCGCGAAGGGCGTCGATCGTCTTCTCGCGGAGGTTGCGGTTGATGCCGGGGGGATCGGAGACATAGAGCACAGGGTCGCCCTTGGTGCGGCACTGCACGCCCTGATAGACGCTGGGGAGGAAGCCGTTGCCCCAGTTGTTGGCTCCGCCGCTGGGTTGGACGCCGCTGGAGATGAGCACGACGAAGCCGGGGAGGTTGGCGTTCTCGGTGCCGAGGCCGTAGGTGACCCAGGAGCCCATGCCTGGCCGGCCCTGGCGCGCGGAGCCGGTGAAGAGCAGCAACTCCGCCGGGGCATGGTTGAACTCGTCGGTCTTCATGCTGCGGATCATGCAGATGTCGTCGGCGACCTCGTGCAGCTTCGGCACCGCGTCGGACATCAGCACGCCGCCCTTGCCGCGAGGGGCGAAGGTGCGAGGCGTACCCAGCAGCTTCGGCACCCCCGACGTGAACGCAAAGCGACGGCCCTTGAGATACGACTCGGGCACGTCCTGCCCGGTGCGCTTCACAAGCTCCGGCTTGTAGTCGAACAGGTCCAGGTGCGGCGGCGATCCGGACATGTGCAGGTAAATGACGCGCTTCGCCTTCGCCTTCAACGGCGGCGCCTTCGGTGCGAGTGGATCGACCGCCGCGTGGCCGAACATCGAGGAGAACGCCAGCGAACCGAGCCCGAGCGACCCCGTGCCCAGGAAGTGCCGACGCGTCTGGGATTGCAGCGTGTCGAAGGTCATGCGAGTTCTCCCGGTTTTCGCCGCTCGCCTTGGTGCGCTGCGACGCTCGGTCATGTCGGAATGATTGAGACAACGCTCCGCCGCGAGTGGCGATCGATCAGCGCTTCAGGAACATCTCGTCAAGGTTCAGCATCACGTTGGCCGCGACTGTCAGTGCGGCGAGGTTGGCGTCCTTCGCGAGCTTCGTCGCCAGTCCTGGGTCGCGTGTGTACTCGCTTCGTGCGGCTTCGGTCAGCTTGCGTAAGGTCGCGAGTTCCTGCTCGCTGGGCGGGCGGGAGACGCAGCGGTGGAAGCCGAGCGTCAGTTGATCGTCGAGCGTGCCTTTCACCTCGGCCATCTTTGCCGCGAGCGACTGGGCGGCTTCCACGTAGACTGGATCGTTGAGCGTCACCAGCGCTTGCAGCGGGGTGTTGCTACGATTGCGGCGAAGGGTGCACGCTTCGCGACTCGGGGCGTCGAAGGTCGCCATCGAGGGATAGGGGTTCGTTCGCCGCCACTCGGTGTAAAGCCCACGGCGATAGCGGTCCTCGCCAGTGCTCGTCTGCCAGTCCAGCGTACGACCGAAGGCCGCGTTGAGGCCGAAAGAGGGTTGCGGCGGCTTCACCGAAGGGCCGTAAAGCTTCACGCTGAGCAGCCCGCTGACGGCGAGAGCCTGATCGCGAACCATCTCCGCCGAGAGTCGAAAGCGTGGGCCGCGCGAGAGCAGGCGGTTGTCCGGGTCCTTTTCGAGCAGAGCCGGCGTCACGCGCGACGACTGGCGATACGCAGCGGAGGTGACAAGGAGTTTAAGGAAGTGTTTCACATTCCATTGGTTGGATCTCGGAACCGAGAAAGCCGCCTCTTGATTCCGAATTCCGAGTTCCGAGTTCCCCGTTTCTGAAAGTTCCACCGCCAGCCAATCGAGCAGCTCCGGGTGGCTGGGAAGTTCGCCCTGGATGCCGAACTCCTCGGAGGTGCGGACGAGGCCGGTGCCGAAGATCGCTTCCCAGAAGCGATTCGCGGCGACGCGAGCGGTGAGCGGGTTATCCTCCGCGACAAGCCAGCGGGCCAGCGCCAGGCGGTTCGCTTCGACGCCGCGGGGCAGCGGAGGGAACGCAGCGGGGACGCCGGGCTTCACCTCGACGCCAAGTTCCAGGAAGTTCCCACGGTGCTGAAGCTTGGTGACGCGACCCTTGCCCTCCGGCAGTTCTCGCATCACGGGTACGGTCGTCTCCGGCTGGTGCAGATCAATCTGTTTGCGAAGCCGATCCGCATGCACCTTCAAGCCGCCCTGCACGAGCCCGGGCTGATACTTCGCAGCCTGATCGAGCTTTGCGGCCTTGGCCTCCAGATCGGCTCGCGCCTTCTGCTTCTCGGGCGCGTCCCCGATTGGCAGCACCGGGGTTTCGTCCTTTTTGTCCGAATCCCCGGTGTTGTTCAGCATGGCAAAGACGCGGAAGTACTCGACCTGCGAGATCGGATCGTATTTGTGGTTGTGGCACTGGGCGCACGCCATCGAGGTGCCCATCCACACGGCCAGCGTGGTGTTGACGCGATCGACGACGGCGACGTTGCGGAATTCCTCGTCGTTGGTGCCGCCCTCGCTGTTCGTCAGCGTGTTGCGGTGGAACGCCGTCGCCACGATCTGCTCCTCGGTGGCGTTCGGCAGCATGTCCCCCGCGATCTGCTCGATCGTGAACTGGTCGAATGGCTTGTTGGCGTTGAAGCTCTTGATGACGTAATCGCGGTAGCCCCAGATCGTGCGGGCAGGGTCGTCCGCGTAGCCGGCGCTGTCCGCATAGCGGGCGAGGTCCAACCAGAGGCGGGCCCAGTGTTCGCCAAACGCAGGCTTCGCCAGCAGGCGATCGACATAGCGTTCGTACGCTCCGTCGGCGGTATCCTTTACAAAGGCATCGACTTCCGCGATCGTCGGCGGCAGGCCTGTAACGTCAAGCGACACTCGGCGTGCGAGCGAATAGCGATCCGCTTCCGGCTGCGGGGCAAGGCCTTCCTTCTCCAGGCGAGCGAGGATGAAGGCATCGAGGCCTTTCCGCGGCCAGTCCTTCGCCTTCACCGCGGGCAGCACCGGCCGCACCGGCTTCACGTGGGACCAGTGACCTGCGTACGGCGCCCCCTGCTTCACCCAGCCGGCGAGCAGGTCCACCTCGCGCTTCGTCAGCGTCTTCCCTGTCTTCGGCGGCGGCATCACCGCGTCCGCGTCCTTCGTCGACACACGTTCCAGCATGCTGCTCGTGGCGGGGTCACCGGGGGTGATCGCGCCCTTCGCGAGGGCGTCCTTGCGATCATCGAGACGCAGGTCGCCCTTGCGGACCTTGTCATCCGGTCCGTGGCAGGTGAAGCAGTTGTTCGACAGGATCGGTCGAATGTCCCGGTTGAAGTCGATCGTTGGCTCCGCAGCGCGAAGCCCAATCGCCAGACACACAATGACGCTGACCGAAGCCGCGAGGCGAAACAGGTGATTCATCGCGGGAACCTGAAGGGAAGAGAGTAGTGGGCGTCGTTAAATGGCAACCCAGCGGGAATCGACATAATTAGTTTACACTCTTCTGGCGTTTTCGTCAGGTCGGTTGGCTGCTCTCACCATGTGTTCGTGAATCTTTGTGACGGTCGATCAGGATGCGACAAAGATTTCAAGCCGCCGTCGAGATCGCGTTCACCCCTTGACCCTTCGTGCCCCTGACCTATTCCAACAACGGCCCGGGTTCGCTGTGAACGCAGGGCCTGTCCCTTCTTCCGTGCAGACCGCCAAGGCCTCCATGAGCCAACATCAGATTCGTAGTGTGAAGGCCCGCGAAATCCTTGATAGCCGGGGGAACCCGACGATCGAGGTGGACGTTCGCCTGGAATGCGGAACGCTCGGCCGGGCCGCCGTGCCCAGTGGGGCCAGCACGGGAGCCCACGAAGCGGTCGAGCTTCGCGATGGCGACAAGAAACGCTACCTCGGCAAGGGAACGCTGACGGCCGTGCGTAATGTCCACGATGCGATCGCGCCTGCACTCAAAGGGATGGACGTCTTCGATCAGGTCGCACTCGACCGCAAGATGCTCGCCCTCGACGGCACTCCGAACAAGGGGCGCCTTGGCGCGAACGCGATCCTTGGCGTCTCAATGGCCGCGGCTCATGCGGCCGCGAAGGCCGCCGGACTGCCGCTGTATCGTTACGTCGGCGGGGCCAACGCGACCGTGCTGCCAGTGCCCTTGATGAACATCCTCAATGGCGGCAAGCACGCCGATAGCAATGTCGACTTCCAGGAATTCATGATCATCCCCGTCGGAGCGCCCACCTTCAAGGAAGCGCTCCGCATGGGTGCGGAGATCTTCCACTCGCTGAAGAAGGTGCTGCAGGACAAGGGCCTGAACACCGCCGTCGGCGACGAGGGCGGCTTCGCTCCGAACATTCCCTCCGCAGACGAAGCCCTGGCGACCATCAGCACCGCCATCGAGAAGGCTGGCTACAAGCCTGGCGAGCAAGTGGCCTTCGCTCTCGATGCGGCCTGCACCGAACTCTTCGAGGAAGCCAAGCACAAGGGGAAGGAAGGCTACTGCTTCTTCAAGAGCGCTCCGGACAGGATCATCTCTTCGGACGAGATGATCGACCTGTGGGCCAAGCTCTGTGACAAGTACCCGATTCGCTCCATCGAGGACGGCCTCTCCGAGGACGACTGGGCCGGCTGGAAGAAGCTCACGACAAAGCTGGGCAGCAAGGTTCAACTTGTCGGCGACGACCTCTTCGTCACCAACACCGAGCGACTCCAGCGAGGCATCGTGGAGGGTTGCGGCAACAGCATCCTCGTGAAGGTGAACCAGATTGGCACTCTCACGGAAACCCTCGAAGCCGTGGGTATGGCGATGCGAAACAAGTTCACCGCGATCATCAGCCATCGCAGCGGCGAGACGGAAGACGTCACCATCGCGGACCTCGCCGTGGCCACGAACTGCGGCCAGATCAAGACGGGCTCCGCCAGCCGCACGGACCGCATCGCCAAGTACAACCAGTTGCTTCGCATCGAGGAAGAACTCGGCGCCGCCGCGGTCTACGGTGCCGAGATGAAACGCTAGGGAGAATTGCGGAGCTTGGAATTCGGAGTGCGGAATCTCAGAGGCTGTCGGCAGTATCTTCATTCCGAACGCCGAATCCGACA
>Ga0105049_10005926_pt1 | contig 14232 bp, 8 predicted proteins | sample MAT06_FD_78087 | JGI IMG/M metagenome (GOLD analysis project Ga0105049, IMG submission 78087) | Freshwater microbial communities from Lake Fryxell liftoff mats and glacier meltwater in Antarctica - MAT-06 | ecosystem: Environmental > Aquatic > Freshwater > Ice > Liftoff microbial mat | place...
CAACGTAAGCGTGAGGTTACCGCCGCTGTCGGGTAAATTGAAGAGTAGCTCTGCACAAGGACGCGTGGCATAGCGCAAGCCATTAGCCGCCAAGGTTGACCAGCCTTCGCCCAGATGAAGTTGACCGGCAGGCGCGGCAAGGTCGCTTGACCAGTTAGTGGCTGAAGTTGCCTCCACGCCATAAAGCCGAATCGTGCTCGCTGCCCCGCTCCAATCGGTACCTTGCCATTCATCCATTAAGGTCAGTGGTAGCGCCTCGTTGACAAAACGCAGCAGCGCCGGCGGCGACTTTTCGACATGCACGGTTACATAGCGAATGTCGAGAAAAGTAAGGACTTGGCTGGCCAGCGGACGATTGCGCGCAATCAGCGTGTCGAGTTCCCCCGCTACGACACGCGCGATTTCGGCATTGGCAGGATTGCTCTGCGCTTCGGCGTTCATCAGGCCGATCAAGTCACCGATCAGCGGGGCCTGCGTAAAATATTGGAATTTGTAGGGTGGGTTACGACTGGTGTTGCCGCCCAGGCGTCGCTTGCCGTGGGTGGTCTGATACCACTGTTGCATCATGATCAGAATGTCGGATTTGCCCAGTACGCGCGCGCCGTTGCGCCAGCCAGTGGGCAGTTCCAATACGGCAAAATCGCCTGGCTCTGCCGCCAAGCGCTGATAAATCGGCGGTATACGAAAGTCACTGAGCGGCAGCGGAATCGATAGATGTTCGACTAGCAACAACACAATAAGGCCAGCGGCCAATCCCCATTGGCCATAGGGCGCACGAAGTTGGCGGCGCGCCAGCAAGCGCGCGATGCCAATGGCCGCCAATACTGCCACACAGAGCAGCAGCATCACACTATAGCGACTGGGATAGCGGTTGCCGCTGAAAAAAGGCAGGCGACTGATCAACGCAAAGGGGCCAGGGATCGACAACGCTTCGCCCAGCCAGCGGAGATGCGCGCCTAGCGTCAGCCACCAAAAGAGCAGCGTGGCGACAATCCAAAAGCTGCCGTGCCCGCGCGTTGTTGACTGGCGCAGCGCCGCCACGCCGCCAAGCAGGGCCAGAATCATCACACTGTAGCCCAGAAAAATTTGCTGGCCTAGCGTATGGGGAAAAGGCAACGTACTCACCCAGTCGCCGAAGAAGGGATGCAGCTCGGTTGGTAGCAGATAGCCCATCAGATCGGCGCTAAACTCATCGGCAAAGCCACCGCCGCTGGCAAAAAAGTCACCTTCGCGCCACAGATCTGGCAGCATAGCCCAGAGAAAAGGGGTAATGCCTAGCAGAAAGCCAAGCGCGAGCAGGGTAAAGGTTGTGATACGAATTGCGAATTGCGAGTGGCGAGTGGCGAGTTGACCTGTGCGCGTGAAAAGTGACCAGAGAAAAACCAGGGCGGCGAAAACGATCAAGAAGGAGGCGTAGGTGAGCTCGGCCCAGGCTTGCAAGGTGAGAAAAAGCGCGGCCAACAAGGCATTGCGCACGCCGGCGCGCCAGGTTGTGACGCGCCCCAGGCGCAGTAGATAGAGCGCACAGAAAGGAATCCATTGACTGCTGGCAATGTTAAACTGGCCCAGGCTGACGTAGAACAGCTTGGACGAAGCGAATGCATAGAGAAAGCCCGCACAGAGCGCCGCCAACGAAAGACCCGCTGCTGTTGACGATTGCTGTTTCAGCTCTTGTAGCGTTAGCAGATAGGCCCCAAAGCCGCCAAGTACAAAGGAGGAAAGCAGGATCAGATTACTGGCGGTGACCAGGGTAAAAGCCGTTTGTAACGGTACACTGAGTAGGCCGTTGAGCGGTGTTAGGGTGTAGAAGCCGAGATTGATCTCGATTGGATGAAACATCCAATCGGCGTGAAAGATGTCGAGATTGACTTGATCGACTAAGCGGGTTTTGAGCCACCACAAATTCCAGGCCAGGGAAGGGTCGTCGATGCCGTCGCCAGGCACGTGGGTCGTAAAGTGGCGCACCAGCGGCCAAGTGAGGAAGAGCGCCGCCAACGTGTATACCGCCAAGACGATTGGCAAGCCTGTTGGATACACGCGGGCAGACTTTGGTGTGGATACTGGTGCAGCGCGGTACATTAGGGCGTCGCGGTGATCGTTGCTGTCTCGCTCAGTGTGAGGGACGGGGTGATGCTTTCCGTCGCCTGCAGCGATGGCCCCCGTTGCATGAGATTGCCCATGCGCACGCGCGCAATTACGGCAAGTTGGGGATTATCGGCTTCGGCCAGGGCAAAGGTGCGGTCGAACATGTCGATGGCGAACGCAACATCGTTGGTGGATTCGGCAATGCTGCCCAGCAAGAAGGTTGCCTCTGCACTATTGGGATCAAGGGTCAATGCTTCCTTGCCCACGTCTTGTGCGCCGAGAAAATCACCCACCTGTAAGCGCTGATTGCCCAACTGGACCAAAAGCCCAACCTTTTGATCGGGGAACGTGGCATTCACACGATCGAGCGCGGCCTGGGCGCGGGCTTTATCCCCCAACTGCTCGGCGAGCACCACTTCCCAGAGAATCAGCTCGGGCTCATTCGGTAGATCCTGTTGGGCGGTTTCAACGACAGTCAATGCTTCGGCCCAGCGTTGTTCACCAATCAGCGCTTCTAGATCAGAATTGGCCTCCATCATCCGTACCGCTTCGGGGTTTGGCGGGAAGAAGGTATTGATAGCCCACCAACCGCCAACGGCGATGACCACCACGGTCACAAGCGTCGTGATGGTGCGCCGCAGCGTGTTCATGCGCCGTTGCATCACTTCTTTATCGAGATGCCACCAGAAATCTTCGGCGGGCGGGTGTTTTTGGCGCAAAGCGGCGAGACCGCCAACTTTGGCTGCCGCTGTTACCAGCGGATCGGGCTGCGAACTGAGCCGGCTCGTCAGACTATCCCAGCGGCTCCATTCGGGGCGTACATCGGCTTCTTCGGCGGTAAATGCGGCGAAACGTGCTTTGATCTGGTCGAGCAGAAGGAGATATGCTTCAACATTGGTTGCGTCGATGCTCACAATCTGGCGTTCGGCCTGATCGAGCGCCTCGCGCAGACTATTTGCTGGACTGTTTGCTTTTGTGTCTACAAAATATGCCATGATCCCTTATTACAATTTCATTAATGGAACAGAGAGACCCAGGGGCCAACTTGCCACCCAGGGGTATCTCCATCTAATCATCATCCAGTTCGTCGTCATCGTCGTCAAAGCCCGTGTCTTCCTCTTCGCGTTGGATCTCACGGTAGACACGATTCAGGCCAGATTTGATCTGGCTTTCAATTTTGGCTTTGCGCTCTGGCGGCACGGGAAACCATTCCAACATTTCGGTAACGAGCCCACTTTTGGTCTCATTTTTATTTTTGCCTTCTAAATAATAATCGCGCACCCGTTGGCGCATGAATTGGATGTATTCACCCACGCGATAGGTGGCATCTGGATCGCAAACGGGACCATGCCCCGGTACCAGTCGTTCCGCGCCCAGCCCCCGGATATTTTCGAGCGCGCGCAGCCATTCCAGCGTATTGCCTTGGGCCATATAGGGATGTTGATCCACCCAGACAATATCGCCCACAAAGCAGATCTTTTCTTCGGGCAGCCAGACAATGCTGGTGGCGGGGGTATGCCCACCCACAAACATCAATTCGATCTCGCGCCCGCCATAGAGCAGCGTCGAGCGATTGGTAAAGGTAATATGTGGCGGAATGATCACAATATTATTCAGTTGTGATTGAATTTCCGGCTCACGCTTAAAACTGTTGCGCACGCGCTCTTTGAAATTTTCGGTATACCCCGACATTTCCTTATGGGCGCGCTCATGGGCGATCACTTTGCAGGGCATAAAGTATTGATTGCCCAACGCATGTCCGCGATGATGATCGGTATTGATCATAAAGAGTAGCGGATGACCCGGATATTCGGCATCGATCTGCTCGCGCCAATCGAGTGCCTGCTTGGGGATCAAGGGTGCATCCACCAAAACAGTGCCTTCTTCGGTATAAATAAAGCCAGGCGTACAACCGCGATAGTGTGTGTTAATAAAAATGCCGGGCGCCAACTCTTCGCGCTGGCCCAACCCCGTCATGCCAATCCGTACGGCGCTTCTCCGTCTTGCCATGATGTCTCCCCTTGCTCTAGTTGCAGGTGTAAAAAGAGTCTTTTTGCTGGTTCAATTGGCACATCCTGCATGGTGTGAGCAAAAATTACCCCCAACCCAATGGGGAATATCATCGCACATTGTATAAAACTGTGCCGGTTTTTACCGCACATTGTAAACTGCGCACTGGTTTTCAACCAAACGCGCCGTATAATCCTCTACATTGTAATACCGAATGGGTGGCTTTACAAGTACTTCTTGCTATGCGTGTTTCTAAGCCTGTAGCAAGTGTAGGTAAGACTTTAGGTGCTTTGTCTGATTCGGGACGAGACCAAAGTCTTTACTGTCTATTAAAGCTTACTTGACATTGTACCAGTAGGATGACGTTGAAAATTACGAATCGATGAGTTTGTTGTTCAGCTATCTCAAATACATCGTGTATAATGGAAAGCGTGGACTTCTGCAACGATGCACCCCAAACGCACACCGCGCGTGCAAAAGGTACTTGAGATCAAAACGCAGATCATCGATATTATCATCGTTATCATTAGCAGTCATCATTAGCAGTTGCTTGCTATTGTAGAAAGGATCAGACCGCACATGAAACGCTTGGGTGTTATAACCAGCGGTGGCGACTCGCCAGGAATGAATGCGGTAGTGCGCGCGGTGGTGCGAACAGCATTGGATAGAGGCGCAGAGGTCTATGCCATCTACGAAGGCTACCAGGGCATGATCGAAGGCGGCAATCGGATCCGCGCGATCAACTGGGACGCAGTGGGTGGTATTTTGCACAAAGGTGGCACCATCATTGGCTCGGCCCGCAGCCATGCCTATCGCACGCTGGAAGGGCGTCGCCAAGCTGTGCGCAACCTCCTTCACCACGAAATCGATTGTCTCGTCGTGATTGGTGGCGACGGCAGCCTGACCGGGGCAGATTTGCTGCGCCGCGAGTGGCAAGATCATGTCGCCTCCTTGATAGAAGCGGACGAAATTAGCGTCGAACTTGCCGAGCGTCACCCTACCCTGGCAATTGCCGGTGTGGTCGGCTCGATTGATAACGATATGATTGGTACGGACATGACCGTGGGGGCCGATACGGCGCTGCATCGTATTACCGACGCGATTGACGCGATTAGCAGCACGGCAGCCAGCCATCAGCGCGCCTTTGTGGTGGAGGTGATGGGCCGCCATTGTGGCTACCTGGCACTTATGGGTGCGCTAGCCAGCGGGGCCGACTTTGCGATCATTCCCGAAAATCCACCGCATGGCGACGATTGGGAAGAGAAAATGTGCGAGATCCTGCGCGAGGGGCGCGAAAATGGCCGGCGTGACAGCATTGTCGTGGTGGCCGAAGGCGCAGTGGACCGGCGCACCGGCAACCCAATTACCTGTCAATATATCAAGCAGGTGTTGGAAGAAAAACTGGGCGAAGATGCGCGCATTACCGTTCTGGGGCATGTACAGCGCGGTGGATCACCCAGCGCCTATGATCGCATCCTGAGCACACTGATGGGGTGCGCTGCGGCCAATGCCGCGTTGGATGCCGCGCCCGAGCAGGAACCTTGTTTGGTCGGCATTAAAAACAACCAGATCTGCCTCCAGCCGTTGATGGAATGTGTGAATATCAATCAAAAAGTGAACAAAGCGATTCATTCGCTGAATTTTGATGAGGCCTATCGCTTGCGTGGTCCCACGTTTCAAGCGACCTTTGATATTCTGCGTACGCTGGTGCGTGCCTTTCCCCACCCACCCAAACCCGGCCAACGCAAATTGCGCATGGCGATCCTGAACGCAGGCGCACCCTCGCCCGGCATGAATGCCACCGTGCGCGCGGCTGTGCGGCTGGGCGTGGATCGTGGTCATCAGCCGATTGGTGTTCATCGCGGCTTCCGTGGGCTGATCAGTAATCAAGTGAACGAACTGGACTGGATGGATGTTAATGGCTGGGCTCCAACCGGCGGCTCGGAATTGGGTACAAGTCGTAAAGTGCCCGAGGGCAGTGATTTCTATGCCATCGCCCGCACGTTGGAAGAGCACAAGGTTGATGCCATCATGATCATTGGGGGATGGGCTGGCTACCAAGCCGCTTTTAGCCTCTACCAAGAGCGTCGCAACTTTCCCGCCTTTAATATCCCAATTATCTGTGTGCCTGCCAGCATCGACAACAACTTGCCGGGTGCAGAATATAGTATTGGCTCTGACACGGCGCTCAACTCGATCACCGAGACAATCGACAAGATCAAGCAATCGGCTGTCGCCTCGAACCGTTGTTTCATCATTGAAGTGATGGGCGGCTATTGTGGCTATCTGGCGGTTATGAGCGCGCTAGCCAGTGGCGCAGAACGGGTCTATCTCCACGAAGAGGGCGTCAAGCTGAAAGATTTGGAGCAAGATGTTGAATTGTTGGTGACTGGCTTTCGCCAAGGCAAACGATTGGCTTTGATGATCCGCAATGAATTTGCCAACCCGCTCTACACGGCACCTTTCTTGGCTGCGCTCTTTGAAGAAGAGAGCAATGATTTGTTTAATGTACGGGTATCGGTTTTGGGACATATGCAACAAGGCGGAGATCCAACGCCCAACGACCGAATTATGGCGGCACGGATGGCGAGCGAAGCGGTGAAATTTGTCGAACGTGCTTGCAATAATTCGCATGACGAACCACCCGCTGTCTGTTTGGGCATGATGGAAGATCAGATCAAATATACGCCGCTCTACGAAATTCCACGTGTCTATGATATGGAGCATCAGCGCTCCAAGCATCAATGGTGGATGGATCTACGGCCCGTCGTGCGCGCGCTGGCACAACCGGGACCCCAGTTTCATGAACGCAGTGGCCATTCTGCTGTTGAGTAGGTAATTATGAAGCAGTACCGAAACTCTCCAACGCAACCAGTAAAACGCAACAAGTAATAGGTATTCATCAGTATCAAACCCATCCCCGTCAATTGACGGCGCTATGAAAGGACACTCTTATGATCCATGAGTCTGTATATGAATTGCGCAATCAACTCAAATCTGTACTTGGCGTGTCCCATGGGCGCGTCGAGATCCTAGACGTTGACAAGCTACGCGGCGCGGCCATTGACACGCTGGTGCGCAACGCAGTCTTTGGCACTACGCCAGTCAAAGCGTTTAGCCGCTGGTTGATCTGGGAAGCCGGACAAATGTTGGGCGCGCGCCCGGCGAGCATTCACGACTTTTACATTGCGCGCGGCCAGGATCAATGGCGCGACCGCACTGTCCCGGCCATGAACATTCGCTTCACCACCTATGATACGGTGCGCTCGGCGCTGCGGGCAGCCCAAAAGACCCAAACTGGTGCAATGATCTTCGAAATTGCGCGTAGTGAAATGAGTTATACCTATCAGCCGCCGGAAGAATATGTGACCAATGTCGTTGCCGCCGCCATCAAAGAAGGTTATTTTCATCCGCTCTTTATCCAGGGCGATCACTTCCAGGTCAAGGCATCGCTCTTCAAAAAGAACCCCGAAGCCGCGATTCAAGAGGTCAAAGATTTGATCGCCGAAGCGGTGCCCGCCGGTTTCTGGAACATTGACATCGATACCAGTACCTTGGTCGATCTGAGCAAGGGCAGTCTGGATGAGCAACAATATCACAACTTTGCGCGCTCGGTGGAGCTGACCAAGTTCGTGCGCGATTTAGAGCCAGACGGTGTCACCGTGAGTTTGGGCGGCGAGATCGGCGAAGTGGGTGAGAAAAACTCAACGGTTGAAGAGCTAGATGCCTATGTGTTGAACTATAAAGAGATGTTGGCGAGCCTGGGCGATTATGTCGGCCTGAGCAAGATCAGCGTGCAGAGCGGTACCACGCATGGCGGAGTGGTGCTGCCCGATGGTTCGATTGCCGATGTGGCCGTCGACTTTGAAACGTTGGCTACCCTGGGCGAACGGGCGCGCTATCATGGCTCTGGTGGCGTTGTCCAACATGGCGCGAGCACGCTGCCGGAGGCCATGTTTACCAAGTTCCCCGAAAAACAGACGCTGGAGATTCATTTGGCTTCTGGTTTCCAGAATCTCTTTATGGAACACGACGCGTTTCCCAGTGACCTGCGCGACCAGATCTATCGCTTTGTCAGCACCTATAATGCCGATGAGCGCAAAGCGGGGGAAACCGATGCCCAGTTCTATTACAAGACGCGCAAAAAGGCCATGGGCCCCTTCAAGGCCGAAATGTGGGCCATGAATGAAGAAAACAAAGCGGGCCTGTTTGCCGCTATGGAGGAAAAATTTACCTTCTTCTACGACAAATTGAATGTCACGAACACGCGTACCCTGATCGATCAAATTGTGATCCCCTTTGAACACCACAAACCGATGCCCAAAGAAGCACGCTCGGCTGGTGACGATCTGGGCTTAGCCGATTAAGTAGCGCGCTACAGTCCAGCCCAATACAGACCACCCATCCGTAAGACGTTGCAGCACGAGGATGGTCTGTATTGGGCAACAGACGTTGTAATCAAAACAATCAATCTCTATCAAACACACTGTCGCTTCCTCGCCGCTCTCCAATCCGCGGAATTTGACACTATGATTCTATGGCTATGGCTTCGTGCTGTCGTACGGCTGGTTTTGTTGCTGCTCGTCATCGGCGTTGGCGCACTGATGGTGCTGCTGCTGAGTATAATTCCGCTGCGGATCGGCGGCGCACGTTTGGCCACTTGGCCGGTGATGGCAATGGCGCGGTTGTTTATGTGGATTGCCGGCGTCGATTACACTTGTCCCGCACCCGACGTTGTGCGCAACCACCAGGGTTTGATTTTCTGCAATCATACGTCGTTCATTGATACGCTGATGGTGCTCTATGTGACGCCAGCGCGTTTTCTGAGTACCAAAGGCGTGCGCAAACTGCCTGTGATCGGCCAGATCGCGGTGGCGCTGGAGACGATTTTTGTCAATCGGTTTAACCAGGAAGCGCGTACCGCCTCGCGCACCGCGATCACCGATGCCTTGCGCACGCGTACCTATCCGCCGCTTGTGCTCTTTCCCGAAGGCACCATTGGCCCTGGTCATACGGTGTTGCCCCTGCGCCACGGTGGCTTTGAAATTGCCAAACAGGAACAAGTCGCCATCTTGCCCTGCGTCCTCGTTTATGAACCTCTCCATGTGCTAACCTGGTATGAGGCCAATAAAACCTTGCCGGCCATGGCGTGGCAACTGGTCATGCGACCCAGACGCGTCAAAGCGCGCCTGTTGCCACTGGCTGTCATCCAACCCCACCCCGACAGCGATATTACCCAAATTGCCGAGCAGACCCGGCAAGCTTTCCAGGCTGCGCTGGACAACGCCAACCTAGCTTGAAGTCGATCTGCCCAATATCAGCGAACTTATCACCAACGCGCCGTTTGTCTACGTTTATTTTAAACGATTGATGGCCTGAATCAGCGAATGGCAGCCAATGTCACCACATTGCCTTTTATTGGACAATCTCACCCGTATTTATATCAAGCTGCCAGAATTGGCTGTCTCGATCTTGCAGTTGAATATGCTCTGAATCGAGCCATTCGACGGCGGTGAACAGCCGTTCATCCTGCTCCACTGCACGGATCTTCAAAGCGATTGAACTCGGCGTTCCATTGTAGGCGAGCACAAGGTTTGGGCACGGCAGGTTCGGTATCCCAAGCATAGAAGTGGCCGTCTAGGTGCACAACATAGACAGCCACTGTATCGCTAAGCTGGCGCAGATGGGGTGTGCCTACGGTAAATTCAGTGCGGTTCCCCAATCGCAGGCGCTGCGCGCTCGGGATCGTGTAACGCCAGGTGACGCCTACCAGTAATAACAGCAATAGACCCAAACTGGCGAACCAGCCATACGTTAAGATTTCGCGCGGTCGAAAATCGGTCATTGCCTGGCCTCTTGTTCTGACTTCGGCTGACTTTACTTGCCCCCGATGCGCTTGAAAGCGAGTGACTAGCCACCACGCCGGTTCTGATCATAAAGTCGGTCTACGCGTACAGGTAACAGGCAAATTGGTTACAGTAGGACGCTAGGATTGCCAGAGACCCGTAGGGTTTGCCAAACCCTACGGGTCTAAATGAGGTACACCATTGAATGCGGGAACTGTTATCCGCCGCTATCGCCTCAGCGCGGTTCCCACTTAACGGCATCCCACGCGATCAAGCGGGACAAGCGGGGTTCGGTTGTCACATCGGCCAGCGAAACATAATCGTCGCGCGTGCCCCGAAAATTGTAGGTACCCAAGGAGACCCACTGTCCACCATCGAAAGCGGACTGGTTAACAGGCCGCAAGGTGAGCCCATCGCCATGGGCTACCCAGTAGCGCGCGTTGCTAGTAGTCGTGAAGCGGTCGGGAATATAGACAAAGACCTCGTAGCGCCCGGCTGTCAGCGTTGGATACCAACGCCCCCAGTTGTAATTGGGCCAGGCGCGGTCATTATTTTGTGTCCAGAAGAGGCTGTCTCTATTGCCTTCGCCCTCGCGTCGCCAGCCCGTGGCCGCGCCACCTTTGACAAAGCCTGTGTCGTCATTGTCGACAATCACCGCGCTGCCACCTTGGGTATCGATCCGTTCCCAGCGGAGGCGCGCCAGCGCGCCACCGCGCGCTTCAAAATATTCCATTTGGACGGCTACCCGACCGCCTCTGAGTGGAAAATCACCGGTGAGGGTCGTCTGGGCTTGCTCGCGCCAACTGTTGATCAGCAACTGACCGCTGACATAGACACGCACGCCGTCATCTACGGTGGCCGTGAAACGATAATTGCCCGCCGGCAGATCCAAGGTGCGCGACCAGCGTACCGAGAAATCATCGGCGCTGACCACCCCCGCCGCGGGTGATCCGTTACCCCAGTCAAAGTCGATGGCGCGGTCGTTGCGCACTAAGGCGGGCGTACCCGCGAGATCGCGATTATTGAAATATTCGCCCTTCCAATCGGTAATCGGCGTGCTATCGTCCAGTCGTTGCCAAGTAAGCCTGGCCGCCGCGCCGCCACGATTTTCGAAGTATTCCATCTGCACGGTGATCGACCCTGCGGGCAGATAGATATCACCCGTGTAGGTGGTGGCGGGCTGCTCTTTCCAGGCGTCGATCAGCGTGTGCCCATTGATAAAGAGGCGCGCGCCATCGTCAACGGTCATGGTGAAGCGATAGTTACCAGCAGCTAGCGCAAGATTGCGCGACCAGCGTACCGAGAAATTGTCTGCCGGAATCTCGCGGGCCGGTGCCCCGGGCCATGTGAAATTGATATCGGCCTCGTCGCGCACAATCACAGGCGCACCGCTGAGGGACATATTGTTATAATACTCGCCCCGCCAGCCAGTGACCGTGCTAGATGTCAGCGCCCAGGCCAACTTGGCCACCGCTGCGCCCGCTCGATCAAAGTATTCAACACGGATCAGATGATGGCCGGGTGCTAAATATTTTTCGGCAGTGAAAGTTCGGGTAGCTTGTTCGCGCCACTGGTCGATCAGCAATTCGTTATCTACCCAGACGCGCATACCATCATCGACCACCGCAGTGAAGCGATAGTTGCCAGGAGTGACATCAATATAGCGCTCCCAGCGCGCCGAAAAGTTATCGGTATTGATCGCGCTATCGGGTGAGCCCAAGCCCCAATCAAAGTTGAGCGCGTTTTCTGTCCGTTGCACTGTGGGCGCGCCGCTCAAATCCCGATTATTCCAATAAAAGGCCTGCCAGGCGGGATCTGTATGACGCGGCTGGACATCTTGTGCCAACACGGTTGGTAGCCCGGGCAGCACAACTGATACCAATAACCAAAACATAAGTAGACGCACTATTTTACTCGGCAAACGCATAATTCCCTCCAACGGGTGATGGCGCGCGATCATAGCGCGCAAAGGCAAAAATAAAAAGGAGACAGTGAGATAGGCTGTATCAATTTGTACTGTGAAGACGGTAATGGTGGGCAGGATGTTCCGACAATTTGCTAGGAAGGCGCGCCGACAACGCGTTGCGCAAATGTCGCCAGGGAAGTGGGCGGGTGACCTAGCAGCCAGCCAAGGAGATTGGGGTTGCCTACCAAGCCATAGTGATTGTAATAGACAAACATTTTGAGCAAGGTGTCGATGGCATAGTCACTGACCCGGTTGGCGCGAGCGGCGCGCACCCATTCGGCGTGGCTGCGTTCTTCAACCTGGATCGGGCGGCCCAAGGCTTGGGCTAGGCTTGCCGCCACGGCGGTTTGGGTCAAGCCGACTGTGCCCACCAATTCATAGATTGCGCCTTGGTGGCCGGGCTGGGTCAGGACCATGGCCGCCACTGTGCCCACATCTTCTAGATCAACCAGCGACAGCTGGGTGGCTGCGCCATAGGGAATGCTGTAGCAACCTTGGTCGCGCATGGTGGGCCAGCCGGCCAGGAGATTTTGCATATAGGGGGCGGGCTGCAGAATGGTAAAGGGCAGGTGGGCCGCGCAGAGCAATTCTTCGACGCGCAATTTGTGCCAGTGGTGGGGCATTGCTTCGGTTTGCGGATGTAAGACCGAGTGGTAGACAACGTGTTCTACGTCTGCGGCTTGCGCGGCGGCAATGATTTGCCGGCCAATCGTCACTTCGTCTGGGTGCATGTTGGGGCAGATGTGATAGAGCGCGCGTATACCCTGCATGGCTTGGCGTAACAGGGCGGCATCTTGCAGATCACCGACCAGCACATCCGTAGCCCCGACAGCCCGGACTGCCGCCACCTGGGTATCATGGTGGACATATGCCCGCACTGTTGCACCGCGTCGGGCCAGGGCTTGGATAATCGTGCTGCCCGTCTTGCCCGCGGCCCCCGTCACTAGGATCATGATGTTTGCCTCTTGTACGTGCGCTACGCGAGACATGGAGACACGAGACATGGAGAACTCGTGTCTCCATGTCTCGTGTCTAAGATTGAACTGCCGCCAATGCTTCCCCTGCCGGGCGATAATCGGGATTCAGTTCGAGGGCGCGTTGCCAGGCGCGGGTGGCTTCGGCTGGATTGCCCAGGGCACGTAACGCTTGACCGCGCCAGTAGTGCAACTCTTCAATCGTTTGTGTAGTCGAGAGTGTGGCATCGGCCAGGGTTAAAACATCTTGGGCGCGTCCGGCAGCCTGATAGGCTTGGAAAGGTCCATATTGATACCAGAGCATGCGCCAGGGTAGACCCAACCGGCGTGCCTGATCATAGGCTTGGGCCGCACCGCCATAGTCACCCAACGCCGTCAAATTGGTGCCTAGATTGAACCAGGCAAAGGGGTCATTCGGTGTCTGTTGCACCAACGCCTGGCTTTGCTGGGTGGCTTGTTGCCACATCACCGTTTGATCGAAGGTATCGCCATAGATCGAGGCAACCGCCGGCGCTTGGGCATCGGTATAGAGTAGCAGATAGGTGCGATTGAATACTTTCCACAGCGCATCAGTTTCGGCATAGGACATGCGAATACCACGGTAAGGGCCAATCGAGGAAAACAGACCCGTGTCCACATACGAATCGTAGCCGATCCAATATTGCTCGGCGTCATCATAGCCCGTCAACATGCGATAGTGACCCATGCCGTCGTTGGGATCTTCCTCGAGCCAGGTTTCGATCAAGACGGGCACACCGTTGCTCAAGAGCAGGCGCATAAGATCGGCAGACCCATTGACGCGTACCTGGGCGTGATAGCCCTGACTGGCGGCAAAGGCCACCAATTCTTCGGGGCTGACATTCTTATCATCGGGGTGGCGGCGCAGGACATTGCCAATTGCCGCTTGATCGAGGGTGCTACCAAAATAGCTTAGATTCATGGCCAATGTGGCTGGGCCACAATTGTTCCAGGTTTGCCACATGTGCGTAAAGCCGCTGAGTGACACGGCTGGCTGGGCCGATTGATGGGCGAGCGCGGGGGCCACAGTAGGCAGCGGGGGCAGTGGTGGCAGTGTTTCTGTTGGTAAGGGAATCGCTGTTGGTAACGGCGTTGTCGTCGCCACCAGGATTGGTGCTACCGCCACGACTGGACTAGTCGGTACCGAGGTCGCCGTCTCTGCTATGGCGGACACTTGGGTTAGTGCAACTTCCATGCGTGCCTGGCGCGTCGCAATATCCGCTTGCAGCGCATTCAACTCGCTGGACGAGGAAGCACCAAGTTGTGTGCAACTGCCAACCACGATCACCAGAGCGACTATCACTAAACTCAACGCAATGCCCAATGGCGTGCG
>Ga0105049_10005927_pt1 | contig 14231 bp, 9 predicted proteins | sample MAT06_FD_78087 | JGI IMG/M metagenome (GOLD analysis project Ga0105049, IMG submission 78087) | Freshwater microbial communities from Lake Fryxell liftoff mats and glacier meltwater in Antarctica - MAT-06 | ecosystem: Environmental > Aquatic > Freshwater > Ice > Liftoff microbial mat | place...
ATCCGCTGACAGCCGGTCCAGCGCTTGTTTGGCGGCGTTCATGTCGGGGTCTGCCATCGCAAGTTTCTCCAATTCTTCGTCAGTGGTCGCTCGAAAGAAGCGTCCCCACTTTAGCACAGGTGACTCCGGGTCGTGTGCTGCTTCCTCCTCCAGCTTGGGCAGCTCCAAGGTGTGGATCTCCAAGTCTCTCGAAAATTCTCGGTGATCGTGGATCTCCAACACCCGGAAAATACTGTGGAATCTTGGGGAATCCGAGTCCGAGAAGTTCAGGATGAAGATGCAGATCGTGGGCTTTAGCTCGAGGTAGTTGTCTCCGCGCCCGATCTGGGTCGTGTACATGCGCGCCCAGTAGAAAAGCTCTCGCTCACGCAGCCCGGGGTGATGCCGCGCCTGTAACTCGAGATCGATTTGAGTCCCATCCGCCAGTCTCGCTCGTACGTCCAAAACCGCACCCCGCTCATCGGTCGCTTCCTTGGGTAGCTCTGGATTCAGAACCACTAAATCCAGAATCGGCGATGGCGGACGAAGCACGGCGTTGAGCAGCGAAATCAAAAGCGCTTTGTTGCGCTCGTCGGCGAACAGGAGCTTGAAAACAACGTCCAATTTCGGGTCAAGGGTTTGGCGCATGGCGAGCGCAACTTTTAGCATCGTGGCGCCTTGCCTCGCGAGTGAATAGTGATTCGGCGAGCGAGTAGTGCACCGGCTGTCCGCGAGATCACTACGGCGACTACGGGCTGCGTTGCGCCAGAACTTCGGTACCGGCGCTTGAAGATCTGCTTCATTGATCGCCAGCGCCTGAAGGCGCGCATCCTTGAGCGGGCTCGCTCGGCCGTCGCCGAGATGCTCACCGACCTCGACGTTTCTTCCGCCTTCGGTATGCACCAAGATGGCTTCGCGCAGGGTCGCGACCGTCCCATCATGCATGTATGGCCCGCTGTATTCGACATTGCGCAAGGGCGGTGTTCGGAACTTGCCCATGTCGCCTGAAACACTCGTTGCCTCGAGCAAGCCACGATTGCCACTGGGATAGGCGCCGGCGCCGTCGGTGTTGTAAAGACCAATGTTGTAGTAGCCCGGCGGACCCATAACGTGCCCCATCTCGTCGCTGGGGCGGATACCGCTACGACCGAGGGGGGAGGGGGCACGAGGGGGGAGGGGGCACGAGGGGGCACGAGCTGGGTCCCCTCGTCGTTCGCCTCGCTTGCGGCCTGAGCGAACGCGCCTACGACGCCGTCTTCAGCTCTACCGTGGCTTTCAATCCAGCCTCGTCAACTAGGTCTTGAAGCGCCAGTTTCACGAAAAGTAGCTCGCGGTGCTTGAGCGTACGAGCAAACTGAACCGCGCGCTCTGGGCTAACACCTTTTGCACCGTTTTCGATTTGATGCAGGTGCTGACGAGAGATTTGTTTGTTTACCTCCAGAACCAGAATGAACGCGATGACATCGCGACCGTCGGTGTCTTTTTCTATGCGGTAAAAGTCGCGGTACGCCCGACTCAAGCGAAACGAGAACTGCCCTTTGCGTTCGCCTCGCAATGCTTCATCGTTGTAACCTGGGATCTGCCAATTGTCCCCTCGGCGGACCCGAGGTCGCCCAAAAACGGTTAGCTCAAGATCCGAGACGCCGCTAGCTCCGCTAGACTTCCGAGAGGTAACACGTCGATGCGTGGGTCGAGGGCGTAGCGGCGCGCGCCCCGGTAGATGACGAAGAGCTTGTCTAGTTTCAAGTCTTCCAACGCCGTATGCATCGACTTGTTGGTGCGGGGGGCGTCGCCGAACTTGAACTCGAAACCGTAGCGTTGGGTGCCGCGGACGATCAGGAGATCGAGTTCGGCGCCGGCGTGGGTTCGATAGAAGAATACCAGGCGCTTGCCCAGGTTTTCAAACCACGGTGGCAGCTGCCTGACCATGAAGGCGCCGGACAACACGTCGAGGTAGTGCCTGACGGCGTTCTCTCCAACCCCCATCGACCGCGCTAGCTCGGCCGCATTCCAGATTTGCCCGTGATAGTGAGCGAGCATCGTCCAGAACCGTCAAGTGACCGGAAAGCGGCGCAAAGAGAGCTGAACCTGCGCCAAAAGGCGCGAGCGAACGACGGCCACGTGCTTGAAATTACCACCCCTATCAGTGGATTTTCAAGGATAAAGTTTGCGTGGGACGACGATCGACATGGCGGCGGCCGATGCTTACATCCTCTGACTTCGGCAACAGTCCACGGGTGGCGCATCCCCGCAGTCGCGTGAAAGCTGCACCCGCCACGTTGCGCGTGTGCAACGCGAAGCACAGCTTGAAATCGAGAGGCCAAAGTCAGGCTCTGGGGGCTTGGGTTCGCTTTCATCGCTTGCCTTGCCCGGATCGGGCGTGTCGGCGCAACAGCTAGCCAGCTCACACACGCTACAGGTGCAGAGCTTGCTTCCTCCGATGCTTTGCCCGGGCGGCCACGACGGTGGTCTATTCTCTTCGGGCACTGTGGAAGGCACGCCAGCCTGACAGGCGAAGGCGAGTGTCAAGAAGAGGTAAGGCAGACACTTGGGCACGGCTGGATTATCCCGCACTCTTCGACTACACGCACGTGGGTACCGAACGGGTGCGTCCACGCTCATGTCAAGCTTCATCACAAGTCCCGATGAGATCGTACGTTGGATGGGGCTTCGCTTCCGCGTGCCGCTGGATTGGGAGATGGTTCGCCACAGCAAGAACTCAGAAAAGGGTAGCCTCGTCTTTGTTGATCGTCGCCGTGAGCGGCTTGAAGTGCATTGGCTGGATTGTCAGAACGAGCCCGATGTTGAACGTATGGTCGATAATCAGCGCTCGCTAGCCCAGAAGGAAGATCCCGAGGCGCGGGTTGAGCAATTGAGGGGCCTTGGGGCCTGGCGAGCGCTTCGCATCATTTCGCGGGGTTCCGTCGTGAGCCGGGCGGTGCGCTACGACACCAAGACGAAGCGCTTGGTTGAGGTCGTGATAAGCTCGTCGGAGGCGGAGGAGGTTGGCGAGTTCTTTCAATGGTATTGTCGTCACTTCGAGGTGGAAGCCAAAGGCGGTCAAGCGCTGCGCTGGGCAGCTTTTGACATTGATGTCAGCATTCCTTCGGGTTACCGCTTGTGTGTGGCCGAGATAAAGCCGTGCGATGCAGCGCTCGAATTTGAGGAAGTGGATGCAGAGGGAGAGCCCCTCTTGGCCCAGAGGGTTCGGGTTCGCCGCTTGGGTCTTGTCGATTCTTGGTTCACAGGCGATTTAAAAGGGCTGGTCCGCACCCATGCGCCCAAGCTAAAATTTAGCGCCTTTTCGGAGCTGATCTATGGCGCCCACCCGGCAACAGAAGCCTCAGGCGTCTACCCGGCGCCAGTGTTTACTCGGCTTCGGGGCCGACAGGTGCGGACACTGATCCGCCTCTGGGCTTGTGCTGCGGAAAACGCCTTGTACGAGGTCTCGTCCTCAGGCTATCGGAGACCGCCTATTTGGCCCACTGATTTGAAGGTACACTGCCGCCCCCTACGACCATGACCCGGGCCCCGGAGAAGCTTGACCCCTCCCAGATGCTCGATCTGGTTCCAGCTGCCAATCGTGCGGTTCGTGCGGAGCATCGTGGGCAGACTCTGATCCTCTACGTTCCAATCCGTAAACGGTGGTGGATGAGGGGACCCTTCGGATGGCTTCTGCCATTTCGACAGGAAAAGGGCCTCGCGCTCGACTCCCTCGGCCGTGAAGTTTGGGAAGCCTGTGATGGTCAGCGCACCATCGAGCAGATCACGGAAGGATTCGCGCAACGCCATCGCGTGAGATTCCACGAAGCCAAACTCAGTGTGGTCACGTTTCTCCGCTCGTTGGTGCAGCGGCAAGTCGTGGTGCTGGTGCTGAACCGGCCCAAGGAGGCTTCGTGAAAGCCATTATTGCGCAGAGCCAGGTCGCTTTAGGTCCCGCGCGCGGGATTCAGTTGGCGCTTTCTGGGATGTCGTATCGCATGTTCCGTTCGGCTGTAACGATCGCCATCTTGGCGCTCGCAACGGCCTTTTTGGTCCATATGCTGGTTTATGGGCTGTTGGCCGGCCAAACCGAACGCAACGCGTACGCGGAGCTTTCGCGTCTTCGCGGTTTTGGTGAACAGATCACGCGTCTGGCGCGCGCAGATTCTGCACCCAGAATCGTTTCAACGTTGGCTTTGGGTCAACCAGCACGCCTCGCCGAGTATCAGCGCTGGGCCAAGCGCGATGTTGGTGAATTCGCACGTGGTAGGGCGGTGGCCGAGCGGCTTGCAAGGGTTCGCCAATCCTTGACCGAGCTGCCACCCACGGCCCAGGCGGTTTTGATTGGAGATCTGACACCGGATGAGCTGCTTGAAAGCCTCCGGGAACCCGCGACGCTGGCTCGATTCAACAAGAAGCTCGCCGACCTCCAGCTGGGTGCAGCGGCGGTCAATCAGCCCGAGCTCGTTCAGCTCGTGACCTTAGAAATGGGAAGTCTTCAGCAGCTGACTACGGCCATCGCGACGGGCCACCAAGAAGCGGTGCGGGGGTTCTCACTCAAGTTCCCCAACCGTACCGCTGAGGTGGTCGCGGCCGAACCGCCCGCCGATTGGGGAATTAGCTTGAGTTCCCTTGGATTTTCCCGAGACGGCAACCTCGCCGAGCTTGCGGATTTTGCGAGAAACGCCCGGGATGAACGCACCATTTCAGAGCTCTTGCTCGAAGCGGATGTGCGGAGCAGTGTCGCCCGCGAACTCAATTTATTGCCCAAAGACGTGGATCTCCAAACCACGCTTGCTTACGCGCTGCGTGCGGAGCATGCCGAATGGCTCGCCGGAGTTCTGGCGCAGCTCAATGCTCCCAAACACCTGAACGGTCCCCGGATCCAAGCGATAGCTGAGGTCTTCAAGCATCGCGCGCGTCTGGAAGAGATTCTGGGAGATCGTGTGCCAAGCGCGGACGGCGGGTTCTTGGGCCTGCCCGAACGGCTACGGTGGCTTGTTCTGCTGTCGTTCTTGGTCTGTGTTGTTGGCGTCGCGAACGCCATGCTGATGAGCGTCACTGAGCGCTTCACCGAGATTGCGACCATCAAGTGCCTGGGGGCCATGGATGGCTTCGTGATGATGCTGTTCGTTTTTGAGGCCGCGATTCAGGGTGTGATCGGCGGAGTTTTAGGGTTAGTTTTGGGGCTCTTATTGGCTGCCTTGCGCGGGGCCGCAGAGTACGGCGCGTTGTTCTTTTCAATTGGCGAGATTGGGGGACAGCTCCTGCTCGGAATGCTGTTTTCATTCGTAGTCGGGGTGCTGTTGGCGGCTTTGGCCGCGGTGGGGCCTTCGTGGGTTGCCGCCCGACTTTCACCGATGGAAGCCATGAGGGTGGAGTGATGATGCCGGAAACGCAAACGCGAAATGCCCCTGAGAAAGCGGTCATCATTCGAACTCTCGGGCTCGAAAAGAGCTACGGCATGGGTGACGCCACGACCTACGCTTTGCGTGGCATAGCGACGACGATCTTTCGGTCTGAATTCATCGCAGTGATGGGGCCTTCGGGCTCCGGCAAGAGCACGTTCTTTAACATGATCGGTGCGCTGGATGCTCCCACGCGCGGGCGTATCCTGATCGATGAGGTCGATGTTGCTCAGCTTTCGGCGGTGGAGCTTGCCTTCCTGCGTTGCCAAAAAATTGGCTACATTTTTCAGAGCTACAATTTGATTCGCTACATGACGGCGCTTGAGAACGTGACGGTTCCGATGACGTTCGCGGGAGTCGTACCTGAGGAAGCTCGTCGTCGTGGGCTTGAGCTTCTCGCTCTCGTGGGCCTAAAGGATCGCTGGGGGCATCGACCGATCGAGATGAGCGGCGGCCAGCAGCAGCGTGTGGCGATTGCGCGGTCCATGAGCAATAACCCAAAGATCCTTTTGGCGGACGAACCCACCGCCAACCTCGACTTCAAGACAGGTCAGGATATCTTGGAAATCTTGCAGCGCATCAATCGCGAGCGGGGCGTCACGATCGTGTGCTCCACTCATGATCATCGTTTGCTCAATGTGTGTGATCGCATCATGTGGATCCGCGATGGTCTCGTCGAACGCGTCGAAAGTCGCGAGAATATTCGGATCAAGCTCGGCAATATGGGAGGCGAGACGTGAAGTACCGATTGCTGGGGCGTGTCGGCCTTCTGTTCCTGCTTGGGCTATGTGTGTGGGTGTTGGTTAGCGTTGGAGCTGCCAGTGCTGCCCGCAAGCCAGCCTCCGCATTGGCGCCGAAAGCCAACGGCGTCCAAGTCCCGGGGGGAGCACCGAGTGCTTCACCAGCGGTGAAAGCCCCAGCGTTGGGCGCTGCTGGGAGTGCCGACCCGGGTGCGAGTGCCGACCCGGGTGCGAGTGCCGACCCGGGTGCGAGTGCCGACCCGGGTGCCATGGTGGCGGGACCGAATGGCGCGGCCGGTGCAGCAGCAGTCGGCTCTGTTCCAGACCCACTCACTCGCGAAGAGAACGCGTTCTTGTTTGACTTGCGACAGCTCACTTCGCATCCGCATCGGCTCTCGGGCTCCCGCAACGGGTACGAGGCTGCCGAATACATCACCGCGCAGCTCACTCGCCTTGGCCTGCAAACGTTCTTCATCGACATGCCTGTCTGGCAGATGGAGACGCAGCGCGCGGAGCTTCTCGTCGATGGCCAACGGATCGAGGTGCATGCGCTTCGCCCAAATATTTCAGCGCTTTCGGTCACTGGTCCCGAAGGGCTGAAGGGTCCCTTGCTGTATCTGGGTCGCGGGGAGCTTGCGGACTACGGGGCACGCAAGGTTGAGGGCGCGCTAGTCGTACTCGACTACGATAGTGTTGGCGCCTGGCAGCGGGCCTTCGCGTATGGCGCGCAGGCCGTGCTCTTCTTGGACAGTGGCAAGAGCGTCGCGTCGGAGCCAAGGCATTCCGGCGTTCCCGCTAACTGGGTGCGCGCGTACATTCCCGCAGGCCAAACCGCAGTGGATCTCCGAACGGATCACCCGAACGCCCAACTATTCATCGAATCGCGCTGGCGGCGCACGGAGGGGCGCAACATCGTCGCTCGCATTCCAGGGTCAGCGCCGGGTTTCGCGGGTGCCGGAGGTCAAGCCGAAGCCGTAGTACTTTCAGCGAACTACGACACATTTGGAATCGTGCCGGAGCTGTCGCCGGGGGCGCGTGGAGCCGCCAACGTTGCCGCTCTGCTTCAAGCCGCGGCAACCCTCAAGCAACACCCAGCAAAGCGCGATGTGGTGCTGCTCTTTCTTGATAATCAAGCACGCTACCACCAGGGAGCCCGCGAGGTTTACGAAACGTGGATGATGGATGCCGACGAGCATGCTCGTCGCAGTGAGCAGCACCGGAAGGAATTGCTCCACGTTCGCGCGATGGATCTGTTGCTAAGCAAGAACGGCCTGGTGTTCGACCGCGCGATCGATCCTCCGGGCGGAATCATGCCCAAAGTGTGGCTCAAGCGCGCCTTGGTGGAAGTCGCAAATTTCAAGCGTGACGACGTTCGCAAGGAGATGGAGGTGCTGCGCCTGAAGGCTGGTCGTTCCGGCGCACTGGGCATTCGAGCGCAGGTTCGCGAGTTGGAAGGGGAGGCTTTGCGTTGGGATGAAATCCGGCGCGCGCTACATCAGGGCGAGCTTGAGCAGTTCGCAACGGAGCGAGCTCTTCTGTCGAAAGAGAAGAGCCCCGGCTCGGGTGTTGCGAGGCTTTTCCTCAAGCTGTTCGATCAATTGAAGGAAGCTGCCTCACTGCGCTTTCAAAAACGGCTGAATGAGCTGACAGCGCTTGTCGAAATGGATGAACAGCGCACCGTGCTTAGGAAGGCACTTTCTCCGGACGCGAAGCCACTATTCGTCGTTTTTCACGCGCAATATAACTTGTCAGATGCTGGCGGCAGCTTTGGGCCGGTCGTTGGTGATTGGACGAACGCGCTCACGCCGTGGCGGCTGCCCACGGCCGGTTCGGATGCTCCAGGCTACTACGGGAGGCTGCTCGGAGCGTTGCGGGAGGTCGCTCTTGAGCGACCCGACGAGCTGTCCCATCTCGACCCGCGCACACTCACGGATCCGCTGTTTGGGCTCTCGTTCGCGCCTGGGCCATTCGCGACGTCCAGCTCGATTGCTGGAACGTACGGCATCTACAACTTTTCGTTGATGAGCGGCGCAGATCGCCGCCCCCGCGACGGCCAACCATCCGACACGCTGGAGGAGCTCGCTTGGCTTAGGCTTGAGCATCAAGCTGTCGAAGCCACTGAGCTCATGCGGCGAGCAGCGAGCTCTTCTGAGATCTCGCTGCCGCGCGTGCTGACCGCTGTGAACCTGAGCCGGTACCCCACTTGGAATGCTGGTGCCCAGGCCGGAGACTACGCCGGTCTTCAGGTGAGCGGCAGCATGGCCGAGGATCGTCCCGCGGGGGGCGCCATGATTGCGCTCTGGCCAGGGAGCTCCGGGTTCGCAACTGCAGGTGAGGCGTGGTCGAGTCTCAAGGATGCCCAGGGGGTCCCAGATTTTGAGCCGCTGGCAATGGAGGCAGTCGACCAGAACGGGCGTTTTCGTCTGCTCGGCCTGCGCACCGATATCCATTCTGAGATCATGGTCTTCGGTAGCCGGTTCGACGGCGAAGGCCGGATTCAGGCGGTGACAACTCAAGAAGGCCAAGTGAAGCTCAACACTGAGCTGATCCGCGTGAATCTTTTCTTCGGTGATCAGTATCGCTGGATGGCGCGACGAGGCTTCGAGAGCGATCCCAAGCGCTTCAAGCTTCTGAAGGCCAATTCGGATGCACCGTTCAGAGACAATCGCTCGCTATGGGGTCAGTTGGGCGATCAGTACTTTGGGTACGTGTCTGACCAGATCGTCGACCGGCGACTCAAGATTTTCCAGGTGATGGGTCCGGCAGCGCTTGGCGTGTTCAGCGATCAGGCGCCCTACGGCAACGGCCTGGATCCCAAGGATGTGTCGGGAAGTTTCTCGATCGCCAACAACACCGCGAACGATCTTTGGCAACTGAATGAGACGCGCCTAAGCCAGCTTCGGATCCGCGGCGTCACCAGCCCGGATATCGAGGTGCTGCACGGTCGAGCACTGCGCATCAAAGAGCAGGCCAAAACAGAGCCCAATCTGGCGGGAAAAATGGCGGATCTGGGGCGCAGCGCGGCGCTCTCGCAGCGCGTGTATCTGCCCCTCAGAAACACGATGGATGATTTGGTGCACGCCATCGTGATGCTGCTTTTGTTAGCCATTCCATTCGCCTTTGCGCTGGAACGTCTAATTATCTGCGCCACCACCATTTATGGACGGCTCGCGGGCTTCACGGGGATGTTCCTGGGCACGTTTGGTCTGCTTTATTTAATGCACCCTGGCTTCGCAATTGCAGCGACACCGGTCATCATCTTCTTGGCATTTGCGATTCTGCTCCTGTCGAGCTTGGTCATCTACATCGTCGTTCGCAAGTTCAAGACAGAATTGAAGGCCATGCAGGGGCAGGCTCTCGGCGTGCACGGGCTCGAGGTTTCGCGCATGGGAACCATGTTGGCTGCGGTGGGCATGGGCATGTCCACGATGCGCCGCCGACCCACGCGCACCACGCTCACTGCAGTCACGGTCGTGATTCTGACCTTCACGACGCTGGTTTTTGCGTCTTTTAGCCAGAAGGTTGGAATCCGAACCACTTATGAGGGACCCAAGAGTCCACATACGCGTGCTTCGATTCTTGTGCACCAGCTGGATTACACGCCGCTGCCCGAGGGCGTGAAAGATCTAATGTTCGGACAGCAAGGCAAGGGCGGCCTATTGGCTCCTTATTACTGGCTGACGAAAGACACGAAAAACAAGGTCGTTGATGTTCGCTTCTCCGTGGCCCGTGCGGACGATGGGCGCTCGATCGCGATCGACGCTGCGGTGGGCATCACGGACGCAGAAATGGCGGTTTGGCCCGAGTTCCTGGCAACCTTAGGCGAGGGAACACCGGATGAGAAGCGCCAGGCACTTCGGGCGGGAGCCGTGTTCTTGCCCCCCATCGTTCGGGATGTGTTGGAGTTGAAAGTCGGGCAAGCCATCATGGTCAACGGCTTGCGCGCGACCTTCGGTGGGACGCTGAATACTTCACAGCTTCAGAGCCTGAAGCACGTAGACGGTCAGAGTGTCTTGCCAGTTAATTTCCAGGCTCTCGAGAGCGGCCCGGAACAGATCCAGGCTGATAAGAGCGAGACAGAGCTAGCTTTCGCCCAGGACGTGGCCCGCGATTTTGTGCATCTGAGCGCTGATCAGGTCGTGGTCGGTTCGGCCGATTTTGTGCAACGGCTTGGCGGAAAGTTGTTTGCGCTCTCGATCTATCCTGGGGAAGGTGTCGATGCTCAAGCACGGGGCAGAGAGCTTGCCGAGACACTCGTGATGCCCGTGTGGGCGGCTGGCTCTTCAGGCGTGGAGCGAATGCTGCTGACGGAGCTCACCGAGATTTCGGGAGGTTTTGCACTGTTTGTACCACTACTCCTCGGTGGTCTGATCATTTTTGGGACGTTGCTCGGCTCGATCAGCGATCGTGAAAAGGAGATCTACACGTTCTCCGCATTGGGGCTTTCGCCAGGTCATGTCGGTGTTTTGTTCTTTGCGGAAGCAGCCGTGTACGCGGTAGTCGGTGGGATGGGTGGGCAGATCTTGGCGCAGTTCGTGGCTTTGGGAGCCTCGACCCTGGCCAAGGCCGGGTACATCAAGCCGGCCGCCATCAACTTCTCGTCGACCAATTCACTGTTCGCGATCGGAGTCGTGATGCTGACAGTGCTCGTGTCAGCTATTTATCCGGCGGTGCGAGCCTCGCGCAGCGCCAATCCAGGGCTTGCCCGCTCGTGGCGCCTGCCTCCGCCCGAGCAAGATGATCTGAAGCTTAAGTTTCCGTTCACTGTTTCGGCCTACGACATCACCGGGGTTGTGAGCTTTCTCGCTGAGCACTTTCGCGCTCACGATGATGCCGGGCTCGGAAGCTTTGCGGCCTCCGATGTGGCTATCCGGCGCGGAGCTCAGGGAAATCTTGAACTCACCGGGCGCTTTGCGCTAGCGCCGTTCGACCTGGGCGTCACCCAACACATGACGCTCATGGCATCGCCTTCGGAAATTGAGGGCGTCGATGAGGTGGCGATTCATGTGAAGCGAGAGAGCGGCGCTCAGGCTGATTGGTTTCGCGCCAACAGGGTTTTTATGCGCGAATTGCGCCAACAGTTCCTTCTTTGGCGCACGCTTTCAAACGACATGATTGAGCACTACCGCATGGAGACGCTCGAGACTTTGGGCCCAACGGAGGCCTGAGCTAGGACACACGATGGCGGAAGCGCGACCCTCAAAACCTGGATTTTTCTCTCGAAAGCGCGGCCCCGATACCGAGCTCGAAGAGTTTCGCTCGCTGATGAAGGTGCCGGGAACTTTTGAAGATGGCTTCAGCTGGACCGCGTTTGCGGGCGCGTTGTTTGTCGCGCTGCTGATGGTGCCGGGCTCCATCTACATGACGCTGATCGCCGGCCTTTCGATCGGTCCTGCTGCTCAGTGGGTGACAGTGATTCTCTTTATTGAGGTGGCGCGTCGTGCCAACAAGAATCTCCGGCGTGCCGAGATTTTTACGCTGTTCTACTTAGCGGGCGCCATCATCGTGACCGCGTCTATGGCGCAAGGCCAATTTCAGGGCGGGCTCGGCGCAATTTGGGCGCAGTTCTTCGCCCAATCTGACGCCGCTCGTGCCGCTGGCATCGCCGACAAGCTGCCAACGTGGATTGTTCCGAGCGACCCTGCCGTTCTGGACCAGCGTTCTTTGTTTCTGCCGGAATGGCTGCCGGTCATCGGTCTTGTGGTCTTCACCATGGTGATTGGCCGCATCGACAACATGATTCTCGGTTACGGCCTGTTTCGGTTGACGAGTGACATCGAGAAGCTTCCATTCCCGATGGCGCCTGTGGGTGCTCAGGGCATCATGGCGCTCTCTGAAGAGCAGGACAGTGAAGGCAGTGCGCGTTCTGGGGCCGAGCCTGGCGAGCGAGCTATGCAACAGCAAGCGTCCTGGCGCTGGCGAGTGTTTTCGATTGGTTCGGTGCTCGGAATCGTGTTCGGAGCGATCTACCTCGGTGTTCCAACGGTGACGGGCGCTCTGCTCGACAAGCCGATCACGATTCTGCCGTTGCCGTTCAAGGATTTCACTTCCCAAACGGGGCAGTTTCTGCCGGCTGCAGCGATCGCCATCTCCTTCGATTTAGGCATGTTGCTGCTCGGCATGGTGTTGCCGTATTGGGCCGCCGTAGGCACGTTTGTAGGGCTAGTGATCACAATGATCATGAACCCGATTTTGCATCTGCCCCAGATTGGGATCCTAAAATCTTGGAACCCAGGGGATAACATGCAAACCACCTTTTACAAGAACCAGATGGACTTCTATTTTAGCTTTGCCATCGGTGTGGGCATGGCTATCGCCATCGCTGGTTTTATTTCAGTGGGCAAGGCATGGGCAACCGAGCGCAAACGAGCCAAGCTCGCGGGGCCTCGCAGCCGTATGGCGGCTTTCGATATCCCAGCCGGACGCGGGGATATTCGCACCGTGTTCATTATCGCGACGTACCTCAGCGTGATGGCACTCTACATTAGTGTTTCCACTTGGCTTTTGTACTTGGCTGATGGTGAGGTGTACTGGCCTGTCGTCGGGGTGATGCTGTTTTACGCAATTATCTACACGCCGATCATCAGCTACGTCACGGCCCGCTTGGAGGGCATCGCCGGCGAAGTTCTCAACATTCCTTTTGTGCGGGAAGCGAGCTTCATTTTCTCCGGTTATCATGGGGTCGCTATCTGGTTTCTTCCGATCCCGCTCCATAACTACGGTGCCATGACGGTATTCTACCGCCAGTGCGAGCTCACCGGTACGCGCTTCTGGTCGATCTGGAAGAGCGAGATCTTGCTCACGCCGATCATCGTTGGTGGTTCGCTCTTGTTCGCTCATTTCATCTGGGGCTTAGGCCCGATCCCAAGCCCCCAGTATCTGTTTGCCCAACAATGGTGGGAGGTCACCGCAGCGCAGCAGTCGATCATCTTTTCGTCCACACTCGGGGGCTTTACGGAGTTTGAAGCGGCGTTCAACGGGAATTACGTTTGGGCGGGGGTGGCCGCCGGTGGCATGCTCTTTGGAACGTTTGCGTGGCTCGGTGCGCCGACGTTCTTCATCTATGGCATCGTGCGGGGCCTCAACCAAACTCTGCCGTTCGTCGTGATCCCGCAGTTCGTGGGAGCGTTGATCGGTCGCTTTTACTTTCGCAGGCAGTTTGGGCTCGTCTGGCGCCAGTATGTGCCGGTAGTGTTTGCCGGGTTCGCTTGTGGCATGGGCTTGATAGGTACTCTTGGCATTGGCGCGACATTCGTCTCGAAGAGCGTCTTTACGTTGCCGTTCTAGGCCAGACCCGGTGAGGAGCGCGTTATGACGATGGTAGCCGAGAAAAGTGTAGAACCTGAAGCACAGCAACGTGGAGCGCTCCTGATCCGCGTGCGCGGCGTTTCCAAGATCTATCAGTTGAAGCGCGAGGTTGTTTACGCACTCAGTCAGATCAATTTGGACATCTTTCGCGGCGAGTATCTCTCGATCATGGGCCCTTCCGGCTCTGGAAAGAGCACATTATTTAACATTGTGGGTGCGCTTGATCGCCCGAGCGAAGGGACGGTTCAGATTGGCCCACTCGATCTCACGACGTTGGGCAGCCGTGAGCTTGCCTATGTGCGCTGCAACTACATCGGCTACGTTTTTCAGGCGTACAATCTGCTCCCGTCGCTCAGTGCGCTGAAGAATGTTGCACTCCCTCGCGTGTTCATGGGGGCGAGCCAGGCGGATGCCGACGCCCTGGCTGCTAAGAAGCTGGAGCAAGTCGGCCTGGGTCATCGTCTTGAGCATCGGCCAGGCGAGCTTTCTGGGGGCCAACAGCAGCGGGTGGCCATAGCGCGAGCTCTGGTGAACGATCCCGCGATTATTTTGGCAGATGAGCCCACGGCCAACCTTGATCTCACCACAGGCGCCGAAATCATCGATATCTTGAAAAGCCTAAGCGTCGACCACGGAGTCACCATCATTACCGCCACACACGATCACAAGATGCTGAAGAATTCAGATCGAGTTATCAATATTCGTGACGGAAAAGTGGAGAGCATCAAGCTCCGCGCTGAACTCAACATTCAAGAAGGCGAAATTGAAATCGGCGGCGCTCCGGTTTCGCACTAGCGAAGCGCTTCACGCTTCA
>Ga0105049_10005930_pt1 | contig 14226 bp, 10 predicted proteins | sample MAT06_FD_78087 | JGI IMG/M metagenome (GOLD analysis project Ga0105049, IMG submission 78087) | Freshwater microbial communities from Lake Fryxell liftoff mats and glacier meltwater in Antarctica - MAT-06 | ecosystem: Environmental > Aquatic > Freshwater > Ice > Liftoff microbial mat | place...
GCCGCCGATGACGAAACCCGCAGCAAGATCGTGCCGCTGAATCGGCGCTGGCCACTGGCGGAGGTCCTCGACGCCATGGCGGATTACGCCAGCCGGGTGAGTCGACGCATGACCTTGGAATATGTGCTGTTGGCCGATGATAATATGACCCTCGACCACGCCGAACGTTTGGCTGAAATCGCCGTGGAATTCCGCGCCCACATTAATCTGATTCCGTTTAATCCAGTCATGGCCACCCCGCATCGACGTCCGGACGAAGCCGAGGTCGAGGCCTTTGCCAATGCCGTCACTGCGTTTGGCGGCGGTGTCACCGTACGCGGTCAACGCGGCGCGGATATTGATGCGGCCTGCGGACAATTACGGCAGCGTAATCTGAGCGACGGCGACAACGTACCGCCGGTCTCATCCGAGTCCGATCAAGCGGGCTGATCCGCAAAAAATCAACGATAGGTGTTGAGCAGGGCCTGCGCCTTGTCGACGTATTCCGGCATGCCGTAGGTGTCGACCACCGCCTGCATCAGGCGCTGGGCCGCGAACTTGGCCGTTTCGGCGAATGCGGGGGTGGTGCCGGGAGCCTCATGGGTGATCCAATGGTGGGCGGCAGTGGCGGAGGTGCTTTCCCAGGCGAGACGGGCGGCGTCGCCGATATATTGCCGAACCCCGGTGAAGTCGGCGTTCTGGAATTTCCGCTGCAATTCATCGACGGTAGCCAGGGCCTCCTGGAATTTGGTCTGCTTGACCAAGATCGCCGACTGGGCGCGGGCCTCGCGCACCGGGACATCGGTGATCGCGCTTTCGCGACGGGTCTTTTCGGTATCGATTTTGATCACTTCGAATTTGATGGTTTTGATCTGGTCCGCGTATTCGGCCTGGTAATCCGCATTAGCCCCGGCGCCGGGCAGGACGGGATTATCGAGGAAATCCTGCACTTCGCGCTCGAAGACAGCGAGTTGCGCATCGTCGAAGGCATTGGTGCCGGTGACCCGGCTAAATCCGCTCTGGATGCGGCGCAGGTTGGATCCCGCGCGCAGATCGCGTTCAGCCCGTTCGATCCGAGTTTTGAGGTCACCGTTTAAACGTTCTTGCACAGCCACCGCCTGGTTGGCCAGGAGCGGACTCGCCAACAGGGGATCATTGGGATCGAAGCCAGGCTTGGCAAAGGCCAGTTCTTTAATCTCCAAGATCGCGATTGCCTCGGTGCGCTTTTTTTCGGCGCTGGCCGGATCACCAATGCTAATGGCGGTTTCAATACCATTGATCATCGTTTCTGTCTGGGACAGGGACTGACGGGCAATACTTTCCCGCTCATCGACGCGCAAGACAAACCACCACAAGGCGAAGGCAGTGCCAAAGCCAATACCAACCCCAAGCAGCAGTTTGACCACCAACAGATGCGCTGCTCGCCGCTTGGCCTTTTCAGCGGGAGTCAGGATATTTTTCGCCTTCTTCATCGACCCGCGCGACGTGCGCCGGCGTTCGCTGGCCGACATGCGCTTGCTGCCGCGCGCACCGGCACGGCCACGGCGCGAACTGCGTCCGCTGTCCTCACCCTCGGCCTCGGCCTCGGCACCGTCGCCATCGCCGTCGATTTCCACGATCTGCGCGGTGTATTCATCACCGTGCGGCTCGACCACCTCCAGCCCATCGTCCTCAGGAATGGGGGCGGGGGGGGGATTCATACGGGTCGAACGACGGGACCTGGGCGCAGGCATGGATGATCTCCGAAGGGGCGGCGATCATGATTGACGCGGATGCAGGCACAACGGTGGTGCGGGTGGTCAGGGGATGCCGTGTACCAACCGCCTTTCTCGCAAGACGTTGAGTGATTCCCCGGACGACCAAGGAAAGCGACTCAAACGGTGATGATACGATTGAGATCGTCGAGCAAGGCGACTTTGGGCACCAGCTGATCGGCTTCATCGGGCGTGCACTGCACGTAGGCGGCAACGATGATGCGGTCGCCCGGCATGACCAAGCGCGCGGCGGCGCCATTGACGCACATTTCCCCCGAACCCGGCTTGCCGGGAATCAGGTAGGTCTCGAAGCGGGCCCCGTTGGTGATGTCATAGATCTGGATCTGCTGATACAGACGCATGCCGACGGCTGCGATGAGGTCGGTATCCACCGACAGGCTCCCCTCGTAATTGATGAGCGTCGCGGTCACCGTAGCCCGGTGGAGCTTGGCTTGAAGCATGGGAATCAGCATGGGCTGGGCAGTGAAACCACTGGAGCGGGAAATGCCATCCCCGTTCCGGTTCAGGTTTGCGCAGGTGGCGAGGTCGGAGGCGTCGCCCGCCGCGCGAACAGTTTATGCAGGTTCGAACGATGCTTGATCACCACCAACGCCGCCAAGGCGATGATGAAGACCGAACGCGGCAGATCCTGGCCCCACGGATCCCGGCTGAGCAGGACCTCGGCGATGGGCGCCACCACCGCGGCGACCACCGAAGCCGGCCCCACCGCGTTGCTACGCCCCAACCGGGCGACACAGCAGATTCCCCACACCAGGAGCCAGACCACAAACGCGATCAAAGCGACCAGGGGAAATAATCCGATCAACACGCCTAATGAGGTCGCCACGGCTTTGCCACCACGCAAGCCATGGAAGCAGGTGAAGATATGGCCGAAAATAGCCCCCACCGCCACGGCCAAGGGCAGATAGGCTGCGCCCGGTACTGTCTCGGGGGCCAGCTGCGTAACCACCAGCACCGGTAATAATCCTTTGAGCACATCGGCGGTGAACACGGCGATGAACCAGCGCCCACCCAGAACGCGGCCCGCATTGGTGGCACCCAGGTTGCCCGACCCGTGCTGACGCAGGTCGATCCCTTTGTATTTCCCCGCCATCCACGCAAAGGACAGCGAACCGAGTAGATACGCCGCCACGGGCGCCATCCACCACCAGGTCATCACGGGCGTTTACCGCGCGATTTACGCTGGGCCCGGACGGACTTGGGCAATACCAGCGAGGCCGTGCGCCCAGCCTTGGTCTTGGCCTGGATGACGCGGAACTTGTCATTGCCCTCACGGAATCGGGATTCGCGCGATTTGTATTTGATCACCATCGGAATGCGTCGGAACGGCAGATGTTCGCGCAGCCAATTTTCCAAAAAGCGCGACCACGTCGGATCGATCCAATCGGTGCGGTTGACGAAGACGATGAAGGTCGGCGGCACCCGTTCGGCCTGGGTCATGTAATACGCTTTGACCTCGTGGCCCTGCACGCGCTTGGGGCGGCGGCGGGTCATCGCGACTTCCAGCAATTTATTCAATTCGGCGGTGGTGACGCGGGCGCGAGTTTCGGCGTAGAGTTCGACCGCCAATTTCATGGCTTCGCCCAGATGCGATCCGGTCAGGGCGCAGGTGAAGGTGATTGGCGCAAAACGCAAACCAGGCAGGCGATCGCGCAGCCAGATTACGTATTTTTCACGGGTCGCGCCGGAGGCTTCGGCGAGATCCCATTTATTGACCACGATCACCGTCGGCTTGCCTTCGACCTCGCAATAATGCGCCAACTTCTTGTCGACCGAACCGACTTCGTCGGCGGCGTCCAAGACCAGCAGCACGATATCGCAACGCTGGATCGCACGCTCGGTGCGGCAGGCGGCGTAAAATTCGAGGTCGGCCTCAATCTGGGCTTTTTTGCGCAGCCCAGCGGTATCGATCAAAATGAAATCGCCCTCGGGCCGTTTCAGCGGCACATCAATGGCGTCACGGGTGGTGCCGGCAAGATCGGCGACGATGACCCGATTTTCGCCGCACAAGGCGTTGGTCAGCGACGACTTGCCGACGTTGCGTCGACCCGCGAGGCAGATCTTGATCGGTGCAGCGGGGGCATTGTCGGGATCGGGCGCGGGCGGAGTGGTATCCAGGCCGGTCAGAACGCGGTCGAGCAGATCTTCGATGCCGCGGCCCGCTGCGGCACTGACGCCGACGGCGTCGCCGAGGCCGAAACTGAGGAAGCCATGCACTTCCTGGTCCAGCCCATCGTAGTCAAGTTTATTGGCGACCACGACGACGCGATTTCCGAGCGGACGCAGACGACCAGCGATCTCAAGATCCAGGGGCAGAATACCGCTGCGGCCGTCGACGACGAAAAGGATCCGATCCGCGGTGGCAATGGCGCGCTGGACCTGGGCGTAGACATCGGCTTCGAGTTTGGCCTCGTCGACGATGCCGATGCCGCCGGTGTCGATGATCTCAAAGGCACGGCCTTCGTTGAAACAGCGATGGATCAGGCGGTCGCGAGTGACGCCCGGAGTCGGGTCGACGATGGCGATGGGCTGGCCGGCAAGCCGGTTGAACAGACTCGACTTGCCCACATTGGGCCGGCCGACAATAGCGATAAGGGGCAGGGGCATGACTTTACCGGATCCGCAGTCCGACTTTCAGGGTCTTCTTCGGGCGCTTTCGGGCGCATGAGAGGCGCTTTCAGGGCACTATTTAGGGCACAATGGCCGGAGGTTCCGGCAGAACGACCGGGCCGGGGGGCGCGACAGTGGGCGGCGGAGGCACAACCAGCGCGAGCGGCACGGTAAAATGTGGGACCCCCTCCAGCAAGGCCCAGTCCGGTTTTGTGCCGGCCAATTCCTGCATGATCAGGGCCGCAGCGATGCCCTCCATAGGGCGTTCGGGCAATAACCGCCATGCTTCGGCCAAGCCCACGGGCTGACCGTTCAGCAACGCTTCGGCCCAACGCAGCGACTCTGGCGGGGCCGCCAGTCCAGGAATCAGCAGGCTGCCCTCGCCACCGCGCCGCCGCAGCCCAGATTGCAGCAGCCGGTCCAGCGCAAACGCGAGTGGGTCCTCAGCCACCCAACCGCTTTCAGTCTCGCCGCCCTGCAAGGCCCGCACGGCGGCGGCGCGGTCGCCGTGACCGCGCAAGGCGAGCAGGGCCTGGATGATCGCGGCCTGGCGGGCAGCGGTCGGATCGATGACCAAGCCCAGGTTGACGACCTCGGTACCGGCTTTGGCGAGCAACTGCTCGCGGACCTGTTCGGTCAACGCCATCGCGGCAAAAGGCTCGAAACGAGCCAGGGCGATGAGCTGATCCACGGCCGGAGCCAGAGGGTCGCGCTCCAGCCAGGCACTTTCCAGGGCGCGGAAATGTCCCTGACGCGGGGCGCTGCCCGCAAACGCCCGCCAGCGATCCGCCAACCAGCCGGGACCTTCAGCCGGAGTCGGCTGTGGCGTGCCGCCGCGCAGACAGCCAGCGGCGTGCACCACCAGCCGCAACATCCAGCCGGCGCGACTGCCAGCGGCCAGGGCCCCATCGGCCCCACCGCCGAGATCTAGGGTGGCAAGGCCCACATGCTCAATACCCGTCAACAGCACGGTACGCTGCTGGAGAATAACTCGCGCCGTTACACCACGGGGTGGACGGATCTGAAGGCGGGCTGCTAGCCGAGCGATCTGGTCCAATAAAAGACCATTTAATTCTAGCGCCGGTCCGGCCACCTGGACACGCTCCGTGAATAATTCAATGGCCGCTGCCACGGTATCCAGATCTTGCGGCAGCGATCGCCGAATGACGCCACGCAAACGGCTCCACGCCAGCCATGCATCAATGCCCGGGGCATCCGGATGGGAATCACCCAAAGCCCGCAAGGCCAGGCGCGCATCGCGCTGGGCCTGATCCCAGGCCCAGCCGCTGTCAGGATCCGCCAGCACCGCTAGACGCATCTGCGCCAACGCGTGGGTCGGCGACGCGAGATACTGGTCATCAGCGGCAAGAGCGTGCAATTGTTCGCTATCGCCCGTCACCAGAACTGTGTCGGCGTCACTCGACGAGCGCCGGTCGTCGTGCAGAGACAGCACCACTTCACCGAGATCCGCCGCGGCCTGAAAACCCCAGGTGCGCGTCGCGGGCGCAGGCAAACCATCAATTACCGCGAGGACCTCCGCATTGTCGGCGGTAATATCAAGCCGCAGGCCACGGCGACGGACTTCGACCAGCCGTGGCCCGTGAGCCACCACCGCGCTCCCCAGCAGGCGGACCTGATCCCCACTGGCGATAAATATTTCAAAGGCGAGACGATCCGGCTGCCAGTGAATTTCATAGCCGCTACCAGGCGCGCCTTCATGCAAGACCCAGCGCGTCGCCGCCGGACCGCGGCGGAATTCCATAACCATGCGCCAGGCCCAGGTATCGCGGGGCACCTCGGCGGCCAGGGTCGCCGAAATACGCGCCCGTGAGCGATCAATCAAGGTGGACGGCGGCTTATAGCGCCACGCGATATGGGCCGAGCCGAAAACCAGCACGGTCACGACGATCACCAGCCACATGCCGCGTCGCATGACCATGCCGTGGGCTTCCTACCGCCTCAGGTCCGCTTGCCGCCGCGTTTACCCTTGGCGGGCTTCGGCTCTTTGCTGCGTTTTTGCGCGGGGCCACGCTCGGGCGTTGATTTTTTTGCCGGAGCGGGCTTGCCGCCTGCTCGCGCAGGTTTCGCTGCCTTACTGCCTTGGCTGCCTTGGCTGCCTTGGTCCCGACTTTTACGCGGCGGTCCGAGGCGTGCGAGATCGGCGCTGATGCTTTCACCACCACGCGGCCTTTCGCCATCGTGCGGCGACTGAGCCTCCGCGCGTTGACTGGCCTGCGCACGCGGACCGGCTTTGCCACGGGACATATCCGTAGCAATCGACGTCGCCGCATCGCTGTCAGTACCGTCAGCACTGCGCTGCGCCACCTGAGCCTGCGGGCTCGGATGGAAACGATCCAGGCCAAACGTGACTTCGCTGCGATCAATATCGACCGTATTGACTAACACGTCGACTTCGACGCCGGGTCCCATGACCTTGCCCGACCGCGAGCCGATCAGGGCGAATCGCTCTGGGTCATACACAAAGAATTCATCGCCGAGATCGCGCACCGGCAAGAAACCTTCCAGGCCGGTTTCCATTAATTGCACATACAGACCGCCGCCATTGGCGCCAGTGATCACCGCGGGGAAGACCTCGCCAATGCGGGCAGCCAAATAGCGCGCGCATTTACGCGCATGCAGGGTGCGCTCGGCCTGTTCGGCGCGTTGTTCCAAGCCACTCGATTGGCGACACAAAGCATCCAGGTACTCATTACGCATTTCGACATCGCCATAGTCCTTGAGCTTCAAGGCACGCTTGACCAGGCGATGCACGAGCAGATCCGGATAACGGCGAATCGGGCTGGTGAAATGGCAATAACTGTCGAATGCCAGGGCATAGTGTCCGATATTGTCAATCGCGTAGACGGCCTTTTTGAACGAACGCAGGCACATGAAATTCATTACTAGGCGCGCCGAATGCGGCTCGGATTCAAGCCGTTTGAGAATGCGCTGCAGACCAAAACGATCCTGAACCCCGGCGGCGTCGATGCCGTAGGCTTCGAGCACCTTGGCGAACTGTTCAGTGCGATCGGGATCGGGCGGCGCGTGGATGCGGTAGGTGCACGGGAAACCCTGCTTTTCCAGCCAAGTCGCCACCGCGCGATTGGCCAACAGCATGCATTCTTCGATCAGCTGATGCGCAATATCGGTGGTTTCCTGACGCACCATTTCGGGATTGCCTTCGCCATCGAGGATGAAGCGGTATTCCACCGAATACAAATTCAGCGCCCCCGCTTTTTCGCGGGCACGGCGCAAACCTTGGGCGATACCGCTGACTTCGCGCACGGTGGACACCAGATCCTCGGGCCATTCGCCGGCGTCGCCTTCGAGCACGGCCAGAGCCTGCTCATAGGACATGCGATGCCGCGAATGAATGATCGATTCGCTCAGGCGAGTATTGACGAGCTTGAGATTGCGATCGAGCTCCATGAAGGCGCTGAGCGCATAGCGGTTTTTATGCGGAACCAGGCTGCACAGCCCGTTCGACAGCACTTCAGGCAGCATCGGAATGACCCGATTGATCAAATAGATCGAGGTCCCACGCGCTGCGGCTTCGGCATTCAGCGCCGTATCTTCGCGCACGTAATGACTGACGTCGGCAATGTGCACGCCCACGATCCAGCCGCCACCCGGCCGGGCCTCTAGGCTGATAGCATCGTCGAAATCTTTGGCTGTTTCGGGATCGATAGTGAAGATCAATTTTTCACTGAGGTCTTCACGCTGGCCCAGACGGAGATTATCGCTGAAAGCCGCGGCCTCTTTCTCAACTTCCTGCGGAAACGGCGCCGGCAGATCGTGGACCAGACAGGTATAGGTGAAATCGGTCACTTCGGGCGTGTCCGCCGCAAGCACACCGTCAATAATCACCCCGGCCTGACCATTGCTGTCGATGGTCAAGGTGCCGCGCACGCGGTCCCCGGCGCGATAGGTCCGATCAAAAGCCGCTGTGGTCGCCACGACGGGCATTTCCCCATCGCGACGATTATCGGGCACGAAAACCAGACCGGCGGGCCGCACATTCACCAAACCCACTACGATGCGCCCCGCGCGGCGCAGAATGCGGGTGACCAACGCCTTGCCATCTTCCGACAACATGACCTGACACACATCGCCCGCGCGCGCGCCGATGGTCATGCGCGGATCGACGGGGACCACTTCGCCCTCGGGCAAGCGCGCCTGCAAACCGGTACCGATGGTGGCCGCCTCAATAATCGCCGAATGTTCGCCGCCCGCACCCGAGGGCAAATAGCGCCCAGGCCGCACTTCCAAAACTTGACCATTGCTAACCAGTTCGCGGAAATGGCTCCCCAAAGCCCGCGCCCCATCGCCACTGAGCCCCATCAAGCGCCCGACCTGCGCCGCCGTGCCGCCGCCAGCGATGCTGGCCAGCACGCGCATGACCTCGGCCGCATCGATTGCCGGCAACGGTCCGGACGCTGACCGCGAACCCCGACCGCGCGAGCTATCTCGACGGCTATCCCGACGGTCATCCCCGCGCCCAGGCTTACGCCGCGCACTCGTTGAATTGTCAGCAGATGCGGCGGACTCGCGGGAACCTTTGGTCGACTTGGGGCGGCGGGGAGCCATGGGCTACCGATATCCTTACGGCACCCACGCCCACAGCCGACATGGCCGCCGCGCGGGGCTCGGAGCATCGTGACGGCACCCGGCGGGCCGCAACCCCCGGTCTATGGGGAGGATCGACGCGGCACGAGGTGGCACCAGATTGCATGGACCCAGACTTGGGCCAAGCCACGCGCGGCCGGATACACAAGACCTTACTGCTCACCGCCTATCGCTTAAGCAGGCTGCCAAGTTCCACGTGCCTCCGCTCTATCCATCTTTGCACGCCGCCCCCCGTCGCTGTCCCCCGCCCTGCTGAGTCTTTTGTGCTTAAATCACTGATCAAACGCCTGCTCGCCCCCTTGTTCTTTCGCCTGCATTCACGGGCGCACGGCAAGACTTTGGAAGTACGTTTTTGGCGCACCTGGGCCCCCAAACGTTGGCTGGCATTGGCAGCAACAATTTCAGCAACGCTTGGATCCCAACGCCGAAGTCACCGGCCACCATCGCACCGTCCTGGAAGCGATTCATTCCCCAGAGCTGCGCATTCTTGATGTGGGGGCGGGCCCGATTTCGGGAATTCACCCGCGCTTCCAAGGCCAGCCTCTGCACATTCGCGCCTGCGACCCGCTCGGCGACGACTATCGCCGCATTCTCGATGAGAATTCCATCACCCCGCGCGTTGTCAAGGAAACCGTGCCCGGCGAAAACCTCAGCCAGCATTTCCGCGACGAGCGTTTCGACTGGATCAATTGCGACAACGCCCTGGACCACAGCGAATCTCCCCACCGCGTCATCGACGAAATGGTCGCCATCGCCGCCCCCAGCGCGACCATTTCCCTGTACCACGGAATCGACGAAGGTCTCAACGAGGGCTACCGCGGCTTCCACAAGTGGAATATCCGCCCCGTTGCCGGTCGCAGTGATGCCTTCACCATTTTCAATCCCCACGAATCCCACGCCTACACCACCACGTATCGCGGCTTCGCGGTCACCGTTGAGGGGCAGGGGCGGCATGTCCTTTGTCTGCTGCGGCGCTTGGCAGAGGGCCAATAAGCTCGTAAGAGAGCAATTATTTCTTCAGGTTGGTCGCAAGTTGTTAGACATTTTGGATTACTTTCTTACTACAACAGTCCCCGATAATTTATCATGCCACCCCTGCTTGCGTTTATCAAAGCCGACCCAGATAAATCCTAGTCCCAACGGCAGCGCCGAAAGGAAATAAGCGAGGTAACGACCGATACACTGACCAACTGAAGGGTTATTCCCAGTTTCACGGTCAACTATCTTCATGCGTAAGGCCATTTTTCCAGGTGTCGCTTGTTTCATAAACCAGAAAGCGGTGACAGCAACCACCGGGAAGACAAATGACAAAATAAAGTCCATCGGGCCATGAAAAATAACATCGGCATCGGAAGACCAGTACTCATCCCCGTACATTGCGGTCAACAACGGCCATGTGATCACTCCGATGAGGAGCGAGTCGATTATAGTCGCTCCGACCCGGGGCCAAAAACCGACGTATTGGATCCGCACATCTTGCGCATCTACCGGCAGCGCCTCGATCTCATCGTCGTTGGAATGAGGCGTCGAGTATGGATTATTCATGATTTTATTATTACCGCAGCACTCCCTTACCGCAAAGATTTATTACTTAAATAGTATTCAAGGGCCCGGCCGTAGAGGCTCTCCCACCGTCGACGCATGCTTCATCGGCATGAAAAGAAGCGAATCAAAGGAATCGAGTGGAATCGAGGACATGCACAGGATGCCTCCATCCACGCATGCCGATCGAGCCAAGAGAGAGGCGTGGGGCCGAGGCGGCCCATGACTCCAGGCCCATCGCCGAACAGAATTTTCAACAGGAAATTCTGTTTGCATTCCCCGGTGCACGGTCATTAGGCTGCCGCCTTGTAACCGAATCCATCCGCTCAGGACCCACCATGGCCAAGCATCTCATTTCACCCTGGACTTCCCAGGCCATTCGACGTTGGCAACTCGCGGTGATCGCCATCCTCCCCTTCGTCAGCGCAGGATGTGGCTCGGGTGATTCCCCGTCCGCTCAATCCATGGACCCCACGCATGCTGACCTGCACGGCGTTGCCTTCGATCCAGCCACCTCGGATCAATTTTCCGGGACGGCCCTGAGTGGTCTCACCAATGACGTCGTCATGTTTACGTTCATCACGGGAGGTAGTGATTACGATATACCCGTGGAGATTACCCAGGTCACCGTCGAAGTTGACGGCAAGAACCTGCCCTGTTGGCATTTTCAGCTGGAAGGATTGTTGGCCAAGGACACCTCGGGAGCGATCAGAATTATTGGCGGTACCGTCGTAATCGGCGGGGAGAATGGTGGCGGTGGCGTAACCGTGCTGCAGGTATTCGACCGCGAGCCACAGACGCTTCTGCCGGCGCCGCCCATTGCAGATGGAATGGCCTTCGAGCCCTATCCCCGTCAGCCAGGCGACGAAACGGTTATTACGCTGCATGCAACCGCGCCAACTGGGGCCACTGGATGCTTTTTGTTGCGCCATTCCAGCCCCGGCGTCGTCGGCGTCGTCGTGAGCACTCAGAATCGTGATCAGTGGATCCTGCCCGGCGCGGCCATGCCATTTCAGGCGCGCTACCTGCTTTCATCTGATCGAACAATAAACCATGGTGGCTACCGCTTGAGCAGCGCTCCTGGCGGATGACCTGGCGGAGGGGCAATAAGACCCTGGCTACGCACATTATTTTTGCGGCGTAATGGTCGCCGGAAACAATCCCAGGTGACCATCGCGGTCATCGAGCACGATGGGGGCGACGGGCGCATCACGCAGGGCGAACAGCAGCAGGTCGCGTTGGGGTCCCCAGCGGACGAAGGTGCCGATGGATTGTCCGAGTTTCTCCATTGGCCCAACGGACGCGTGCCAGGTGCGCCCTTGATCCAGGCTGCGCAAAATTCCCTGCGGACGGGTCCAGGCGTACCAGCGGCGCGGTTCACCCAGGGCGATGAGGTCTTCGACCTCGCATCTAGCAGGTAAACCGCAGGGACTCAGAGTGGTCTCTCCCGCGCTATCGCGGCGCAAAAGTTGATTCTTATCCGGCGGCAGGAAAATGAGGTCGCCGTCAAGGTTAAAGGTCTGCTGCCACGCCCAGCCTTTGCCGTGATCCGCAATGCGGACAAAGGCATCGCTACCGGGATAGAGGACCCAGGTGCCTTCCTTGCGGCCACGCCACGAGGTTATAACCAGACCGTCGGGACAGGCACGAAATGTCATAACCTGTTCCTCCCGGGCCAATTCCGTCCAGGTTTGGCCGTCATTGCTGCTCGCCCAAATAATCCCAGGGCCTGGGCGACGGTTGCCTTCGCGGCGCACGGCCAGCCAGCGGCCGGACAGCTCACGGCCGAAAGCGTCCGGTACTTTTCCATCTTGCCAGGGAAGGACCGTCCATTGTTTGTTCTGCAAAATGTGTACACGGTCGCCGTAATCCTCACCCATCACGGTATCTCCATACCGCACTAGCTCCGAATAACTATTTTTAGTAGGTATGAGGCTCCATTCTTGACCGCCATCCTGACTTAGGCGAATAGCGTCACGATACAGCATGCCGATATCGTCACCTAAATCATATATCCCCTTCACGGTCGCGGCCGCCGGCAAAGTGGCCGTAGTCAGGCGCTGGGCGATAAGGTCGAGGTCGACCGTTTCCGGTAAGGCAGGGATGTTCGCCGTCGCTATGCGCTGAACCTTGGCCGCCTCTTCTGCCGCCGCGACGGCCGTATTGGCACCGGCGACTTCCGTTTTCGTATGCTCCAGGTCGTCGTCGAGTGTACTGATTTCAGCGCGCAGAGGTTCGAGTTCGCTCAGGTCCAGCGGGAGGATCGTGGGCGCGATGCTCAGGCCTTCGATGGTGCGCAGCAGATCAAGAACACGCTCGGCTTCGCGGCGATATTCTCCACTCGCATCAGACGCAATCGCCTGCCATGCGGCCACGGCAGGATTTGCCCGGGCAGATATAATTTCAGCTGGCGCTCGCTGGTGTCGGCGGCCTTCGGTATATCCCAGGATGACGCCGATGATCAGGGTGCTGACGGCAACGGGAATCAGCCATCCAACAGCGAGGCGCCGCAGGCGGATCCGCGGCTTGGCGCGTACGGCGCGGGCATGTGCAGGTTGTTCTTCGCGCAGCAGGGCCGCGCAATCCTCGGCCATCAACGCTGGATGGGCCATGCGCTGGCGGCGATCAAAGGCAGTCGCGGCGCGAATGATCTCGGCAAGTTCGGGCGGCAGCCACGGTGCCCGTTCCCGCAGGTCTGGTGCTGGAGTCGTGGCAACGCGGGTCATGACCGCCAGCGCCGAATCGCCGCCGACAAATGGTATTCCCGTCACTAGGGTAAAGAGCGTGGCACCCAAGGCATACACATCGCAGCGCACATCAATCGCGGCATCGCCGCGCGCCTGTTCGGGGGCCATGAAGGCGGGCGTGCCCATCACGACACCCGTGGCGCTGACCGTGCGACCACCGATCTGATGCAGCGCGGTGCCAAGATCCGTTAGCTTCACGTCGCCACGTGCCGTGACCATAATGTTGGATGGCTTGATGTCGCGGTGGACGAGACCGACATCAGCAATAGCTGCCGCGCCGAGGGCCGCCGCGTGGATGATGCGCAACGCTTCCGGAATCGGCAGACGGCCGCCGTGCTGTTCCAGCAGGCGCTGGGCATCCACGCCCTCGATCCACTCCTGGGCGATGTAACACCATTCGCCATGCTGACCACAATCATGGACCTGCACCACGTGCGGACTGTGGATGGATCCGGCCAGCCGTGCTTCGCGAAATAGCGGCTCGGTATCTAGGCCGAGATCGCGATGAAAAACTTTCAGGGCGATCCGTCGCCCGACCGATTCCTGAATCGCGCTCCAGACCGTGGCATGGCTGCCGGTTCCGGACGCATGTTCGAGGCGAAATCCGGGGATAATGGGCGGCGTGGTCATGGCCGAATTGGTTCTGGAAAAAACGTAGTGTGTTCGTCGTCGATAATTATGCGCCGGATCATGCCATCCGACCCTTGATAAAGAAGTCGCGGCGGAGTCGTGGCGGTAATCGCCAGGGGAAACCAGCGCAAGTCTGAGGTCACTGCCGTTGCGGCCTGGAGCGCAGGGGCAGCGCGCAACCACTGTTTCCCGCCGTCGCTACTGTGCATAAGTCCATACGATCTACTGAATGCGTACAGCCACAGGGGATTGGTTGGCAAGCGTGCCACGCCAATAATGAATCCGTGGTTTTCCGTGGTGCGAATACCGCCCAAGCC
>Ga0105049_10005932_pt1 | contig 14223 bp, 11 predicted proteins | sample MAT06_FD_78087 | JGI IMG/M metagenome (GOLD analysis project Ga0105049, IMG submission 78087) | Freshwater microbial communities from Lake Fryxell liftoff mats and glacier meltwater in Antarctica - MAT-06 | ecosystem: Environmental > Aquatic > Freshwater > Ice > Liftoff microbial mat | place...
GTTTTTTGGGAGGGTTCTGAGGTTTTAGACCTACGAGGTTTCTCACTACACTACTGCTGCCGAATTAACTTTTTCAACATTACACTAGCTCCCTGGCCCGGCGTTTCCAACATCATCGTATAGTACCCACTGGGCAAATCACCTGTCTGAATCTGGAAAGTTTGATTCCCCGCGACAACCTGCACAGGATAAACCAGGCTCTGAATACCAAAAGCATCGTACAGCACGATGCGCCCTTCAAACGGCGATTGGCTGTCAAAAGCCACATTCAGCTCCGTTATGAATGGCACCGGCGACACGCTTACCTTGCTTACGTTCTCCACAATGGATGTTCCCGTCAATTCCGGGCAACTGAACCCGCGCACGATCTGCCCGCGGATTTCGCCATTCGGATATTGGTCTGTGGCCAGCAGCACATACGTTTCGCCCAATTCAATGGCCACACCGTGGCTGGCCATAATCTCTTGTATGCCCGGCAAAACAGGTTTGTTGATGGGCATTGGATAAATCGCGCTGCCATTCATGGTCGCAGGTGCCTGGCAAATCAATGCCTCGGTGGGCGGCCCGCTCAAACGGTCGTAAATAACCTTGTAGTTTAAATAACAATTGGCTTGGTCGACAGAAGCCATGCCGACACCAATGCCCGTGGAATTCGTGGGCGGCACCATTTGCTCCTTGCACAAATCGAAAGCATAACCTTTGCGCAGGCTGTTCTTCATTTGGCCGCGGATTTCGCCATTGGGGTGAGATGCCGTCTTCGCGCTCAGGTACAAACGACCCTGCGCAAAATCGGTCAGGTGACTGCCATCAATTTTGTAGGTTTTATGGTACAAGCCTAGGGTAGGCGTGTTATCCAAGGTTACAAAAACGGGCCCATTGATGCCCGGTGCCGCGATATGTATATCCACAGATGTTGGGGTAATACCATTGATAAAAACGGTGGTGCTGATGCTGTCGAGTGTTTGGTTAAGCATGTTGTGGCTAAATCCAAAACCAGGGGTATTTCCGGGGTTGGGGATTTGTTGAACTTTGTTTATTGGGGAAAAAGAAGTGAAATAACCCAAAAAATCAAGTTGCCCGCGGATCTCCCCATCCGGGAAGTTTTCCGTTTTAAAGAGTACATAGAACTTTCCCTCACGCAGGTCGCGCAAGGAATTGGGCGGCAGCTCACTCAGTTCTAACAGCCCCTGCAAAAAACCACCGCCGTAGCCTGGTAACAAGTGTACGAAGGTGCCGTTCTCTCCAGGATAACCCCTGTACAAGGCTACTTCCGTAACAGGGCTGCTAAGATCCCTGATCAAAAAGGCATATACCAAGTCTTCTGACCCCGTAGGGAAGTGAAAGCCGCCAAAACCATAAGCAGGTGCGACCACAGCAGGAACCACCTCATCGCCCGTCAAGATTCCCTTGAAGTCCAAATCCGTCTCACAAATAAATTGGCCCCGAATTTCGCCGCTTGGGTGCGCAACGGTGCTCACTGTAGCATACACACGATCAGGTAGCAGGTTTTGAAGCAGTTCGACCGGAATTGATACCTCACCATTCAAACGCCGGCCATTTACAGTCGGCATCAAATCGACTAATAAGGCACCCGTTTCACCTGTTTTGCCAATGTGCAGGCTTACTGCTGTGATGTCGTCTTGAATGTCGACCATCAACCCTGCAACGGTCATTTTGCTTCTATCCGGGCTGTAAATAAGGGTAATCAGTCCCTTGCCAACAGTAGCCACGGCCGGGATTTGTTCATCACCATTCAGTTCCGCATGGAATACCAAATGGGGCAACTGAGCGATTAGGGCCGAGGAAAAGAAGCTTGCGACGCAGAAAGCAAGCAGGAATTTGTGTATCGTTTTTTTCATGGAAAATTGTTTAAGTAGCAAAAATAGGGAACTAAGGAGTGACGATCACAGTAATTTACGGATGTGCATAATATTGACCTATTATTACCCTGGCCTTATTCACCGTGGTCGCTCAAAAAGCTGTTACGCAATTTTTGTTCAAGCCAAAAGCCTGCTTTACGCTCTAATTCATCTAATAATGGTTCAATGCGCCTCCAACCAATTATCCCCAACCCCCATCTCTACCAAAATCGGCACCTTCAAACCCGGTAACGCCGTTGTCATTTTATCAAAAATAATGGGCTTCAATCGCTCCAATTCGTCTTTCCTGACATCAAACACCAATTCGTCATGCACTTGCAGGATCATCTGCGATTGGAACCCGCCGTCGCGCATGGCTTGTCTAATATTAATCATGGCTACTTTAATAAGATCGGCAGCGGAGCCCTGAATAGGTGTGTTGATGGCTACGCGCTCGCTCATGCTGCGCATCATGCCGTTGCGGGAATTGATGTCGCGCAAGTACCGGCGGCGGCCGAGCATGGTTTCAATGTATCCTTGCTTGCGGGCGGTTTCAACGATGCTGGTCATGTAACCGCGTAAGCCAGCGTACTCCCGGAAGTAGTTGTCGATCAGCTCTTTGGCTTCAGCGCGCTTGATGCCCAACTGCTGACTCAAATTGGTCGCTCCGGCACCGTAGATAATGCTAAAATTGACCGTTTTAGCGGCCCGACGTTGTTCAGCCGTCACCTCTTCCAATGGTACCCCATACACGCGCGCCGCTGTGGCGGTGTGAATGTCCAGGTTGTTTTGAAAAGCATCGAGCATGGCTTCGTCGCCGCTGATTTCAGCAATCAGGCGCAGTTCTATCTGAGAATAGTCGGCAGACAGCAGTACGTGATCTTTGTCGCGGGGAATAAACGCTTCCCGCACTTTTCGGCCCTCTGGCGTTTTGATGGGGATGTTTTGCAGGTTCGGATTTTGACTGCTGAGTCGGCCCGAGGCCACCAAAGCCTGGTTGAAAGAAGAGTGCACCCTGCCAGAGCGCGGATTGATCAGCGCGGGCAAGGCATCCACATAAGTGGATTTGAGCTTCATCAAGCCGCGATGACCCAGGATGTCGGCGCATATTGGATTTTCTAACGCCAAATTCGAGAGGATTTCCTCATCGGTGGAATATTGGCCCGACTTCATCTTTTTGCCCGAATATGGGAGCTTTAGCTGGTCGAACAGCACTTCACCTACCTGCTTGGGGCTGGCAATATTAAAATGGAAGCCCACTTCGGCGAGTATTTTTTCTTCCAGGGCAACAATTTGCACCGCCAGTTCGCCGGAATATTCCTTCAAAAAATCGGGGTCGATGCGCACCCCTGCGTGCTCAATGTCGGCCAGCACTTTTACCAGTGGCGTTTCCACTTCATTGAACAACTTGACCAACACAGCACCGCCTTCTTCAAGCTTGGGTTTCAGCACATCGCGCAGCCACAAGGTAATGTCGGCATCTTCTGCTGCATAATCCTTGACAACCTCAATCGGCACATCGCGCATGGTGCCTTGTTTGGCACCTTTTGCCCCAATAAGCTCCTCGATTTTTACCGGGGAGTAGTTGAGCATGGTTTCCGCCATGTAATTCATGTTGTGGCGCAGATCGGGTTCCAGCAGGTAGTGGGCCAGCATGGTGTCCCAATACGGGCCGCGGAGTTCGCAGTCGTAGTTTTTGAGGACAATGGCGTCGTATTTAAGGTTTTGCCCGATTTTTTCAATCGCTTCGTTTTCAAACAGCGGCCTGAATTCTTCCACAATTTTTTGGGCTTCGGCACGGTCGGCCGGGATGGGTACATACCAGGCATCATGGGTTTTTACGGCGAAGGAAAAGCCCACCAGATCGGCCTGGGTAGCATCAAGCGCCGTGGTTTCCGAATCGTAGGAAAATGCCTTGGCTTTGCCCAATATGCCAATAAGTTCGGCCCGTTTTTCAGGTGTGTCGGCCAGGTGGTAGGCATGTTCCGTATTGTGGATGTTGTGTGAAGCGCCCCTGGCACCAACTTGTTGGACGGAACCAGTGGATTGGTCTTCCATTTCGCTGTCGCCAAAAAGGCTGCCCTGGGAACCCGCGCCAGTGCTGGGAGCTGAAGTACCCCGTTTGCTGCCCTTCGCCGCAGGTTTTGAGGCATTGGTAGCGGGGTTTGTCTGCTCTACTTCCAAATTTCCAGTTGAGCTTCTTAAAATAGAATCCGCCAGGCTCTTAAATTCCAGTTCGTTAAAAATCTCGATCAATTCCGCCCGGTTGTAAGGCTCTATTTCATAAGCTTTGTCGTCGAACTGAATGGGGGCATTGATATCAATGGTTGCCAGCCACTTGGAAAGCGTGGCTTTTTCGTGTTGGGTTTTGACGATTTCCTGTTGCTTGCCCTTCAATTTATCCGCGTTGGCAATCAGGTTTTCGATGTTGTCGAACTCCGCCAGGAGCTTGGCGGCCGTTTTTTCACCGATGCCCGGTAGTCCGGGGATATTGTCCACCGCATCGCCCATGAGGCCGAGCATGTCGATCACCTGGTCGACCCGTTTTATTCCCCAGCGTTCGTAGACTTCTTTTTCGCCCCAAATTTCAATCTCGTTGCCAGAGCGTCCGGGTTTGTACAGGAAGATATGTTCCGACACCAATTGGCCAAAGTCTTTGTCGGGGGTGACCATGTACGTATCGAAACCTTCTTTTTCCGCTTGTTTGGCCAGGGTGCCAATCACGTCGTCGGCTTCGTAATTGGGTACAATAACCACCGGAAGGTTCATAGCCTCAACGATGCGTTTTACCCAGGGAATGGCAAAAGAGATGTCTTCCGGTTGGGCTTCCCGATTGGCTTTGTACGCCTCAAATGCTTCGTGCCGGAAAGTACCGCCTTTGGGGTCGAACACAATGGCAATATGTGTGGGGTTTTCCTTTTGCATCATGTCCAACATGGTGCGCATAAAACCATGTACCGCCGATACGTTCCAGCCTTTGGAGTTCAGCAGTGGGCGGGCGATGAAAGCGAAGTGGGCGCGGTAGATGAGCGCGTGTCCGTCGAGGAGGAAGAGTTTTTTTGCCATAATTAGGAGTCCCGTCTGTTGTCCAATAATGCGACAACTTCAATTTCGTCAGGTTGAATTTGGTAATACAAAGATGTCTGGGGTGTGATTACGCAGCGGCGCAGTGTAGGGAATTGTTCAGAAAGAGGATAAGAAAATGAAAAGGCTGCAATTGTCTCAACAGCACTTTCAATTTTCAATAAGAAATTATATCTGACTCGCGGCGACCATTCAAGCTCAAGATAGTCAGCCAAATCGGTCAGTTGATCAGCGGCTTGTACCGAAAAAACAACCGTCATCCTTTTAGCTTTTGTATAAGTGCATCAAAAGCTACGGTCTTTCCTTCTTTTGCTTGTTGCACACCAGCCAATATGCTGCTTTTTTCACGTTCGCTGAGGTCCTGCCACCAATCATGCTTTGGGAAAAGCAGGTTTTCGATTTGATGAATCACGGCCTCGTCATCCACTTCAGCCAAGTGTTCGAGTATGTTGAGCTTGCGGGCTTCGAGTGTAGCTGCCATTTTTGGTATCTTTTGTGCAAAGTTACAATTTTTCAGGAAGGATAATTGCCTTGATTTATTTCCCCTTCTTTCCCTACATTTGCCCACAGCAACCCAGCACCCAAGCCGCAACTTATGCCGCAACCATACCAGGTCTTCACCATTTACGCCCGCGAGGATGCCCAATACCTCGAAGAATTGCGGGGGCAACTGCGCCCCCTCGAAAACGCTGGGCGTATTAAGGTGTGGAGCGACCGGGAGATCAACCCAGGCGCGGATTGGGAGAAAGAAATCATCAGAAAACTTGACACTGCCGACATTATATTGATCCTGGTCAGTTCCGCTTATTTCAACTCTGCCTTTATCCACGAGGTGGAAATTAAATACGCCCTTAAGCGCCATGAAGCCGGGGAAACCAGGGTGCTGCCCATCATTGTGCGTCCCTGTGCTTTTGGCGACGACCCGGTTATCAGTCGCTTGCAGGCATTGCCCACCGACGGAAAGCCGGTAACTGACCAGCGCTGTTGGCCGGAGCGCGACAGCGCCTGGTTGGATGTGGTGTCAGGGGTAAAACGCACCCTGACTTTACTGGAAAAGGCTGAAAAAGATAAACAACAGGCGATATTGGCTGCCCAGCACAAGGAGGCCGCCGAGACTGAACAGGCTAAAATGGATGCCGAACGCGGAGAAGCCGAGCGCCAAAAAGCTGACAAACGCACACTAGATGCCGCGAAGCGCCGCGAACGCGATGCAGCAACCAAGGCCGCAGAAACTCAAAGGCTACAAACTGAAAAAGCTGCTGAGGAAGCTGCCTGGAATCAAGCCACGGTTGCTAATACCGTGCCTGGGTATGAGACTTACCGCGCGCAATACCTACACGGCGTGTACGCGCGGGAAGCACTGTCGCGAATCAAAGCCCTCAAAAAAGATGATGGATCACTTTCTACTTTCGGGATTTATAGCGCATTTGGTGTGGGTATTTTGTTGGTCGTGTTGGGTATTTGGTTGACGCCAAAATTGATTGATAGGGTTTTTGGCGGCAAGGAAAGCAATATTCAACTGGTGGATAGTACGCAATTCGGTGGCATCAAGATTGGTGTGCGGAAGCCTTCAGATACTACGACAACGGTGCCGCAGGGGTTGCGGCCGCTTTCGCGATCGGTGTTGCCGCCGAATGTGACAGTGGGTACGGCAGTGAATAAGAATACAGTACAGGACCCAAGGCAAAAAACTAGCATAGAGGCTGTTGATAAATTAATTGGTAAGTCGAACAACAGCGGTGTTGGCAGTTTAAAGGCGGTGCGCGTGCCAACTGCCTTTAGTCCCAATGGCGATTTTGTCAACGATCTATTGCTGGTGAGCGGTCAGAAAAACTCTACGGCACTGGTGTTCAGGATTTATGATCGCTGGGGAAAAATAGTGTATGAAGCCAAGGATTTTGCCTTAAACGACCCAAAGACAGGCTGGGATGGGACTTTCCGTGGTAAGCCCATGGATCCTGGCGATTTTTCCTGGGAACTGGAGGTGAAATATGTCGATGGGGCGAGAGCGATGTACAAAGGGAATACGACGCTGATACGGTAAAGCGATCCTATTCAATCAATGAGTGCCAACAAAAATATCTACAACAACAGATTTAATATTAAGGGCAGGTGCCGTGCAAGCAGCCAAGTCATACTGATTTGAACTTTCCAAAGCTGGCAAAGAATACGGCAGTATTCGTTTTTCGTTTAGCAATTAGTCGATCGTTTTCTGCTGCATTTCTACCAGCGTTGAACTTCCCGAAAGTCTTGAAACTTTCGGGAAGTCGCGCTTGGCTTTGGTTGGTGCGCAGCGAAGAAATTGCTATTTCAATTTGATGACAGGCTTTAACTTGTACGCCCCGTTTCCTTGAACCAATACCGATGCCTGCGCATCGAAGTCAATTACAAAAGTGTTCAGGTCCAATCCCAGGTTTTTGTCAATCTTCACTTTAAGCCCGGATTCCTGGGCGCTTGGTGTTTCGAGTGGATAGATGATACTGTCTTTCATGATGGAGTTGTTGGGCCCCAAAATGAAACGAACCTCTTTCAGTAGGACGGCGGGTAATGGGCCGAAAGCAAGCAGGGTATCAACGCCATTTTGAAAGTCCAGAAGGTTGTAAACTCCTGCATTGGTCTGTAGCAATATCCACTTTGATGTATCTTGAGCGGTTTTGACCCTGATTTCCTGGATGTCAACGTTTACTTGCTGGTAATCTCCTGGGCCATCGGTGAGGCGGATGTGCAGGGTGGTTTGGCCAGTATCTTTTTTGCAGGAAGCCATACCCAGTGCTAGGGTGAAAGCGAGTAATAGCAATACGGATTTATTCATGATTATTGAATCGGATTGAGTAGTGAAAAGGGGATAACGCAGTTTGGAATCAATGTATTTGAATCAACTGGTGATTCATAATTCTCAGCAGACAGCTTGTTCCTTTTCCTCGTTGACATTTTCAACCACGCACAGCAATAACCGACCTTCCCTTCATGCTACTTGCACATTTCAGCTAAAATTAGCCAAGTATCGACTACCTTTGCCCCAATATAAGTTCCTTTCCGGTTTTTTGATTCATCCCAAAAAAAGCCTGGATATTGGATATTTTTTGACATAATCATCCCTTCGCTCTGTGAAACGAGTCCAACTAGCCGCCGTACAATCGGCGCGCAATACCGATAATATCGTCATCCTCGCCGAAAAAGACAGGCTTGACATGTTAGACGCAACCCTTGCGCCCCACGAATCAGCGTTTCTTCGACAAGCGGCAGCCCAGGAAGTCCGCAGTTTTTTTTTCCCCCGCAGTGAAGGCTCTGTTTTTGTTCGCGTATTGAAACCCGAACCCGACCCCGCCATCGCATGGGAAGATGCACGCATTGCGGGCAACGAATTGCTCCGCGAACTCCGACAGTACAAAATAGACTCCGTGACCTTGCGGAACTTATGCACCCAGGATCGCTCCTTGCCTTTTGCTGAAGGATTGGCCTTGGGGAGCTACCAATTCCTGAAATATTTTTCAGAGCCTGCCAAAAAAGAAAAAGCCCTGCATGAAATTCGGATAGAAGGCCCAACAGCATCAGCAGAGACCATTTTAGAGGCGAATGCTTTGCTGGATGCCGTTTTCCTCACCCGCGATTTTGTGAATGAACCCCTCTCCCATTTTAATGCACTCCAATTTTCGGATGCGATCAAGGCTGCCGGAAAAGAATACGGGTTTTCAGTAGAAGTTTTCGGCAAAGAAAAAATAGAAGCCCTGAAAATGGGTGGCTTATTGGCCGTCAACAAAGCGAGTAGCGTCCCGCCGCAGTTTTGTATCCTGGAATGGAATCCTGAAAACGCAAAAAACGCAAAACCGCTGGTGCTCATCGGCAAAGGCGTGGTGTACGACACGGGTGGCCTCAGCCTCAAGCCCAGTGAAGGCATGGACTACATGAAATGCGACATGGCAGGCGGCGCTTCGGTGGTTGGCGTCATGGCGGCCGCAGCAAAAACCGAGCTTCCGCTGCACATCATCGGCCTTATCCCCGTTACCGATAACAAAATAGGCGAAAAGGCCCTGGCACCTGGCGACATTATCACCATGGCATCCGGAACCACCGTTGAAGTGGTAAATACCGATGCAGAAGGTCGCTTGATCCTCGCCGATGCCCTGCTCTTTGCCAAAAAATATGACCCTGAAATCGTACTGGATCTGGCTACGCTTACGGGCGCAGCCGTGCGCGCCTTGGGCACCCAGGTCATTTGTTACATGGGCAACGCCCCCGCAAATGTTAAAGCACAATTGGAAGCCAGCGGCTTTGCTACCTACGAACGCCTGGTGGAACTGCCCCTCTGGAAAGAATTTGGCGAGGACATTAAAAGCAATATTGCCGATTTGAAAAACATGGGCTCCAGCAACGCAGGTATGATCACAGCCGGTAAATTCCTGGAACATTTTGTCAAGTTTCCCTGGTTGCACCTCGACATCGCCGGGCCTGCTTATCTTCGCGTCGCCAACGGCTATCGCACCAAAGAAGGAACTGGCGTAGGCGTGCGCTTGCTGTACGACTTTTTGAAAAAACATTACCTTTCTTGAGTTATGAGTTATGAGTGATGAGTGATGAGTTTGCACGATGTTTGTGCTTTACTGTAGAATTGTTTTCCAGCCCCTGAACCATGAATTGTATAAAGGTGCTGAAACACAAATGCCAAACAAATGCACAAACGTCGTGCAAACTCATAACTCATAACTCATAACTCATCACTCATAACTCATAACTCATCGCTCATCACTCATAACTCATAACTCAAAAAATGAGCAATATAACCATCGGAATATCTTGCGGCGACATCAATGGCATTGGCCTGGAGGTTGTTCTCAAAGCTTTGGCCATAAAAAAGGCCGGACAAAAATTTAAAATTGTGATTTATGGCAGCACCAAAGTTGTAGCTTATCATAAAAATATCATCACGGAAGAGAATATCCAGTTTAATACCATCAATACACCTGCAGAAGCCAAGACTGGGCTGATTAATGTCATCAACTGCTGGCCCGACAATGTCAATATTACGCTTGGAAAGTCCAACGAAATTGGCGGGAAATGCGCCATGGATGCCCTTGCTGCTGCGGTGAAAGACCTTAAAAGTGGCGACATTGATGCTTTGGTAACGGCGCCCGTGAATAAAAAAGCGATGCAATTGGGTGGTTTTAAACACATTGGGCACACGGAATACCTCAGCGAGGAATTCAAGGCAAAAGAAACCTTGATGCTCCTGGTATCTGATTCGCTTCGCGTAGGTGTCGTGACCAATCACCTGCCGCTGCGTGAAGTTGCAGCAGCCGTAACGAAAGAAAAGGTTCTCCAGAAAATACTCATTATGGCCGAAACCCTCAAAATCGATTTCAACATCGACCGGCCAACCATCGCCGTGCTGGGACTAAACCCACATGCGGGCGACGACGGCGCGATCGGCCATGAAGAAGAAAAAATCATCCTCCCAGCCATCGAAGAAGCAAAAGCCAAGGGTGTGCTGGCTTTCGGCCCCTACCCTGCCGACGGTTTTTTTGGCTCAGGCCAACACCATAAGTTTGATGGCATCATGGCCATGTACCACGATCAAGGCTTGGTGCCTTTCAAAGCACTTTCTTTTGGCGCTGGCGTGAACTACACCGCTGGCTTGCGGGCCGTGCGCACCTCTCCCGACCATGGCACAGCTTATGATATTGCAGGCAAAGGAGAAGCCGATGAAATGTCGTTCATCAAAGCCTTGTACCTTGCCGCTGACATTGTGCACAACCGCACTGAATACATTGACATGCACGCCAATTCCCTCGAACGCCGCAAACAAAAATCACTCGTTAGCGAAACTGGCGATGACGAAGTAGTAGAAGCCGTTATCCCTGAAGATTAAAGAAATATGAATATTCTAGGAATTGATGTAGGTGCCTCTGGAATGAAAGGAGCACTGGTAAGTTTAGAGAAAGGCCAACTTTCAGGTGAACGGTACCGGGTGTCTACACCACAGCCGTCTACACCGGAAACGATGGCCGCCGCCTTTGCAGAGATTGTGCGGTTTTTCGACTATAAAGGGCCCGTCGGCTGCGGTTTCCCCTCCATTGTAAAAAATGGCGTGGCATTGTCAGCTGCGAATATTGACGACAGTTGGAAAGGTACAGACATCCAAAAAGTGTTCGGAGATGCCTGTGGGTGTCCGGTTTTCGCGACCAATGATGCCGATGCAGCGGGTGTGGCGGAAATGCGCTTTGGCAAGGGCCGAGAGGAACAAGGACTTGTTTTGCTTATTACAATTGGCACCGGCTTGGGGTCTGCGCTTTTTTACAAAGGAGTTTTGATTCCAAACACAGAACTTGGACATGTTTTGTGGAAAAAAGGCAGACCAGCTGAACAATGGTGCTCCTCTGGTGCCCGCGAGCAGTTGAAAATTAGCCGAAAAAAATGGGCCAACCGGTTCAACGAATATCTCCTGCACCTGGAATTGCTTTTTTCACCCGATCTGATTATTCTGGGCGGCGGAGAGAGCAAGTTATTTGATCAATTCAAAGACCAATTACATACCAAAGCACCGGTAGTACCCGCCAAGCTGCTCAACAATGCAGGCATCATTGGCGCGGCTGCCTACGCTTTTGAAAACCAATAATACATCCAAACTATGGCATGGGTCGCTCTCGAAGGAATGCGTTTTCACGCTTATCACGGTGTGTATGAAGCCGAACAAATTCTTGGCACTGAATACCTTGTGGATGTTTACGTGAGCACCGGAATTGCAGCCGCCGCCGCAAAAGACAGTCTGGAAGAGACCAATGTCAATTACGAAACAGTCTTTCAAATTTGTCTGGTGGAAATGGCCACGCCCAGGAAATTGATCGAAACAGTAGTCTCCGGTATTATTGGAAAAATGAAGCGCCAATTCCCAAACATGAAAGCCGTAAAAGTGCGGGTAAAGAAGCAAAATCCGGCGATTTTTGGGAAAATGAAAACCGAAGAAAAATTTCAAACCGTTGCAGGACAGGCAGCCTCCGCATGGGTAGAAGATGAGCAAGATTTGGTTGCCAAATGCCCACGCTGTAAGAAAGATTTCCTGTGCTACAAAGACGAAACGTGTTGGTGCAAAGCCTTGAACAATGTGCATCCAGCCACCATAGAAACCTTGACCCGCCAATATGGTACGAGCTGCCTTTGTGGTGTTTGTTTGAAATTATATGCTGGATAACAGACAACAACTGTCCTTTAGATTGTATCTGTGAAAACACTTGCCCCATTTTGCACTAGATGTTTACCTTTATTTTTTGATACCGTATCTTTCGTGCCATTACAAACTTATTTGCCTGTAAAATCATGATTAGAAAACCTACACATTCATTTGCATTCCCGCTGCTCCTACTCCTTGTTTCCCTCTCACAAAGCATTCAGGCTCAAATACTGAATGACGATTGTACGACAGCAATACCGATTGCCAACCCCAGCCAGTATTGTTCCGAGCCAGACGCTGAAACGAATGTAGGAGCACTACCGAGTAGCACACCGACTCCAGCTTGCTTCAATGCCGCACAAAACGATGTCTGGTATAGCTTCGAAGCAACGGCTGCCAACATGGATATCTTCGTATCTGCCTCCATTTTCTCCTCCATGACGGGACCGACCATCGCTATTTACGGTGGCAACTGCTCCAATGGCCTGGTGGAACTTGGATGTGCCGCCAATGTACAAGGCGGTGATGCCCAACAGTTAAGTGCCTTAAACCTTGTTGTTGGCCAGACCTATTATGTCCGCGTTGATGCCCTGTTTGCTGGCGCTTTTCAATTCTGCATTTTTAATACAAGCCCCGATGATGCCATTACGGGCGACTGCCCCACCGCTGTTTTTGTTTGCGACAAATCTCAGCGAGAGATTCAATTTGTTGCTGGTCCGGGCGCTGATCCGTTCGAGTGGGACGGAGCCACCTGTTTGATCGGCTTTCCGGGGGAATCTAATTCGTCCTGGTTCACTTTCACGGCTGCCACCAGTGGCACCCTGGAGTTTACCCTCAATCCCGTTAACCCGAATGATGACCTTGATTTTGTCGTGTACCACCTGCCCAATGGCCCGGATGATTGCAGTGGAAAAATCCTCGAACGCTGCATGGCAGCTGGCGACTTTTCTCTACCAAGTCCTTGCATGGGCCCAACAGGTTTGAACGCTACTTCCACAGATGTCAGCGAAGATCCTGGCTGCTTTAACGGTAACGACAACTTTTTAAGGTACATGGATCTTGTCGCTGGTGAAACCTATACAGTTTCCATAAACAACTTCACCTCCAGCGGCAGCGGGTTCACCATTGATTGGGGCGGCACCGTTGAATTTGAAGGGCCGAAAGCTGACTTCATAACCGATGATGCAGACAATATTATTTGCCTGGGCGAAGAAATCACCTTTACAGATATGAGTACCACAACCAACGGCATTATTGATGCCTGGAATTGGAATTTTGGTGCCAATGCAAGCCCTTTTAACGACACCACCATGGGGCCACATACCGTCCAGTACCTGAACAAAGGGTCAAAAAGGATTGAGCTCAGCATCCATTCCGACCTGGGTTGTACCGTCAAAAAAAGCATCGAAATCCAGGTAGATTCCTGTTGCGCCATCATGGCATCGGTTAATTTGCAGCCCGATTGCTTGCCCGACACCAGTTGCCAGCAAGCCGTAGCCGTAGTGACCAATGCCATTGCACCCATCCAATACAACTGGAGCACTGGCCAAACAGATTCAATAGCGACCATGCTGCAGGGTGGGGATTACAGCTTAATCGTAAAAGATGCATTCGGATGTGCCGATACGGTGCAATTTACCGTAGAGCAATTGCGCATATTTGAAATCCCCAACGCCTTCACGCCCAACGGCGACCAGGCAAACGACATATTCGGACCTGTATCCAAAGCCTCTGATATTCAGGTATTAGATATCGAAATTTGGAACCGATGGGGTATTAAGGTGTACAACGGCACCAGTGGCTGGGATGGCAAAATAGATGGCACGCCCGCACCTTCTGAAGTGTATGTGTATCGGATAAAAATAAAGATGCCCGATGGAAAGGAGGAGGTGCGGACAAATGAGGTAACGCTGCTGCGCTAGCGCAGCAGGTTTCATGGTTTCAGAGTTTCATGGTTTCATGGTTTACGCGATCTGTTGTCAAATTTGAAATACAGTTTCAAAGCAACCACATATCGCGTAAACCTTGAAACCCTTTAACCTTGAAACCATGAAACCCCTTTAGAAAGCACGCTCTCTCCGTCCAGGCTCAAGCTTTGTAGCGCAACCGGGCCAA
>Ga0105049_10005935_pt1 | contig 14220 bp, 13 predicted proteins | sample MAT06_FD_78087 | JGI IMG/M metagenome (GOLD analysis project Ga0105049, IMG submission 78087) | Freshwater microbial communities from Lake Fryxell liftoff mats and glacier meltwater in Antarctica - MAT-06 | ecosystem: Environmental > Aquatic > Freshwater > Ice > Liftoff microbial mat | place...
GAATCAGCCGAATCAGCCGAATCAGCCGAATCAGCCGAATCAGCCGAATCAGCCGAATCAGCCGAATCAGATCATCGATGTGAAGGCGATCGGTGCGCTCGTCCGGGCGACTCGGGTCGCGGCCAATATCGATCAAGCGACCGCCGCAGGGTTGTCAGGTGTAGGAACGCGGTTCCTGGGAGACCTCGAGCGCGGCAGGCCCAACCTGCGGATCGCACTGGTGCTCCAGGTTCTTCACCGTCTCGGGATCGACCTCTGGCTCGCACCCCGTGGTTGGGAGCCGACGGAGCGGTCGTGATGGAGACGCTCTACGCCCACTACGAGACAGCGCTGGTTGGCGAGCTCTGGCTCGCCGAACATGGTGCCTTCTGCTTTCGCTACGCCGCCACCTGGCTGGAGGACGAGCGCGCGTTCCCGATCTCGCTCACGCTCCCTCTTCCACGACGTGAGTTTCACGACGGTCCCGCGCATACGTTCTTCTCGAATTTGCTTCCAGAAGGCGCCGTGCGCACCGCGGTTTGTCGTCGCCTCGGGATCTCCGAATCGAATGACTTCGCGTTGCTTCGCGCGATCGGTGGTGAGTGTGCAGGTGCGCTCACCATCGGCAGCAATGCAAGGCTGCCCGAGCAAGCCGTGCCGACCTACGAACGGCTGACGAAGAAGCGCCTCCAGCGGTTGCTCGATGACGACGAGCTCGTCCCACTCCTCGTCGGCGGCCCCTCGACGCGACTCTCGTTGGCCGGTGCCCAGGACAAGCTCCCGGTCGCACTTGTCGATGGCGAATTGCATCTGCCGCTCGAAGGAGCACCGAGCACGCATATCCTCAAGCTGCCGAATCGGCGCTACGCGCACTTGCCCATCAATGAAGCGTTCGTGATGGGGCTGGCTCGCCGGATCGGGATGCAGGTCGCCGATGTCGAGCTCGATGTCGAGTTGAGCCCACCATGTCTCCTGGTCGCGCGCTACGACCGACGACCGAGCAGTAGCGGCATGATCCGACTGCACCAGGAGGATTACTGCCAGGCGCTGGGATTTCCTTCGTCGCGCAAATACGAGCAGGAGGATGGCCCGACCTTCGCAGCCATTGCGGAGCTCACGAGGTCCCGCCTCACGCGTCCACTCGTCGACGTCAACCGCCTCCTGGAGTGGCAGGTGTTCAACGTGCTCGCCGGGAACTCCGACGGGCATGGCAAGAACCTTTCGGTGCTCTACGAGCGCCAGCAGGCCGTGGTCGCGCCGTTCTACGACATCGTGGCAACACGTCAGTACGCCAAGCTCGATCGGAAGCTCGCGCTCGGGATCGGAGGCCGCCGCGATCCCGATCAGTTACAGCGCGACCAGTGGGAGCAGTTCGCGCGCGATGTCAGCGTCGCTCCACGTCTCGTGATTGGAATCGTGGAGCGACTCTCCCAGCAAGTTCGAGACGAGCTCCCGGCCTGGGTCGCCGAGTTTCGAGACCGCCATGGCAGGCAATCGATCCTGCAGACCTTGCCGGGCTCGATCGACAAGCGTGCACGCTCGACCCTACGACGACTTCGATCGTGACTCCAAGACGCAGCCGGCCCGGGCGATCAGCGCGTCGATCCGCTCACGTCGCCGGCGTCGTTCGCTCGTGGAGCTCGATCACGTTGCGATCGGGATCGCGGATGAACAGTCCGCGCGCACCGGGGAAGAACTCGATCGGGCCGCCACTGAGCGGGATCCCCGCGGCTTCGAGCGCGTGCTGCGCCGCCGCGAGATCAGGCGTCAGTAGCGCGACGTGCGTGATGCCCGGGTGCCTGTCGGGCACGTCCATCAGCACGTTCGGTGCGTCCGCCGACGGTGCGTTGAGGATCAGGTTCAGCTCGACGCCACACGGATGCTCGAGGATCGCGACCGGCTCGGGGCCCACCGGGCCGACGGTCTTCGTGAAGCCGAGCAGCTCGTAGAACTGCACCGAGCGCTCGAGATCATGCACGCGAATGCCGAGGTGCGCCCATCCGGTGATCATCAGTACGGGCGCTCGCCGTTGAAGTTGCCGCCCGGCCCGTATTCGCACGACACGATGAAGCCGTTGCCGCACGACTTCATCGCGCAGCCGAGATCCGTCGAGTTGCGCCACACGATCTGCGTGTAGTGGCCGCACACGCCATTGCAGCTGTTGGTGGCGTAGTTGTAGTCGGCTTCCTCGGATGCCCACGCGTCGGTGACCTGTTGCCCGGTGGGCTGGAAGCCGCCCGACGAGAACAGATTTTCGCCGATGTAGTCGAAGCCGGCAGCGTTCATGCGCTGGCTCGAGCTCGAGTGCTCGAACGCACAGTCCGCGATGAAGCCGGCGGCGAGCGATGCGAGCGCGGGGTTCCACGTCATCCCGGCGACATCGACCTGTGATCGCACCGCGTTGTGCGCGGCGGTGATGCCCATCAGCTCGCTGGGCTCGCCAGCGCCGGAGTCATCGTCGTCGCCGCCACCACCACTCGGATCGGTTCCGCATGCGGTCAGCAGGGCGGCGAGGCAGCTGAATTTCCCCATCGGCCAAGCTTACAGGTTCCGGCGTAGGCTGCGGTGTGCGGATCGTGATCCTGGGGAACTCGGGTGCGTCCTCGACTGGGTTCGCGCCTACGAGACGCGGTCTGACGAGTTCTCCTTGCTCGCGCATCGCGCCCTGTTCGACGCGTTCGCGGGGCCCAAGCGCGAGCTCACGTAGTTGGCTATGCTGCCCCGGTGGCGGCACGGCATGTCGGTGGCCTGATCGGCTGGCTCGCGGGCTGCGCGCTCGCACCAGTTCTGATGGGCATGCTGTTCGGGCGCGGCTGGATCGTCGTCGGGATCACGTGCTCGGTGATCGCCACGATGTGGCTCGGCCTGTGGTTGCCGCGTGCCGCACATCGCGCGTTCGAGACCGCGCGCTACAAGGTCGCGCGACGCCGCTACCGGGCGATCTATGCGCTCGCGTTCAGCACCTCGCGTGCCCGTGCCGCGCAGCTGTCGATCGCCGCCACGGAGCTCGCCGCCGGTCATCACGCCGAGGCCGATGCGCTGCTCGCCACGATCGATCCAGCGACGCTCGATCACGCCGAGCACGCGGTGTGGCTCAACAACCGTGCGTGCGCCGCGCTCGATGCCGGCCGCGACCCACACGCCGCGCTCGCCGAGGTCGACCGCGCGGTCGCGTTGCGCCCCGACGTGCCAGGCATCTTGCACACCCGTGCTCGCGCCCTGGTCGCGGTCGGCCGACTCGACGATGCGATCGCGGTGCTCGAGGCGATGCGCGCAGGTGGCGAGCTGCCGTTGCGGCTCGAAGCCGAGCGTTGTCGAGAGCTTGCGGCGGCCTGGGAGAGGAAGGGACAGCGCGCTTACGCGGACGACTATCGCGATCGCGCCCGGCTTCACGCGATCTGAGTGGGCCGATGTACGACGAGGCCGACACGTTCGATCTCGCACCTCAACATTTGTGATCCCACTCTGGCGTGAACGGTCGAACCACCTCTCGTGCGGACTCGCGCAGCCTGGCTTGTAGTGGGGGTGATCCAGATCCTGGAATCACGTCCAGCGACCGCCGACGTCGATCTCGACACGGTCGAGGACATCGAGTCGCTCTCACTCTCGGAGCTGCTCGAGCAGCCGATGACCGCGGCATCGCGGTACGCCCAGAAGCCTGGGAGCTCGCCGATCCTGGTCTCGACGATCGACGCGGATCTGATCCAGACGCTCGGGTATCGCACGCTCGGGGAGGCCCTGCGCGGCGTGCGCGGCGTCTACACGTCGAACGATCGCAACTACAGCTATCTCGGCACCCGCGGCTTCAGCGTGCCCGGCGATTACAACAGTCGCCTGGCGCTGTCGATCGACAACCATCGGGTGAACGATCCGATCTACGGCCAGGGCGTCACGGGATCCGAGCTCGGACTCCCGATGATCGCCGTCGACCGGATCGAGATGATCCGCGGCGGCGCGTGGTCGGTGTATGGCGAGAGTGCGCTCCTCGGCGCCATCCAGGTCGTGACAGCGAGCGCCGCGACACGTCCCGGCATCCACGTGATATCGACCACGCGCGCGACGCTGGAGACGTTCGATGACCCGGCGCACCGCGGCACCAGCGAACCGCGCGGCGAGGAGGTCTCCGCGAGCTATGGCCTGCTGCGCGGTGGCTACGATCTCTTCGTCGCCGGCGGGTACTCCTATGATCCCGGGTTGTCGGCGATCTACATGCCCGAGCTCGCGAGCACCGACGAGCCGTGCGTCGGTCCCGACAAGCGGCCGCGCGTGTGTGATGGCATCGTGCGTGGGGCGGACGGCGAGGAGCTCGGCTCGATGTATGCCGCCCTGCAGAAGCGTGGCCTCGCGGTCCGTGCATTCGCCTCTCACCGCCGCAAGCGCGTCGCGACCGCCTCGTTCGACACGCTGATCGGCGACGCCGTCGAGACGACCGACACGCGGTTCTACGGCGACATCCAGTATGCGCGGACCGCGGAGCGCGGCGACCTCGTGCTGCGGCTGACCGGCAACTACTACAGCTACGGTGGCCGCTACCCTTACGCGCAAGAGCTGACCACCGCGGCGCAGCCAAGCTCGAGCCGCTTCCTCAACATCGATGGTGCGGAGATGATGTGGTGGGGCGCCGAGGCGCGTGGCCGCTTGAAGCGCGCGCGGCTCGGCCGCCACCTCACCGATCTCGAGCTGGGTGGCGGTGGTGAGGTTCGCAGCGCGAGCGGGCAGCAGTTCAACCGCGACGACCTCGGGGACACGCAGGTCGCGAACTTCGATCGCACGGACCGGGCCGATCGAGCAGCGCTGTTCGGTCACGCGAGCGCTCGCGCGTTCGACGATCTCGTCGGCTTCGTCGCGGTGCGCGGCGACTACTACCCCGACACCGTCGGCCTCGTCGTCAATCCGCAGCTCGGCCTGATGCTCGACGGTGGCGACCGCGGAAGGCTTCGCGCGTCGGTGTCTCGCGGCCACCGATCACCGAACCTCTACGAGCGCTACTTCAACGGAAACGGTCGCTCAACCGCCGTGCGTCTCGAGGCCGAGACCAGCGAGACGCGCGAGCTCAGCATCGAGCGCTACCTCGGGAAGCACCTCCGTCTCCTCGTCGTCGGCTTCGAGCAGCACGTGGAGAACCTGATCACGCTGACGGAGAGCGAGGACGGCGCGCGGTTCGCGAACATCGGCGGCATGCGCTCGCGCGGGATCGAGGCCGAGCTCGAAGGGCGCTGGGACCGATTCCGCCTGCGCACGAGCTACACGCGGCTGCGCGCCGAAACGAGCGCCGCCGAGACCCCTGCGAACGCGCCGACCTCCCTCGCGAACCTGACGCTGCTCGCGCCGTTCGCGGGTGGCCGCGCGATCGCCGGGGTCGAGAGCTACTTCGTGAACACCCGGCTGACGTTCGATGGCTCGGAGCTGCCGCCGATGTTCATGACGAACGTCGCGGTGACGATTCACCACGTCGTCGATCGGATCGACCTGACGCTCGGTGTCACCAACCTGTTCGATCAACGCGTCGGGGATCCCGGCGGTGAGGAGCACCGGCAGTCATCGATCCCCGTCGATCCCCGGATCGTGTGGGCACGCCTGCGGCTGGAGCTACCGTGATGCGCATCGCGGTCGCGGTGCTCTTGTTCGCGATCACCCGACCCGCGCACGCCGAGCCGACCGAGGCCCGGGCCAGCGCCCGTCAGGTGCTGATCATGTTGCGCATCCTCGCGTACGACAAGACGCTCGCCGAGCGCCGCCCCGGTGACGTGGTGACGATCGCCGTCGTGTCCGGAACGAGCGCGGCGGGACGTGCCGAGCGTGAACGCTGGCGCGCGGGGTTCGCGCTGGTTCCCAAGGTCAAGGTCGGAGGTCGCTCGGTGCGCGTGGTCACGTTCGACTACGGATCCCGCTCGGCGTTCGAGGCGGCCGTCGCGAAGCACGTTCCTGCGGCCATCATCGTCACCCGCGATCTCGAAGCTCCGCTCCCCGACATCCGCGCGGTCACGCGGACGAACCGCGCCCTGTCGATCGGCAGCGAGCGAGCGCTGCGCGCCGGACTCTCGGTCGCCATCGTGCCGCGCGACGAGCGCGACGAGATCATGATCAACCTCGAAGCCTCGCGTGCCGAGGGGGTGCGCTTCGCCGCGGGCCTCTTGCAACTCGCCAAGCTGGTCGAGGATTCCCCATGACGGGTGGCTCTCTAGGTAGCCGGATGGTGCTGCTGTTCGGATCGCTGCTCGCCGCGATCGGTCTGTTCATGGTGCTGTTCTTCCCCGCGCGGATGGCAGATCAGGCACGTACTCAAGCCGAGCAGCGCGCGACCTCGATCGCGCAGGTGATGTCATCCGCACTCGGCCCCGCCGTCGAGTTCGACGATGCCGACCACGCGTCGTCGGTCCTCTGCTGGCTGACGACCGCGCCCGACGCGAAGTTCGCCCTCGTTCGCGGCGCCCGTGGTCAACGCTTCGCGACCTGGCACGCGGAGAACCTGCCGACCGCAGCTTCGTGGCGCGATGTCGCCGCGGTCGAGCTCTCCGGAGATCTCCTCACGGTCAGCCTCCCGATCCGCGGCAACACCGATGGACGAGGGATGTTGCACGTTGGCTTCTCGCTCGAGCGCCTCGCCGAGGAGCGTGAACAAGCACGCGACACGGTGGCCCTGACCTCGGCGCTCGTGTTCGCCGCCGGTCTGCTCGGGACGCTGCTGTTCGCGGCGATCGTGGTGCGGCCGATCCGGGCGCTCAGCACCACGGCACGCAAGATCGCCCGCGGCGAGCTGCCGGCGGTGATGCCCGAGGTCGCCGGCGGCGATGAAGTGACCGAGCTCGCGGCGTCGCTGCGCGCGATGCTCGAGAAGGTCCATCACGAGAGTCAGCAGGAGCTGGTCCGCGCCTCCCGTCACGCGGGCATGGCCGAGGTCGCGACCGGCGTGCTGCACAACGTCGGCAACGTGCTGACGTCGGTCAACATCTCGCTCGAGCTGCTTCGCGAGCGGACGCGTGCGATGCCGATCGATCGCCTTCGCAAGCTGCACGACCTGCTCGGCAAGGCGCCGTCGCTCGACCGCGAGAGGCTGGAGATCACCCGCAACTACGTGGCCGTGGTCGCCGGGGCCTTCGAGCAATTTCAACAGGACGCCAGCCAGAACCTCGACGGGCTCGGTGGGCACGTCGAGCACATCAAGCGCGTCGTCGCGATGCAGAACGCGTATGCTCGGGTGCGCAGCGCCGTCGAGCAGACGCAGGTCTCGGACTTGATCAACGAGGCGCTCGAGCTCGGGTGTCCCGCGCCGCGCCGGTCCGAGATCACCGTCAAGATCGTCGTCGCGCCAACGCTCGCGCGCGCGATCCCGATCGATCGCCATCGAATCCTCCAGATCCTGGTCAATCTGATCTCGAATGCGCGCGATGCGGTCGGCGGCAGGACCACGCGGGAGATCCGGATCGAGGCCACGGTCGACGCGGACCGGCTCGCGATCCTGGTGGCAGACAGCGGCGTTGGCATCTCGCCGGAGGTGCTCGCACGCGTGTTCGGCGCGGGGTTCACGAGCAAGCCACAGGGCCACGGGTACGGGCTGCATTCCTCGGCGCTCACGGCGCGCCAGCTGGGTGGCGTCCTCGAGGTGCATAGCGACGGCGAAGGATGCGGTGCCCGATTCACGTTGACGGTTCCGATCGAGGAGGTCACATGAGCCGACCGAGTGTCCTGGTGATCGACGACCAAGAAGCGATCCTGCAGAGCTTCGCGATGCTGCTCGATCCGAAGCCCGACCACGTCGCCTCGACCCTCGACGAGCTCGCACTCGCGCTCGGCGACAACCCGGCCCCGAAGCCCTCGACGACGACGCCGGCGTACCGGATGCGATATGCGCGGCAGGGCCTCGAAGGGATCGAGGAGTGCAGGCTTGCGAACGCAGCGGACGAGCCGTTCTCCGTCGCGTTCGTCGACATCCACATGCCGCCGGGGATCGACGGGGTCGAGACCGCGGTGAAGCTGTGGGAGCTCCAGCCCGAGCTCGAGATCGTCCTCTGCACCGCATATTCGATGTACACGTGGGCGGAGATCCTCGAGCAGGTTCCCCATCGCGACCAGCTCGTGATCCTGCGCAAGCCCTTCGATCCGATCGAGGTTCGCCAGCTCGCCGCCTGCTTGACCGACAAGGCCAGGCGTGGCCGCGAGCTCGCACGTCAGATGCACGAGCTCGAGACGCGGGTCGCCACGGAGGTCGCACGTCGCCTCGAGCTCGAGCTCGGGCAGGCGCAGAAGTTCGAGGCCCTCGGCCGGCTAGCTGCCGGCGTGGCGCACGAGATCAACACGCCGATGCAGTACATCCAGTCCAGCCTCGAGTTCCTGGGAGACGCCGTCGCAGAGCTCGCACCGAAGCTCCGACCGGAGACCGCCGAAGACATGACGGGCTCGATCGCCGATGCCCTCGATGGCGTCTCACGCGTCGCCGCGATCGTTCGCAGCGTCGGCGAATTCGCGCACCACAACCGCCAGCAAGCAGCTCCGGTGGATCTCAACCGCCAGATCCAGATGGCGGCGCAGCTCGGAAAGACCGAATACAAGCGTGATGCCGAGCTCGTGCTGGATCTCGCCGAGCTGCCGATGGTGCACGGTCACGCCGACGAGCTCGGACGCGCGATCCTGAACCTGCTGGTCAATGCCTCGCACGCGATCGCGGCGAAGCGTACGCGTGGCAAGATCACGATCTCGACGCGCCCCCAGCCGGGAGGCGTGTCGGTCTCGATCGCGGATACCGGGATCGGGATCCCTCCCGAGCTTCGCTCGCGGATCTTCGAGCCGTTCTTCACGACCAAGGAGCTCGGCAAGGGCACCGGACAGGGTCTCGCGATCGTTCGAAAGACGATCGTCGAGCAACATCGCGGACGGATCGAGGTCGAGTCGATCCTGGGCGAGGGCACGACGTTCCGGATCTTCATCCCGACGCAAGCTCAGGGAGCTGCAGCATGACCAAGGTGTTGTTCGTGGATGACGAGCCGATGCTCCTGCGGGCGCTCGATCGGGCCTTTCGTGCGCGCAGGACCCCTTGGATCGCGAAGTTCGCGAACACCGGCAAGGAGGCCCTCGCCTTGCTCGAGCGCGAATCGTTCGACGTGATCGTCTCGGATATCGGCATGCCGGAGATGGACGGCGTGACCTTGCTGGACCGGATCCGGGTCGAGCATCCGCGCACCGCGCGGGTCGTCCTCTCGGGAGAAGCGCGCCTGCAGGACCGCATGCGCGCCGTGGTGACCAGCCATCAGTGGCTCGCGAAGCCATGCCCGGTGTCCCGGCTCGCAGTGACGATCGATCGGCTGCAGTGGGCGCGCGCGCTGGTCGACGACCCGGAGCTGCTGTCGCTGGTCTGCGGCGTCTCCAGCTTGCCGTCGGCTCCGGCGCTCTATCTGGCCGTCACGCAGGCGCTCGAGCGAGATGACGGGCTCGACGAGATCGGTGACCTGATCGAACAGGATGCCGCGATCGCGTCGAAGCTCGTGCAGCTGGTGAACAGCTCGTACTTCTCCATCGGCGAGCGCATCAGCTCGGTGCGGCGCGCCGCGAAGATCCTCGGTCACACCAAGCTGCGCGAGCTGCTCCTCGCCGCCGAGGTGTTCCACACGAAGCCGAACACCGACGTGCTCGCCGCGCGTGGCGTGCGGGTCGCGAAGATCGCGCGCGCGCTCGCGACCGCCGACCACGACGAGGTGTTCCTCGCCGGCTTGCTGCACGACGTGGCCACGCTCGTCCTCGGACCCACGCGCGACGCAGGCCCGCAGCTGCGCGCGCGGATCGGTGGCGTGCTCCTCGGGACCTGGGGACTGCCCCTCGAGATCGTGACCTCGGTGGCGTTTCACACGGATCCGGAAGCCGCGCCGGATCCGACCGAGACCCGGCTGCGGGTGGTCGCGCTCGCATCTGCGCTCGTCGATCCGACGGCGCCTGCGGAGCTCGTCGACGCTCGCGCGCAGGCGCTCGGTATGACGTCCGAGCTGTGCCGCGAAATCGCGCGCGCGATCGAGCTCGAGAGCTAAGGGAGCTTGATCACCGGGCCGAGGTGACCGTCGCCATTGGCGAGCCGCACGAAGATCTGCTTCGGCACGTCCTTGAACATGTCCGGCGTCCCGAAGCCGTTGCCGATCGAGATCTCGCTGCTGTTCATCGAGAACATCATCGAGAGACCGGCGAGCGGCTTCGCCGGATCCGGCTTGGCCGTGTAGACGAGCAGATACGCGTCGGTGAGATCCGCCCGGGTCGGCTTGACCTTGAGGCGAAGCACGGGACCCGCAGGCGAGCACATGCCCTCCTTCTCCCGCTTCGCCGACGCCCACTCGATGCCGTCCCACGCCGGCAGGCTCGACGTGCCGGTGCGGACCACCGCATCCGCGAGCAGCTTGCCGTCATGGGTGACCTGGATGCGGGCACCGTCGGGCAGCGAGGCCTTGGGCCGGAGGTACGTCCCGACGGTCTCGACCTCGACCGCCGTGCCCTTGCAGATCGTGTCCTTGATGCAGTTCGCCTTGACCAGCGTCACCTGCACCAGCTGCTTCGTCTGCCACAGGACGATGAACGGCCGGTGCCCGCCGGGCTGGCCCGACGTCGGCCCGAAGATATGCGCGTTCGGCTCCATCGAGATGCTGCACGCGTCGGCGGCAGGCGGCGTCGCGAGCGAGGTGGCGGCGGCGAGAGCGAGCAGGAGGTGCGTTCGCATGAGCTGGAGTATGCAACGCACGACGAGGCACCCAAGATTCGCGAAATGTTCGGTCTCGGACGCGCGTTCAGAGCGTCCAGTTCGTTGTCTTGCAGTGCGGGCACCGCAGCGGCATCCGGCGATACGGGGCGCGACGGAAGCCGCGATCGCAGCGCCGGCAGTGGAACTGGAGTGGCGCGTAGCCCCTCAGCGCGAAGATCGAGAACACGGCGCAGAACCCAAACACCACCGCGATCGTCAGGATGACGATGATCCGCGGCGTCCAGAACGTGTCCTCCACCATTTCGTGGCGCCTACCCGGCCTGCCCGCCGGCGATTCCTTGCCGGAGCCGCCGGCACTTCGCGCAGGTCACCTGCTCACCGGTGCCGGTCGCGATGTCCCCGACGTCGGCGCGGTGTGCGGCCTCGGGATCCCGTGGATTACAGAGCACCTGGCCATCGTCATCGAGCGCATGTACGTCACGTTCCCGGGGGCGGTCCACGTGGATATGCTAAGCCATCCCTCGGCATGACGGACCAGCTGGTCACCCTCGGCAAGAAGACCGAGGCGCCCGTGCGTCCCATCGTCGCCGCCGATGCACCGAAGGTCTACGTCGAGACCTACGGCTGCCAGATGAACGTCGCCGACAGTAACTTGCTCGGCAGCGTGCTCGCCAACGAGGGCTACGCCACCACCGATCGGGCCGACGACGCCGACGTCATCGTGATCAACACCTGCGCCGTCCGCGAGAAGGCCGAGGAGCGCGTGGTCGCCCGTGCCTCCGAGCTCGGTGCGATCAAGCGGCGCCGCCCCGGTGCCGTGCTCGCGATTGTTGGCTGCATGGCCGAGCACCTCAAGGAAGGGCTCGCCGAACGCGCGCCGTCGGTCGACGTGATCGCCGGTCCCGATTCGTATCGCCGGATGCCCGAGCTGCTGCGTGCCGCGCGCGCCAAGCACGATCACCCGCTGATCGACATCAAGCTCGACAAGGCCGAGACCTACGAGGGCCTCTCCGGTGCGATCGGCGGCGACGGCATCTCGGGCTTCGTCACGATCCAGCGCGGCTGCGACAAGTTCTGCACGTTCTGCGTGGTGCCATTCACCCGCGGTCGCGAGCGTGGAGCGTCGCCGCGCGAGATCTTGCGCCAGGTGCGGGAGCTGGTCGACGCGGGCTATCGCGAGATCACGCTGCTCGGCCAGACGGTCAACTCGTATGTCTGGGAGGACGTGACGTTCGCGCAGCTGCTGCGTGCCGTGGCAACCGTCGATGGCCTCGAGCGCGTGCGCTTCACGTCGCCCTACCCGGTCGACTTCACCGCCGACGTGATCGCCGCGATCGCCGAACAACCCAAGGTCTGCAAGTACGTTCACTTGCCGGTGCAGTCGGGCTCCGATCCGGTGCTCGAACGGATGCGGCGCGGCTACACCGTCGACGATTACCGTCGGATCGTACGCGACCTGCGGACGGCGATGCCCGACATCGCGCTCTCGACCGATCTCCTCACCGGCTTCTGTGGCGAGACCGAAGAGGATCACCAGCAGACGCTCGCGCTGATGCGCGAGATCCGGTTCGATAGCGCGTTCATGTTCGCGTACAGCGAGCGCGATCTGACGTTCGCGGCGAAGAAGCTCCACGACGACATCGACGAGCCCACCAAGAAGCGCCGGCTCCAGGAGATCGTCGCGCTGCAGACCCAGATCAGCGCCGAGGTGTTCACCTCGCAGGTCGGCAAGCACGTGCGCGTGCTGGTCACCGGGCCGAGCAAGCGCGACGGCGCACAGCTGATCGGTCGGGCTGATGATTTCAAGAGCGTGATCCTGCCCGCCGGCATCGGTGAGGTGGGTCGCCTCGTCGATGTCGAGATCAAGCGCGCCACGATGGCGACGCTGTTCGCGTAGATTTCGCCGTGACGGCCGACGAGCTCTGCGCGTGGTTGAGCGGACCGGCTTCGCAACGCGACAAGCTGGTCGCGATCCGCACCCAGCATGTGCAGACGATCTCGGCGCTCTCCGACGCCGATCACAAGCGCGTGTTCCGCGAGCTCAAGCAGCGACTCAGTTCGCCCAGGCTGGCCGACGAGGTCGCGCAGCTGATCGTGACCCTCGCGCGCGAGTCCACGCCCGAGCTACCGCCGGTCGAAGTCGCGCAACTTCCACAGGCACCGTCACCACGGCGGGGTGACGACGATGCGGCTCACTTCGAGGCGCTGATCGCGGCCGATCCTGACGATCGCGACAACTACCTCGTCTACGGCGACTGGCTCTCGGAGCGAGGTCGTCCGCTCGGTGCGCTGATCACGATCGGTGCCGAGCTGGTGAAGCACCCGACGCACGCGAAAATGCTGGTCGCACATGACCAACACCTTGTTCGGCACCCTGAGCTGCGTCGAGGACTCGAGGGGTGCATGGACATGCTGACCAACGTCGAGTGGGCGTATGGATTCATCAAGCGTTGTCGCGTGGCGACCACCGCCGACCGCTTCAACCGTGGTCTTCGCGAAGGCCAGGTCCATGCACTCGTCTCGGACGTGCTGCGTTTCCTGCTCGACGACCCGGGCACCGGTCGGTTCCTCCAGGATCTCACGTTGGGGATGGTGAACTTCGATGGCGGGAACTTCTACGAGCTCGCGATCGCCGCTCTCGCCGCGAAGCCGCGCCCCGCGCTGAGGACGCTCTCGATCGGCGACTTCTCGCGTGACGAGTCTGAGCTGAACTGGGCCTCGCTCGGCGACATGACCGCGTTGTGGCCACAACTGCCGGGACTGCGCGAGCTGACGTTGCGCGCCGGTTCGATGAAGCTCGGTCCGATCTCGCTCGCGAAGCTCGAGCGGTTCACCACGATCACCGGCGGGCTCGATGCCGAGTCCGTCGAGCACGTCGCTCGTGCCGCGTGGCCGGCGCTCCGCATGCTGTCGCTACAGATCGGCCTCGCTCATCAAGGCGGCGCCATTGACGTGCGTTGCCTCGAGCCACTCCTGACCGGCTCCACGCCGCAGCTTACCTGTTTCGGCATCCTCAACTGCGGGTTCACCGAGGAGCTCGTCGAGCGGCTCGTCGCCTCTCCGCTGCTCGATCAGCTGTCTGCGCTCGATCTCTCGATGGGCACTCTCGGCGACGACGGGGTGGCCATGCTGTGCGCACACGCAGCTCGCCTGCGACGGATCACGATCAACGTCGACGACAACTACGTCACGCCGGCCGGCTGCGACCGCATGCGCGCCACGTTCCCGACGGCGATCATCGGCGAGCAGCGCGGCGATCGCGGCAACCCCGAGGTTCGCCACGCCTCTGCGTACGAATAGTCAGCGCGGTGAGGCGACGCGGTTCGAGCCGAGCCAGCGCGCCCCGCTGTTCGTATGGTCGCGATCGTCTCGAAGTGATCAGATCCCGAACACCTTCTTCAGCTTGAGCACGGTGGTGACCAGTGGGATCAGCGCCTTGCCGACCATCGACATGATCGCCCGACCACCCGCCTGCTCGACCTCGCGCTGGTAGATCACGGCGCGTAGCACCTCGGCCTGTGCGGCGGTGCGGATCCGCAGCTGCTCGACATCGGTGGCGAGGTCCC
>Ga0105049_10005936_pt1 | contig 14219 bp, 11 predicted proteins | sample MAT06_FD_78087 | JGI IMG/M metagenome (GOLD analysis project Ga0105049, IMG submission 78087) | Freshwater microbial communities from Lake Fryxell liftoff mats and glacier meltwater in Antarctica - MAT-06 | ecosystem: Environmental > Aquatic > Freshwater > Ice > Liftoff microbial mat | place...
AAGCGTCTTCACCACGCTCGTGAAGTCCGACGTCGCGGGACCAATCACAGTCGCGCGGCCAATCGCCACAGGCTCAATCGGATCCGACCCAAACTGATCCCCAAACGACCGCCCCACCACCACCACATCCGCGAGCGCATACGCCTGCCGCAACTCGCCGATCGTGTCAAGAAGGAAGCGGTCCTGCCCCGCCCCATCGGCCCGAGGCGCGCCACCCCGCGTGCGCCGCACGCAAGGCTCCATCGCCGCAGCAGCCTCATCAAATCGCTCAGGCTTGCGCGGGGCACAAAGAAGTTGCACGCCCGGCGCCAGCGACGCAACCACATCACGAAGCAGAGCCTCCTCACCCGGACCCGTGCTGCCCGCGACAATGAGCGGAAGGCCGCGGTCGATTCCAAGCTCACGCGCCAGCTCTTCCCGCCCCTCCACCTCCGCCGCTGGCTCGATCCGCGCACTGTCCCACTTCATCGATCCAGTCAGAAAGCAGCGGAGCGGATCAACGCCCATGAACTCAAACCGCCCCGCATACGCCTCATCCTGCACCGCGGCGAACGCCAATCGCCCAAACGTCGTCGCAAGAAACCGCCGCGCCCTGCGATACCCGCGAAAGCTCCGTGCACTCAGCCGACCATTGATCACGCACACCGGCACGCCACGCTCCGTGCACGCGCGAATGAAGTTCGGCCAGAGCTCAAGCTCAACAAGCGCAACCGCATCAGGCGCAACCGCACCAAGAAACCGCGCCACACTCCAAGAAAAGTCCAGCGGATACCGCACCACATGGCACGACGAGTGCGCACCAAAGAGCTCGCGAGCCCGCGCAAGCCCCGTGTCAGTCGTCACCGAAATCACAACCTCAGCATGCGGAGTCAGCAGCGGCACCAAATGCCGCAGCGCGGCAACCTCCCCCACCGAAACCGCATGCACCAGCACCCGCCGCCGCCCCGCCACCTTCGCAGGCAGCGCCGCCACCCACCCAAACCGCTCACGCCACCCCGACCGCCCCTTCCGCGCCCACAGCGGCGCGGTCACAAGTGCAAGCGGGATGTAGATGAAATCAAGAAGGTTCATTCGAGCAGGAAACTCGCAGACGTGCACGTGACCGCAACCAAGTGGGCAAACGGGGATTCGAACCCCGAACCCCTCGCATGTAAAGCGAGTGCTCTAGCCGTTGAGCTATTCGCCCGGCTCTCCAACCATAGGAACTCGTGTCGCCCTCGTGCGGGGCGCGACGCCCGGAAACGTGCTCATGCGCGCGTCGTCCACCTCATCGCATAGACACCGATCGCAAAGCCGCCTACGCAGAATCCCAGCAGCACCGCGCCCGGGAGCATCATGTCCGCCGCCGTGAAGCCGCGCCATAGCGCCCCCTCAAACGCGAGCGTAGCCCACTTGAACGGGCTGATGCTGCTCAGCGTCTGCATGAACGGAGGCAGGAAAAACAGCGGGATCGTGCCGCCCCCGATCATCGCCAGGATCAGAATCACCGCGCGGCCCATCCCCGAGCCGCCGCCCTCTGTGCGAGAGAGCCCCGCCATCGCCATCATCACCCCCACAAAGCCCAGCGAACTCAGCATCACTGCCACAATCATCATGGGCCAGTTCGCAACCTTGACCGAGAAGAAGACAATCGCCGTCGTGAGCAGCAGCACCTGCACCAGCACGCACGCGGTGAAGCACGAGAGAGCCTTGCCCAGGATGATCTGTTGTCGCGAGATCGGCGCGGTCGTGAGACGCATGAGCGTGCCGCGCGATCGCTCGTTTGCGAGCGAGAGTCCGAAGGCCGTCACGCACCCCATCAGCCCCCAGACCACGCCCTGCGGGAACGAAATCTCAAAGCTGTTGGTCGGTCCCTCCCGCTCTGCCTTGACCTCCGTGATCGAAACGTCCACCGGCCGCCACGGCGCCATCGGGTCCGCGGCCCGAGCCTCACCACGCGCCGCGGCCTCATCGTTCTGCCGCCGCGAGGTCTCGCTCATGTTCTGCACCGACGACAGCATGGCCTCGAACGCGACCTTCTGCAGAGGCGACACGCCCGTCGCGGCCGCGAGCGACTTCCTCGCGGCGTTCACGTTCTGCTTCATCTCGTCAGGATCGCCGAAGCCCCGAGTCATCTGCCGAAACGCAAGCTCGTTGAGCTTCCCCGTCAGAAGCCCCGCCTCCGCCGAACGCCCCGGCGGCACCACGCCCTCAAGCTTCATCTGCCCGCCCGCCATGAAATCCCCAACCCCCTCGCCAAATCCCTTCGGAATGATGACCGAAGCGTCGGCCTTCCCACGCCGCACAAGCGCAAGCCCCTCATCGCGCGACAGCGGCCGCGCAGGCTCGCCCGACTCAACCACAACATCAAGCGCCTTGTCCCCGCGAATGTCAGTCGCAAGCAGCGCCGAGGACTTGCTGTTGTCCTCATCAACGAGCGCAATCGTCAGCTTGCCGCCGCCGTCCCCGCTGCCCCGGAAGATCACGCCAAAGAAGATCGCCAGCAAAATCGGAAAGACAAACGTAAAGAATGCATTCGCGCGATCACGCACGAGCAGCACAAGGTCCTTCAAGGCAATGGCGAGCACAGCGTTCATAGGCACCTGGGTCTGACAATCCTCTGGAAGCGTGCATGGTCCCCGGACCAGCTCGATCAACACCAACGCTCAATCTCGAAGGCTCCGCCCCGTCAGCGACAAAAACACGCTCTCAAGGTCCGGCCGCTCAACGCGCACCTCCCGATCGCCCGCGCCAGCCCCGTTCCCGAGCACACGCGCAATCTCGCGGACAGGATCGTCACTCTCAATCAACTCATCCTCCGCACCCTCGCGCGAAACAACAACCACGCTCTTGCCCCCCTTCGACGCGACCAGCTCCGGCACCGTTCCCAGCGCAAGCAATCGCCCCTGATCCATAATCCCAACACGCGTGCACAGCCGGCTCGCCTCTTCCATGTAGTGCGTGGTGTACACGATGGTCTTGCCCTGCTGCGCAAGCGTGCGCACCAGATCCAGAATGTTGTTGCGACTCTGCGGATCCACGCCCGCCGTCGGCTCATCCAGCAGCAGCATCGGCGGATCATGGATCAGCGCGACCGCAAAGTTCAGCCGGCGCTTCATGCCGCCCGAGTACCCCTTCACCCAATCCTTCTTCCGCGGCAGCAGCCCAACCAGATCCAGCACCGCATCGCACCGCCGCCGAAGCTGCTCTCCCGAAAGCCCGAAGATGCGGCCAAAGAACCTCACATTCTCCTCGCCGCTCAGATCGTCGTAGAGCGCCAGCGACTGCGGCGCAACGCCAATGTGCCGCCTCACCTCCGCATCCGTCGGGCGGCCCGCTCCATTGACCGTGACGCGCCCCGAATCAGGCGTGATAAGCCCGACAGCCATCCCGATCGTCGTGCTCTTGCCCGCCCCGTTCGGACCAAGCAATCCAAAGACCTCGCCGCGGTGCACCTCCAGCGAAAGTCCATCGACCGCCAGAAGCGGGCCGAAGCTCTTGCGGAGATCAACAAGGGACAACATGCGCGAGTACGGTACCCTTCCCGCACCACCTGTGCCCGCGCCAACCTCGACGCCAACCTCGACGCCAACCTCGACGCCACCCACCCGCACAGCAACGACCCGCGCTCAAGGTCACCAGCAACACCGGACCCAAGCACCCAAAGCGCAATCAAGATCGCTCGCCGCACGCCTCCGAGCCCTCAAGATCGCCCACGCGTTCACTACGCCTCATCAAAGCGCAGACCGACCTCATCGCGACCGACGACGAACCGACCGCCGCCTGCCGCGCGCCTCTAGATTGACCAAGCCCATGTTCCCGCAACCAACCCGGCTACCAGTCCAACCCGCCCCAAGCCCCGGCTTCTTCCACCTCCGACTCGCCCGCGCCGCCGTCCTATCGGGGAATCGATGTCAAGGGCGCCTTCGGTGGTGTTGTGGCCGCACACATCCTGCACATCCACACGCCCCGCGGCGTCGCAATCGCCTTCGGCCCCGCGACCGGGGCCATCACGACCTCACTCATGGCCATCGGCCTCAAGCGCGTCTACTTCAGGCTCCGCCGCGCCCTAAGAAGCAAGCCCAACGATCTCTCCTGACCTCGCGCACCCAACCTCTCGCGTTCGCCGCCCTCTTGAGCGTGTCCGCAGCGGATCAGATCGTCCAACGAAACATCTCCCACGCCTCTCGGCTCCACCCGCGCTACTTCACGAAAGCCGACGCAGGCCAGCACTCACGCCGCGACTGGGTCACCCGGCGCAGGTGGCAACATGATGCGCTTCACCATCAAGATGAAGACGCCCGTCAAGACGAGGTTGAGCGCCAGCGACAGCAGCGCAACCACCACCACCGGCCCGCCAATGCCATACCCGAGCGAAAGCACGATCACACCCGCCCCGACCTCGCCCCGCGGCCACATCGCCACGCACACCGCGAGCCGATCCCGCCAGTGCGCTTCCTTCCGATAGCAGAAGAGCGGGAACATCTTCCCCACATTCGACACGACCGTCAGCGCGAGCACGTGCATCGCGATCGCGCCCCACCCCAGCGCAGGTGTATTCTGCGCCAGCGCGCCCACCGCCGCCTCGGCTACCCGCACCGCCGCCTCACCAACCACCGGCGGCATCGAAAGGCCCACCAGCACCATGAAGATGCCGGACACCGATGCGAGCGCCAACTCATCCGATCGTGAATGTACGTGGTGCGTAGCCGTGTGAGATGCATCGTCGTCGCTCGGACGCCGGAGCACACACCCAAGGACGAAGGCCGGCAGCAGCACCTCGATGTGGATCGGGACGTCCGGGCTGAAGGACTTGCTCGCCCAGTAAATAACCTCCGTCACGACAACGATCACGAACGAGTACGCCAAGAACCACGGCCAAGTCACCGGAAGTCGCACGCGGTGCAGAAACTTGAAGGCGATCGCAAGCATGAAGGCCATCACGAGGACGATGAGCCCCAGCTGCCATCGAAAGCCGACCATGGCCATCTTGAGCGGGATCATCAGCAGGACCGTGTCGAGGTCATCAAAGATCGCGAGGATGCGGGCCTTGCGATACAGCCAAGTCGCCGCGAGGCCCGCCGCAGCGAGCATCGAAAAGAGCACCCCCGCCGAAGTTGGTGCCGCGAAGCGCGAGGCAAGAAGCGACTCCTTCCAGACGTCCCACTGCGACCATGCGTTGCGATCCACCAGCACGAAGACGAAGTACATGCAGACCAAGATCCAGGGGAACGCCGCCGCCGTCGCCGCGACGACGTAGTCCCAGCCGTACTGACGCAAGTTACCCTTGTCGATGTCGAACTCGTATCCCACGTGCGTCATGATGAAGGAGAGTGCCACCATCGTGAAGAACTGGATGATCTCATATCCCGCGCCGTAGCTATCGCCCAGAATCGCAGGCGTGAACTGCGACCCCAGCAGGCCGAAAACCAAAAGCAACGAATAGATGGCAACTCGCTTCATGAGGTGGGAGGCTATGCGAGTTTCGCGCGGCCCGTGAACCTCCGCCTCGCGAATGCTCAGCGAATCAGCAGCCACCAGTGCAGGATCAGCGCAGGGCCCAAGATCAAGATCGCCCTCCACAAGTAACCGAAGAACGAGGGCATCACAAGCCCCGCCCGTTGGGCGATCGCACGCACCATGAAGTTGGGCCCGTTGCCAATGTACGTCAGCGCACCGAAGAAGACCGCGCCGGTGGAGATCGCCTCGACCTGGCGCCGTCCCTCGTCGGTCGCGATCAGCGCCGCGATGCTCGCCCGGTCCACCTCGGCGGGAGTAACCGCCAGCTGAAGAAAGTTCAGGTACGTCGGCGCGTTGTCAAGCACCGCTGACAGAATCCCCGTGGAGAAGTAGAACGTCGTCGGGGATCTCAGCCCAAGGCTCCCGCCGTGCGCCGAAAGAAAGCTCAATGCCGGCATCATTGCAAGAAAGATCCCGGCGAACAGGATGCCAACCTCCCGAACCGGCTCCCACGAAAACTCGTTCTGCGCCCTGACGTCCCTAGACGCCACCCGGAGCGCCACCAATGCCAGGATGATCTGGATCGTCGGGCCCGCCGGCAGGTGCACGTGCAGGTACCGCTCCATAATCGGGTCCACGAACACCGCCAGCACGATCAGCCCCATCAGCACGATGCTGATCGGCCTCGCCCGAACGCCAAGCCCCGGCAGGATCGAGGGTCGCACATACCCCGCCCCCAGCCGCCCGCGCACGCCTCGCTCCACCAGCGTGTCATAAACGAAGAACGCCCCAAGCATCGAGCCCACCACCACCAGCCAGCTCGGCCACAGAAACTTCAGCTCCCAGAAGAACGGCACGCCCTTGAGATACCCAAGGTACAGCGGCGGGTCACCGATCGGCGTCAGAACACCGCCGCAGTTGCTCACGATGATGATGAAGAAGACCGCATGCAGCGGACGGATCCGCCCCTCATTCGCGAGCAAGAACGGCCGGATCAACAGCACCGACGCGCCGGTCGTGCCCACCACGTCCGCCAAGATTGCCCCGAAGGCGAGCAGCAGCGTGTTTGGCAGTGGACCAGCCCGGCCCCGCATCTTGACCAATACGCCCGCCGACGCCACATACAACCCACCCACCAGCGCGATGAATCCGTAGTACTCCAGCGCCGCATGAAGAATCTTGTCCGTCCCGTACGTCATGAATCCCGAGGTCGGCGTGTTCATCGCCACCGCGTAGTACGCCGCCACGAGCGCGCCAGGCACGAACGCCACATCCGGATAGTGTCGATGCCACCAGCGCCCCGAGATCAGCGGCACAACCGCAATCGACAGCAACAACAAAATAAACGGCGCAATCGTCCACGCCGGAATCACAACCTTGCCCGCGTCGCTCACGCCCGGCGGCAGCACAATCCCAAGAATCACGCCGAAAATCGCGCCCACCACCGCCGAGACGGCCCACATCCTCGGCCCGTGCCAGAAGAACCGCGTTGAGATCTCGTCATCGCCATGCATTCAATCCATTCCTCGCGCCCAAACCCCTCACTCAAGTCCCGCCGCGGTCGCGGCCAACACACACCGCTCTCCCGACCAAAGCACCCGCGCTCCCGGACAGCGCGATCGCGAAGAACAGTCCTTATTAAAGATACCTCTACGGATACTCCTGCCGAACCGGCCTGATGATGACATCGCCAATCTGCACCGCCGGCGGCTGCGACACCACAAACCCAATCAGCCGCGCAACATCCTCCGGCGCCAGCACCGGCCCGATCCGATCCACCACGTTCTCGTACCACTTGGGATCATACCCCGCGACGCCCTGAAACTCGCTCGTGACAAAGCCCGGCGCAATCAGCGTCACGCGGATGCCCTTGGGCCCAAGCTCCCGCCGCGCACCCTCCACAAGCCCATGCACTCCAAACTTCGTCGCGCCATACATCGACGAGAATGGCGACACATGCTTTCCGACGATCGATCCAATCACAATGATGTCTCGCGGCCGCTCCAGCACCTTCGCCGCGCTCGGCGAGTCGCCATGCTGACGCTTGATCTCCGCGAGCAACCGATTCCCCGCGCCGCGGATCATCCGAGCCACGCCCATCAGGTTCGTCCGCACCATCTCTTCCCACTGCGCCGGGTCCGAATCCATGACCGAACCCTTCAGCCCGCGCCCCGCGTTGATCACAATCAAGTCCGCCTCGCGCCCCGGCTCACCAAGCGAATCGCGCGCCGTGTCCAGCAGCCGCGCAATCACGCCCTCATCTGAAGCGTCACCCGCAACGCCGCGAACACGCGCTTCGCCAAACTCAGCCGCGATGTCACGAACACGCTCCTCACGTCGCCCGTTCACAACGCAGAACGAACCAAGCCGAGCAAGCTCGCGCGCAATCGCCAACCCGATGCCAGCCGTGGAGCCCGTCACAACAGCAACACGACCATGAAGTGGATTCGTCATGCAGCGAGAGTACCCCACAAGCAGCACCGGTCCCCCGGCCGGTTCCTTCCAAGACCCAGCCCAAGACTTCTCGGCACAACGCCACGGGTACCACGCCACTCCGCTGGCGCGTTCCTTCGAGGCCAAAGGCCTCATCGCTCGCAGCCGGGCCGTGGAGGAGGCTCTGCGACGACACCCCCGGACAACAAGCCGCAAACATCAAATCTTGCCCCTTGCCTTCAGCAGCCCGATGGGCTGCTCGTGGCCCACGCCAAACACTCCCGGCTCGCACTCGGATCAAGCTCGGACCATGCGACTGTCCGGCCCCAGTCCACAATGCCAAGTGCCTTCCGCCGATACCCTCCCCCCATGCCCGCGCAAACACCTCTCTTCGGCTCTCACCTCTCGATCGCGGGCTCGATGTGCAACGCACTCACCGAAGCCACAACGCTCGGCCTCGGCTGCGTCCAGGTCTTCACCAAAAACCAGCAGCAGTGGAAGGCCAGACCGCTCGATCCCGCCATGGTCACCGAATGGCGCGATCAGGTCTCCGCGCTCGGCTGGAACAAGGGCGGCCCCGACAACCGCGGCGGCATCGTGAGCCACGCCTCCTACCTCATCAACCTCGCCTCCTGCAAGCCCGACCTCCTCACACAGAGCGTGGATCTCATGACCGACGAGATCGAACGCTGCGAAACGCTCGGCATCCCCTACCTCGTCCACCATCCCGGCTCCTTCGTCGGCTGGACGCGCGAGCAAGGCATCGCCACCATCGCGCACTCGTACAAGGATCTTCTCTCGCGAACTCGCGGCTACAAAACCATCCTCTGCCTCGAAGGCACTGCTGGCGCAGGCTCCCAGCTCGGCGGCCCCTTCGAAGACCTCGCCGAGCTCCGCGCCGCCACTATCAGCGCCGCCAGCGAGCCCGGTCGCGTTGGATTCTGCCTTGATACATGCCACCTCCACGCCGCGGGCCACGACATGGCCACCATCGAATCCGCCCGCGCCACACTCAACCACTTCGACGCGCTCTGCGGCCTCGCCAACGTCAAGGTCCTCCACATCAACGACAGCAAGGGCCGGCTCGGCAGCCACCTTGATCGACACGACCACATCGGCCACGGTTGGGTCGGCGGCGGCGCCACACCGCACGCCAAAGAAGGCATCTACTCGGCCGCGAAGCTCAAAAAGTCCGGCTTCGCCGCCGTGATGCGCGACCCCAGACTCGCTCACGCGGCGCGAATCCTCGAAACTCCCAAGGGCCAGGACGACAATGGTCGCCAATGGGACTCGATCAACCTCAAGCGTCTGGGCACTCTCATCGATGAATGACCCGCCGTTGGCCTGTGTTCCACTCCACTCCGTAGCATCTCTTGCCTCTCCTGTCACTCCGCCGCAGCCTGACCTCCCACTCCCAAACACCGCAAGCCAGCTCCCCATATCCTGTCCAACACACAACGCTATCAACACCACATTCACCGCCGCGAGGCGCGATCCGCAACCTCTTGTGCGACGTACCAGCCTCTCCCGGCCGATATCAGCAGTGCCTTTGAGTAGAAGCAGATCCCCAAGCAGACAATCATGCAGTTCACCAAGCAGCCACCGACAGCGTCCGAACAGGGAGGCAAAAGTCTCATCATGAGCTACCCGGACCACAACACTCGTCCCGCAACCTCCGCCCGCGGCCGCCAATCGGGCCGCGCCGCGGGCTTGCTCTTTCTCGCTGGCTCCCTTGCCATCGGCGGCTCCTTCAGTCTGCTCGGTTGCCAATCGCTCGACAACGCCGCGAAGCTCAACAAGCACCGCGAACCCGCCCAGGTCGACCCCGCAAACTCCGGCCGCCCACCCGCGCTCCTGACCGGCGACACATCTTCCGCCTCGGGCCAGTCCACTCAGAGCGCCTCGGCGCCCGGGCAAGAAGCCGTCGGCCGCGGCCAAACCCTCTTGAAGCAAGGCGACTCCGAGGCCGCGCTCCAAGAGTTCGAACGCGCCATCGCGATCAACCCCAAGCTCACCGTCGCCTACCTCCGCGCGGGCGACATCTACCGCGAGCAGGGCGACTACGCCGCCGCCGAGCGCCGCTACGGAAGCGCGGCCCAGGTCGAGCCCGCAAGCTTCGACGCGCAGTACCTTCACGGCCTCGCGCTCCAGCTCCTCGACCGCTACTCCGACGCCGTCCGCGCCTATATCCGCGCCCTCATCATCAACCCGCGCGACTTCAACGCCAACCTCAACCTCGCAACGACCTACCTCCAGCTCGGCGAGCCTCAGCAAGCACTCGCCTACGCGCAGCGAGCCGTCGAGCTTGATCCAAAGAGTTCCGCCGCACGCTCCAACCTCGGCGCGGCCTACTCCGCCCTTGATCGCCACGCCGAAGCCGTCACCGAGTATCTCCAGGCCCTGGAGCTCGCGCCCCTCTCGGGACCGCTCCTCCTGAATCTCGCCAACAGCCTCGGCCGCGCCGGCCGCTACGAAGAGATGGTCAACACGCTCGACCAGCTCACCCGCACCGAACCCACCGCCGTCGCCTACGAGCGCCTCGGTGCTGGCCACTTCTACTTGCGCAAGTACCCCGAGTCGCTCGCGGCGTATCGCAAAGCCGTCGAGATCGACCCCAACCACTACCCCGCCTGGAACGGCATCGGCGTCAACCTCATGAACCACTGGATCTTCAGCGACCAGCGCGACGAGCCAGCACGCCAGGAAGCTCTCGAAGCCTGGCGTCGCAGCGTGCAGATCGAGCGCAACCAGCCCAAGATCATGGAGCTCCTCGGCAGATATCAGCGGTAAGAGGAAAGGCACCTGGCAGCAGGCTCGCGGCACTAGGCTCAAGACAAAGATCGCGAAACCGGGATGACCATCTCGCAGCCTGCCGCCAGACTTCAACTCAACCACGTTGCCACTCGACCACTTTTCTTCCGCCTCCCCCTCTATCCTTCCCCATGCCCCACTCGGACCTTGAACTCTCGGTGGTCGCCCCCGCGCACAACGAGGAACCCAACATCCGTCCGCTCGTGGAAGAGATCGACGCAGCGCTCGGCCGCGCGGGCATGGCGTACGAGATCGTCGTTGTCGACGACGGCTCCACCGACGGAACTCGCGCCGCGCTCGAAGCCCTCATGGCGACGCGCCCGCACCTGCGCTGCGTCGCGATGACCAACACGCCAAAGGGCAAGGGCAACGGCCAGTCCGCGGCGTTCCACGCGGGCTTCCGCGCAGCGCGAGGCCGCCTCATCGCCGTCCTCGATGCTGATCTGCAGAACGATCCCAAGGACCTCCCCGCGATGCTCGGCCTGATGCGCGTGCAGAACGCAGATCTTGTGCAGGGCGATCGCTCGCACGCGCGCAAGGACAACATCGTCCGGCGCGTCGGATCCATCGTCGGACGACTGTTCCGGCGCTCGCTCCTGGGCGACACCATCCGCGACACCGGCTGCTCGCTGCGCGTCATGACGCGCGAGATGGCGCTGCGCCTCCCGCTCGAGTTCCGCGGCATGCACCGCTTCATCCCAATCACCATCGTGCACCTTGGCGGCAAGGTCGTGCAGATGCCCGTGAGCCACCGGCCCCGCACCGCCGGCACCACCAAGTACGGCATGGGAATCCTGCCGCGCGCGCTCCCGGGGCTGATCGATCTCTTCGCGGTGCGATACATGCGCAATCGCCGCCGCCCCACCACAAGTATCGAAGTCGCCGTGTTGCCCTGGCACGCCGCGCACGCTGAGAACGCGGCTCTCATCGCAACCGAGCCAAAGGCTGGCGCCGTCCACGTCGCTGGCACGCAAGGATCCCACGCGTGAGGATCAACGTGGGATTCAAGTGGGAGCCGCTCGCGCTGATGTTGCTGGTCATCGGGCTGGGCCTGTGGCTGGTCTGGGGCCCGACGAACCCGCGGCCGCGCCCCGGCAGCGACGCGGCAGAACTCCGCGTCGGCAACACCCGCGGCGTCGTCGAGATCACTCGCTCAACGCCCACAAGCACGACGTCCACCGCCACGACCGAGCCGCGGTTCCGCGTGATGCTGCGCGATGGCTACGTCTCTCATGAGATGGGCGAGGCCGAGTTCCGCCTGCTCTTCGGCGATGCCGTCACTACGGCCATCATCGCGGACGCGTCCAACCCGATCTACAACCTGTTCAAGATCACCTCGCTCACCAATCTGGTCTGGGTCGGCATTGGACTCGCGGGACAGGCTGCGTTCTCGGGCCGCATGCTCCTGCAGTGGCTCGTGAGCGAAAAGAAGCGAGAGTCCGTCATCCCGGCTTCGTTCTGGTGGCTGTCGCTCTTCGGCGGCGCCGCGCTCTTCGCGTACTTCGTCTGGCGTCAGGACATCGTGGGTGTTCTTGGGCAGTCGTCGGGCATCGTGATCTACGCGCGCAACATCAGGCTCATCTACAAGCGTCGCCGCCGCGAGACCGAAGAACTGGCAGCGGATTCGAACAAAGACCAACCAACTTCTGTCGCGCCGTAGACAGCTTCTCGGCGGCGCCACCAAGTTGAGCCCCGCGAGCGGCCCAAAGTTCTCGCAGATTAGTCCAATTGCCTCGCCACAACCGGATTGGGTGGCGTTTGGCGGAATAGGGCGCATGTTGTCAAAGTGAATGTCTTTCTCGATGGTCATCCTTTGCGCGCTCCCCGCCCGACCCTTGCCGGTGCCTTCGAGGCCGCCGTCGAAGCGACGCGCCCTGCGGGCCGAGTGATCATCGAGGTGAAGGGCGATGGTCTGCCGCTGGCCGATGATCTCGTCGCATCGCCGCCGGAGGTCGCGGCGGGAATCGCCGAGCTTCGCTTCACTTCGGCCGACCCGCGCCAGTTGGTCCGCGTCACGCTGCTCGACGCCGCCGATGCGCTCTCGACCGCGCAGGCCGACCAGCTCGCCGCGGCGGACCTCATCAACTCCGGCCAGACCGGCCCGGCGCTCGAGCACCTGCGCGCAGCGCTCAGCACATGGCAGGCTGTGCAGGACGTGCTCGAGCGCTCAACGCAGCTTCTGGGCCTCAACCTCGCCAAGCTTGATGGTGGAACGCCGGGCGCAGAGCTGGGCGGCGCGCCCGTCGCGGGCCTTGATCCCGAGGAGGGCTTCGCGCCCGCGCTCGAATCGCTGACGACGCATCTCGCGAGCGTGCGCACTGGTCTCACGATGCAGGATTGGTCCGCGCTGTCGGACACCGTTGGATACGACCTTGATGCGCAGATCAGCGTGTGGAAGCGACTGCTCTCGGGGTTGGCGGACCATGTCGCCACGTTGCCGATGGGCACGGGGAGTGGCGCGTGAGCGCCGCTCCGGAGAAGATCCGCGGGGCGTCGAGTGCCGCGGCAAGCACGCCAGCTGCTGCGATCTCCAAGCCGGGCACCGAAGCTGCGGCGGTGACCGTCGTCACTCCCGTCGCTACGGCGGCCATCGGGCCCGCGAGCGGCAAGCACATCGACGAACTGATGGAGCGAGCCAGTAGCGCGCTGGTGCGCACGGACTATTTCGAGGCCGAGTCGCTCTGCCTTAGGGCGATGGACCGCGCGCTGCGGGCGCGCGACTTTGATCGCGTGTCGCGCATCGTGATGCCTTTGCAGGAAGCTCGGCGCCAGAGGCGCCACGAGGCGACCGATGCGGCGCGGGTCACGACCATGCGCGAGCTGACGTCTCGCGGCGCGGGGATGCAGCCGGGTTGCGTGCTGATCGAGCCGCCGATGGTGGGCGTGGATGCTCGCACGGTGCGTGCCATCGCGGAACGCAAGCGTGTGCCGCTGATGGTTCTTGTGCGCGAGCCGATGGCCGCGTCGGGAAGATGGCCGATCGTTGCGGTTGGGGGCGGTGACTTCAGGACCGCGATCGTGCGTGTGCAGGTCGAGCCGCCAGCGGGCGGCGAGATCACGCCGGCGTGGTTTCTTGCGACGCAAGAGGCGCTTGGCGACGCCGCGATTGCGAAGGTCAAGCCCGCGTGGCCCGCGGACCACCGCGTTGAGGATCTGCTCGAGTATCTGGAAGGAGTTCCAGATCACGAGAAGCTTCTCCAGGCCGTGGCCGCCGCGGCACGCGAGGCGATGGGCCAGCTCGCTACGCCGTATCCGCGGCGCCGCGGGATGTTTGATGATCCTTTTACTTTCTAATATATGTATAATATATTAGTTTCTCGTGTCTGATGTATTGCATTTGAGTGCACGGCGTGAGGAGATACTCAACGGAGTGGTGTGCCACCCGCAGGCGTGTCATCCGGAACGGGCCGGGGCGGCTAATAGTCCATGTTGCGGGAGTTCTGGTCGCCGAGGATCAAGCCGCCGATGCCGCCGATGATGCCGCCCATTGCGGCGCCCTTGCCCATGTCGCCGTAGAGCGAGCCGATGCCCAAGCC
>Ga0105049_10005937_pt1 | contig 14217 bp, 17 predicted proteins | sample MAT06_FD_78087 | JGI IMG/M metagenome (GOLD analysis project Ga0105049, IMG submission 78087) | Freshwater microbial communities from Lake Fryxell liftoff mats and glacier meltwater in Antarctica - MAT-06 | ecosystem: Environmental > Aquatic > Freshwater > Ice > Liftoff microbial mat | place...
AACACCTCTCCCCGCCGGGGAGAGAAAGACCTGGCTTGGCAACGTGTCGCCTGGCAAATTTTGTGAGGGTCAGCGACGTTGCTACCCCCCGCACCCAGCTTCGTCTAATTCGCTTTGCTCTTAAGACTGCGCAACCTTCTCCCACTTGGGGAGAAGGGCTAGATTGAAAGGACACCCCAATGCCCACAGCCTATATCGTTGATGCCGTCCGCACTGCCGGGGGCAAGCGCGGCGGCAAGCTTGCCGGATGGCACCCCGTCGATATGGCGGCGGCAACGCTTGACGCCATCGTCGAACGCACGGGTATCGACGGACAGCGTATCGACGACGTCATCATGGGCTGCGTCGGGCAGGGCGGGCAACAGGGCTTGCAGGTTGGCCGCAACGCGGTGCTCGCGACCAAGCACCTGGGCGAAAGCGTGCCCGCCGTGACCATTGATCGCCAATGCGGTTCGTCGCAGCAGGCAATGCAGTTTGCGGCGCAAGCGGTGATGTCGGGGACGCAGGACATGGTCATCGCGGCGGGGGTTGAATCGATGACCCGCGTGCCGATGGGATCGACGGTGATGTTCCATATGAAGGAAGGCCTGGGCGGCTATAAATCGCCGGGGCTGGAGGAACGCTATCCCGGCATTATGTGGTCACAGTTCGTGGGCGCGGAGATGATCGTCAAAAAGCACGGCTTTACCAAGAACGACCTCGACCGGTTCAGCTATGAAAGCCATATGAAGGCCAAGGCCGCGACCGAAGCCGGGATGTTTGCAGGCGAAATCCTGGTGTTGGAAATCGACACGCCCGACGGCAAGGTGATGCATGGCATCGACGAAGGTATCCGTTTCGACGCGACGCTGGAGGGCATAGCGGGCGTGAAGCTGTTGCAGGAAGGCGGCACCATCACAGCGGCGTCCTCATCACAGATTTGTGACGGCGCTTCTGCGGTGCTGATCGTGTCGGAACAGGCACTGAAGGATCATGGGCTGACCCCGATTGCGCGCATTCACAACCTGACCGTGACTGCGGGCGACCCGGTGATCATGCTGGAAGAGCCGCTGTTCGCGACCGCACGCGCGCTCCAGCGAGCGGGCATGAAGATTGGCGATATCGATGCCTATGAAGTCAACGAGGCGTTTGCGCCGGTGCCGCTGGCCTGGCTCAAACATACCGGCGCGGACCCGCTGCGACTCAACCAGCATGGCGGCGCAATCGCGCTGGGCCATCCGCTGGGGGCGAGCGGCACCAAACTGATGGCGACGCTGCTGGGAGTTCTGAAGGCGACGCGCGGCAAATATGGCCTGCAAACGATGTGCGAAGGCGGCGGCGTCGCCAATGTGACGATTGTTGAGCGGCTTTGAATGCAACATCCTCTCCCCGCCGGGGAGAGCGGACACTAAGGAGACAACCCATGAAACTTGATTCCACTGTATCGGCCGTCATCACCGGCGGCGCATCCGGCCTGGGTGCCGCAACTGCGCGCGCGCTGGCGGCCAAGGGCGTCAAGGTCGCCATCTTTGACCTGCAAGTCGAAAAGGGTGAGGCAATGGCTGCCGAAATCGGCGGTGTTTTCTGTGAGGTCAACGTCACCAGCGACGAAAGTGTCGATGCCGGTTTTGCAAAGGCGCGCGCCGCGCACGGTCAGGAACGCATTCTGGTCAACTGCGCGGGCACGGGCAGCGCGATGAAAACCGCCAGCCGTTCGAAAAACGACGGCACCATCAAACATTACCCGCTCGACGCGTTCAACTGGCTGATCCAGATCAACCTGGTTGGCACCTTCCGCTGCGTCGCCAAATCGGCGGCGGGCATGATGACGCTTGACCCGCAGAATGACGATGGCGAGCGCGGCGCGATCGTCAACACAGCCAGCGTCGCGGGCGAGGATGGCCAGATGGGCCAGGTCGCCTATTCGGCGTCAAAGGCAGGCGTGATCGGGATGACCTTGCCCATCGCGCGCGACCTGATGAGCGAAGGCATTCGCGTCAACACCATCCTGCCGGGTATTTTCGAAACCCCGTTGATGCTGGGCGCGCCGCAGAATGTGAAGGATGCGCTGGCGGCATCGGTACCCTTCCCCAAACGGCTCGGCAAACCGGAAGAATACGCCCATCTCGCGCTGACCATGATCGAGAACAGCTATTTCAACGGCGAAGATGTGCGGCTGGACGGCGCGATCCGCATGGCGCCGCGGTAAATCCAACCTTTCCTCTTCCTTCAGGGGGAGCGGCAGCAAAACCAGGCAGCTTGCTGCCTGATTGCAGCGGGGAGGGGCCACGAAGCCTGGTGCAAGGTCGACGGTCCCCACCCCAACCCCTCCCCTGATGGGAGAGGGGCCAAGGATACGTTATGCCCCGATTTGATCCCGCCCGCCTCGCCGCCGCCAGCTATCCTTATGCCACCAGCGTCGAAACGCGGTTTCAGGATCTGGACCCGCTCGGCCATATCAACAATGTCGCGATGGCGGCCTTGTTTGAAAATGGCCGGGTGCGGTTTAACCGCGAATTGCTGGCTGAACGCAAGCGCCGTGCCCCCGGCGAACGCTGGCTGATCGCGCGGGTCGAGGTGAATTATCTGGCCGAAGGGCATTTCCCTGATCCGATCACCGTGACCAGCGCCATCGGGCGCATCGGGACGTCAAGTTGGGATATTCTGTCGGCGGCTTACCAGAACGGCAAATGCATCGGCCTTTGTGATACCACCATCGTCAGCACGGATGCGGGCGGTTCAAAGCCGATCAGCGAAGATTTTCGCGCTGAACTGGAAGGCTATCGGTTCAAATCCTGACTGTCATTGCTTCGCTGCGCTCGCAATGATGGTTCAGCCTACCCGGCCTCGCCGACGCTGCGGATCAGATCGCGCGCAAAACCGATCAGGCCGATCTGCCGCCGCCGTTTCAGCCGCTCGGCGCGCAGAATCGCTTTCACCTGATCAAAGCAACTTTCGACGTCTTCGTTGATCAACACATAGTCATAGCCGTCCCAGTGGCTGATCTCGTTGGCCGCGCGCTCCATGCGGGCGGCGATTACTTCGTCACTGTCGGTCCCCCGTGCGCGCAAGCGGCGTTCGAGTTCATCCATGGTCGGCGGCAGGATGAAAATACGAACAACGTCGGGTCCGGCCTCCTGATACAGCTGCTGCGCGCCCTGCCAGTCGATGTCGAACAGCACATCACAGCCCAGTGCCAGTTTTTCATCAACCGGCGCGCGCGGGGTGCCATAGCGGTGGCCGAACACATGCGCCCACTCAAGAAACGCACCATCGGCAACCATTTCCTTGAAGCGCGGCACATCGACGAAATGATAGTCGCGCCCGTCAATCTCACCAGGGCGCATCGGACGGGTTGTTGCCGATACCGACAATGCCATACCATCGTCATCCGCAAGCAGCATGCGTGAAATGGTGGTCTTGCCCGCGCCCGATGGCGATGACAGTACGAAAAGGACGCCGCGACGGGCCAACTGGACGCTGGTGGACATGGCCGCTATTCGCTTGCGCAGGGCACGCGGTCAAGCGTGCTGTTGGGGAACCGAAATGACACAGGCGGTGGGGCGCAAGGGATGGCTGATCGCGGCGGCGCTGTTGATATTGCTTGGGGCCATATTGCTCGCCATGGGGCGACCGCCGATCTGTGCATGCGGGACGATAAAATTCTGGCACGGTGTGGTGCAATCGAGCGAGAACAGCCAGCATCTGGCCGACTGGTACAGTTTCAGCCACGTCATTCATGGCTTTATCTTTTATGCAGTGGCGCGCTGGCTGATACCCAGCCGCCCTGCGTGGGTTGCGCTGGCGGCAGCCATATTTGTCGAGAGCACGTGGGAGATTGCAGAGAACACGCCGATGGTCATTGATCGCTATCGTGAAGTGACGATGGCATTTGGCTATTCGGGCGACAGTGCGATCAACAGCATCGCCGACACTGCCTGGATGGTCATCGGCTGGCTGATCGCACGGACGCTGAAATGGTGGCAGACGGCGGCGTTGGCCATCGCGTTCGAACTGTTCACTTTATGGACAATCCGCGACAATCTGACGCTGAACGTCCTGATGCTGGCCGCCCCGGTCGAAGCAATCAGGGAATGGCAGGCGGGTGCCTAGGATCAGGGCCAGATAGCACCGCGTCCGCGTCCGCGTGCGGCGGCGGCAAAATAATGTCGGCGTTGTGCGCTGCCACGGCAGCTACGACTTGCGTATTCGGCTCGCTCTTTTTCTTGTCGTAAAGATGTTTTGCGACCAGCATACCGCCGACCAACAGCGCGCCGGGCACCGACCGGCTGGCAACGCGGGCTGCGACCATGCCAATGCCCGCGCCAAGCAAACCTTTGCCCGCGGTCGCTTTGCCCACTGTACCGCCGACCAGTGCGGGTATCATTTTCGCTATCGTGCGCAGCATCAGATCATCCTTTCCGGGCGAACGTGGGTGTCAAAGGTCGCTTCGTCAACCAGCCCCGATGCCAAAGCCGCTTCGCGCAGTGTTGTTCCCTCGGCATGCGCACGTTTGGCGATGGCGGCGGCATTGTCATAACCGATCACCGGAGCAAGCGCCGTGACCAGCATCAATGAGCGGTCAACCAGTTCGGCGATGCGGGTGCGGTTCGGTTCGAGGCCAGCGATACAATTTTTGGCGAAAGTCTCCATACCGATGGACAGCAACTCGATCGAGCGCAGCACATTGGCCCCGATGAGCGGCTTGAAGACATTGAGCTGTAAATGGCCTTGCAGGCCGCCGATGGTGATCGCGGTGTGATTGCCCATCACCTGCGCCGCGACCATCGTCAGCATCTCGCACTGCGTCGGGTTGACCTTGCCCGGCATGATCGAACTGCCGGGTTCATTTTCGGGCAGGATCAGCTCGCCCAGCCCCGCGCGCGGGCCAGAGCCGAGCAGGCGGATGTCGTTGGCGATTTTGGTGATGGATACGGCAAGGGCGTTGAGCTGGCCGTGAAAGGAGACCAGGCCGTCGTGAGTCGCCAGCGCCTCAAACTTGTTTCTTGCAGGCTCAAAACTGATGCCTGATGCTATACTGATTTCATGTGCCATCGCCGCATCAAAGCCATCAGGGGCGTTAAATCCTGTTCCGACCGCCGTTCCGCCCTGTGCCAGTTTCTGTACATTGTGCACCACCGCGCCCTCGATACGGCTTTTCGCCGCGACGAGCTGCGCGACAAAGGCAGAAAATTCCTGCGCCAGCGTCAGCGGCGTGGCGTCCTGCATGTGCGTGCGGCCAATTTTGACCACATCGCCCCATGTCTCCTCCTTGGCGATCAGCGCGCTCGCCAGCCGGTCGAGTGCGGGGACCAATCGCCGGTGCGTCGCCAGCGCAACCGCCACGTGCATTGCCGCCGGAAAGCTGTCGTTCGACGATTGGCTCAAATTCACATGATCATTGGGATGCACCGGCGCTTTGCCGCCGCGCGCGCCGGTCAGCATTTCGTTGGCGCGGCCCGCGATCACCTCGTTGACGTTCATGTTGCTCTGGGTGCCGCTGCCCGTTTGCCAGATGGTCAGCGGGAATTGATCGTCATGTTGGCCGGCAATCACCGCGTGCGCCGCCGCCTCGATGGCGTCGGCCAGGCCCGCGTTCAGCCCCCCATCTTCTTTTGAGCGTCGCCGGTTCACCCGCGCCGCGGCAAGCTTTACCAGCGCCAGTGCGTGGATGATGCCAATCGGCATGCGTTCGTGCGGCGGAAAAGGGAAATTGCCGATGCTGCGCTGGGTCTGCGCGCCCCAATAGGCGTCGGCGGGAACGTCGATGGGGCCGAAGCTGTCGGTTTCGGTGCGGGCGGCTTTGCCTCCCGTCACCGCTTCTTGCCAAAATCCACAGTTACCACATTCGACCCGTCATCTGCGCCTGCGGATGGATGGTCATTTTCCGCCTGCTCGTGCGGTTCAGGGGCCAGGCCCGTGTCCTCAACATTGAATTGCAGGCCGAAATCGACCGATGGATCGACAAAGGCGGTGATGGCCGAAAACGGAATGTCGAGTTTCGATGTCACCTGATTGAAAGACAGTTTGACGCTGAACCCTTCGTTACCGACAACCAAGTCCCAATAGCGATTTTGCAGGACGATGGTCATTTCGTCGGGGAATTTTTCGGTCAATACGGCGGGAATATCGACCCCGGCGGCGTGCGTCTTGAAGGTGATGTAGAAATGATGCCCACCGGGCAGGCCGCCAGCAACCACTTGCGACAGCACGCGGCCGACGACGGCGCGCAGGGCTTCCTGCACGATTTCGTCATAGGGAATCAAGCTGTCTTGCACATCTTCGGCCATGTGCGCTGGATGAACGGACCGCCGCCGGGGGTCAAGCCTTTTGGGCTGGGGGACGCGTTCCAGCCTTGCCAACGATGGGCGTGGGCGCATAAGGGCGCGCATGCGTACCGCCAGCATCAGCCGCACGACCAAAGAGACGGATATTGCCGTTTCGGTCAACCTCGATGGAACGGGGGAATATCAGGTCGCGACCGGGATCGGCTTTCTCGATCATATGATCGAACAACTGTCGCGCCATTCGCTGATCGACATTCGCCTGTCTGTAAAGGGCGATCTGCATATCGACCAGCATCACACGGTTGAGGACAGTGCACTTGCACTGGGCGAGGCGCTGGCGCAGGCCCTTGGCGATAAACGTGGCATCGCCCGTTATGGCGAGGCGCACGCACCGATGGACGAAACACTGACGCGCTGTGCGCTGGATATTTCCGGGCGCCCCTATTGCGTTTGGAAATCGGGCTTTTCGCAAGCCAGACTAGGCGAAATGGACACCGAAATGTTTTCGCACTGGTATGCCAGTTTCGCACAGACGGCGGGCATTACATTGCATCTTGAAACGCTTTATGGTGAAAATAATCACCATATCGCCGAAAGCGGGTTCAAGGCGCTGGCGCGCGCGCTGCGGCAAGCGGTGGCCATTGATCCGCGCAAGGGCGACGCCATTCCTTCGACCAAAGGGGTGCTGTAGGGCGTCATGACGAGCGTGGCGCTGATCGATTATGGCGCAGGCAATTTGCGCTCTGTCGCCAATGCGTTGCGCGCGGCGGGCGCTGGTGATGTTGCGGTCACCGCAGACCCCGATGTTGTTGCGCGCGCGGAACATATTGTGTTGCCGGGCGTCGGTGCGTTCGCGGCGTGCATGGCCGGGCTGGCCGCGATTGACGGGATGGTGGCCTCACTTGAGCAGCGGGTGCGCAGCCAGGGTCAGCCATTTCTAGGTATCTGTGTCGGTATGCAGTTGATGGCCGATGCGGGGCAGGAGCATGGTCGCCACGCCGGTCTGGGCTGGATCGGCGGCACCGTTCGTGCGTTCACCCCTGTGCCAGACGTGCGCATTCCGCACATGGGCTGGAACGATGTTGCACCAACCCGTGCGCATCCAGTGATGACGGCGGGTGAGGCCTATTATCTGCACGGTTATCATTTCGCCGATGCTGCGGCTGCCGATGTGCTTGCGACCAGCGACCATGGCGGCGCATTTGTCGCGGCGGTCGGGCGGGACACCATGATCGGCGTCCAGTTCCACCCGGAAAAAAGCCAGCGTTACGGCCTTGCGATGCTGGAAAGGTTTCTTGCATGGCGACCTTAAGCTCTGAGATACTCACTATTTTTCCCGCTATCGACCTTAAGGCCGGGCAGGTCGTTCGGCTGGCCGAGGGCGATATGGACCGGGCGACCATCTATGGCGACGATCCGGCGGCGCAAGCGCGGGCCTTTGCTGGTGCAGGGGCGGACTGGCTGCATGTTGTCGATCTGGATGGCGCGTTCGCCGGTGAGAGTGTCAATGGTGCGGCGGTTGAAGCCATCATCGCGGCCTTCCCCGGCAAAGTGCAGGTCGGCGGCGGCATCCGCAGCCGTGCGCAGGTTGATCGCTGGTTGGCGCTGGGCGTCGAACGGGTCATCATCGGCACGGCTGCGCTGAAATCCCCCGATTTTGTGCGTGCCGCCGCACGCGATTTGCCGGGGCGGATTGTCGTCGGCGTCGATGCCCGTGACGGCATGGTTGCGACCGAGGGCTGGGCCGAAGTGTCCGATGTGCGCGTCCAGGACCTGGCACGGCGGTTCGAGGATGCCGGGGTTGCTGCGCTGCTGTTCACCGATGTCGGGCGCGACGGGCTGTTGAAAGGCTGCAATGTCACCGCCACCGTGGCGCTGGCGCAGGCGGTTGATATTCCTGTCATCGCCAGCGGCGGCGTGGCCGATATTGGCGATATCCACGCGCTATGCCGCCACGTGGCCGATGGTATCGTAGGCGTTATTACGGGCCGCGCGCTGTATGATGGGCGCCTTGACCTGGCTCAGGCGATTGCGGTGGGGCGGGGCGCATGACTGTCCGTGTTCGCGTGATCCCCTGTCTTGATGTTGCAGATGGCCGCGTTGTGAAGGGTGTCAACTTCGTCGACTTGCGCGATGCGGGGGATCCGGTGGAGGCAGCGCGGGCCTATGACGCGGCTGGTGCCGACGAGCTGTGCTTTCTTGATATCTCGGCAAGCCATGAGGGGCGGGGGACGTTGCTCGACATGGTCGCGCGCACGGCTGAGGTGTGTTTCATGCCGCTGACCGTCGGCGGCGGGGTGCGCAGCGCCGATGACGCGCGCGCGCTGCTGCTTGCCGGGGCCGACAAGGTTGCGGTCAACAGCGCGGCGGTGGCGCGCCCTGAACTGGTCGCCGACATCGCCAACCGGTTCGGCAGCCAGTGTGCGGTCGGCAGCATCGACGCGCGGCAAGTCACGCCAAACAGCGACGGAACTCCGCGCTGGGAAATTTTCACGCACGGCGGGCGCAAGGCCACCGGCATTGATGCGCTGGCGCATGCGGTGCGGCTGGCCGAACTTGGTGCAGGCGAATTGCTGGTGACCAGCATGGACCGCGACGGGACCAGGGATGGGTACGACGTGGCGCTTATCCGCGCCATCGCTGATGCCGTGACGGTGCCGGTTATCGCGAGCGGCGGGGTCGGCAATCTGGGCCATCTGGTCGCTGGCGTGACCAAGGGCGGCGCAAGTGCGGTGCTGGCCGCCAGCATCTTTCATTTTGGCGAAGCGACGATAGCCGATGCCCACGCCGCGCTCGCCGCAGCGGGGTTGTGCGTCCGCGATCATGGCGGCCTATCGGCAGCAGCGCTGGTCAAGCGGTGAGGCCGGTGCGATAAGGTCGGCCATGACCGGCCCATGGACCCGCACGATCGACATTTTGCCGGTGGGCGGCTTTATTGTCGCGCTGTTGGCGCTGGCATTGCCGCTGCCGACACTGATGATCGGTCTCGTGCTGGCGGTGATGATCGTGGCAGCGGTCCATCACGCAGAGGTGATTGCCCACCGCGTCGGCGAACCCTTCGGGACATTCATTCTCGCGCTCGCCGTGACGGTGATCGAGGTCGGGCTGATACTGTCGCTGATGCAGGCCAAGCCTGAAGCGACGCTGGCACTGGCGCGCGACACGGTTTTCGCCGCGGTGATGGTGATCCTGAACCTCATTATCGGGTTGTGCCTGCTAGTCGGCGCACTCCGCCACCACGAACAGACGTTCAAACGCACCGGCAACCGTTCCGCCCTGTCGACGCTGACTGTCTTGACGGTAGTGACGCTGGTGCTGCCCAATTTCACCTCCAGCGCCCCGGGGCCGCGCTATTCGGATGTCCAGCTGGGCTTCGTCGCGCTCGTCTCGCTGATCCTATACCTGACCTTCGTGCTGGTTCAAACGGTGCGCCACCGCGACTATTTCCTGCCCGTGGGCAATGATGAACATGTGCCCCATGTTCATGCCGATCCGCCGTCGAACCGGAGAGCGGTGACATCGATGCTGCTGCTTGTCGCCTGTCTGGTCGCGGTAGTAGTACTGGCCAAGACATTGTCGCCTGCTATTGGCGCAGGGCTTGCCTATCTCGGCGCTCCGGTGGCGGTGCTGGGCATACTCATCGCCGCACTCGTCCTGGCGCCTGAGGGTCTGGCCGCCGTGCGTGCCGCCGGGGCCAACCGGCTTCAGACCAGCCTCAACCTCGCGCTCGGGTCGGCGCTGGCGACGATCGGCCTGACCATCCCGGCGGTCGCTCTCATGTCGATTCTGGGCGGTATGCCGATCATGCTGGGGCTAGACCCGAAAGCGATGATCCTCTTGTTCCTGTCGCTAATGGTGGCGTCGCACACGCTTGCGAACGGGCGGACGACGGTGTTGCAGGGGACCATTCACCTGACGCTGTTCGCCGTCTATCTGTTCACGACCTTTGTGCCGTGACGATCAGGCTTTTCTGACGAACACCGTGCCCGCGCTATAGCCCGCGCCGAAAGAACAGATCAGTCCGATGTCGCCCGCCGCAAGTTCGTCGTTGTGTTTGTGGAACGCGATGATGGAACCTGCGCTTGACGTATTGGCATAGGTGTCAAGCACCGTCGGGCTTTCGTCCTCGTTGGCTTCATGTCCCAGCACGCGGTGGGCGATCATACGGTTCATGCCCTGGTTGGCCTGATGCAGCCATAAACGGCGCAGGTCTGAGCCCTGAAGGCCAAGGTCGGCGGCATGGTCGACGATCAGCTGGGCGACCATCGGCACCACTTCCTTGAACACCTTGCGGCCCTCTTGCACGAACAGCTTATCGGTTTTGGGGCCGCTCTGATCGACCGGGCCTTTGCCCTCGGCGCGGTTCAGGAAACCAAAATTGTTGCGGATATTGTTGCTGTACTGGGTCTTGAGCCGCGTGCCCAATATGTCCCAGTGACCCGCCGGAGCGCAGTCCTTGGCCTCGACCAGGATTGCGGTGGCGACATCGCCGAAAATGAAATGGCTGTCCCGGTCGCGCCAGTTAAGGTGGCCAGAGGTGATTTCGGGATTTACTACCAGCACGCTGCGGGCATTGCCGCTGCGGATATAATCCGCCGCAGTCTGGATGCCGAAAGTGGCGGATGAGCAGGCAACATTGATGTCAAAGCCAAAACCGCGCGTCATCCCCAGTTCGTGCTGAATCTCCACCGCCATGGCGGGATAGGCGCGCTGCAAATTGGAAGCGGCACACAGCACCGCATCGACATCGCCAATGTCGCGGCCCGCGCTGGCCAGCGCATCGCGGCAGGCAGCGACGCCAATTTCGGCCATCAGCGAAATCTGGTCATTGGGACGCTCGGCATAGCGCGGTTCAACAATGTCCGGGTCGATGATGCCGCGCTTGTCGATTACGTGCCGCGATTTGATACCGCTGGCCTTTTCAATAAACTCGACCGAGCTGTGGATCAGCGGTTCGGCATCGGGGTGCGCCGCATTATAACGATCGACATAGGCGTTAAAGCTGGCGACCAATTCATCGTTGGTGATGATGTCGCTGGGGGTGAACAGGCCGGTGGCCGAAATGGCCGGCTGGTGCATGGCTGACATGGAAATCCTGAGCTTGCTATTTCTTTGGGTGCAGCGGTGTTTAGTGCCGTTAAGCCACAGGCGCAACGGCAGGTGACAGCTGAACGGCCGGCAACAACCGGGTTAACCCAGTGGTAACCATAGTCATGGCAGCAATGGCAACAGCGGATACCCGGGGGGATCGTCCTGTTCGGAACCGGCAGCCGGAGCCAAGTGTATGGCAACGCGATCAGGGCCACAAACGGGCGACATAGCCATCGCCGAAATGCGCGAATTTGCCGGCTTTCCAGCCGCGACGCAGCGCTACATACGGCGTTCACTCGACATCGGGCTGGAACGCGGCGACGCGATCATACGCTGGTCGCGCGACATGGTTGAGGAAACCGCGATCCGCGTCCAGGCGCGGATTTACGCGCGGCTACCCGATGTGCGGGCGCAGATTCCCGATGACAGCGGACTTGATGCGCTGGAATCTTTCATGGCGCCGATGGTTGCGATCTCTGCCTTTGACTTGGGGCAGGACAGGCTGACCAGCTTTACGGCCTACCGTTTTTTGTATGAACGTTTGCTTGGCGCAACGGCGCGGCCCTGGTTGCCCGGTGCATTTTGTGCAGCGGCGGCGCTGCCGCACCTGCACCCCGACCGACGGCGGGGTTTGCTCCAGTCGATTAGCGAGGCGGCGGCCACCGCGCCAGGCTGGTCAGCACGCGAACCAAGCTTTTATCCCGAATGGGTCGAAAAGATTGACGTGACCAAGCCTGCGAACTGATCGGCAGTTCAGCTGCGCAAATGCGCGGGCAGATGGTCGCGGGCATAATCGATGAAAGCCCGCAGTTTGGGCATCACCTGTTTGCGGCTGGGGTAATATAGGAACAGGCCGGCGGTGGTGGCGGCAAATTCGTCCAGAACTATTTCCATCCGTCCGGCTGCGACGTCATCGGCAATGATCGGCTCAGCGATCATCCCGATAGCCACGCCAGAGCGTACCGCGACAGTCATTGCGGAAATGTCGTTGACGATGACCGGCCCGGTGATTTGCATTTCTTCTTCCCGGTTCCCCATCTGAAATGTCCAAGGCAACATCCCGCTGCTGGCTAGGCGCAGGCGGATGCAACGATGCAGGGCCAGATCGGATGGGGATTTGGGACGACCGAAGCGTTCGAAATACTCCGGCGTGCCGACGGCGACAAAGCGAAACGGTTCGGACAAGCGCACGGCGATCATGTCTCCTTCCAGCATTTCGCCCGTCCGCACGCCCGCGTCGAAGCCGCCAGCAATCAGGTCGGACAGCGAATCATCGGCGAATATCTCAAGCTCAATGTCGGGATATTCATCGCAGAAACCGGCCAGGATCGGCGCGAACAGCGGCTGAATCGCCCCGCGCATCAGGTTGATGCGCAGGCGTCCCACCGCGCGTCCACCCAGATTTCGGGCGGCTTCATAGGCATCAGCAAGACCGGCAAAGGCGGGAGCCGCGCGGGCATGGAACATTTCCCCAGCCTGAGTCAGGCTGACACTGCGGGTGGTACGCATGAACAGCGGCGCGCCAACACGAGCTTCCAGGGCCTTGATGGTCTGACTGATCGCCGAGGGTGAAACGCCAAGGTCCAATGCGGCGGCGGAAAAACTGCGCCGTGCTGCAACGCGTAGAAACGCCTCGATCCCATCAAGAGTTCCCTGGGGGATTGTTAAATTCTGCTTCATGGCCTGTTCAGATTATACACTATTGTTGCGCTGCACAAGAGTCCATATATGAGTTTCACACAGCAACTAACATCTGTGTCAACGAACAAAAGGAAATTACAATGATCCGCCCTCCCCTCTCCCCCGCCATGCACCTGACGTCGGCCTTTGCGCTGGTTGCTGCAATCCTGCTTTCTTTTGCTGGCCTGATGTCCTCAACCCAGGCTGCGCAGGCGCAATCCGGCTCGACCGATTTTCGCTGCACTGCACTGGTTGATCAGGCGCGGGCCGCTGTCACCGGCATGGATGCCAACAAACAAGCCAGTGCTAAGCGCCATGTCGCCACCGGCGTCAAGCTGTGTGAAGCCGGCAACGAACGCGCCGCTGCCAAGCAGTTCCGCGCCGCGCTGAAAATCGCTGGCGTCACCGAACAGGCCGACGCGCGGCTCGCCGCACGGTAAGCAATCCATCCCAGCCCTCCCGGCTGACAATCTGGGGCGGAACTCAATGCGAGTTTCGCCCCGTTTTTGTTACAAATTCAACGCCTGCGATACCGAAAATACCAGACTTCATGGCCATAAACATTGCGCGCCTTGGGCTCGTACCGGGTTTCGGGCCAGCCGCGCGTACGGGGCAGGATATCCTGTGGTCCATTGCACAGCCATTCGAACTGGTCGCGAAACCCGCGCATCACCATCAGGGCGTGGGCGACATAGACGGCATGGTCGGTGCCAAAGCGAAACTCGCCGCCCGGTTTTAACTTGTCGGCGATCATCCGCACCGGACCGGGATTCATCATCCGCCGTTTGGCGTGCCGTGCCTTGGGCCAGGGATCGGGGTGAAGCAGATAGATAAAGCTGAGGCTGGCATCCGGGATGCGGCGCAGCACTTCCAGCGCGTCGCCGTGATGGATGCGGACATTGCCCAGCGGTAACCGCGCGCCATGATCGCCCGCAACATGGACCAGCGCCTGCGCGACCCCGTTGATGAACGGTTCGGCCCCGATAAAGCCATGATCGGGTAACATGTCGGCGCGGGCGGCCATATGTTCACCGCCGCCAAAACCAATTTCGAAATGCAGCGGGCGATCATCGCCAAACAGCGCTCTGGCGGTGACCGGGCCGTCGCTGGGCACCGCAATCTGGGGCAGCAGGTGTGCGACCAGATCGGCCTGCCCCGCACGCAGCGGCTTGCCCTTGGC
>Ga0105049_10005938_pt1 | contig 14217 bp, 11 predicted proteins | sample MAT06_FD_78087 | JGI IMG/M metagenome (GOLD analysis project Ga0105049, IMG submission 78087) | Freshwater microbial communities from Lake Fryxell liftoff mats and glacier meltwater in Antarctica - MAT-06 | ecosystem: Environmental > Aquatic > Freshwater > Ice > Liftoff microbial mat | place...
GCCCGCGCTTGCTTCTCGGTGATGAGGTCGGCGGCAAGTGCCCGAAAGGCGTTCTCGTAAGGGTTGTGGCTGTCGATGGGGTCCGCCTTCACGTCCACCTGTTGGATGGTGTTCGCGGTGCCATCCAGGTCGAAGTCTAGCCTCACATTGAAGAAGTGTTGGTGGTTGGGGGCGTAGAGTTGCGGGGCGATCATCGCGCCGAACGCTGGTTTCTCGCCGGGGTGAGCCACACCCAGCGACAGAATGCCCGTGAGCTTGATCTCGAAGCCGATGTTGCCGTCCTGGTAGAAGTACCAGAAGAAGCCGTACTCGTAGTTCTCGACCGTCGAAACACTGGAGATGACCAGCCGGCGCGAACGCCGCACCTCGGGGTTGTCGGGCAGGCGGCGGTCGGTGTGCTTCCACAGGATGCCGTAGTCTTCCTCGTGGATGCAGATGGCGTTCGGGATGCGAAGGGCGTTGCCTCGGCTGTCGCACAAATGAGCGTCAAGGTAGTGGATGTGGCCCAGGCAATCGCAGCCGAGTTGCAAGCTGTTGGCGCACATGCCCATGCCGTACTCGCCCACATCGAAGGCGTTCTTCCGGGCTTGCGTCGGGTTGGGGTCGCCGTAGGGCACGACCATCTCAGTGAGCGAGGCACGGTACAGGATGCTGCGGTCGCGGCCTCGGTCGTGGTAACCGATGTGGTGAAGCGTTAGTCCTTCACGAGCGTTGAAGCCGACGACGAGTGACCAGTTCTGCCAGGCGAGCCGGTTGCCCTCAAGCTGGAAACTCGCACCCTGTGGTTGTGTGATCGACAGCGGTTTGATGTCCGAGCGTTTCTCAGGCACCCGGTTGGCGGCGTAATTGCCCGCTTGGGGTGGCAACGGCCAGTGGCCGTACTCCTCGACGCGGATCACTTGCATGGTGTTGAGATCGACCACCGGCCGGATGCCTTCGATGGGCCGAGCGTAGCCGTTGTCGGTCGGGTCGGTGCGGAGGAAACACAGCGGCCGGGCGAGCCGTAACCCGCGTTCCTCGGCGTGGCCGTAATACCCCGCGCTCCAGATGTCGACCATCACGAGTGCAGTATCACCGATCCCATAATGCGTCTTCAATGCAGAGGCGAACTCGGGACAGTTCAGGACGGCTTGTTCGCACTCGACCTGCTCATCAATCGTCATCGTCGGCTGCACGCCGGGGATGTGCTTGAACGCGGTGACCACGCCGGCGGTCACGTTCACCTCGGCTTCAAAGCAAGAATTGGTGGCGTTGTCGAACAGCACGACGGCGGCGAAGCGGGGCAGGGCGGTCCAGTCGGTGCCGGCGTGAATGCTCGCCTTCGGTGGTTCCTTGAGCATCACGCTGATGAACCGCGTGGTACTTGTAACGTGGCCGGCCTCGCGGAGAACCTGAACCGTGATGGCGACTTCCGGCGAGGAGAGCGGTTCGAGCGGGTGGCGCATGGGAGTGGCCCGGTGGGTTTCCTCTCATCATATAGCCTCATATAGCCCAGGGCTTGCCCCGGGTCGGTAAGGCAATGGCCTGGGCTATATGCTCGAAGGCCGATTACGGCCCGATGGCTTCGCCACCGCGTTCGCCGGTGCGGATGCGGACGGCATCTTCGAGCGACAGCACGAAGATTTTGCCGTCGCCGATGGTGCCGGTCTCGCCGGTTCTGGCGGCGTGGACGATGGCCTCAATGGTGGCCTCGACGAACGGTTCGTTCACGGCGATTTCGAGTTTCAGCTTCGAGACGAGCCGAATTTGCACCTCAGTTCCGCGGTACACTTCGGTGTACCCGCGCTGCCGGCCACAGCCGCGAACGTCGGTGACCGTCATGAGGTAAACGTCACGTTCGGCGAGGGCTTTCTGAACGTCTTCGAGCTTTTCCGGGCGGATGATCGCAACAATCAGTTTCATGGTGGGAGTGTGGTGAGGTTGTGGGGTAGAAACGGGAACGGCCGCCGAGTGTGGCGACCGGGGAAACGCGGTGGTTCCGTGAGAAACCACCGCTAATACCGCAGATATTACGCCACCTTCACGGCCTTGACTTCTTTGCCGAGGTGCTTCTTGAACAGCGAGGTGAGGCGCTTTGCCACCTCAACGGGGTCGCCACCGCGGAAGCGGAACGTGGTGCCCTTCACGGTCGTGATGTACGGGTAGACCGCGAGGAAGTCGGCGTCAATCGGCTCTTCCGTTGGCTGGCAAAGTTCGGTCCACACATTCATCAACTCGCTCGATTCCGCGCCGGAAAGTAGCAGATCGAATCGCCCGTTCCCCTTTGGTATGCTCGCGGGGCGCGGTTCCGTGCTGACAACCGCGACCGATTCCGTGGCGGCGCTGAAGTCGAACCCGACTTCCCCATGCTCGGTGCGGTCCAATCCCAGCGACTCGCCCTTCGCGTCGGTCTTGAAGTTACCCAGCGTGATGGCCTGTGTGAGGAGGCACAAGCCCACGCTCAGAACGAACGCGAAGACCACCGAGAAGATCGCGGCCTTAAGTTGGATGAATACCTGCGACAGCGCGCCCTTCTTGTCCTTGCCAGAGTGTTCCTTGTCGTCCTGCTTCTCGGTCAACGCCTTGAGATCGTCGCGTTCCTTCTCCAGAGCAGCGACCGACGCCGCCTTGTCATCCGCGATGTCCTTCAGCGATTGGGTGCCGTCGGTGGCTTCCTTGAGCTTGTCCTTGGCTTCCTTGAGTGCTGCTTCAGCGTCGGTCTTGGCCTTGGCGAGTGCTTCGTCCTTGGGCTTCTCCTCGGCGTCGTCCTCGGCATCGTTGAACTTGCTTTGCGCTGTGTCGAAAGCGTCACTCAGTTCCTTGACCTTGAGTTCGGTCTCCTTGGCTTTCAGATCCGTATCGGCCTTGTCGAGGGTTTCCTTCGCATCCTTGATGAGTTTGCCGTCGTCCTTTGTGAGGGCTTCAAACCGCGCGCGGTGGGTGTTGTAGGCCAGTGGGCCGTCCGCGCCGCCGGTGTTCACCAATGCGGAGCAGAACACGCCGGTAAGAACCGCGCCCACGAACCCGCCGACCCCGTGGACACCAAAGGCGTCGAGCGAGTCGTCGTACCCGAGGCGGTTCTTGAGCGAGACGGCCAGGTAGCACACGATGGCGGCGGCCAACCCGATGAAGATACCACCCGACATGTAAATGTAGCCGCTGGCCGGCGTGACCGCGACCAACCCGGCCACGATCCCCGACGCGAGGCCCAGCGCCGTTGGTTTACCCTTGTGAATCCATTCGATGAGCATCCAACCCAACCCGGCAGCGGCGGCAGCGGCCTGCGTGGCTGCGAATGCGGATGCGGCCAGCGGCGAACCGTTCGTCGCGCTGCCACCGTTGAAGCCGAACCAGCCGAACCACAGCAACCCGGCCCCGAGCAACGTCAGCACCATGCTGTTCGGGTGTGCGATCATCTTCGGGTAACCGGCCCGCTTCCCAAGCACGAGGCAGCACGCCAGCCCGGCCATGCCCGCCGCGATGTGAACGACCGTGCCGCCCGCGAAGTCGAGCGCGCCCATCTTCCCGAGGAAGCCAATCGCGGCTTGCCCACGTTTTGCGGCCAAGACCCCCGTATCGAACCAGTCGAATGCCCACACCATGTGCGCCAGCGGGCAGTACACGAACGTGACCCACAGGATCATGAACAGGCAGAACGGCCAGAACCGGATTCGCTCGGCGATGGCCCCCGAGATCAGTGCCGGCGTGATGATGGCGAACATACCCTGGAACATCACATGCAGGTAAACCGAGATGTCGTTGTTGGGAAGCTTCGTCGTCGCCTCAATGCCCTTGAGGAAGACCAAGTCCCAACTCCAGCCCACCAGCCCGCCGTTCTCCGCCCCGAACATCGTGATCGCGGACGGCCCGAAGGCGAGCGAGTACCCAATCGCTATCCAGAAAACGCCAACAACGGCGAGCGCGGCCATGCTCTGCATCATCGTGGCGAGGATGTTCTTGCGGCGCACCATGCCGCCATAGAACAGCGCTAGCCCAGGCACCATCACCAGCACAAGCGCACTGGCCGTCAGAAGCCACGCCGTGTCGCCGCGTTCCTTGCCGGTCGTCTCGGCTGCTTTCGCCGCAGTCGTGGCATCGGTTGTCGCTTTGTCGGTCGCTTTCTTGCTGTGTGCCGCAGCCCGTGTCATTGTCTTCGCGCCCGCTTCAATCGCCGCGAGTTTCTCGGTGGTCGCTTTTGCGTCACCACCGCCGGCTTTCGCGTCCACGAGTGCTTTTTCGGCGACCGTGGCCTTGGCGAGTGCTTCGGCAGCAGTCTTCTGCAAAGCCGCAACCGCCTTCAGGGCTTCGCTGATCTTGATGGCGGCCTGCTTCTCATCTTCCTCAAACTTGGCTTTCAGCTCAGCGAATGACTTCTTGAGTGCCTCGACATCCTTGAGATCGACGATTGCACGCGGGGGGGGAATTTCCTCCCCGCCTTTGGGGACTTGGGACGATGCCCGGTTCATGGGCAGAACAGCGCACGCGAAGAGGAGTGCGGCGGCTGGGAGCAACCGTCGGGAACGCATCAGGTAACCTTTCCGAACAAGAGTGAGGCGGTCAACGGCCACGAATCGGGCAGTTGCGAGTGCTGAGTCATCGGGCGGTACAATCGATTCAATAATGCACAGAGGATGCCGGCGCTGCTAATCTGTAGGAAATGCCGTATCTGGAGAAATTGAAAGCAGTTACGCATTGAGACTTTTCTTAGCGAGAATCGCTTCGATCTACATTTTGCCTATTAGCGCGGCAGAAATGTCGCATATTATGCAGCCATAATCCCGTGCCCGACGATTGGCATCAGTGCCCGGTGATGCGGCACCCGCACAATCCTCACATTCGGACCCGCAAACTACGCGGATTCCTCGGACTTGGCCGCATGCGCAACTTGGATCGGCCGATTCTGATGTTGCGTGGAATGGTCCGCCCGTGCTGCCACGCTCAAGGACGAGCGTTCGACACGGTCGATGTGCCGCAACCAGGAAGGTTCCAAGAACAACCATGAACTCGATGATTCTCGTTATGGCTCTGTCGGTCGGACAAGGTCCGGGCGGAGCAGCCCCGGTAACACCGGGTTCCCCGTTCCCTGCGGTTCGCGTGCAAGGCACGGGCGGCCCGCCGTTGGTGTTGCCTGGGTTGATCCCGATGGCAATTCCCGGCCAGCCGGGGATGCCCCCGATGGTGCCGCCGATGCCCCCCGCGACCGGGAACGGCACGACCCCCGGTGCACCTGGCGCGCCTGCCGCCGAGGAAGCTCCGAAGGCTGATAAGCAGGATGAGGAAAAGAAGCCTGACACCCCCGAACCGCCCATCTATCTCCTTGAGCGGTCGCTCAAGGACACCTGGCTCGGCAAAACGATGGCCGACCACAACCTGAAACTGTACGGGTGGTCGGCGATGTCCTACACCCTTAGCACGACCAGTAATTCAAACCTGCCGGTGACGTTTAATGACCAGCCCAACAAGTATCAACTGAATCAGAACTGGATTCAGTTCGACAAGACAATTGACCCGACCAAGGGCGAGTTCCAGTGGGGTTTCGCCACATCCACGATCCTGCCCGGAACGGATGCGCGGTTCACCCTGGCGCGGGGACTGTTCGACCAGCAACTGCGGGAGGGGCGTAACGGCGGGCCGAGGGACTACCCGATCGACCTGTACCAAGCCTACTTCCAGGCTTTTCTCCCCAACCTCGGCGGCAACGGCACCACGGTGAAGGTGGGCAGGTTCTCGACGCACTGTGGGTACGAGTTGGTCCAGGCCGTGGACACGCCGTTTGTGTCGAGGTCGTACTTATTCCAGTACAACCCGTTCACCCACACGGGCATCTGGGCCGTCACCCAGTTGAACGATACATGGTCGGTGGGTAACGGCGTCGCGCTGGGTAGCGACAACTTCATCGACTCCGCGAACCGATTGACCGGCCTCGGTCAGATCAAGTGGGCACCCCCGGACGGCAAGACGAGCGTCATCTTCAACACCGTCGTCACCCGCCCGCGGTTCGACGTGGCCGAGAACTTCGCCTTTTACAACGTGTACAACCTCCAGGTAGTTCACAAGTGTACGGACAAGCTTACCTACGTCGTTGACGCCGCCTTCTCACACATGGACGGTGTCCCGAACGTCGGGTCGGCAACTTGGTATGGAGCAGCGAATTACTTCATCTACAAAGTGACCGATAAACTCACCAGCACCTTGCGGACTGAGTTGTTCCACGACACCAAGGGCATCCGAACGGGGTTCAAGGGGCTGTATACCGAAGTGACCTATGGCGTCGCCTGGAGCCCCGTGCCTGGAGTTATCATTCGCCCCAATATCCGCTTCGATCACAACAATCAGAGCCGAGCGTTCGAGGGCGACCGGAGCATGTTGACCGGAGCACTCGAGATGATCTTCCGCTGGTGAGCCATGCGGCGTGGTGGAGGCGGGGTCGCTATCGTGCGACTCCGTACCTCATGCGGGAGGCAAGACCGTGATGGCGACGACGTGAAGGGTTTGCTCGTCGCTACCGTACCGAAAGTGGGCGACGAAGTGCCATGTCTCCCCAGTGTGATCGCTCATCTCGAAGTGGAACACCATCCGGTTCGCGGGAAACGGAAAGGTGCCCGGAACCGCGACGGTCGCGGGACTCTCCGCCAGGCGGTCCATGTGCCGGTCGAACTCATCGAGAAGTGAAAGCGGCAGCGATTCGTAGGCTTCCTCGGCCTTTGGCCCAAAGACCAGTTGGTGACTCACACCGCACCTCGCCTGCGTTGCCGCAGTTTGGCGAACGGGACGGGTGGTTTCTCGAGGGTCGCCGCTTCGCCTTCGTAAGCGTCGTCCAACTCGCGGGGGTTGGATATCGCTGCTTCCGGCAGTGAACCGAAGAATCTGCCCAGCGATTCCGCTGTGATCTCAGCGTCCGAAACGCCGCCTTCTGGAACTGCGCCGCGTGCTTCGATCCAAGGCGGTTCCGCGTGACTCAATTCTTTCAGGCCAGTAGCGGAGAAGGTCCGATACTTCTTCCAGATCGTTTCGAGAAACACGCGATCTCGACCGGGCAAAACGGCCGTTCCGAGATCGGTGAGAGTCAGTGGCCGGGCCGGCATGTCGCCGACCGCAGACTTCACCGCCTCGTAAACCGTCGGAACCACTGGCCCGTTTTCCCACGCCTGCAAAGGGTCCGCGAACAGCGGGCGGCCGAACAAACCCAGGTGCCAGCCCTGCGCGTAATAGAGCAACTTCTGCACGCGCAGGTTGGTCATCGGCTCCGCTTCATCCGGCTCGCGGCTGGCGAGTTCAACGAGGTATTTCGCGGCTTCCAGTGCGGTTGTCATGGTGTCACATGGGTGGGCTTTTCCTGCAATGCCGCAAGCGGCCAAACTCGCAGCCTTGGCCGCTTGCGGCATCGCAAGAAGGGTATCACTCCGGCTTCGGCAACAAGTTCATCGCGGCCAGGCTCATTGTACGGACGCCCACGCGGATGCTGGGTTCGGGCAGCGGGGCGTAGGAATCGGTGTGCATGCCGGGGAGGGGCACGCCGGCAGGCTTTTGGGCCGCGTCGTACTTGTCCTGAGAGACCGTACCGAGGAAGTACATGAAGATCGGCGTCTTACCTTCCGAGAAGCGGCCGAAGTCCTCCGCACCCATCACGGGTTGGCGCGGCTTCACGTTGTCCGGGCCAATCACCGCACGAAAGACGCCGGCACACTTCCGCGCGAGAGCGACATCGTTGTAGGTCGGCGGCGTGTATTGTTCGAGGTTCACGCGAATGTCGGGTTCGGGTGCGCGGGCACCGACCGCCGCAGCCTTCACGATTCGCTCGATGGCCTTCAAAACGTGGTCGCGCACCTCGTTTTTCGTTGTCCGCACGGTGAGTTGCAATCGCACTTCGTTCGGGATGATGTTGTGCTTCGTGCCGCCGTGGATGGAACCGACCGTCACCACGCACGGGTCGAGCGGGTTCACTTCGCGGCTCACGATTGTTTGAAGATCGAGGACGATTCGGGCTGCCAACACGATGGGATCGACCGTCGAGTGCGGCGCGGCACCGTGGCCGCCTTTGCCCTTCACGACGATGTCGATGGTGTCTGATGCGGCGAGCGAAAGCCCCTCGGCGAAGCTCACGACACCCACGGGGTTCAGTGGGTCGGAGTGCAGCGCCAGCGCGAAATCGGGCTTCGGGAATCGTTTGTATAACCCGTCTTCGAGCATCATCCGCGCGCCGGCGATGATTTCCTCGGCCGGTTGGGCGGCAAAGACCACCGTGCCCGACCAAGTGTCCTTCATCGAAGCGAGAACGCGAGCCGTGCCGACCCAACTCGTCATGTGAACATCATGGCCACAGGCGTGCATGACGCCGACTTCGACGCCGGACTTGTCCTTCACCTTCACTTTGCTCGCATACGGAACGCCCGTTTGTTCGACGATGGGTAGGGCGTCCATGTCGGTACGGATGAGCACAACGGGGCCAGGGCCGTTCTTCAGCACCGCGACAACTCCGTTGCCACCGACTTTCTCGGTCACCTCGTACCCAAGTTTCTTCATCTCTTCCGCGAGCCGCTTGGCGGTATTGGTTTCTTGAAGGGAAAGCTCCGGATTCGCGTGCAGGTGTTGGTACAAGGCCACGAGATCGTTAATCTCCGTGTCCAGTTTCTTGTTGACGGCGACCAACCTGTCCTTGAACCACGGGCCGGGCAAATTCGGGTTTTTCGGCTCCGGTTCTGGTGCGATTCCAGGTGACGGTTTGGTTGTTTGAAGCCCAGAGGCGGACAAGGCGCAAATTGCGATGAGCAAAGCGGATGCGCTGCGAGTGAACATCATGCGTGTTCTCCTGACTGGAAGGTTCTGCCGTGTGTCGTGGCGGGAAATACGGAATCGGGCCGCTTCGCACCTTAATCTGCTGAATCCCCGGGCGTATCATTAGATAGTTGGTGCGCTGCATTAAGGCTCCCCTTCCGTTTTTGCGGGGCCGACACACACCCAGCCACCCGATTTTCCCGCTTTTTCACAAACGAACACCCGGAGGTTGAACCGATGGCGACCAAGACCTTGAATGTAAAGCAACGGAAGTCGATCTTCCATGCGCTGGTTGAAATCCAGGATAAGGGATCGACCGTGGCGGAGTCCAAGCAAAAAGTCGCGGCTGAGTTTGCACTTAGCCGGGAACAACTCGATCTGATCGAGAAAGAAGGCGTGGATAAGGACTGGCCGCCCCTCACCTGAGTTGGAGCGGTTGTTTAACCCGCGATGCCGCAAGCGGCCAAGAATGTAGCCGTGGGAGGCTAAGTTCTTGGCCGCTTGCGGCATCGCGGGTTAAACATCAGTTGCCGCGGTGGTGCGGGAAGAGGTAGGATTCGGCCCCGAAGGTGAGCGACAGGTTCATCGGGGTGAGCATCTCGCTCGGCGGTCCCTGACACTTGATCTCGCCGTCTTTCAGGCACAGAACGTGGTCGGCGTGGGCGTTCACCATGCTCAGGTCGTGCGACACGAGCAGCATCGTCAGGCCGGTCTCGCGGTTCAGCCGAGAAATCAACTCGTAGAACTTCTTCTGATCCTTGAAGTCGATGCCAGCCGCCGGTTCATCAAGGAGCATTAACTCCGGCGATGGTTCCAGGGCCAGCGCGAGCAGCACCCGTTGTAGTTGCCCGCTGGAGAGGCCATCGACGGGCTTATCGAGAACGTCCGGCAAACCCACGCGGTCGAGCAATTCGGTGGCACGGGCCGAAACCCACTTCGAGATGCCGAAGAACAGCGGCCGCTTCGAGAGGGCGAGCGCGAACAGGTCGCGGACGGTGAGCGGCAGGCGGGCATCGACGGCCAACCGCTGGGGAACGTAGCCGACGTGTTCGGGGGTGGGCCGCGAGTGGTCGTGCCCGCAGTGGAACGTGATGCGGCCACGGTACGGGTACTCGCCCACGACCGCGCGGAGCAGGGTAGTCTTCCCCGAACCGTTCAGGCCGATGAGCGCCGTGATCTTGCCGCGTGCAACGTCGGCGGAGCAGCCACGCAGCACGGGGAAGCCGCCGAGTTCAACGCACACATCCCGGACGGCCACTAGCGGCAGCGGCGGAAGCATTGGCAGCGCAGTCGATTCCGCAGCGAGAACCTGGGTCATTTCATGCCCCTCGCCAGGTTTTCGAGATTGTCCCGCATCTTCGCTTCGTACCACCCCGCACTCAGTTGCTCGGGGACGACGGTTTCGAGTGGGTCAAGTTCCACCAGCACGGGGTTCGGCACCTTCTTGTGCTCCAGAATCTTGAGGAGTTCGCGGCCCGAGTTCGAGTTGCCGTACTGCGGTTCGACGCAAAGCACACGCACGGGGGCGGTGTCGTCGGCACACAGCGCGATGAGCTTCTTGAGTGCGAGGTCGGTCGGCTCGCTGCCGGGCTTCTTCTGCACGACGCCGACAATTTTGAGGTCAAAAGCCTTGGCGAAGTACGTCATCGAATCGTGGAAGGTGACAAGTTTGCGGTCCTTCTTGTCCTTCAACAGTTCGATGCCGTCCGCCTTGAGTTTGCGGAGTTTCACGCTGTAATCGGCGGCCCGGCGGTCGTAGTCGGCAGCGTGATTAGGATCGGCCTGCTTGAGTTCGTCGCGGATGCTTTCAACCAACATGATGGCGTAGTCGGGGTTGAGCCAGACGTGCGGGTCGGTGCCGTGTTCGTCGTGGTGTTCGCCCTCTTCCTCGCCGTGGTTGCAACTTCCCTCGAAGAGTTTGTCGGCCGGAATCTTCGCGCCGAGATCGACGATGTTCAGCTTCTTGTTGCCACTCCCGCGCTTCATGGCGTCCGGCTTGTCGCCTTCGAGACCGAGGCCATTCACGAAGAAAATGTCGGCCCGGCGCAACAGGCGAGCGTCCTTGTCGGTGGGGTTGAAGTGATGCGGTCCGGTGGTGGTGAGCAGGTTGCGCACGGTCGCGTCGTCGCCTGCGACATTTACGGCGAAGCAATAGAGCGGCGCGAACGACACCACGACCTTCGGGCCACCTTTGTCGGGCCACCCATCGTCCACCTTCGCGCAGCCGGGCAAGGTGAACGCGAACCCCGCCGCGCTAGCGATCAACACCAGGAGTGCCGCGGCTCGACGGAGTTTTAACTTCTGCCCAGCCATGACGGCACCACATTCGGGATAACTTTGTAAAACTAGCAGTGATATTATACCACGGCGGCTAACGGGGCAAGACGCATTGCTTTGGAACTGACACGCCAAGCGTATTTTGGCGAGCGGTGGACGTAAGTCCCCTGTGCTCATTCTGGCATCGCATACCGCGCCCAAGAAAAGGGGACTTACGTCCACCGCTCGCCTTAGATCATGTAAGGAGCGGCACGCCGAGTTCCCGCGCCGCCTTCACGATCAGTTCCCAGGTGCCGTCGGGGATGGTGATGCCCTCGGCGAGGCGTTTGGCCTTCATCGCGCGTTCGGGGTCGCCGGGGAGTGTGATCGCCGGGATGTCTGCCGTCGTGGGGCACGTTCGCACATACGCGGTGAGACCGTCGGTTTCCTTGAGGAAGTGGTCGGTGCCGCCGAAGAGGCCGGGGTTGAACAACACGAAGACGGCGGCGTTTCCCTGGCCAGCGAGTGGGAACGCGGGGTTGCTACACGCACCGCCCGACAACCCGCCGCAGAGCAAATCGATGAGCAACCCGAGGCCGAAGCCCTTGTAAGCCTGCGCGCCGCCGAAGGGGACAAGGCTTCCGCGAGGCTCAGTGTACAGCACGCCGGGGTCGGTGGTCGGTGCGCCAGTGTGGTCGATGAGCCAGCCTTCGGGCGTCGCTTCTTTCTTCTGGAACTGAGCGCGAACCTTCCCCTCGGCAGCGGCGCTCGTGCCGAAGTCGAGCACGACGGGATTGGTGGAAGTCGGTGCGCTGATGCACAGCGGGTTCGTGCTGATGCGGCCTTCGGTGCCACCCGGCGGCGCGACCCGGCGACCGGCTCCGTGCGAGTTCACCACGCCAAGGAGGGCCATCTTCTCGTGGGCGGCGAACTCCGCGTATTCACCCAATCGGCCGACGTGTCCGCTGTTGCGGAGCGTGCCCGCCGCGATTCCCAACGATTTGGCTTTGGGAAGCAGTTTCTCCAGTAACCGATACGCTTGAACTTGACCGAGACCCCAGTTCGCGTCGGCGGCCAGCACGGCTGGCGTCTCGTTCAACACGGTCAACGGCACGTCGGCCTTGTAAGTTCCCTTGCGCAGGAAATCGACGTACTGCGGGGCACGCATCACCCCGTGCGAATCGTGACCACACAGGTTTGCGTCCACGAGGCTCAGCGCGACTTGGGCGGCGTCCGCGGCTGGCACATGGATCGCCTCAAATAACGATTGGGTGAACGCGGTGAGCGTGGCGACGGGGAATGTGGGCATGGTGGCGTTTCCAGAAGCTTGAAGTCAGGGTCTCGCAACGTTTGGCTATAGACAATCGCCCTTCCAGGGCTTGGAAGTTGATTGGACTTGGTTTTAAGCCCCGGACGGGGCGGCAGTGGGTAGCCAGGTGTCGTGAGACCCTGGCGGAGACTACAATACTGATCAGCATTTCACCGCACACGGAGTTCGCACATGGCATTCGAGGTTCGCATTTCGCGCAAGACAGCCGGCGACCGCACTGGCGACGTGTACGAACTCATTGCATCTGATGAAAGCGTGCGGGCCGAAGTGTGGCCGCAGCACGGGTTTAACTGCGTGCGCTGGCAGATTCGCCAAGCCGACGGGCGCTGGGCCGATCTGATGTACGCGATGCCGGATTGGGAAGCGAACCCCGTGCCGACTCGCAGTGGTCATCCAATCCTGTTCCCGTTCCCTGGTCGCCTCCGCGATGGCCGCATCACGCAGGACGGCAAGACGTACCAACTTCCGCTCAACGATTCCACCAAGCAACACGCCATTCACGGCTTCACGCCCCGCAATCCCTGGCGCGTCACCGAGTGGAACAGTGACGGCGAATCCGCCTTCGTCACCGGGCAGTTTAACCTCGCCAAGGACTTGCCCAGCGCTTTGCCGATGTGGCCCGCCGACTTCAACCTGAACGTGACCTACCGCCTGTTCCGCGACAAACTGCGTGTGGATGCAAAAGTCGAGAACCTCGGCACGGGTGCGCTGCCCTTCGGAATCGGCTATCACCCGTACTTCCGCTTACCGGGCGTTCCCGACGCGGACGTTGGGCGGCACTTGCTGCAAGCCAACGTGAACCAGATTTGGGAAGCCGAGGACAACTTGCCGACCGGGCAGCGCAAGCCGATCCCCGCGAACCTCGATTACCAGAAATCCACCGCCATCGGCGCAACGGCCCTCGATAACGTGTTCACGGGTATCACCGGCCCAAAAGTGGGCGGCATGGTCGAACTCGCCGTGTTGTCGCACCCGAGCGCAATGGGGCGTCTCCAGTTCCTGGTGGACCCCGCTTTCCGCGAATTGGTGCTCTTCACGCCGGCACACCGGCAAGCTGTCGCGGTTGAACCGTACAGTTGCTCGGCGGACGCTTCCAATCTTGCCGCAAAGGGCTTCGATACCGGTTGGAAGGTGATTCCGACCGGTGGTGCGTGGGAAGCCGCAGTCGAGTATCGATGGCAGCCCGCCGTTGTGTGAACCCCTGCGTGAAGGTGTCATTTGCCTGAGCGCGAAATCCGACCTACAGTTGCGTGCTTCTCGGGCTGGCGGCCCGGCACGAGGATTGGCGGATGCAGTGCAATACGGCACTCGGGAAGTACCGGCTACTTAAACCGCTTGGCCGAGGGAGTAACGCCGAGGTGTTCCTCGCGCAATCGGTGTACGATCCATCCCAGCAGGTGGTAGTCAAGCGCATCCACGCGCATGTGGTCGAGAATCCGCGGTTCCGGCAACTGTTCGAGGCCGAAGTCCGCTCGATGGCGAACTTCAAGCATCCCTACGCGGTGCAGTTCCTCGAAGCCAACATCGACGACCCCCTCGGCCCGTGCATCGTCATGGAGTATGTGCCGGGCATCACCCTGGAAGAGTTGCTCCGGCGGCACCGCACCTTGGATGTGGAACGGGCTGGCCGGTTGTTCGGCTTCCTCGGTCATGCGCTTCAGGCCGCGCACCAAGCCGGCATCATTCACCGCGACCTGAAGCCCGCGAATCTGATGGTTACGAACGTGGGCACGGTCCACGAATCGCTCAAAGTAATGGACTTCGGGTTCGCCGGGTTCGCCGCCAAACCGCACATCCAACTCGCCGAACTCACGGGCCACGGTCCGATCTTCGCGATGGGTACGCCCGGTTACGTCAGCCCCGAGATGATCCGCGGC
>Ga0105049_10005939_pt1 | contig 14216 bp, 12 predicted proteins | sample MAT06_FD_78087 | JGI IMG/M metagenome (GOLD analysis project Ga0105049, IMG submission 78087) | Freshwater microbial communities from Lake Fryxell liftoff mats and glacier meltwater in Antarctica - MAT-06 | ecosystem: Environmental > Aquatic > Freshwater > Ice > Liftoff microbial mat | place...
ACAACGAGCCATATCGCGCCGGGCAGAAAGGACCGTTGAATGCTGGTATCACTGAGAGCGTGCGGCCACGCTGCGATCGTGCCGTCGCGATCTCCGACCACGGCCACTTTTCGCCGCGTGTGTTGATCCAGCGGGGCTGGCGGCAACGATCTGCGTGCCATTGCTTTCGGCTTTGCGAAGTCGGTGTTCTCTGCTCGTGCAGGGGCTACCAGGCCGGGTGGTTAAGGTGTTTGATTGCGTGGAAGTTGTTGCGGCTTATCGAAACACCAAAGGCGAACGTACACCGTTTCGCGCCCGGGCTTGAGGGGGAAGCGCGACGATTTGCTGCGAGGACTCCGCTCATAGTCGGCGTGACTTGGCCGAGGTTCGACGCTGGTGCGCGTTAGACGCGCGGGCCGGAGTGGTCGAGTTTGGCGAGTTCGTCGGCGTAGCGCTCGCGGAGCGGGGTGACGACGGCGTTGATGAAGCGTTCGGTTTGTTCGACGCTGCGGCCGATGTAGTTGATGGGGTTCATGACGCCGTCCCAGTCGAGCGCGCTGGTGAGCGGGCCGCCGCGGGCGGTAGACCAGAAGTTTTGGTCGGCTTGGAGGCGGTCGAGGAGGTCGTTGTTCTGGCCTTCTTGCTTGACACGCATTCCCGCGGCTTGGGCGTGGACGCGGATGAGTTCGTGGTAGTGCTGTCTGTCTCCGCCGAGCTTGACGCAGGCCATGAGGATATTTTCGGTGGCCATGAAGGGGAGTTCGGCCATGAGGTTTTTCTTGACCATGGCTTCGTGGACGACAAGGCCGCTGGCGACGTTGTGCATGAGGTCGAGGCAGCCGTCGAGGGCGAGGAAGGCTTCGGGGAGCGAGAGTCGACGGTTGCTGCTGTCGTCGAGGGTGCGTTCGAGCCACTGGGTGGCGGCGGTGTCGTAAGCGTTGCCGACGAGGTTCATGACGAAGCGGGCGAGCCCGCAGATGCGCTCGCAGCGCATGGGATTGCGCTTGTAGGGCATGGCGGAGGAGCCGATTTGTTTGTCCTCGAAGGGCTCGTCAAGTTCTTTGCGGTTGCAGAGCAGGCGGATGTCGGTGGCGATCTTGTGAAGGACACTGGCGGTGGAGGCGAGGTCGGCGAGGATGAAGGTGTCGACGACGCGGGGGTAGGTTTGGCCGGTGATGGGGTACGGCTCGGCGGCGTCGGTGTTATCACGAAGGGCCGCGATGAGGTGGCGCTCGGCGGAGTCGATGGCCTCGGTGTCGCCGACCCAGAGCGCGAGGAACGAGGCCTGCGTGCCGCTGGCGCCGCGAAGTCCGCGGAACGGCATGAGGTGCTTGATGTACGTCACGCGCTGGAGGCATAGGTGCAGGTCGGCGGCCCAGTGAGCGCAGCGCCGGCCGACCGTGACGGGCTGGGCAGGTTGGTAATGCGTGAAGCCGAGCGTGGGGGTGCGGAGGTGCCGGAGTGCCTGATCGGCCAGCGCGAGCACCACCCGTGCGGTCTTGGCGTTGATCAGTCTGAGTGCGTCGGAGAGAATCAACAGGTCGGCGTTGCACACCACGTCCTGGCTGGTCATGCCGAGGTGGATGATGCCCTTGGCCTTCGGGCACGAGTCGCCCAGGGCGTGGACGTGGGCCATGACGTCGTGGCGGAGTTCGCGTTCGTAGTTCTCGGCGGCGTGCAGCTCGGCGTCGGTGATGCCGCCGGAGCGGTTGACGACGGCGCGGAGCTCGGCGAGTTGGGCGTCGGTGACGAGTGGTGCCGAGCCGCGTGCGGGAGCTGGGGGTTGGGCCGCGGGTGAACCGATCGACGTGGGGTGTGCGGGCGGGGTTAACACCGGGCTACCGCCCGGGGCTCTGCTTTGAGCCTCGGCGACGGCGAGCCAGACTTTTCGCCAGGAGTTGAACTTGTGCCGCGGCGACCAGAGGCGGAGCATTGCAGCGCTGGCGTTGCGGGAGGCGAGGGGGCTCGAATAGGTGTCATACGGCGAGGTCATGTTCGAGGATACGTCCCGTGTGCTCAGCCCGAACGCGGCGAAACCGATGCCGGGCGCGGGCATCGAAGAGGGTGGCTCGATGACTCGATAAGGAGATTTACCAATGAAGACTCATCTGATTCGCCAAACGACTCTTTCCGAGTTGCTTCTGACGGCGGGCCTGACGGGCTCCGCCTGGGCCCAAGCTGGCACGAACGCCCCCCGCTGCTCCCGGCCATAAAGACGCGGCTCCAGCGGCCAAGAGCCCCGGGACCGAGCCTAAGACGGACCAGACCGATCCGCTCGCTGCGCGTGACGTGCCGCAATACAACCTTGAGAAGGGCAAGCCGGCCAGTCAAGTCTACGACCCCGTGGCGTACTTCCCCGAAGGCGGCGGGCAGGCCAAGAAGGGCGATGCGAAGTTCTCATACACCTACCGCCGCGCGGCTTACCACTTCTCCAATCAGAAGAACCGCGACGCGATCAAGGCCGCCCCGGCTAAGTTCGTGCCCGCTTACGGCGGGTGGTGCGCGTATGCCTGCTCGCTGGACGACAAGGTCGAGATCGACCCCAAATCGTTCAAGGTGACCGATGGACGTTTGTACCTGTTTTACAATGGCATCTTGAACGATACGAAGTTCAAGTGGTCCAAGGAAGAGACCAAGCTGCAGCAGAAGGCGGATTCGTGTTGGAAGAAGATCGCCAAGGAAGACCTCCCGATGAAGCCCGACGCCGCGAAGACGCCGCCCGTCGCGCCCAAGGGTGGCTAGACGAATTGGGCCGCCGGGTTGCTGGCGGCCAACTAAACCCTCTAAAACCCCGTCGCGCGGAGCCCCCACGTCGGCTTCACGCGGCGGCGGTTTTTTGTAGTCTGTACCGATGACGCAGCGGCGGCACCATTATGAGCGGGCGTTCGAGGACTACCTCCGCCGGCAGCGGGTGCCGTATGTCGCGGTGGACGAGGCGCGGAAGGCGCTGTTGCCGGAGGATCAGTCGTTGAAGGTGGAATCGGTGTGGAACGGCGGCGGGGCCGGCGGGCGGGCGTTGCACGCGCTGAAATCGTTCGACTTTGTGATCTATGGCCGGGAGATGAATCTGCTGGTGGACGTAAAAGGGCGGAAAGTAACCCGGCGGATGGGGGGTCGGGCGACTCTCCGAGAGACGCTGGGGCAGCGAGGGCGGGGGGCCAAGATCGCGAGCGGCGGGGAGCACGGGTTGTTTGTGCCGGCGGTGCCGTATCGGACGGGGCGGCTGGAATCGTGGGTGACGCACGACGATGTGGAGTCATTACGGCATTGGCAGGCCCTGTTCGGCGACGGGTTTGAGGCGGCGTTTGTGTTCGTGTACTGGTGCGACGAGCAGCCGCCGGACGGGTTGTTTCAGGAGATTTTCGAGTATCAGGGAAAGTGGTACGCGCTGCGTTCGGTACGGCTGGATACGTATGTGTCGGCGATGAAGCCACGGAGCGCGCGGTGGGGGACTGTGGACATCCCGACCGCGCGGTTTGCGCGGATCAGCGAGGCGTTCGCGCCGCGTCAGGATCGGTTGGGGTTGGCGGGAGAGCGGACGGGCGGCTAAGTGGCGTGGGCTTGGGGCTTTACAGACTGGCGGGAGGGCCGTAGGCTCATGGCATGAGAAGCTTTCGAGGACGTAGCGGTGCGGGTTGGCTCTTGGCGGGCGCGGTGGCGATCGGCTGTGCCGCGGGCGCCTCGAGCGGGCAGGTCGGAGGCGGGGTCGCGGGGAGGGGGAGCACCCAGGCCCCGGCGACGCGGCTGACGCCTCCGGCGATCGCGCCGCCGCGCGAGCCCGAGGGGTTGTCGTTTTCGGCGATGCTTTGGACGGTCGTGGTGGTGGCGGTGGCGGTGGGCGCGAACATGTTGCCAACCAAACGTGGGCACAAGGACTGACCGGGCATGAAGGGTACACGGCGCGGGCTGATTATCTTGAACTCGGGGTTGTTGGCCGTGGTGGCGGGGCTGTTGTCGTGGTCGCCGACGTCGGCGGGGCGTGATCCGGGCGCGGCGTGGGCGCAGGAGGCCGCCAAGGCTCGGCAACGCGGGCAGTTTCTGATGGTGTCGGGCAAGCTGCAGGGCTCGCCCACCAACGCGGTGTACATCGTGGACACGGCCAACCAGGAGTTGTTGGCCGTCAAGTGGGACCGCGCCGGGCAGCGGCTGCAAGGACTAGGCTGGCGCGACATGGTCAGGGACGGCGGGTCGGCGGCGGGCGCGGTGGTGCCGGGCACGGGCGGTGGACGATGAGCGACCTTCAACCCTCACCAGTTGTGGTGGCCCCCCACTCCGCGCCAGCGGCTCACCAGGGCACGCGCGGGCTGTGGATCAGCGCGGCGGTGCTGGCAGGGGTGGCGATGCTCCTGGGTGGGCGGCTGCTCACCCCGGTGCCGGCGTATGCGGATGTGGCGTCGCAGGCGGGCGAGTTTGCAGCCTTGACGACCGACGCGGGGAGCGATGACCTTTTGATCGTCCTCGACCAACGGGCCGAGGCTTTGCTGGTGTATCACGTGAAGAACCAGACGTCCCTGGAGTTTCGGGGGCGCGAGGATTTGCGAGACCTCTTCATTCAGGCCCGGCGAGCCGCGGGCCGTTAGCGCTTCGTGTGTTCCGATCCACGCGGCCCGAACCGGGCGAGCCGCGGCAGAAGACCAGACCCGGTGGACCGAACCTTCGTCACGGAGAGCTCCGGCGGGAAGAGGACTCGATCAAACACGCGGATGCAGCGGCACTTGCCGCGGCTTGGCCAGTTTGGATCGTGAGCTTGCCGATCGGTGCTTGAGGTGGCGGGAAGAGGCGCACGAAGAGCCCCATGCCCATTCATCCATTGCCGCAGTTTGAGGAAGACTTGAAGGCCGACCAAGAGGCGTATGCCAAGCTGGAGGCACCCAAGACGGTGGTCGTCCGGTTTGGGGCGACCAAGATGATCGGGGAGTTCCCGTTCGATTTGGACGTGAAGCCCGGGTGCGGAACCAAGATGGTCGTGCGGACGGCCCGGGGGACGGAGCTATCAGAGATGCTCACGAGCACCTGCCCCAACTCGGGGTGCTCCAAGAGCGTGAGCCGACAGGAGATGCTCGAGTACATCGAGAACTCTGGCGGGCGCGATTATCCGTACTTCACCGACGGCAAGGTGCTGCGGATCGCGACCGTGGAGGACATGAACAAGCAGTCGGCGATGGAGGCCGGGAAGATCGAGCTCATCCGGTTCGCGCGCGAGGTGGCGGTGCGGCTGGAGATGCCGATGAAGGTGGTGGACGCCGAGGAGATCCTGGGCGGGGAGCGGCTGACGTTCTACTTTGCCAGCGAGGAGCGGATCGACTTCCGGCCCATGGTGATGGAACTGGCGGCCCGCTATCGCACGCGGATCGAGATGCGGCAGGTCGGGGCCCGCGACGAGGCGCGGCTGACGGCCGACTATGAGAAGTGCGGGCAGCACTGCTGCTGCAAGCAGTTCCTCAAGGTGCTCAAGCCGGTGTCGATGAAGCAGGCCAAGATCCAGAAGGCGACGCTCGACCCGCTCAAGATCAGCGGCCGGTGCGGGCGGCTGATGTGCTGCCTGCGGTACGAAGAATCGACGTACGACGACCTGCGCAAGCGGCTGCCCAAGAAGAAGACGCGCGTGACGACGCCGGACGGGCCGGGGCTGGTGATCGACACGCAGATTCTGACGCAGTTGGTGCTGGTGGAGCTTGAGTCCAACGGCGAGCGGAGCGCGTATCCGGTGGAATCGCTCGATGGCGGGGCCGCGGTGACGCCGACCAAGGGCGAGGAATATGACGAAGAGGAAGAAGGGCCTCGGGGCGAGGCGGGGCCGCTGGGCGATCGCCCGCCGGCGCCGTTGCCCCCCCCACCGCCGGCGATTCGGCCGGGCGGTGCGCCAGGCGGTGCGCCAGGCGGTGCGCCGGGCACTTCTGCGGGCGGGTCTCCGGGCGGGTCTCCGGGCGGGCCGCGACCTGACCGGCCGCGCGATGATCGGCCCCGCGACGACCGCGGGCCTCGGCCTTCGGGGCCGCCCAACCGCGGCGGGCCGGGTGGCGGACCAGGTGGATCCGGCGGACAGGGTGGGCCGGGCGGACAGGGCGGACAGGGGGGTGGGCAAGGCGGCCGGGGTGGGCAGCGGCGCGATGACCGCGGGCGGCGCTGATCGGGCACGCCGGGCGGCGTTGCGGCTACCCTGACGGCTCATGTCTAACCAGCCCACGGCGGCCCAGGCGACGGACGCACCCAAGGAATCGGTCAAAGAGACGCTGATCTCGATCGTGATCGCGTTCGCGCTGGCGTTTGTGTTCCGCGGATTCGTCGTCGAGGCGTTCGTGATTCCGACCGGGTCGATGGCCCCGACGTTGATGGGTGCGCACATGCGTTTCCAGAGCGACGCGACGGGCTATTCGTGGCCGGTGGGCCCGTGGCACCTCAGGCAGGGTACCAGCGAGGCGAAGGCGATCCAGGGGCAGCGCGGGGTCGACGGGCCGATCACCGTGCACGACCCCATGAGCGGCAAGCGGTTTGATGGGGTCGACATCGCCTCGCGGGCGGGCGACCGGATTTTGGTGCTGAAGTATCTGTACGGCTTCCGCGAGCCGGAGCGGTATGACGTGGTGGTGTTTAAGAACCCCGGCGAGCCGGCGGTGAACTACATCAAGCGGCTGATCGGGTTGCCGGGGGAGCAGATCGCGCTGGTGGACGGGGATGTTTTCGTACACAAGTCTGACGGGCGGACGACGGGCTTTGGGCCGGGCGGGGTGGAGTGGGATGCACCGGGTTGGCAGATCGCACGCAAGAGTGACGCGGTGTCGAAGACGGTGTGGCAGCCGGTGTTTGACGCGGAGTTCACGCCGCCGAATGCGAACGCGGGCGGGGTGACGTGGTTCCAGACGCCGTGGGTGGGCCAGTCGGCTGGCTGGGCGGTCGAGGGGCAGCGGGCGTATACGTACGACGGGGCGGGGCCGACGGCGCTGGCGTGGGATTCGAACCGCGACTTCATCCGCGATGCGAAGATGGGCCTCAAGTGGGAGATCAGCGACCGCTACGCGTACAACGAGTGCTACGACCGATTGCCGCGGAACTTCCCGGTGGGGGACATCCGGCTGCGGGCGGGGATCGAGATCCCCGATCTCCCGGTGGGGCGGATGGGCATCCGACCCAGCGTGGCGGAGGGCGCGGTGCCGAGCGTCTCGGCGATCGTGACGGCGCGCGGGCACGAGTTCCGCGGGATGGTGACGGCGGGGAAGGCGAGCGTGGCCATGCGGCCGCAGCCGACGACGGACCAGCCCGACCCGGCGTGGAAGGAACTGGGCCAGGGCGAGACGCACGGCATTCGCAGCGGGTTCGTCGCGCAGATCGAGTTTTGGCACATCGACCAGCGGCTGGAGCTGTTGGTCGATGGAAAGGTCGCGGCGCGCGGGGAGTATGACTGGACGCCGGCGGAGCGGATCGCAGCGGCCACGGGGCAGAGCCTGGCGGATCTGCTGTCGCGAAAGGACCAACTTGGTCGTGTACTGCCCGCGGGGGCCCAGTTGAGCGATCCTTCGATCTACAAGGCTTCGGGGGCGCGCTGGGAGTTCTCGGGCGGGCCGGTGGTGGTGCACCGCGCGGCGCTTGATCGCGATCTGCACTATCGACCGGATTTCAGGCGTTCGTTGCAGCCGGGAGAGTCGCAGACGGGCCCGGCGTGGGCCACGCATCCGAACACGGTGATGACGCTGGGGCCGGATCATTTCTTTGTGCTGGGCGACAACAGCCCCGCCAGCGAGGACGGCCGCTTGTGGACCGGGCCCGATAGCTGGGTGGCGAGCGAGATCGATCCGACCATCGGCGTGGTGCCGCGGGAGCTGATGCTGGGCAAGGCGTTCTTCGTCTACTTCCCGGCGCTGGCGGGCAACAGCCCGATCCCGATGCCCGACTTCGGGCGGCTGCGGTTCATCTGGTGAGGTCGCCGCGAGGAAATGCGGGGGCGTGACGGCGGCATTCGGCTGGCATGAGTCGATCGGGTCAAGCAAGCCGCAGAGCGGCACGGATGGATTGAGCGTCTGCGTGGAACAACCGCGCGATCTCGGCGCACGCGGCGATCTGGCCGGGCCACATGAACCACGCGGAGGCATCGGCCAGACTCACCCAGCGGGCGGCGCTGTGCTCGGGCTCGACGCGTGGCTGCCAGCCGGGCGAGACCAGCGCGACAAATCGCGGCGACAGCACCACCGCGTCGACTGCCGAGACGTAGAACGGGTGGACTTGTTCGAGGGCCCACAGGCCTAGCAACGCGGGGTCGCTCGGGCGCAGGCCGACTTCCTCGTGCAGCTCGCGGCGTGCGGCGGCGTCGGCGGCTTCGCCCGGCTCGGCGTGGCCCATCACGGGTTGCCAGGTGCCGCGGAGCGGGTCGTCGGCACGCAGGAGTTGCAGGACTTGCAGTTGATGCTCGGCGCGGAGCATGCCCGGCACGCGGCGGACGATGTAGACATCGACAATGTCGGCCCGCAGGCGGGCCCCGCCGCCGGGGGCTTGACGGAAGCCGGAGGGGACGTTTGTCATGGCGCGGCTCGGGTAGAGGGGGCGTGGGGGGCGTGAGTGACGATCGCGGCGATGCCCGCGGCTTTGTCGAGCGTTTCACGCCACTCTGAGAGCGGATCAGAGTCGGCGACGATCCCCGCGCCGACGGGGTAGGTCAGTGTGCCAGAGCGGATGGCGTCGCGGGCGGTGGAGGCGGGATCTGGCTCGCCTTCGATGAGGGCGGTGCGGATGGCGATGTTGGCGGCGGCGTGGCCGCAGATGGAGACATAGCCCACGAGGCCGCAATATGGGCCGCGTGCGAAGGTCTCCAGACGGGCGATCTGCTGCATCGCCGCGATCTTGGGGGCCCCGGTGACGGACCCGCCGGGGAAGGTGGCGCGGAGCAGGTGGGCGAGCGTGAGGCCCTCGCGGAGGATGGCGCTGATGGTGGCGGTGGCTTGCCAGACGCCGGCGGCGGATTCACCGGGCGAAGCGGGCCGGCCGTGCTGTTCGATGGCGCGGTGATGGGCGACGGTCACGGAGCCCACGGCGGCGACGCGGCCCAGATCGTTGCGCATCAGATCGATGATCATGCAGAGCTCGGCCTGTTCCTTGGGGTTGTCGCGCAGCTCGGCGGGGTCGGCAGAGGCGCGGCGCGTCCCCTTCATCGGGCGCGTCTCGACGCGGCGCGTACGAGGATCGAAGCTGAGGAACAGTTCGGGGCTGGCGCAGGCGATGGCGCGACGGGACCCGGCCGCGCTGTCGGGGAGTTCAAGGTACGCCCCATACCACGGCCGCAGTTGCTCGGCGAGGGCGGCAAAGAGGGCGCGGGTGGAGCCGGTGAACTCAGCGTGGAGGGCGTGAGTGAGGTTGACTTGATAGATGTCGCCCGCGGCGATGGCCGAGAGGGCGCGGCGAACGGCGGCCTGATAATCAGCCGCAGGCATGGTCGGCCGGAGCGGGCCGAGGTCGAAGCCACGGACCGAGTTAGATGCAGGCCCCGGGTCGATGTCGGGCGGCTGGCGGGTCCAATCGCTGGGGCCGACGGCCCACCAGGATTGGCGGAGGCGATCGAAAACCCAGGCCCGAGGGCAGAAGAACCAAGCGGCCGCGGGCCAGGTGGAGGCAGGCTGCGCGGGGGAACCAGAAGCGGATTCGAGGGCTTGGCCGAGGTGATAGCTGAGTTGGCCGATCCAGCCGCCGAGGAAGGGCGGGGCGTGGGGGTCGAGGCTGGAGCGGTCAAACGGGGCTGGCGCGGCGGCGGAATGGGCCGTGAGGAGCCGGATAGCCTCGGCGGGCTGTTGGTGGATCTGGGCTGATTCGGGCTCGGCGAGGATGACCCACCGCGAGGCTTCGGCATCGGCTCCCGACCTGAGCGCGGCCAAGGGGCGTTGGGCCGGCCAAGCGGCCCAGACGGCCTCCGGGCGTACGGCATGCCACGCCGGGATGGGGATCGCTGTGGGGGGCGAGGGCACGAGTGATGCTATGGGCGGGGGCATCAGGACTGAGAATTGGGAGCCGGTACACCGTACGGGGCTCGTCTCTGGGATGAATCGTTCCTAAACTTATGGTGAGGGCGCCACGCGCCCCGGGGCGCGCGACGCCGGACCGCGATCATGGCGGGCGACCCGAACATCTTCCGATTGCGTGTCCGACACGCCTTTGCCAAGGGTCCATAGATGCCTACTTCGACCGCTCGTCCGTCCAAAGTCCATTCCAACGGCACCGCCAACGGGTCGGTGAAGCCGATCTCCGGAAAGGCCACGCCTTCCAAGCTTCAGGCGCAGAAGATGGTGTTTTACTTCGGCGATTCCAAGGTCGACGGCGTCGCGTCGCAGAAGCAGCTCCTGGGCGGCAAGGGTGCCAACCTCGCCGACATGTGCTCGATCGGGCTGCCGGTGCCCCCCGGGTTCACGATCACGACCGAGACGTGCGCCGCGTACTACCGCGCGGGCCAGCGTCTACCGGTGGGCCTGATGAACGAGGTTCACAAGTACATCAACCTGCTTGAGAAGGAAACCGACAAGAAGTTCGGCTCGCCTGAGAACCCGCTTCTGGTGTCGGTTCGTTCGGGCGCGGCCGTGAGCATGCCGGGGATGATGGACACGATCCTCAACCTGGGCCTGACGGATCAGGCCGTCGAGGGTCTGGCCAAGACGACGGGCAACCGCCGCTTCGCCTATGACGCGTATCGCCGGCTGATCAACATGTTCGGCGACGTGGTGATGAACGTCCCGCACGAGCAGTTTGAGACGGCGTTCAAGCACATCAAGGCCAAGTACAAGGCGGCCGACGACACCGACGTCCCCGAGGCGGGCATCGTCGAGCTGTGCGATGCGTATAAGGAAGTCTTCCGCAAGAAGGTCGGCGAGATGTTCCCGCAGAACCCGTTCAAGCAGCTCGAACTCGCCATCGAGGCGGTGTTCAAGAGCTGGAACGGCGACCGCGCCGTGAGCTATCGCCGGCTCGCGAACATCCAGGGCCTGCAGGGCACGGCCGTGAACATCCAGACGATGGTGTTCGGCAACATGGGCGACGACTCGGGCACGGGCGTGGCGTTCACACGCTCCAACACCACCGGCGACAACAAGTTCACCGGTGAGTTCCTCATCAACGCCCAAGGCGAGGACGTGGTCTCCGGCATCCGCACGCCCAAGAGCGTCGACGAGATGCCCAAGTGGAACAAGAAGGTCTACGACCAACTCATCAAGATCAAGCACAAGCTCGAGAAGCACTACAAGGACATGCAGGACATCGAGTTCACCATCGAGCGCGGCAAGCTCTACATGCTGCAGACCCGCAACGGCAAGCGCTCGGGCTTCGGCGCCGTCAAGATCGCCTGCGACATGGTGAAGGAGAAACTCATCACCGAGAAGCAGGCCATCCTGCGCATCCCGGCGGGCGACTTGTACCAGCTCCTGCTCCCCAGCTTCGATCCCAGCAAGAAGAAGACGGCGACGCTCATCGGCGAGGGGATCCCCGCCTCGCCCGGTGCCGCCGTGGGCAAGCTGGCGTTCTCTGCCAAGGAAGCCGTCGACCGGGCCCGTGCCGGCGAGAAGGTCATCCTGGTCCGCGAGTTCACCAGCCCCGAGGATATCGAGGGCATGCACTCGGCCGCGGGCATTTTGACCAGCACCGGCGGTCGCACCAGCCACGCGGCGGTCGTCGCGGCGGGCTGGGGCAAGTGCTGCGTGGTCGGCGCCAACGAGATGCACATCGACGAGAAGACGGCCAAGATGACCGTCGGCAAGCGCGTCTATGGCCGCGAGGACGTGATCTCGATCGACGGCTTCACGGGCCAGGTCTACGAAGGCTCGATCTCCAGCATCGACCCCAAGCTCTCGGGCGACTTTGCCACGGTGATGCGTTGGAGCGACAAGTACCGCAAGCTGGGCATCCGCACCAACGCCGACACCCCCAACGACGCCCGCAAGGCGCGTGACTTCGGGGCCCAGGGCATCGGCCTGTGCCGCACCGAGCACATGTTCTTCGAGGGCGAGCGGATCCTGGCGATGCGCGAGATGATCCTGGCCGAGACGACCGACGCCCGCAAGGCGGCGCTCGAGAAGCTCCTGCCTTACCAGCGCGACGACTTCGTAGGGATCTTCACGGCGATGAAGGGCCTGCCCGTCACGATCCGCCTGATCGATCCGCCGCTGCACGAGTTCCTGCCGCACGACGACGCGGGCCAGGCAACGGTCGCCAAGAGCCTGGGCATCTCGCTGGAGAAGGTGCGCCGCCGCGTGAAGGAACTGCACGAGGCCAACCCCATGCTGGGCCACCGCGGCTGTCGGCTGTGCGTGACGTATCCCGAGATCCTGGAGATGCAGATCCGGGCCATTGTCGAGGCGACCATCGACTGCCACGCCAACAACATCAAGGCGATGCCGGAGATCATGCACCCCTTGATCGGCACCCGCAAGGAGCTGGCATACCTGCGTCAGCTGACGATCGACACGATCGCCTCGGTGAAGGCCGAGAAGAACTGGCAGAAGCGGCTCGACATCCCCATCGGGACGATGATCGAGGTGCCCCGCGCCGCCGTGACGGCCGACCAGATCGCCGAGGTCGCCGACTTCTTCTCCTTCGGCACCAACGACCTCACGCAGATGACTTTCGGCTACAGCCGCGACGACATCAACAACTTCCTGCCCGACTACCTCCACAAGGAACTGCTCGAAGGCGACCCGTTCCAGTCGCTGGACCAGCAGGGCGTGGGCCTGCTCGTCGAGATGGGGACCACCAAGGGCCGCGCCACCAGCCCGGGCCTCAAGGTCGGCGTCTGCGGCGAACACGGCGGCGACCCCAAGTCCGTCCACTTCTTCCATCGCATCGGGCTCGACTACGTCTCGTGCTCACCGTACCGCGTGCCCATCGCCCGCCTCGCAGCGGCGCAGGCAGTGGTCATGGAAGACACGAACAAGTAACCCCGACTCATTCGGCAAAAGCATGAAACTAAAACCCCGGGGCACCGAGCCCCGGGGTTTTTCGTTGGTCGCGTTGATCAAGCAGACGACCGCTATGGGATGTCGCGCCTCCGCGCGTTGAGCTTGGTGGTGACGAAGGAGATGGGCTGCCCTCGGGGGAACTCATCAAAGGGAAAATCCGCTCCGGTTGCGGGGATGGCTTCACGAGTGCCATGCGCGGCGACATGACCATCACTAAACGCGATGTTGAGGACGTCGGCCTCAGGATCCTCTCGGGGCCTGAGGTTGCCGTGGCGGGCCCACGATTCGGAAAACACCGCTTTCGACGCGGGGCAACTAACCTGATCAAACCGAACCCACGTCTTGGCCGCCGCCATCCGAGGGAGTTGATTGCCCCGGACCGTCCATGCCCGAGGATCCGACATCAGGGCGACCGAGTACGCAAACGAGGTCGCTGCACCCGACAACGGCGATCTGTCCAACAGCCTGGCCGGCTCCACCGCCCCATCGGATGGATTGACCGCTGCCATTCCTCCGGTGCGAACTTGTGTGGGGCAAAGCCATTCGCTGGGCGGCGGGCCGACACTCTGGATGGTCTCGCGGAGCAGAATCGACCAGCCCCAGGCTTGCATGTAATAGGTCATTCCCCAGACGTCACCATTGAACTCCGCCGTTCGAGCATATTGATCGGGCTCGATCCACAGAGGCCATCGCTGCTGGCGGGCCTCGCCCACCGAGACGAGCGTTGCGGTGAGGGTCTTGAGCCGTGTCTGGCAGACTATGCGATCGGCCGCCGAACGTAGGCCGAAGAACGCCGGAAGCAGCAAGGACAGAACAACCGCCACCATCGTAATGGTCACGAGCACCTCCACCAGCGTGAAGGCCCTGCTGGCAGGTTTAGTAGTACCCAAACACTCCCGGATTACCTGCATAAGAACCCCGCTGGAACATCCATTGGCCAATCAGAGGATCATAGAACCACTCGCTGCGGAAGAGGACCTTGAGATTATTGTCAAACTTCAGAAAGAGGTGAACCAACGCGGTCTCGGCTGAGCCGTCCCGATCGAGTACATCCGCCAAGGACGTCTTCGCGGTTCAAAGCTTTGCGACTGACGCAGACGCTCCCACCGCCCAGTGACCCAGGCCCGGTGGCCCCGGAGATCGCGACATGAACTCCAACATGCCCTCCGGCGACTTGACGCGACCAACAATCATCCGCGCCCCGTTGACGCCCTGAAACATCCCGGCCAACCGATTGCCTTTGGTCAAATAGTGCTCGACCAAATCCGTCAAAACTTTCTTGGAATCGTCCCGGGGCGGCGGCTTTCCGAACGCGTG
>Ga0105049_10005940_pt1 | contig 14213 bp, 8 predicted proteins | sample MAT06_FD_78087 | JGI IMG/M metagenome (GOLD analysis project Ga0105049, IMG submission 78087) | Freshwater microbial communities from Lake Fryxell liftoff mats and glacier meltwater in Antarctica - MAT-06 | ecosystem: Environmental > Aquatic > Freshwater > Ice > Liftoff microbial mat | place...
GCGACCTCATCATCGTGGGTGGCGGAGATCCTTCTCTTGGTTCTCGCCACATCGGAGCGGGATTTGACGCGCTTTACGCGCAATGGGTGTCGGCGATTCAGGCAGCGGGCATAGACAGCATACGGGGCAGGGTGATCGGCAATGCGGCGCATTTTCAGGGCGATGGCATTCCACGCACCCGTATCTGGGAAGACATGGCCAATTATTACGGCACAGGTGTATCGGGACTCAGCATCCACGACAATACCTATTTCGTGGAATTCAGCACACTTCCCGAGCCTGATCAACCGGCAATTCTGAAAAGGGTGCATCCCGCCGTGCCCGGGCTTGAGATCACTTCGGAGGTGATGAGCAGCACGGTGCAGGCCGACAAGGCGTTCATTTTCGGGACACCGTATGATACCCGCCGGGTGATAAGCGGCACTTTGCCTCTGGGCAAAACTTCTTATGAAATCAAAGGCAGCCTTCCCGATCCCGCACTTTTTGCTGCATTTCACCTTTGTGACCGGCTTGAAAAAGTTGGCATCCCCGTTTCGGGTGGACCCGAGGCCGAACACCAGGTGACCCGCGAACTCCCCACTTTAAAAATACTTTCAGAACACCTTTCGCCGCCGCTGGCCGAACTCGTGGCCCACACCAACAAGGTAAGCGACAATCTTTTTGCGGAAACGCTGCTTTATCAACTCGGTGCGCAGGCCAGTGCGCCCACGCTGGAAGGCGGTCTCGCGGCGCTTGCCGCGCAAATGGCAAAAATGACCTATTCTACGAAACCACTGTTTTTTTACGATGGCAGCGGATTGTCGCGGTATACTGCGGTCTCGGCGCGGCACATGGCTTCTGTGCTGTCTTACGCGCGAAAGTCACCTATACTGAAAACGGAATTGCTTGATCGTTTGCCCATGGCCGGAAAGGAGGGGAGCATGCGCTATTTTGCAGCCGAAGGCCCCTTATCGGGAAATTTGCGGGGCAAGAGTGGCTCGATGGAAAAAGTCCGGTGTTACGCCGGTTATTTTACGGCCCAAACGGGGCGGGAAGTGGGTTTTGCGGTGCTGGTGAATAATTTTGATGGCAACCCGGTTGAAGTCCGCGGATTGATTGAAAAATGGTTGGAAGAGGTGTATCGGGGGTATTGAAAATTTCCGCAAAAGAAAAAGCTGACCCCTTTGGCCTTACGCCTTACAACTCACGCCTTACCCCTAAAACGCCATTCGGATTGTCCTCGTCCTCAACGCTTCCCGTTCCTCTTTATTAATACAATACTTTTCATAGTTGGCCGTCGACTCGGCATCTCCCATGTCGCGGGCTATTTCGTACTGTGCGCAACCATCTTCTTTTTTTCCTGAAAAGTAAAGGGCCTCTCCGAGATAGAAATGGTAATCAGCGGGTTTGGGAAGTTTGGATGGATTGATGGCGGCCAGCATCTCTGCCGACTTTGCATATTCATCATTGAGCAAGCGGATGATGGCCACATTGTACGAAGCCACTTCCAATGTGGGGTCTATGGCCAGCGCAGCCTCGTAATCGCGCAGCGCCTCAGGATATTTTTGGAGTTCGGAGTAAGATGCCGCCCGCATGTAGAGGGCGTCGCGGTAAGAAGGTTTTAGTCGGAGGGCTTCGTCATAACTTTTGATGGCGGCATTGATGTTGAAATCAAAATATTGCAAATTGCCCATAAAGTAATGGGCTTCAGCCAGATTTGGATCGATCTTGAGTGCTTTGCTGATTTTTTTTGTTGCTTCCGAATATTGCTCGAGGTTGATAAATGCGGCGCCGTGGTGGGTGAGGAGCAAGGCAGATTCCCTGTTGCGCTTTTCAGCCTTTTCATAGGCCTGTATGGCCGCGACAAATTTTTCTTCTTTTTGGAAACAGTCGCCCTTGATCAGCCAGATATCAAAAGAATTGCTGTCATCTTCGATGATGCGGTCGAGCGTGGCCACGGCGTCCGTATACCGACCTGCGTCGTAGAGCGTTTTGGCTTCCGCCAAAAGGTCGGACGGCTGGGCATGTCCTTTGCCGAAAAGGCAAAACAGGAGGATAAAGGAGAGATAAAGTATTCTCATACGCGGGTGTTTACGGGCGATTGCGTAAAAAGTTTTTATGATCACACGGGATGCAGCCAGGGGCAGATTTTGAGGATTTTCTGATTGTACAAAGTATCAGGTGTGAAGTATCAAGTATTAAGTACAAAGTACTAAGAGGTACAGCGTAGTGGGTCTTGAGTCTTGAGACAAAAGAGATTACAGCCGGGACTTTATTTTTGATATATAATTTTAGTTGGTCTTTAATAATTATGAGTTGAATGCCTTGTTTTTCAATTATTTGAATTAAACATCCAACTCACTACTCACTAACAAAAGGTACAGCGCAGTGAGTCTTGAGTCTTGAGACAAAAGAGATTACAGCCGGGACTTTATTTTTGATATTCAATTTTAGTTGGTCTTTAATAATTATGAGTTAAATGCCTTGTTTTTCAATTATTTGAATTAAATTTTCACGCTCTCTTCCTCCGGTTAGTGTATTTCAGGCATGCCCAACTTGGTACTTAATACATGGTACTTAATACAAAAAAAACCTAAAACAGCAGGTGATCCGATCTGAAATCCAGTAGAGTAGGCAGAATCCGGTCAGCAGCCAAATATCTCGGATTGTGTAGATTTTCCGAATCCGGAATGGCAATGACTTTCATTCGCGCAGCAAGTGCGGCAACCACACCGTGAAAGGCGTCTTCAAAGACCACACAATGCTGCGGCAATATACCGAGCATGTCTGCGGTGTGAAGAAAAACTGCCGGGTGCGGTTTGCCATGGGTTTCAAATTCGGCTGAATGGATGAGGTCAAAACTGTTTTTTAAATCAAAACGCTGTACCACACTTTTGATGAGTTTCAGGGGTGAAGATGAAGCAATGGCGAGTTTGAGACCAGCCTTCCGGCAAATGGCGATGGCTTCGTGAACGCCTGGCATCGGTTGCGCTTCCGTGAGGATGTACCGGGTGATGGCGTCGATAATCCGGACTTCTATCCCGGCTGCACCAATATCTTCCGCATTGGGCCTGCCCGAGTGCAGACCGGTCCAAAGCGCCACTACTTCGTTGAGGCGGTAACCCATGGTGCTGCGACAATCATTCTCCGTAAGGTGTATGCCTACCTCACCAAAAATTTGGATTTCGGCTTTTCGCCAAAAAGGTTCGGAATCGATGAGCAACCCATCCATGTCGAAAATGGCAGCCTGAATCATGTATCCCGCCAGAAATAATTGGTGAAAATGATGAGAACGGTAAAAATCTCGAGACGGCCGATAATCATCAAAGCACCCAACATCCATTTGGCAGGAGCCGGAATGTGTGAAAAGCTGTAAGCGGGTCCCGTTTCACCGAGTCCGGGGCCAATATTTCCGAGTGAGGTGGCCACAGAACCCATGGCAGTAATGGCATCCATGCCTGTAAGTGTCAGAACCACAGACGAAAATCCGAAAATGGTGACATAGATGATGACAAATGCAAGAATATTCCGAGTGACTTCGTGGGGTATGGCTTTTCCGTTGAAGCGAACCGGAATAATGGCTGATAGATGAAGTTGACGTTTGAATTCGATGACCGAATTTTTGGCAATAATCATGTGGCGCACCACTTTCACGCCCCCGGCAGTAGATCCGGCGCTCCCTCCAACAAACATCAGTGTGAAAAAAATGATGATCGCCGCGCCTCCCCAGGTTGTGAAATCAGCCGATGCAAAACCGGTTGTGGTAATAATAGATACAACCTGGAAAACTGATTTGCGGAAAGCTTCTTCCACATGCATCTGTTGCTGAAACATCAAAATAAATGTCACGAGGAGTGTAGTTGCCAGGGTAATAAAAACATAACCTTTGAATTCTTCATTGTTGCGAAGACTTTCAAATTTGCCTTTCAAACACATGTATAACAAAACAAAACTTGTACCGCCCAAAAACATGAAAATGGTCGTGGCGTATTCGAGGTAAGGCGAGTTGAAATAGGCCATACTGGCCTGTTTGGTGGAAAATCCACCGGTAGAAAGCGTCGTCAGGCTGTGGTTGATGGCATCAAAAAAGTTCATGCCACCCACAAGCATTGCAATGCAGCAAAGGAGCGTAAGGGCGATGTATAAAAACCAAAGTCGTTTGCCTGTATCCTGGATGCGCGGCTTGATTTTGTCTGTGGTAATTCCGGTCGCTTCTGCCACAAATAACTGCATTCCCCCGATGCCCATGGAGGGAAGGATACTGATAACGAGAACGATGAATCCGAGGCCCCCAATCCATTGTGTGAGGCTACGCCAGAACATGATGCTTTCTGGCAAACTTTCTATGTCGTCAAGTATGGAAGCTCCCGTAGTCGTAAAACCGGATATGCTTTCAAAAAAGGCATCGGTAAAGTTGGGAATAGCGCCTGTAATTACGAATGGAACAGCACCAGACAAGGCCATGACAATCCAACTGAGGGTAACGATAATATATCCTTCTCTCTTTCTGATATTTTTGCGGTCCCGGTGGCGATATGTGAGACCGAAGAGTGTGCCACCCACGAGAAAGCTAATTCCTACCGAAGAGAGCCAATTTGACAAGGTGCCGTCATCGAAATAAAGCGCAAAGGGAATGCAACACAACATCAGCAAGGCATTGATCAAAAGCAGGACGCCCATGATGTTGATGATGCCGATGAGATTAATTTTCATGCTTTAATTGAAGAAACTTTCCACTTTGTGGATGCATTGCATTTTGGAAAGAATCACGACATGATCTCTTTCCTGCAATATAAAATTGGCATCGGGAATAAATCCTTTCTCGTGGCGAATGACACCACCTACCACTGAACTTTTGGGAAAAGGGAGGCTGGCAATCGATTGACCGACTGCTTTTGAATTGGCAGTGACCTCAAATTCCAAAACTTCCACATCTGCGCCATGAAGGCTGGTAAGAGAGAGTACTTCCCCTTTTCTGATATACCGGAAAATAAAGTTTGCAGCGATCAGTTTTTTATTGATCAGCGTATCGACACCAATGCTTTGTGAGAGATGGATATAGTCGATGTTTTCCACCAGGGCGATGGTTTTTTTGACCCCGTGATTTTTGGCCACCAGGCTGGTGATGATGTTTGTCTCACTGTTAGACGTTACAGCAATAAATGCATCCATTTCCGATAGATTTTCATCGTCAAGGGCATCGAGATTGCGACCATCTGCATTGATGATGAGGGTGTCTGGCAGCATTTCGGCCAGTTCGATACAGCGGTCTTTATTGGGCTCGACCAGTTTTACCCTATATTTTTTACTCAGAGTGAGGGCGGCGTGATATCCTACTGCGCTACCACCCAGAATCATCATGTTTTTAATTTCGATCCGCTCCTTCCCAAAAATTTTATGGATGTCTTCAAAACCATCCGGATTCACGATAAAATAAGCGTGATCATTGGCATAAAAGCGGGTATCCTTTCTGGGTATGAGGGTTTCGTTGTTTCGCAGAATAGCTACTGGAATAAAATTCCGGTCGGTATTGAGGTACGCGGTTTCTCCGAGCGTTTTGCCGGTAACAAGACTATCGTTATCGACCTTCATTCCTATGAGAGAAAGCTTGCCTTTGTCAAAATCTATGAAGTCTGTAAGGGCTGACTCCTTGCAGAGTCGCTTGATCTCCCGCGCAGCGAGCGAGGCAGGCGAAATGAGCTCATCAATGCCGAGATTGCACAAGTCCAGTTTTTCCCGGCTGAGCAAAAACTCCATGTTGGAAATCCGGGCTACCGTTTTTTTGGCGCCAAGGTGTTTAGCAATGATGCAAGTGGTAAGATTTGCATCCTCACTATTTGTCACGCCAATAACCAGGTCGGATTTTTGAACGTTTGCTTGTGTCAGGGTATTGATTGATGTGCTGCTTCCGTTGAGCACCTGAACATCGAGGTGATTGGAAATATATCGAAGCTTTTCGGCATCTGTATCAATCACATTGATGTCGTGACCTTCTATTGTCAACAGTTTCGCCAGGTGGAATCCAACCTCCCCAGCCCCTGCAATGATTACCCTCATGGAGAAAATCGATAAAATAAGTGGGCAAAGATAGGTAATTGCGAGGCTGTATATGTTGGAGTAATTATGTTTCTATAAATTCCCTGCCATTTTGTTGCCTTTTGAATACTGTTCGAAATCAAATGTTAAATTCCTATTCTTTTTTTCGATCATTCTTGGATTTCAAAAAACTTCTCATACCTTCATCACCAGCTAACCACTAGTCCATCAGGATACCGCTCGGTTGTGAATATCCTGCCGGCTAACCAAAACCAATTTAACCATGAAAAGATCATTTGCTTTTCGCAAAGTGGCAGTTGCTGCCATTGCGTTAACCCTGGGAAGTCTTTCCCAGCCTCAGGAATCGATGGCTCAGACCATCAACATCGGTCCCAATCAGTATGCTTTCCGTTACACACTGGACAATGACTACGGTCTATTCTTTAATTCAACGAGCCAACAGTATGAGTTCCGGAACGGGTCGGCCAATTCAATTTTTGGTTTTGACGCCAATACCGGCGCAATGACCACAAATCTGGAATTTGCTTCCGGCTCTGATTTGCGCGTAGGACCAAACAGATATGCTTTTCGATCATCTGTTGCACCGAATGTAGGGCTCTATGCCACCAACACTCAGCTTCAATTCCGAAATGCCGCAGCGGCGCCTATTTTTGCCATCAATATCGCCGATGGTAAATTCGATTCAGATATTGAGTTTCTTGCAGGTAAAAACCTGAAGGTGGCTGCTGGTAACTATGCTATTCGATCGGCAACAAGTCCCAACGCTGGCCTCTATTTTGGTGCCATTGATTACGAGCTTAGAAACGCTGCTGGAAATCCGGTATTTCGTGTAAGCTCTGTCAATGGTAATACGGTGGCCAATGGAAGTATCTCCGCATCCGGAGGGAATTCTGGCCAATGGAATTCAGCCTTTGGATGGGGCAACCATGCCTCAGCCGGATATATATCCAGCGAGACCGACCCCCAGGTTGGAGCCCTGAGTTTATCTGCAGTTCCCCGCTGGAATGGAACGCAATTGGTTAATTCTGCATTGTCAGCGTCGGATGTGGGAGTTGATATTAATTCTTCTTCAGCTACACCTGTTTTCGCCTTTAATGCGACGAATGCAAGTGGAAATCCACTTATGAGTTTCCGAAAAGCAGGGCTTCAAACCGCTTGGATTCAGTCCTTTGGAACGGAATTTTTTGTTTCCAATCAACAAAATGGGAATCTTGTATTTCGAACCAACAACCTGAACCGAATGACGATCAATGGAGACGGAAAAATTGGCGTGAATGCAGCGCCCAGTACAGATTCTCAAATTTACGCAGTGAAACCAGAAGCAGGGTTTTCAGGAGCTGCAATTGAAGGAATGGTAACTTATGCTGGAACCAGTGATGTTACCGCAGTGCGCGGTTTTTCTGTGACAGCTCCTGGTTATGGATACGGTGTGCGTGGTACAGGAGGATATCGTGGAGTTTATGGCTTGGGTGAAGGTGGAGACTACGCTGGGTCCGTCTACGGTGTTCAGGGCGCTACATCCGGCACTGGTGTGGGCACAAGGATCGGTGTGTTTGGCAGCGCTACTGGCGGAGCCACCAACTGGGCGAGTTATTTTGTCGGCAATTCCTACGTGAGTGGAGATATGCGAATAGGCACGACAGATGGGGCTACCGGGTATAAACTTTCTGTAAATGGAAAAATAATTTGTACAGAAGCGCGGGTGCAGGCTATAGCCAATTGGCCCGATTACGTTTTTGAAGAGAATTATGCGTTGATGAGTCTTGAAGACCTGGAGACATTTCTCGCAACAGAAAAGCACCTTCCAGGAATACCTTCAGCAGATGAACTCATCGAAGCTGAAGGATTCGATCTCGGCGATATGCACAAAATGACCATTGAAAAAGTGGAGGAACTCACTTTGTATATTATTGCGCAGAACAAACGCCTCCTTGTTCAGGATGAACTTCGAGAGAAACAGGATGCGACGCTTGAAAAACAACAGGAAGAAATCGACGCCCTTAAAGCGATGATTCACAATCTTGTAAAAAACTAAGCGGTTATGAGAACGATTTTCATAAACCTCAAATCGCTGCCTGGCCGGGGCCTCCTGGCCCTCGCGATAGGGTTCATGCTGGTAAGTCAGGTTGGTGCTCAGGATCTCCTAGAGCCAATCTATGGCACTCCGGCATTGGACCAGAAGCAGCAACATTACCTCAAAACGATTTCCGAAAACCCCATCAATGAATCGCTCCGTTTTGTGGAAGTAAACCTGGGAGTGCTCAAAAACGAGTCCTTCACGTTCAATCCGGACGTAAATCTGAGTTACACGGTCAATAAATCTGACAGAGGAAGCAAGCAACCTGGAATGACCTCCTGGTGCGGACGTATTCCGGGTTATGGTATCGGTGATGGAGACATCAACATGGTAATCAAAGATGACGATCTCGTGGGACATTTTGTTGCCGACGAAATCATCTATGGTCTGACTCCCCTGGGAAATGGTATGCACGTGATCTACGTCATCAATTCTTCTGCTGTGGAAACAGAAGAATGTGGAAAAGAAGAGGGCCAAAATCTGGATACCTATCCCGAAGGAATCGATACGAAAGCGAAACCAGATGTCTATCATCCGGATATCACTTCCGATAATTCTGAAGCCAAGGCTTCGGGTGATTGCCGTATTCGGGTTCTGGTGGCATTCACAAATTCTGCCAGATTGCAGTACACCAGCATACTTGCGGAGATCAACAATTTGATCAATATTGCGAATGCAGCGTATAATTTCGGAAGTATCAATTTCAATATCGAATTGGCTTCAGCTTATCAAACAACTTATACGGAGTCCGGTGATCTCGATACCGATTTGGGCCGGTGGAGGGGAACTTCTTCGAATGATGTTTTTATGAATGAAGTGCATACCAACCGAATTTTGTGGCGGGCAGATCAGTGCGCACTCATCGTAAATGATGGAGGAGGTATCGCATACCTTTCCCTTGATTACGGCAACCAATTTTCTATTACAGGAACCGGCAATTTCGGGGTATTTACTTTCCACCATGAGCTTGGGCATAATCTGCTGTGCACGCACGATTTGGTGAATACCGATCAACCGGGTACCGCCCCATATGCAGGCTGGGGAAATCCCCAAGGCTGTTTCAGAACAATTATGGCCTATCAACAAGCTTGTGGAACAGGTACCTGCTGCAGGGTGAATGTGTTTTCCAGATCAGTTGGTACGTACAATTGTGGAGGCACCAACTATATTATTGGTGGCTCGAACAACCGCAACCGAGACCGACTCGTTCTCTCGCGGAATTCTATTATAAACCACGAAGTATCTCCAAATTCATCGGTATATGGTGCCAATTATGTCTGGTTGGCTCAATCTGCAGTGCACATGGCTGCCAACAACAATTTTGGGTATAGTTCCACCACCAACTTGTTTGAAATGCGCAGTGGGTCTGAAGGTAGTTTCAGAGCGACCGATTATGTCACTTTGGGTGAAGGATTTTGGGCGCGCTCAGGAAGTGATTTCACGGCTTATTTGGACAATTGTCCTGCATTGGTGGCACCAGATCAATTCGGTGTGGATGAACCCGGCCCTTCAGATATAGCTGATGTTGAAAGCGCAACTGACAAATCTGCAGAACACGCGATTGGCGCAATTCACGATATCAATGTGTTTCCAAATCCATTTTCTCAAAACACTTTCGTGGAATTTCATGTACATGATGCACAACCAGTCAGCCTGACAGTTTATGACATGCTTGGCAAAGTGGTGTTGCAACCAATGAGTAAAGTGGTGCATGTAGAAGGTGTTCACCAGATTGAGCTTCACACATCCAGTCTTCCAAATGGGGTATACCTGATTTCAGTGGAATCAAATGGCGAAAAAACTGTGAAACGCGTGGTCAAAACGAATTGATAATGAAATATTGATTATTGCTATGTTTTACCAATTTACAGTAAAAACCCTCTCCATCTTGGAGGGGGTTTTTACTTGGTATTAAACCAGTTGGTTCAAATCAATGACTTGTCTGGAAATTGATTTCGAATAGGGAACATATGCTTTGCCCGTAGTTCCATGCAAACATGAATCTTTTCAAAGTTCTCCCTTTTCGAGCACTTTTGCCATATCAATCCCTTCCTGAAGAACAGGAATGAACAGGTCTCCGATTTCGAGAATTCTTTTGGGAACGGTGTGGATGTTAAAATCACTTATCCGCAACTTTTCATTCACTTCTGCCCAAAGCAGTGGCGTCGATACGGGCGCACCTTCACGGGGCCTTACGCAATAAGCCGAGGCGAGAGTCTGGCCTTTCCGGTTTTGCAAATAGTCAAGGTAGATTTTGCCTTTCCTGTTTTTTATGATGCGCTCCATGCTGGTCGTTTTTGGCAACCTGTCGCGAATATGGTAACAGAGGAGTTTGGTAAAATCTCTGGCTTCATCATAGGTGTATTGCGCGCCGAGCGGAATGTAAATGTGTAGACCATCGGAACCGGATGTTTTGCAAGAAGCGTTGATCCCCGCAGCGTCCAGAATTTCTTTTGCTGTTAAAGCCACTTCTATTAGTTGTGGGAATGTGCTCTTCGTGGATGGATCGAGATCGATCACCGTATAATCCGGAAACTCCAAAGAATTTACCCGCGAACTCCAGGGATTGAGCTCGATGCACCCCATGTTGGCCATGTGAAGAAGTGTGGCTTCGTTCTGACAGAGCAGGTAGGCTATTTCTCTTTTGGCCGAACCCGAATAGAGCGGAATGGTTTCGATCCACTCGGGCTCATCTTCGCTGTTTTTTTGATAAAATCCCTTTTTCGTGATTCCCTCGGGATGGCGGTGTAGATTTTGAGGGCGGTCAATGAGATAGGGCAGCATGGTTTCTGCAATCTTTTGATAGTAGTCTATCAGATCGTATTTGCGGATACCCGTTTTCGGGAAATAAATTTTGTCGAGGTTGGTAAAATGCACTTGCGCCGGATCGATGTAATCATCAGAATCTTCTTGCGCTGGTTCAGAGTGATTTGGTTCAGACCCTTTGATATTTTCCGGAAGGTCTTTCATCTCCTCATAATCTTCCACGCTGATTTCTGTTGTGGATTTATCGTCGCGCAGCGCTTTGAATACCGGGTGACGCAGCTGACCGGATTTTGTCCATTCAGAAAATTTCACTTCGCAGATTATTTCGGGTTTCACCCAATGCGGTGCGCGGCCCTTGAGATTTATTTTTTTGTCAAATGGCGAAGATTTTATTTCAATGGATTCCAGCTTTTTCAATAAATCCTTTTGGTAAACATCGCTGAATCCCGAACCGCAATTTCCGATGTACCTAAGTTTACCCTTTTCGTACATGCCAAGTATGAGCGAACCGAATGGTACCCCGCCTTTGGTGCTTTCCGTGAAACCACAGATAATGACTTCGGCTGATTCCACCCTTTTGATTTTCAGCCACGATGACGTTCGAAATCCCGGACTGTAGGTCGAATCCGCTTTTTTGGCGATAACCCCTTCCATGCCCGCTCCGGTGGCCTTTTCGTAAAATGCTTTTCCAAGCCCCTCAATGTGCTCGCAATAGACGATTTCCTGCAGTCCTTCGATGACATCCGGAATCAGGCTTTTGCGCTCCAGCAACGGAAGATCGAGCATGCTGTGGCCATTCAGGAGGAGCATGTCAAACACATAATAGCGCAGGGTTCCGGGAGTGTTTTCATCGTAATTTTGCAGAAGCTGGAAATCATTGAGCCCATTTTTGTCCACAACCACGACTTCACCATCGATGATGGTGTCGTGACTTATTCGCCGCAACTGTTTTTCGATACGCGCAAATTTGGTATTGAATGAGATACCATTGCGCGAATACATCTCCACCTTCCCATCGTTGATATGCGAGATCATGCGGTATCCATCCCATTTCAATTCGAAAACCCAGTCAGGGTCGTCAAAGATTTTCCCGCCAACCCCGGCCAGCATGGGTGCCACGAATTGTTCGGTTTTGAGATTTTTGATGACTGCGGTGTGCTTTTCTCTGACAGGAGGAAGAGATTCAGCATCGTAGGGCAGTTCAGTGGAAAAATCATCGGTCTTTTTAATGAGCAACCATTGATTTTGGGCTTTTCCCCGGTTGGTGCGCACAAGCGCAAAAGTCCCCTTGAGTTTTCCTCCGTGAAACTCGATCTTCAAATCACCTTTTTTATACTGCGCCGGAGCGTCTGCATGGTCAGCTTTTCCCGGCGTGCGGTAAGTGCCCGCGTCCCATATTTTCATCACACCCGCACCGTAATTCCCTTTGAGAATGGTGCCTTCAAAGGTGAGGTATTTCACCGGATGGTCCTCGGTGTGGATGGCCAACCTTTTGTGGCCGGGATTCATAGAAGGTCCTTTCGGGATGGCCCAACTTCGCAGCACGCCTTCCATTTCCAGCCTGAGGTCGTAATGCAAACTCGACGCACGGTGTCGCTGCACAACGAAACGGCCCAGGTTTTTGCGATCCGCCCTGCCGGGTGGTTCGGGCGTGTCATCAAACTTGCGTTTTTCGTTGTAGTCTTTCAGACCCATACGATTTTTTTAAGCGACCTTCTTTTTCTTTTTGTCCAGACTGGCCCGCAGTTGTGCCATCAAATCTTTGGCCGGGGTAGGGGACGATTCGAATTTTTCAACTTTCATTTTCTTGCCAGTGGATTTGTTTTTGATGATTTTCATTAATTGAGCGGTATATACGTCCTTAAACTTTTCGAATTTGAAAGGCTCGCTGTACTGATCGATGAGCGATATGGCCATATCCACTTCCTTTTTGGTCACTTTCGTGGAAGGAAGTTTCAAATCAGAAGGGCTGCGAATCTCTGCTGCAAAACGGATGATGTGCAATACGAGGGCATTTTTATATACACCGACGAGTGTGAGATTTTCTTTCTGCCGCATCACAAAAGTGGCCACACCGAGTTTTCCTGTTTTCTTGAGGGCGTCGCGCAGGAGATTGTATGATTTCCCACCTTCTTTTTGGGGTTCGAGATAATAGGGTTTTTTGAAAAGTACGTCAGAAACGTCAGCAGCTTCAATAAACGATTCAATATCGATGGTCCGACTTTTTTTGATGTTGGCCTGGTCAAAATCGTCTTTTTCAAGAATGGTGTAGATATCGTCCTGCTTAAAGCCTTTCACGATGTCTTTCCATTCCACCTCTTTGCCAGTGTCCTCATTCACACGCTTGTAACGAATGCGGGCGTTGTCGTGCTTGTCGAGCATGTCAAGGGACAGGCTGCGCTCTTCGGTGGCGGAGTAAACTTTTACGGGTATTGATACGAGCCCGAAAGATATCGAGCCATTCCAGAGTGATCTCATAACATTGCTTTTGAAGTAGACATGAAGTTAATATTTTGAAATATTCATAGCCGGTTATATATCCTGGTAAGTTCAAGAAGCTTTTTGCCGATGGGGTCTGAAGGCTGCGTATCCATGCGCCAAAGCCAGTTGATGTCCGTGGTGGCCGGCGTATTCATGCGGGCTTTTTCCTTGAGGTTCATCAAATCCTGCATGGGAATGATCGCCGTGTTGGCCACAGAACCGTATGCCATTCGAATCAAAACTTCACTGACGTTGCGCTCATTGATCCGACTGTTGCAATATGCGTTGAGCCTTCCGCGGTCGTCAGAAGAAAGATCCTGTCTGTACCAGCCCCGGGTGGTATTGTTGTCGTGGGTACCGGTGTAAACTATGAATGGCGGGGTAAAATTATGCACTGCGAAAATTGAAGTTGGCATGTCTTCCTGAAATGCAAAATGAAGAATTTTCATCCCTGGCAAACCGATTTCATCCCGAAGAACAAAAACACCAGGCGACACATCTCCGAGATCTTCAGCAATCAATGGCAATCCCGAACCGGGTTTGATGCCAAGTGCTTTGTCGAGCGCTTCAAAAAATGGTTTTCCTGGTCCGTCTTTCCATGTGCCACCACGTGCAGTTGTATCTCCCGCCGGCACTTCCCAATAGTCTACAAAAGCGCGGAAATGATCGAGACGGACGATGTCAAACAAATCCAGATTTTTCCGAATGCGATCAATCCACCACCGATAATCGTTTTTTTCGAGTACATCCCAATGAAACACTGGCATGTGCCACAATTGTCCGTCGTCATTGAAATAATCCGGAGGAACCCCCGCCATAGCGGTCATACGACCATCTCCGTCCACAGCAAAAA
>Ga0105049_10005945_pt1 | contig 14207 bp, 12 predicted proteins | sample MAT06_FD_78087 | JGI IMG/M metagenome (GOLD analysis project Ga0105049, IMG submission 78087) | Freshwater microbial communities from Lake Fryxell liftoff mats and glacier meltwater in Antarctica - MAT-06 | ecosystem: Environmental > Aquatic > Freshwater > Ice > Liftoff microbial mat | place...
ACCTCGGCCCCGACCCCTACATGGACGACCTGTTCCTCGGGGCGGCCACCAAGCGCTTCCTGTCGACCGAGCGAATCGTGGCCACGGAACACCTGGCCAAGGAGGGGCCACCGCAGTCGCTGCTGATCAGCCGCCTGCTGGTGGATGGCGTGATCGAGGCACCCAACGGCGCCCACTTCACGTCGTGTGATCCGGACTATCCACGCGACGAGGCGTTCCAGAAGCAGTACGCCGCCTCCGCCAAGTCCCCCGAGGCCTGGGCCGAGTTCCGCTCGACCTGGCTCGACCTCAGCGAGGCCGACTACCAGGCCCGCTTGCGCACCGATGGGAGTGGGTCGTGACCGATCAGATCAGTGGACTGGTGGACCGCGCGGACGTGTGCGTCGTCGCCATGGCCGAGTGCTTCCGGGGCGACGGCGAGCTGCTCGCCAACCCGATCGGCACCATCCCGATGATCGGTGGCCGCCTCGCCCGCGCCACCTTCGAACCCGATCTCGCCATGACCGACGGCGAGGCCCGGCTCATCGCCAACGACGAAGCCTTCGCCTGGCCGAACGGCAAGGTCGTGGAGACGTTCAACCCCTACCGGCAGATGTTCGGTTGGGTCTGGAACGGTCGCCGCCATGTGGTGATGGGCGGCACCCAGATCGACCAGTACGGCAATCAGAACTTCGCCGCCATCGGCGACTACAAGCAGCCCAAGGTGCAGCTCCTCGGCTACCGGGGTGCGCCGGGGAACACGATCAACGACACCACGTCGTACTGGGTGCCCAACCACTCCCCCAACGTGCTGTGCGCCAAGGTCGACACCGTGTGCGGCATCGGATACGACCGCGCGGCGATGCTCGGCGAACGCGAGCGGCGCTTCCACGACATCCGCTACGTCGTCACGAACTTGGCGGTGCTCGACTTCGCCACGCCCGACCACCGCATGCGGCTCCGATCGGTGCACCCCGGCGTGACGGTGGACGAGGTGCAGGCCGCCACCGGCTTCGAGCTGGTGATCCCCGACGACCTTCCCCGGTCTCGTCTCCCCACGAACGACGAGCTCGAGCTGATCGCCACGGTGATCGATCCCACCGGCGAACGCCTCAAGGAAGTGCCCAACCCCTGACGCGGGGTTGGCTAGGCCGTCGCCTTACGCGACCTCGGCGTCGTCGTCGGTGGCGTCGTCGGTGGCGTCGTCGGTGGCGAGGCACGGATGGCCGCACGGCTGGAACGCGGGCGATGCCTGTGTGGGAGTGGCCACGATGGCGCCGCGGCGCACGGTCGCGTACGCGATCAACCCACCGACAGCCGCGAGTGCCGCCGACACGAGCATCGCCTGGTCGACACCACGATCCAGCGCGCTCGGTGGCCCACTGGTGTTCAGCCCGACCGCCAGCGGGAGGATCGCCACGGCGAGCAGCCCGGCGAGCCGGGCCACCGCGTTGTTGACCCCCGACGCGGCGCCGAGGTGCTCGTCGTCGGTCGACGCCATGATCGTCGCGGTGAGCGGGGCGACCGTGAGCGACAGCCCGAGGCCGAACACGACGGCACCCGGCAGCACGGTGCCGATGTACGTCGATCCCGCGTCCACGCGCGACCAGAGGACGAGCCCCGCAGCCACCCCGAGCGGGCCCACCGTCATCGGGAGGCGCGGACCGATCCGCTGCGCGAGCGCGCCGGCTCGCGCCGACAGGGCCAGCATGAGCAGCGTCACCGGCAACAGTGCGGCACCCGCCTCCAACGCCGAGTAGCCGAGCACCACCTGCAGCTGCAGCACGAGCAGGAAGAAGGCGCCGCTGAGCGCCGCGTACACCGCGAGCGTGGTGCCGTTGGCGCCGCTGAACTGTCGGTTGCGGAACAGGGCGAGGGGCAGCATCGGGCCGGGGCTGCGCGCCTCGATCACGAGGAAGGCAACCAGCGTGACCACACCCAGTACTCCGACCATCGGAACCGACTCGATGAGTCCGTAGGTCCCCAGCGCCAAGCCCACCGACGCCGTGAGCGCTCCGGGCAGGTCGAGGTGACCGACCGTCGGCGACTGCGACTCGGGCACATGACGCGAGGCGAAGACGACGGCCACGGCCATCGGCACGTTGACGAGGAAGGCGACCCGCCAGGACACGCTGTCGACCAGGTACCCGCCGACGAACGGGCCGATGGCGCTGGCGATCCCGCCGAGCCCCGACCACGCGCCAACGGCACGGGCCCGGTCCTCGGGATCAAAGACGGCGGCGATGATCGCCAGGCTCCCCGGGACGAGCAGGGCGGCGCCGAGACCCTGCACCGCCCGGGCGGCGATGAGAACACCAACGGTCGGCGCCAGGCCACACGCAATCGACGCGACGGTGAAGCCACCGAGGCCGAGGAGGAACACGCGCTTGCGCCCGTACCGGTCGCCCAACGACCCGCCGAGGAGCACGAACGCACTGAGCGTCACGAGGTAGGCGTTCAGCACCCACTGGAGATCACCCAACGTGGCGTCGAGGTCCTCGGCGATGGCGGGCAGCGCCACGTTCACGATCGTGCCATCGAGGAACGCCACCCCCGAGCCCAGCACCGTCGCGAGCAGCACCCAGCGAGCCGCCGTGGTGCCCATGCGCATCCCCCGAGGCTACGACCGGGTTCGCCGTTCCCAGGGACCGTCGGTAATCTGACGGGGTGTCAGGTTCGCTCCACCCCGCGCTGCAGACACGGTTCGTGGACCTGGTGGGGTGCCGGCTCCCGATCGTCCAGACGGGCATGGGGTGGGTGTCGGGCGCCAACCTGACCGCGGCCACGAGCGCGGCCGGCGGCTTCGGCATCCTCGCCGCCGTCACGATGACGCCCGAGCAGATGCGCGACGCGGTGCGATCGGTGAAGGAGCGCACGGACGCCCCGTTCGGCGTGAACTTCCGGGCTGACCAGCCCGATCTGGCCGAACGCGTCGCGTTCGTCGTCGGCGAAGGCGTGCGGCTGGTGTCCTTTGCCGGCGCACCGACCAAGGACGCCGTCGCCCGGTGCCACGACGCCGGCGTGCTCGTCGTGCCCACGGTCGGTGCCCGCCGTCACGCCGAGAAGGTGCTCGAGATGGGGGTCGACGCCGTCATCGCCCAAGGTGGCGAAGGGGGAGGCCACACCGGCACCGTGCCCACATCACTGCTGCTCCCGCAGGTGGTCGACGCCGTCGGGGCCGAGATCCCGGTGCTCGGCGCCGGCGGGTTCTACGACGGGCGCGGGCTCGTCGCCGCGCTCGCCTACGGCGCCGACGGCATCGCCATGGGCACCCGCTTCCTGCTCACCCAGGAGAGCCACGTGCCGTCGGTGGTGAAGGACCGGTACACAGCCGCGTCCGTGTTCGACACCGTCGTCACCACCGCGCTCGACGGTGCACCGCAGCGGGTGATCCGCACCGACGTCGTCGATCGCATCGAGCGCTCGCCCATGCTGCTGCGCTTCCCGCGCGCGGCCATGGCGGCGCTGCGGTTCCGCAAGGAGACCGGCACCCCGCTCGGCGACATGGTCCGTGAGGGCCTGGCCATGCGGAAGAACCAGGGCCTCACGTGGAGCCAGATGGCCATGGCCGCCAACGCGCCGATGCTCATCAAGGCGACGATGGTGGACGGCAAGCCCGAGGTCGGCATCCTCCCCACCGGCCAGGTCACCGGCGTGATCGACGAGCTCCCCACCGTCGCCGAGCTCCTCGCCCGCATCGAAGCCGAGGCCGAGGCCGTGCTCACCGTTCTGTGGACGCGTACGTCCGCATACCGACCGTGAGCGTCCACAGAACGGGTTGGGTGGCCCGATGGATCTGACGTGGTCGGTCGCGGAAGCGGCGTTTCGTGCCGAGGCGCGAGGGTGGCTCGAGACGAACCTGGCCGCGTGGCGTGCTGAGCACGGCGGCGGGACGACGTCGGGTGACACGCGGGAGGGCTTTGCCGAGCACTTGGAGTGGGAGCGGCGGCTGTTCGCCGACGGCTGGGCCGTGGTGTCGTGGCCCGAGGAGCACGGTGGCCGGGGCGCGTCGCTGTGGGAGTGGCTGATCTTCGAGGAGGAGTACTACCGGGCGGGGGCCCCACCGAGGGTCACGCAGAACGGCATCTTCCTGCTCGCTCCGAGCATCTTCGAGTTCGGCACCCCGGCGCAGCAGGCCGGCATCCTGCGTCGCATGGCGGGCGCGGAAGACCTCTGGTGCCAGGGCTGGTCGGAGCCGAACGCCGGCAGCGACCTCGCCAGCGTCACGAGCAAGGCGCGGCGCGTCGACGGCGGCTGGGTGCTCGACGGTCAGAAGACCTGGACCACCCGCGGGGCGTTCTGCACCCACCTCTTCGGCCTGTTCCGCACCGACCCCGACAGCGCCCGCCACAAGGGGCTCACCTACTTCCTCCTGCCCCTCGACACCCCCGGGGTGACCGTGCGCGGCTTCGGTCGCCTCGACGGCGACGAGGGCTTCGCCGAGGTGTTCTTCGACGACGCGTTCCTGGCCGACGACGCCGTTCCCGGGGGCGTGGTGCTCGGTCAGCCCGAAGGCGGTTGGGCCGTGGCCATGGCCACGGCCGGCTCCGAGCGCGGCCTCACGCTCCGATCACCCGGTCGCTTCGTCGTCACCGCCGAACGGCTCGTGGCCCTGGCCAACGAGCACGGTGACCCGACGCTGCGGCGGCGAGCCGCCACCGCGTGGATGCACGCCGACGCCTACCAGCAGCAGACGCCCGCCACCGTCACGACGCTGACGTCGGGAGCCAAGCCCGGCGCGGAGGCCAGCCTCACCAAGCTCTGGTGGAGCGAGCTCGACGTGGAGCTGCACCACCTGGCGCTCGACCTGCTCGGCCCCGAGGCCGAGCTCGAGGGCCCCTGGAGCAAGGCGTGGCAGTTCTCGCTTTCGGGTCCGATCTACGCCGGCACCAACGAGATCCAACGCAACATCGCCGCCGAACGAGTGCTGGGCCTCCCGCGATGAGGTTCTCGTTGTCGGACGACCAGGTGGCGTTCCGTGACGCGGTGCGGGAGCTGCTGGCCAAGGAGGCGACGCCGGCGGTGGTGCGGGCGGCGTGGGATGCGCCGGAGGGCGCGCTCGATCGTGGGGTGTGGGACAGCCTCGACGCGATGGGCGTGCTCGGGGTGCTCGTGCCCGAAGCCGACGGCGGGCTGGGTCTCGACGAGACCTTCCTCGTGCCGATCCTGGAGGAAGCGGGTCGGGTGGCGCTCCCCCACCCGATCGTGGAGACCGCCATGGTGGCGGCCCCCTTGATCGGGGCGACCACGGGCATGATCGCCAGCGACCTCGGCGGACCACTCGTGCCTTGCGCGGCGGACGCCGACCAGCTTCTCCTGCGGTGGGGCCACACGCTCGCGCTCGCTGACCGTGACGCGGTGGAGCTCACTGCCGCGGCCACCGTGGACGGCGCGCGCCGGGCGGCCTACGTCACCCACGACAGCACCGGCGAACCACTCACCGACGACCCCGCCGTGATCGCCCTGGCCCTCGACCGCGGCGCCCTCGGCAGCGCCGCGATGCTCGTGGGGCTCGGTCAGGCGATGCTCGACCTCACCGTGGGCTACGTCACCGAACGGCAGCAGTTCGGAGCGCCGATCGGCAGCTTCCAGGCGGTGAAGCACCACCTCGCCGACGCCGCGCTGGCCCTCGAGTTCGCTCGCCCCGCCGTGTGGCGCGCGGCGTGGTCGGTCGCTCACGACGAGCGGACCAGGGGGCGCGACGTGTCGATGGCCAAAGCCATGGCCTCGGATGCCGCCGAGCTCGTCGGCCGCAAGGCCCTGCAGTGCCACGGCGCCATCGGCTACACGGTCGAGGCCGATCTGCACCTCTACCTCAAGCGGACCTGGGCGCTCGCCCGGGCCTGGGGCGACACCGCTCACCACACCGACCGCGTCGCCGACGCTCTGGGAGACTGACCCAATGCCCGAAGCCTTCATCGTTGACGCCGTGCGCACGCCCGTGGGTCGCCGCGGCGGCAGCCTCAGCCAGGTGCATCCGGCCGACCTCGGCGCTCACTCGCTGCGCGCACTGATGGATCGGTCCGGGATCGACCCGGGCGCCGTCGAGGACGTGATGTTCGGCTGTGTCGACACGGTGGGCGGTCAGGCCGGCGACATCGCCCGCACCTGCTGGCTGGCCGCCGATCTCCCCGAGCACGTGCCCGGCACCACCATCGATCGGCAGTGCGGCTCGGCCCAACAGGCCATCCACTTCGCCGCCCAGGCCGTGATGGCCGGCGTGAACGACGTCGTCGTGGCCGGGGGGGTGCAGCAGATGTCCATGATCCCGATCAGCTCGGCCATGACGCTGGCCACCACCCTCGGGTTCGAGGATCCCTTCACTGGCTCCGAGGGGTGGGTGAAGCGCTACGGCGCCGGCGAGGTGAGCCAGTTCAACAGCGCCGAGATGATCGCCGAGAAGTGGGACTGCTCCCGCGACGACATGGAGGTGTTCGCGGTGGAGAGCCACGAGCGCGCCATCCGCGCCACCGCCGAAGGTCGCTTCGGGCGCGAGATCGCGCCCCTCAACGGACTGGCCGCCGACGAAGGCCCCCGCGAGCCCAACTGGGAGAAGATCCGCTCCCTCAAGACCCTCACCGAGGGCGGACGGGTGACAGCGGCCGCGGCCTCGCAGATCTCCGACGCCTCCGCCGCCCTGCTCATCGTGAGCGAGCAGGCGCTGAAGGACCACGCGCTCACACCGCGAGCCCGCATCCACCACATGAGCGTGCGGGCCGACGATCCCATCTGGATGCTCACCGCCCCCATTCCCGCCACGCGCTATGCGCTGGAGAAGGCGGGCATGACGATGGGCGACATCGACCTCGTCGAGATCAACGAGGCGTTCGCATCTGTGGTGCTCGCGTGGGAGAAGGAGCTCGACGTCGACCACGCCAAGGTCAACGTCAACGGAGGTGCGATCGCCCTCGGCCACCCCCTCGGGGCGACCGGCGCCCGTTTGATGACGACGTTGCTCCACGAGCTCGAGCGCACCGGTGGCCGCTACGGCCTCCAGACGATGTGCGAGGGCGGCGGCCAGGCCAACGTCACCATCATCGAGCGCCTGTAGCGCTCAACGGAGCAGGGCGAAGAAGCGCAACAGGTCCGTGCGATGCTGAGGGCTCCAGCTCGCACCGCACCAGTCCGGGGGACCATGGCCGCACACGATCTCGTGATCCGAGGAGGCACCGTCGTCGACGGCACCGGAGCGCCGGCGCGCACGGCCGACGTCGCCATCACCGACGGCATGGTGACCGACGTGGGGGCGGTGGACGGGCAGGGCCGCAAAGAGATCGATGCCGATGGCGCTCTCGTCACGCCCGGCTTCGTGGACATCCACACCCACTACGACGGCCAGGCCACCTGGGATGAGCAGCTCACGCCCTCCTGTTGGCACGGCGTCACCACCGTGGTCATGGGGAACTGCGGCGTGGGGTTCGCGCCCGTGGCCGCCGACCGGCACGAGTGGCTGATCGGCCTCATGGAAGGCGTCGAGGACATCCCCGGCGCCGCGCTCAGCGCCGGCATCAAGTGGGGATGGGAGACCTTTCCCGAGTTCCTCGACGCACTCGACCGGCGCCGCCACGTGATGGACCTCGGCACCCAGGTACCCCATGGTGCCGTCCGCGGGTACGTCATGGGCGAGCGCGGGGCCCGCAACGAGCCCGCCACCGCCGAGGACATCCAGGCCATGGCGGCCATCGTGAAGACCGGGATCGAGGCCGGCGCCCTCGGCTTCTCCACGAGCCGCACCCTCGCCCATCGCGCCATCGACGGCGAGCCCGTGCCCGGCACGTTTGCCGCGGAGGACGAGCTGTTCGGCATCGGCCGCGTGCTCGGTGAGCTCGGCACCGGGGTGTTCGAGCTCGCCCCCGCCGGAGCCCTCGGCGAAGACCTCGCCGCGCCCGAACGAGAGATGGACTGGATGCGCCGCCTGGCCGCCGCCATCCAGCGGCCGGTCACGTTCGCCCTCAGCCAGAACAACGCCGACCCGGGATCCTGGAAGCGCCTCCTCGACCTCTCCGCGGTGGCCGCGGCCGAAGGGCTGCCGGTGCGCCCGCAGGTGCATGGGCGCACGGTGTCGCTGCTGCTCGGGTTCCAGACGTTCCACCCGCTGGCCTTCACGAAGGCGTGGGGCGAGGCGGGGCTCGGCCTGCTCCCCTGGCAGGAGCAGGTCGCCCGGATTCAGGCCGACCCTGCGCTCGCTGCCCGGATCGTGGCCGACGCCGCCGCCTTGAAAGACGACCCGATCGTCACGGGGTTCATGCACCCGAGCCGCATCTACGTGCTGGGCGATCCGCCCGTCTACGAGCCCGGCATCGAGCGCAGCGCCACCGCCATCGCCGCCGCCCGCGGCGTCGACGAGTGGGAGCTGCTCCTCGAGCTGTTCCTCGGCGACGGGGGCCGGGAGCTCCTCAACGCACCGGTGCTCAACTACACCGACGGCAACCTCGACGCCGTCGGCGAGATGCTCCAGCACCCCACGTCCGCGTTCGGGCTCGGCGACGGCGGGGCGCATGCCGGTCAGACCTGCGACGCCTCCACCACCACCTTCCTCCTCTCGCACTGGGCGCGCGACCGCGACCACGGCCGACTCACCGTGGAGGAGGCCGTCCACAAGATGACGCAAGCCACGGCCACGCTCTACGGCCTCGGCGATCGCGGAGTGCTGGCACCGGGCTACATCGGCGACGCCAACATCATCGACCACGAACGCCTCCAGCTTCGGCGCCCGGAGCTGGTGGCCGACCTGCCCGGCAACGCCAGCCGGCTGATCCAGCGGGCCGACGGCTACATCGCGACGATCAAGGGGGGCCAGGCCACCTTCGTCGAGGGCAGCGACACCGGAGCCCGCCCCGGCGCGCTGCTCCTTGGTTTTTTAATGGTGCGGCGCCCACCGAGACAGCCGCCGCCTTCTGGGCGGCCCTCTACGACCGCGACTGGGCCCGCATCCGCTCGTTCTTCGGACCCGAGTCGATCTACTACGACGTGCCCACGGGGCCGTCGAGCGCCGGCGTGGGACCCGACAGCATCGAGGCCCGACTGCGGCTCGGCCTCGAGGGGCTCGTCGGCTACGAGCACCACCCGGGAGTGGTGGCCGAGGGCGCCGACGGCGTGGTCGTCACCGAGCACACCGAGGTGTGGACCTGGGAGACGGGCGAGACCGTGGCGCTCCCCTTCGTGTCCGTGCAGCACATCCAGGACGGCGTGATCGTCCTGTGGAAGGACTACTGGGACTTCCAGACGCTCATGGGCGCCGCTCCGGCTGCCTGGCACGAACGCCTCGACAGCGCCGACCTGTCCTGGGTCGTCGACGTCACCGGCCGCGCCTGACCGGGAGCGGTCGCGGGTTCTTTGTCAGGCTGTCGTCCCGTCGCTCCGCCGCTGGCCTCGCGCGCATGGAGCAGCTCGACGGCCTGGACGCGTTTCACCTGTGGCACGCCGCGTCAGCCGAGGCCGTGGAGCGCCGCGAGCGCAATGGCCGCCGCGGTGGCCACGTTCACGGAGTCGACCCCGGGCGCCATGGGGATGCGAACGGTCCGGTCCACGGCCGCCAGTGATGCGGCGGAGAGCCCTGGACCTTCAGCCCCGAGCACGAGCGCAACACGTGGTGGCGCCTCGGCCACAACGCGCCCGAGCGGCTCCGCGTCGACCGCGGGAGTGAGCGCGAGGGTAACGAAGCCCGCCGACCGCAGGTCGTGCAGCGCGTCGGGCCATGCCTCGGCCCTCCCGAAGGGCACCCGGAGCACGTGGCCGAGCGACACTCGGGTGGAGCGCCGGTACAGGGGATCAGCGGTGGTCGGGTCGAGGATGATGGCATCGACCCCGAAGGCCGCCGCGTTGCGGAAGAGGGCGCCGATGTTCTCGTGGTCGTTCACCGCCTCGAGCACCACGACCGTGCGGGCACCCGCGATGAGATCGGCTACGGCCGGCAGGTCGGGGCGCTCGGCCACCGCGAGGATCCCGCGATGGAACCGGACCCCGGTGAGGTCGGTCATCGCCGCTGCGGGCATGGCGAACATGGGAGTGCCGGCACCGAGCCGGGCCGCCATCTTCTCGGCGTGCTCCTCGGCGACCAGCACCGACCGGACCCGGTAGGTCGATGCGAGGAGCGCCTCGACCGACAGCGCTCCCTCGAGCGTGAAGATCCCGCGATCGCGCTCCACCTTCATGCGCCGCGACGGCTCCCGCAGATGGCGATAGTCCGCCACACGGGGGTCGTCGAGATCGTCGACCCGCTCGATCGCCATCCCCCATGCTCGCACGGCCACCGCACCGTCCTCTCGGTCGAGGATCGCCAGGTCTGTCTCGTGTCATGCTCCGGCCATGCGCGCCGTCGTCTGCCAGGAGTTCGCCCCGATCGACCACCTCGTGATCGAGGAGCGACCGGACCCCACTCCGAGCCCGGGCAAGGTCGTGGTGGCGGTGCGAGCGGCAGGGGTGAACTTCGTCGACGGACTCTTCGTCCAGGGCAAGTACCAGATCAAGCCACCGCTGCCCTTCACCCCCGGCGGTGAGGTGGCCGGTGACGTGGTGGCGGTGGCCGACGATGTCGCAGGCGTGAACGTCGGGGACCGCGTGCTCGCGATGCCTTGGCTCGGCGGCTACGCGACGCACGACGAGCTCGCCGCGGGAGGCGTGGTGCCGATCCCCGGCGGCCTCTCGTACGGACAAGCCGCCGCGCTGGTGCAGAGCTACGGCACGATGCTCTTCTCGTTGACTCGACGCACCCACCTCGCGGAAGGCGAGTGGGTGCTGGTGCTGGGGGCAGGGGGCGGCATCGGCCTGGCCGCCATCGACGTGGCTCGCCACCTCGGCGCGCACGTCATCGCCGCCGCGTCGTCCGAAGACAAGCTCGACGCTGCTCGCGCGGCCGGGGCCGAAGCCACCATCGCCTACGAGACCGAAGACCTGAAGACCCGCGCTCGCGAGCTGTCCGGGGGCGGGGTCGACGTCGTGGTGGATCCGGTGGGCGATCGATTCGCCGACCCCGCCCTCCGAGCCCTGAAGTGGATGGGCCGCTACCTCGTCATCGGCTTCGCCGGCGGCGAGATCCCCCGGCTTCCGGCCAATCAGGTGCTGCTGAACAACCGCTCGGTCATCGGCATCGACTGGGGCGCCTGGACGATGCGGGATCCCGAGGGCAACCAGGCCCTGCTGGGCGAGCTCATGACCCTGGCCGGCTCAGGCGCGCTCCGCCCGGTGGAGCCGATCGAGTACCCGCTCGACGACGTGGTCCGCGCCCTCACCGATCTCCAGGACCGCAAGGTCGCCGGCAAGGTCGTCCTCGTCCCCTAGCGGTCTAGAGGTGGTGAACCTCGACCTCCTCGGCGACGGCTCGCAGGCCGGCGACGCACCAGCGGTGGAGGTGCTCGTCCTCGTCGACGAACGCGAACCGCGCCTGCTCGAAGCGGCGGGTGCGGTCGATGCGCGCTTGTGCATCGGGGCCGAGGTGGCGACGGGCGGCGGCCACGAGCACCTCGGCATCGCCTGGTTCGAGCCACGGGTGCACCTCGAAGAACACCACCGCCGAGCGCACGTCGTGATCGGCGGCCCCCACCACGGTGAGCCAGCCGAGGTCGATGGCGGCGCTCACCTGTAGGTCATCGCCCACGAGCACGTTGCCGGGGAACCAGTCACCGTGCACGAGGGCGGATCCGCCGCCCGCCTCGAGTCGGGCCTCCCCCAGGATGCGTGTGCGGACACGCTCGAGCATCGGCACGACACCGTCGAGCACCGGGCGCGCCTGGTCGAGCTGGAGCCCCAGACGAGCCGCCAGCAGATCGCCCCAGCGGTCGGTCTGCAACTGCTCCTCGGTGAACAGCTCGCCACAGCCTCCCGGCCAATCGGCGGGAACCCCCAACGCACCGAAGGCTGCGGCACCATCGACGTAGGCGGTGAGCACCCGCGCGCGGTCATCGCCGCGCACCTGGCCGATCACGGCATCGAGCGAGCGGCCCTCGAGCCGGCGCTCGACGGACCAGCTGACCTCGCCATCGCCGTGCACCTCGAGCACCTCGGGCAGCGCGAAGGGCACCGCCGCTCGGTCGAGGCGGGCGTAGAGCTCGCCGATCCGAGTCGCGTGGGCCGCCGCCTCGTGGTGATGGACGCGCAGCACCCGGTGGGCGTCGAGGGCGTACACGTGGGCCTCGCCGCCGTGGCCCAGCTCATCGTCTGGCGTCACCCCGTACTGGTCGAGGATCGCGGCCCACCGAACCTGGTCCATCGTCAGGCCCGACTGGCGATGAGGGCGGCTTGCTCATCGAGGAGGGGGAGGACGATGTCGCGAGGGGCACTCGGAAGGCGGAAGACGCATTCGGTCACGCCGATGCGCTCGAAGTGGTCGAGCTTGCCGGGATCGGGGACAGAGCCGAACGGCACGATCTCGAGGTCCTCGGGGTCTCGGCCGGCCTCGGCCACGGTCTCCCGCAGGCGCGGAATCGCGTCGGTGAGCCCCGCGCCGCCGATGGGGATCCAGCCGTCGCCGTACTCGGCGATGTGAGCGAACAGCTTCGGCCCGGGGGCCCCACCGTGCAGCACGGGGATGCGCGGGCGGCCATCGGGTCCCTGTTGGATCGGCTTCGGCCACGACCAGCTCGACGAGAACCGCACGTGGTCGCCATCGAAGCTGGCTTCGTCGTCCGCCCACAGCGCCTGCATGGCCAGGATCGTCTCGCGGGCAATCGCGCGTCGGTCGGGCATCGACACGCCGTGGTGCGCGAGCTCGTCCTCGTTCCAACCGAAGCCGACACCCAGTGCAGCACGCCCCCCGCTCAGGTGATCGAGCGTGGCGACCGCCTTCGCGGTGACGATCGGCTCACGCTGGGCGGCGAGCAGGATGCCCGTGCCGAGCCGCAGCGTCGTGGTGACCGACGCGGCGGCGCCCAGCGCCACGAGGGGATCGAGGCAGCGCTTGTACTCATCGGCCAGCTCGGCATCGCCCGTGGGCGGCGGCGTGCGGCGACTCGTAGGGATGTGCGTGTGCTCCGGCAACCAGAGCGAGTGCAGCCCCCGCCCTTCCGCCTCCCGGGCCAGCTCGACGATGTCGATGCTGACATCGGTGGCGAACATCGTGATCCCGTAGCGCACAGCCGGCTCCTCGAGCGGTTCTGACAGTGCGTCAGATCCTGTCATGCTGGCGCCATGACGGGGCTCTGCGAGGGACGCATCGTGATCGTGACCGGCTCAGGCCGAGGGCTCGGACGAGCCCACGCCCTCGAGCTGGCCCGGCAAGGCGCGAGGGTGGTGGTGAACGACCTCGGCTGCGAGCTCGACGGATCCGGCGGGGGCACCGGCCCGGCTGGTGAGGTGGTCGAGGAGATCCGCGCCGCGGGGGGCGAGGCCATCGCCAACGGTGACGACGTCGCCGACTTCGAGGGGGCGCACCGCATGGTGGCCGGCGCCGTGGATGGCTTCGGCGGGCTCGACGTCGTCGTCAACAACGCGGGGTTCGTGCGCGATCGCATGTTCGCCAACGCCGCCGAGGACGAGTGGGACGCCGTCGTGCGCGTGCACCTCAAGGGCCACTTTGCCGTGGCCCGCCATGCCGCGGCGCACTGGCGTGACCAAGCCAAGGCCGGCACCCCGGTGGATGCCCGCATCATCAACACGAGCTCCGGTGCCGGGATCCTCGGCTCGGTGGGGCAGGCCGCCTACTCCGCCGCCAAAGCCGGCATTGCCACGCTCACCCTGGTGCAAGCCGCCGAGCTCGGGCGCTACGGCGTGACCGCCAACGCTCTGTGCCCCGCCGCTCGCACGCGGATGACGGAGGGGGTGTTCACCGAGATGATGGCCACGCCCGACGAACCCGATGCCTTCGACGTGATGGCGCCCGAGAACGTGTCGCCACTCGTGGCCTGGCTGGCCTCCGCCGCCTCCGCCCATGTCACGGGGAGGATGTTCGAGGTCGAGGGCGGCAAGGTCGGCATCGCCACGGGCTGGCAACACGGGCCCACCGCAGACAAGGGCGATCGATGGGACGCGGCCGAGCTCGGCGCCGTCGTCGACAGCCTCCTCGCCCAAGCCCCGGCCCCCACGCCGGTCTATGGCACCAGCTAGGAGCCGTCAGTTCGCGCTCTGGTTCGGCTGTTTGGGGGTTCAGGCTCCTACGAGGCGGAGGACGTCGGCGGGAGTGGCCGGACCGTCGTGGACCACCTCGCCATCGCGGAGGGCGATGCAACGGCCGACGAGCTCCACGAAGCTGGGGTCGTGGGTGGCCACCACAATGGCCTTGCCGTGGCCGTGGA